>VYLB01000012.1_pt1 | contig 77414 bp, 68 predicted proteins | sample 5114431 | NCBI WGS metagenome assembly VYLB01 (sample SAMN12291786, study PRJNA351875) | freshwater metagenome | isolation source: freshwater lake | place: USA: Michigan, Gull Lake | collected 2013-08-08
CCGCCGACGCCCGCGCCGACGACGACGGCGGAGAGCGGTGCGCCGGCGCCGGCAGCCACCTAGGCTTCCAGCAGGCTGCGCAGCATCCAGGCGGTCTTCTCGTGGACGTTGATGCGTTGGGTCAGGACGTCCGCCGTCGGCTGGTCCCGGGCGGCCTCGACCACCGGGAAGAGGTTCCGGGCGGTGCGCGCCGTGGCTTCCTGGGCGACCACCAGCTGTCGGACCATCTCATTGGCGTCCGGCACGCCCTCCGGTTCACGGATTGATGTGAGGCGCGCGAACTCGCCATAGGTGCCCGGCGCAGGAAAACCCAGGGCCCGGATGCGCTCGGCGATGATGTCGATGGCGTTCCACTGCTCGGTGTACTGGCCCATGAACATGGCGTGCAGGCTGTTGAACTGCGGCCCGGTCACGTTCCAGTGGAAGTTGTGGGTCATCAGGTACAGAGTGTAGCTGTCCGCCAGCAGGGCCGAGAGGCCCTCGGCGATCGCGCGCCGCTCCGCCAGGGGAATGCCGATGTCAATGGGCGGGGGCGAGGGAGCTGCGGGCACGATCCTGTCTCCTAGATATGACACGTGAGCCTCAATTGGGGCCCGGGCCGGCGACTGTCAAATCCGCAGGACCCTGGGGGAGAGACCCGTCCCTACTCCCCGTCAAAGCCGATGAAGACTGCGGCCTCGTCCACCGACTTGCGGTTCGAGACCACGGCGTTGGCCGGGAAGCTGTCGTCCGGCCAGCCCATGGCGATGCAGATCATGATGACCTGGTCGTCGGGGATGCGGGCGTGTTCGCGGACCACGGGCGACTGCATGATGCCCTGGCTGTTGATCACGCAGCCCAGGCCCCGGGACCAGGCGGCGTTGACCAGGCAGTTCGTCACCGCGCCGCAGTCGAAGGGTCCGATGTCACCGCCGTGGATCGACCGGTCGTAGGTGACCACGATGGAGACCGGGGCGTCGAACTGGCGGAAGCCCCGCAGCACCCAGTCCTGCCGCTTGGCCTTGTCCTCACGCTCGATCTCCATGGCTGCGAACAGCTGCTTGGCGATCTCGATCTGACGCTCCCTGTGCACCCCGTCGTAGGCGCCATGGCTGCGGAATTCTCGGGAGTCCGGCACGCCGGCCAGGTTGCGCTCGGTATTCCCGGCGCGGATGGCGTCCAGCACTGGCCCTGAGACAACGTAGAAGTTCCAGGGCTGGGTGTTCAGCGAGGAGGGCGCGCGCATGGCCAGCTCCAGCACCTCGCGGATCACGGCCTTGGGCACGGGCTCCGGCTTGAATCCGCGGATGCTCCGCCGGCCCTTCACAACCTCGTCGAACTGCATGTCGTCTCTCCCCCGGGCCGGCTGGCCTTCAGATATCGAACCCATGATCCTCAAGCCAGGCCTTCACAAGGCCGACGGCCTCGCGGCCCAGCTCCGGCTGGTCCTGGTAGTAGTGCGTCGCGCCCGCAATCTCATGGAAGCGCCGGTCCTCGTGGCCGACAGCGTCGAACAGCCGCCGGGCGTGGCTGGGCGTGCAGGCGTCGTCGGCGCTGTTGTTGATCACCAGGACCGGGGCCTTGACCCGCGCCAGGCAGGCCGGGGCGTCGGCCCGGGCGTCGTCCAGGCTCCACTGCGAGAGCCAGCTGCGCAGGGTGGAGAAGCGGGCCAGGCCGATGGGGCTCATGTTCACGATGCGCGGATCGCCCAGGTAGCAGACGCCCGGCGCCCGGTCGTTGGGGTCCACCGACGGGTCCAGCCAGCGCGGATCGGCCATGGTGCTATGGACGACGAAGCCGAACTCCTCATCCGGGCGCCCCGTCTGGCGAAGGTGGTCCAGTTTCGCCTTCACCCAGGCGGTGATGCGGCGGTTCCGGGCCGCCTGCGCCGCCCGGTAGCGGGCCAGGAAGGCCTCGGAATAGGGCGGGCGCAGGACCTCGCCGTAAAGGTCGAGTTCAGGATCGCGCCGCTCCGGATCGACCTCGTCCAGGATCGAGGCGTCCAGCCACTCGGTCAGGGTGCCGTGGCGCGAGACATGGGCGGCCATCAGGATGATCCCGTCCGCGGGGACCAGGCGCGCGTCCACCAGCGAAAGGGGGTCTCCCGCCGGCGTGTGGGTGAGGGAAGGCTGCTCAGCCTCGGCCTGGTAGAAGGCCGACAGGGCGCCGCCGCCGCTCCAGCCCAGCAGGATGACCTTCGCATAGCCCAGCTTCTCCCGGGCGTGGCGCACGGCCGCCCCCAGGTCCAGGGCCACCTTCTCCATGATCAGGGCGTTGTCGACGCCGCGGTAACGGCTGTCAGCGGCCAGGATGTGCACCCCCGCCTCGGCGAACAGGCGCATGACCGGCAGGCCCGCCGTCCCGCCGATGGGGTGCATGGTGACCAGCACCGTGTCCGAGGGCGTTTCGGGTCGGATCAGGGTGGCCCCCGTCGCCACCAGTCCCACCGCCCCGCCATAGGTGTCCTTGAAGGCGGAGGGATCGCGCGAGACGATGGTGATCGGCGTCCGGGTGACGGCCGGGCGTGCGCTCATTCCGCCGGGTCCGCCACCACCTTGCGCACCGGCGGCTCGTTGTAGGACGCCCGGGCCATGTAGACCTCGTCGGGCATTTCCAGCAGCTTCTCGTAGAGCGCCGGCGGGTATTTCAGGTGCGGCTTGGCCGGGTCAAAGGCGGGCTGGGGCGTCTCGGGCTGGGCCCCCGGGCCGGCGGGTGGGTTGCGGAAAGCGGCCAGTTCCTCGGCCGAGATTCCCGCCAGGGCCACCACCTCGGGATCGATCCACTCGTCGGGGTCGGGGGGGCTCGCCGAGGTGGAAATCTCCAGGTTCAGCCCTTCAGGTCCGGCGAAATAGATCGACTGGCAGAAGCCGTGGTCCACCGGGCCGAAGACCGGCACGCTGTTCTGGCGGATGCGGTTCCTGAAGGCCATGAGGTCCTCCATCGACTCCACGTTGAAGGCCACGTGCTGCATGGTCCCCGGCGCCGAGGGTCCGCCCCCGTGAGGGGCGTGGCTGGAGCCCAGCTCGCTTTTGCCCTTGGCGTTGTCGGGCATGGCCACGAAGGCCACCGAGGCGTTGTCGTCCAGCTCCAGGAAGCCGTGCCAGGCGCCCGGCACCCCGTGCATCCAGAACAGGGCGGTCAGCCGCATGCCCAGCACCTCGCTGAAGAAGGCGATCTGCCCCTTCATGTCGGTGGTGCTGAAGGCCAGGTGATGCAGTCCGCGAAGCCTGGGCATGGGGTTTCCTCCGGATCGGGCCTATTTGCGGCCGCTCGTGGGAATGTCGCGGAACGCGACGTCCTTGTCGACGCGGATGTCGCCGGGCGGGCCCGGGACCTGCTCGCGATAATGCCCTGGCTCCTGCGCATGGGCCTCAGCTTCTGGCCGGCCCTGGCGGCGGGGTGCATCCTGACTGTCGCCTCCCACAATTTCACCCTCGAGGTCGCCCCGCGCCTGGGCCTGAGGCTTCGGACCCTGTCGGGCCGTGTCATCCGGGTGTTGCGTCTGTGTCACCCCGCTGACGCGAATGGGTGATCGAACACCGGCTCAGATCTTACGGGGGTAAGGACATGATGCGTTCCATGCTTTTCATTTCGGCCAGTGTTGCAGCGCTGGCGGCGGGCCCCGCCCTGGCGGCGTCGGATGCATCTACTGTCGAGGAACTGACGGTCACAGGAGCCCGGACCAAACCCCGCTCCGCCCTTGAAAGCCTCCAACCGATCGACACGATCTCCAGCGAGACCATTTCCCGGACCGGGTCCGCCGATCTCATCGAAACTCTATCGGCCCTGATCCCGTCCTTCACCACCCAAAGGCTGCCGGCGCTCGATGGCGCCATGTTCGTGCGCCCCGCGAGGTTGCGGAACCTCTCTCCCGACCAGACTCTGGTGCTCCTGAATGGCAAGCGGATGCACCGCTCCGCCATGATGATGAACCCTTCATACGGTTCCTCTTTCCAGGCTCCGGATCTCTCCCAGGTCGCGCCGTCCGCGATCCGGTCGATCGAAGTTCTGCGGGATGGCGCCGCCGCGCAGTATGGCTCCGACGCCATCGCCGGCGTCATCAACATCCGGCTTGAAGACCGCCCCGGCTTTGCGGGCTTCGCTCAGTGGGGCAGTTACTTCGAGGGCGATGGCGCCGGCCCCCGGGTTGGCGGTCGCGCAGGCTGGGCGTCGGGCGACTCTTTTCTGACCTTGTCCGCTGAATACTCCGACACGGACGCAACCTCGCGTTCCCAGCAGCAGGCCTTCGCCGCGGCTTTCCAGGCCGCCCGTCCCGACCTGAAGATTCCTAATCCCGCGGTGCGGTGGGGGCAGCCTGACCGGAAGGCCACCCGCCTGGCCTTCAACTCCGCCATCGACCTGAACGTCGGTGAGGCCTACGCCTTCGGGACCTGGGGACAGGGCTGGGGCGTTGGCGACTTCAACTACCGCAGCCCCTTCGGCGCAGTTATTGCGCCGACCAACACCTTCAGCTCGGGCTTCTCCGCCCAGTTTCTTCCCAACGCTGCCTTTCCCGGCTTCACCGCCCTTCAGGCGTATCCGACCGGCTTCACTCCCCGCTTCGGCCAGGATGATCGCGATCTGTCTCTGGTGGGCGGCGTCCGCACGACCTTTGGGAACGACGTGAATCTCGACGCCAGCCTGAACTACGGGAGGAACCGGATCGACTACTTCATGAAGGAGTCGTTCAACTTCTCCCTCGGTCCCGCCAGCCCGAAGTCATTCGACGATGGAGGGGTCCAGCAAACTGAGTTCAGTTTCAACCTCGACGGGTCTCTGCCTTTTGACGTCCCAGTCCTGGCCCAGCCGGCGATTCTGGCCTTCGGACTAGAGGACCGCTCCGAGACCTACCGGATCCGACCCGGCGATCCGGCCTCTTACGCCATCGGCCCAGGCGCCCCGGCCCTTTCAGTGGGCTCGGCCGGCTTCATCGGCTATGCGCCGGTCCAGGCGGGGAAGCGTTCCCAGCATTCACGCGCGGGCTATCTGGATGTCTTCCTGCCGGCGACGGAAAGCCTCGAGGTCGATCTCGCTGTTCGGTTCGAGGACTTCAACACCTTCGGGTCCGCCACCACGGGCAAGATCTCGGCGCGCTGGGAACTGGCGGACTTCCTGGCGGTTCGCGGGTCCGCTTCGACCGGTTTCCGGGCGCCCACGCCCGCCCAGCTCTACAGCGAGGCCCTCTCACAGTTCCTGAACCCGGCGATCGGCGTGGTCACCACCGGCCGCTTCAGCCCTGCCGGCCCGGTCGCTGCAATCCTCAATAAGCGGGACGGCGTGAAGATTCGTCCTCTCGAGCCTGAAACCTCGCGCAACTACTCGCTGGGGCTGGTGTCCACTCCGGTTCAGGGGCTCAGCCTGACCCTGGACTTCTTCCAGATCGAAATCCGCAAGCGTCTCAACGGCTCGGTCGCCTACGCCCTCACGCCCGCTGAGAACGCCGCGCTGAACGCCCTCAATATTCCCAACCTGCAGGCGATCAGCTCCGCCACCTTCCTGCAGAACGATTTCGATACGACCACCAAGGGCTATGAGTTTGTCGGGGCCTACGGAACCGATCTGGGCGGCGGACGGCTCTCGGGCTCCCTGGCCCTGTCGAGCATCGAGACTGAGATCACCAAGGCCCGCGCCAGCACCGTGCTCGGCGTGCCCGCAGCGATTGTCGAGAAGGCCTACCCCAGGTACCGGGGTACGGGTATCCTGACCTACGACCTGGAGCCCTTCTCCGTTTCGGCCAAGGTTCGCTACTACGGATCCTGGACTGACAGCGTTTTTCAGGGTTCCTGGCTCACGCAGGCAATCAGCCCCCTGACTATGGTCGATCTCGAAGGCTCGTGGGCCGTGACCCCGACCGTCAAGATCCGGGCTGGCGTCGAGAATCTCCTCGACACCTATCCGGACAAGGCCCAGCTTCAGACCTATCGTGGCCTACTCTACTCCCGCAACAGCCCCTACAACACCGATGGAGGGTACTACTTCATCCGGGCGGAAGTGCAGTTTTAGGGCGGAGTTCGCACCCCGCCCTCCAAGGCCAGGATCCGGTCCACCACCGCCGCAAGCTTCTCGTCGATGACGTGGAGATAGGCCTTCCAGTCGTCCATGTGGCCAAGGTCGTCAGCTCCGTCCGACACGCCGCGCAGGCCGGCCAGGGGCACGCCATGGGCCATGCAGGCGCGGGCCACGGCGAAGGTCTCCATGTCCACCATGTCGGCGTCGATGGCGTCGTAGGCGGCGCCCGAGATCACCGCCCCGCCGGTGGACAGGCGTACCGCCGGCAGGTCGGGCAGCAGCACCTTCAGCGGCAGCTCCCGGGGCAGGTCGAGATAGGGCGTCAGGCCGGCGGGAATCCCCAGGGGCGAGGCGTCCATGTCGCGATAGCTGACGTTGGCCACCTGGTAGACCCCAGTCTGCTCAAGGGTCCGCGATCCGGCTGAACCCAGGCAGACCGCCAGGTCCGGGGTCTCGCCCTTCGCCTCCAGCCGGGCCAGGGCGGCGCCCACCGCCAGCCCCGCCTCCACCGGCCCCACTCCCGTCATCAGGGGCGTGAAGCGGGCGCGCAGGGCCGGCCCGTACTCCGGCGGGGCGGCCATGATGAAGAGGATGCGGCGATTTCCGGACTGGACGAGTTTCATGCCCCCATCCTGCCCCGGATTGCATCGGGTGTCAGCGCCTGCGGTCAGGCCCGGCGGCACCGCTCGGAGCAGTACTTCACCTCGTCCCAGACCTTCTCCCACTTCTTGCGCCAGGCGAAGGGGCGGCCGCAGACGGGGCAGGTCTTGGTCGGCAGGTCGGCCTTGCGCCGCGCCTTCACAGGCCCAGCTCGGCGAGGCAGGCCGCGGCGTCGGCGCGGATCTCCCGCCGCCGGTCCTCGCCCATGCGCTCCAGGGTGCGCACCGACTGGGCCATGCGGGGGTTGGAGGCGAACCGCGCCGCGTGGCGGTCGATGAAGTCCCAGTAGAGCCGGTTGAAGGGGCAGGCGCCCGTGCCGCTCCGCGCCTTCACGTCGTAGGCGCAGCCGCCGCAATAGTCGGACATCCGGTGGATGTAGGACCCGCTGGCGGCATAGGGTTTTGAGCCCAGCAGGCCGCCGTCGGCGTACTGGCTCATGCCCAGGGTGTTGGGCGCCTCCACCCATTCGAAGGCGTCGGCATAGACGCCCAGGTACCACTCGTGCAGGGCGTGGGGGTCCACCCCGGCCAGCAGGGCGAAGTTGCCCGTCACCATCAGCCGCTGGATGTGGTGGGCGTAGGCCAGGTCCAGGGTCTGGCCGATGGCGGCCTTCAGGCAGGCCATGTCGGTCTTCCCGGTCCAATAGAACTCCGGCAAGGGCCGCTGGGCTTCCAGGACGTTTCGCAGGACGTAGGTGGGACCCTCCCGCCAGTAGACGCCCCGGACGTATTCCCGCCAGCCGATCACCTGGCGGATGAAGCCCTCGGCGGCGTTGAGGGGAACCTCTCCCGCCCGCCAGGAGGCCTCCACCGCCTCGCAGACCTCCAGGGGCGTCAGGAGGCCGATGTTCAGGTAGGGCGAGAGCACCGCATGGTGCAGGTAGGGTGAGGCCGCCAGCATGCCGTCCTGGTCGTCGCCGAAGCCGGGCAGGGCGGTCTCGACGAAGTGGGCCAGGCTCTCTAGGGCCTGCTCCCGGGTGACGGCGAAGCGAAAGTTGTCCAGGCTGCCGAAGCCGTCTGGAAAACGCCTCGCCACCATCGCCAGGACCTCCCCGGTCACGGCGTCGGGTGCATGGCGCAGGGGCTCCGTTGGGAAGAGCCCCCCGGCCGGCGGCGAGCGGTTCTCTGCGTCGAAGTTCCAACGCCCGCCCGCCGGGGCGTCGCCGTCCATCAGCAGGCCGGTACGCCGGCGCATCTCGCGGTAGAAGTACTCCATGCGCAGGGCCTTGCGACCCTCCGCCCAGGCCGCGAAGTCCGCGTGGGAGGCCAGGAACCGGTCGTCTTCCAGTACGGTCACCGGGACCCCCAGGATGTCGGCCCAGGTGTCGGCGTCCAGACGCAGGCGCCACTCTCCCGGCTCCGTCAGGTGAACCGCCGAGGCGCCATGGCGGCGCACCGCCCGCTCCAGCTCGCCGCCCAGGGTTCCGGTATTGTCCCCGTCGTCCAGCCGGATGAAGTCGACCCTCCAGCCGGCGGCCGTCAGTTCCGCGGCGAAGTGGCGCATGGCCGCCAGGACCAGGACGATCTTCTTCCGGTGATGGCGGACATAGGTCGCCTCGCCCATGACCTCCGCCATCAGCACCACCGTGCGCGCCGGGTCCCGCCCGCGCAGGGAGGAGACGCCAGCCGTCAGCTGGTCCCCGAGGATCAGAACGAGGTCGGTCATGGGGCGACTATGCCACGAAAGGCGACAGGGGGAATCCCGCAGGGCAGGGGCCCTGCGGCAGAGCCTTTAGAGAATCTGAGGCTTCTCACAAATAAACCCCACTTGTTTGATAGGAGATAAGTCCCGAAAGAGCGGAGGTCTTCAATCGGCATCCGGGGGCTCCCGTGCGTACTCTTCTGTTGGGCGGCGTCGCCGGCCTGGTCCTGTCCGTCCTGGCGGCGCCGCCAGCGGCCCGGGCGGAAACGTCTGAATCCGTTGCAGAGTCTGTGGACGACACCGGGCCTCGCGCCCTTGACGAGGTGATCGTCGCCGCCCGCCGGCGGTCCGAGGCGGCCCAGGACATCCCTGTGGCGGTCTCGGTCCTGACCGCCTCCCGGATCGAGGATGCTGGCGTCTTCACGGTGGGTCGGCTCCAGCAGCTGGCGCCGAGCTTCCAATATTTCTCGTCCAACCCCCGGAATACGACCGTCAACATCCGGGGTCTCGGCGTGCCCTTCGGCCTGACCAGCGACGGCTTCGAGCAGGGCGTCGGCGTCTATGTGGACGATGTCTATTACGCCCGGGCGGCGGCGGCGACCTTCGACTTCCTCGATGTGGCCCAGGTGGAGGTCCTGCGCGGTCCGCAGGGAACTCTGTACGGCAAGAACACCACCGCCGGCGCCATCAACATCACGACGGAATCGCCGACCTTCGGCTTCGAGGCCAAGGGGGAGGTCACCCTTGGCGACCTGGAGTTCCGTCAGGTGAAGGCCGCGGTCTCGGGTCCCCTGACCGAGACCGTCGCGGGGCGGCTGGCCCTGTCCTCCACCTCCCGGAGAGGGACAATCTGGAACGTCCGGACGCAGACCTGGGTGAACAGCCAGGACAACCTGGGGCTTCGCGGCCAACTTCTGATCCGGCCAAGGGCCGACCTCGATATCCTCCTCGCCGCGGATTACAGCGCCCAGGATCCTGAGTGCTGCGCCCAGATCTACGTCCGGACCGGCGCCACCCAGCGCCCCCTGGCGCGCCAATACGCCGCCCTGGCCGCCGCCCAGGGATACGCCGTTCCCAGCACCAACGCCTTCGACCGGATCACCGACGTCGACGCCAGCCTGAGCGCCGGAAACGTCATTGGCGGGGCCTCGGCCCGGGTGAAGTGGGACGTCGGGCCCGGAACCCTGACCTCGGTCTCCGCCTGGCGCTTCTGGGACTGGAAGCCCGAGAACGACAGGGACTTCCTGGGACTGTCCATCGTCCGCAGGTCCCAGAACCCCTCCCAACAGGACCAGTACCAGCAGGAGATCCGGTACGATGGCTCCAGCGGCGATTTCGACTATGTCGCAGGCCTCTTCGCCTTCCACCAAAAGATCGACACCCAGGGGGCCGAGGAACAGGGCGCCAATGCAAGCCGCTGGAGCCTGACCGGCGCCCTGGCGGCCAATCCCGCCGTCCTGGACGGCTTGGTCGCGCGCAACACCCAGTGGCTCACCAACACCAGCGCCGCCCTCTATGGCCAGGTCAGCTGGAAGGTGACCGAGGCCCTGACCCTGCAGCCCGGAATGCGCATCAACTATGATGAGAAGGAAGGCTACTACCAGCGGCGGGTCTTTGACGGGCAGGGAAATCCCGTTCTCTTCGGGCAGACCGATCCCATCAAGGTGGCGCAGCGGGGCGTCTATGCGCCCCAGGAAAGCGCCCCTCGGTTCAGCGACTGGAACCTCAGCTACGACCTGACCGCCAGCTACCGGATCAACGGGGACGTTCTTGCCTACGCCACCTACGCCAAGGCCTTCAAGACCGGCGGGATCAACCAGAACGGCCTGCCCACGGATGCGGCGGGGAATCCGATCCTGGCGGCGGGGACCATCCGTCCGGAAGACGTCAATCACCTGGAGGCGGGGCTCAAGACCCGGTTCCCCGGCCTCGACGCCATCGTCAACCTCGCCCTTTTCCGCACCGAGATCCGGGACTACCAGGCCACGGTCACCAACGGCCAGTTGGGGGTGCTGCGCGGCTATCTGGCCAACGCCGGGCGGGTGCGCAGCCAGGGTGCGGAGATTGACGCCTCCATCGCGCCCACCGCGTTCTTCAGCGCCTACGTCAACGCCGCCTGGACCGACGCCAGCTATGTTCGCTTCATCGACGCCCCCTGCCCGCCGGAACTGTCGGGCGGGACGACGGCCGCCGCCGGGCAGGCGCCAAGTCCGCCGGGAACCCCGGGCGGGGTCAGCCCGGCCAACTGTGACATCTCCGGGGCCCGCCTTCCCGGCGTATCGGAGTGGTCCTTCACCTACGGCGCTGAGACCCGCCGGCCTGTGGCGCTCTTCGGCCGGCAGGGAGAGGCCTATCTGGGCCTCGATGGGTGCTGGAGGTCCGACTTTTCCTCTAACGCCTCCCCGTCAGCCTACACGAACGTGAAGGCCTACGGCCTGGTGGGCCTGCGGGCGGGGTTCCGGGCCGAGGAGGGCCTGGAGGTCTTCGCCTGGGTCCGCAACGCCCTCGACGCCGAGTACTATGAGTTCCTCACGGTCGGTCCCGGCACTACCGGCCTCATCGCGGGTCAGCCGGGCGATCCGCGGACCATCGGCGTGACCTTGCGCCTGTCCCGCTGAACCGGCGCCCCTACCAGGGCACCTCCCGACCCTCGGCGTCGAAGAAGCCGCCGGTGGCCGAGGCGGGGAGGGCGTCGAGGACGGCCAGCAGCTTGCGCGCCGCCATCTCGGGCGGCTGGGCCCTGTCGTCGTCGCCCACGATGGGGGCCGACAGGCCGGTGGCCACGGTGCCCGGGTGGAGGGCCACGCACAGGGCCTCGGGGTTCCGCCGGGCCAGCTCGATGGCGGCGGTGTGCACCAGCTGGTTCAGGGCCGCCTTGGAGGCGCGGTAGGCGTACCAGCCCCCCAGGCGGTTATCGCCAATGCTGCCCACCCGGGCCGACAGGGCGGCGAAGACGCAGCGGCCGCGCCGGGGCAGGAGGGGCGCCAGGTGCTTCATCACCAGGGCCGGCCCGGTGGCGTTCACGGCGAAGGCCAGGGCCATGGCCTCGGGATCGATCCGCGACAGGCTCTTTTCCGGGGTGAGGCCCGGCCCGTGCAGGACGCCGGCGGCGTGGAGGACCAGCCTCAGCTCCCCGGCCGATGCGGCCTGCCCGAGGGCCGCGGATACCGAGGCTTCATCCAGGAGGTCCAGGGGCGGATCGCTGCGCCGTCCCAGGCCGATGACGCGGCCGAACCGCTCCGACGCCTCCAGTTCGCGGACAAGCGCCGAGCCGATTCCACCCTCGAAGCCGATGACGAGGGCGACGGAGGCCGGCGAGGGCGGTGCAGGATCAGGCAGGTCGGTCTCTCCGTGGAGGGGCGTGCGGGCATGTGGACGCCGGGCCCGACGCCCGCAATACTCCCTCCATGCTCTCCCGGCGATCCCGCTACGCCCTGCGCGCCCTCATTCATCTCGCCCAGCGGGAGGCGGAGGGGCCCGCCTCCATCGCCGAGATCGCCCGCCTGGCCTCGGCGCCGCGCAAGTTCCTCGAGGCCATCCTCCTGGATCTCAAGAACCACAACCTGCTGGTGTCCAGCCGGGGCCGGTCCGGGGGCTACCAGCTGGCGACCGCCGCCGAGGCGATCAGCTTCGCCGACGTGATCCGGGCCCTGGATGGCCCGCTCGCCCTGGCGCCCTGCGCGTCGAAGACGGCCTACCGTCCCTGCGAGGCCTGTCCGGACGTGGCGACCTGCCCGGTCCATCCGGCCCTTGTCGCCGCACGAGAAGCGGTGGCCGCAGTCCTGGAGGGCTGGACCCTGGCCCGGGCCGCCCGCGAGGCGCCGCCCTTCCAGATTTCCTGATCGGGTTCGGACTTTTAATCTATCGCCCCGCTAGGCATTATCGGGCATTGGCCTTCCTTCCCGAAGGAGTGCGCCCTTGGAAGAGTTCCTGCTGTTCGCGCTGGTCGGCTTCCTGGCCCAGGCCGTCGACGGCGCCCTGGGCATGGCCTACGGCGTCGTGTCCTCCACGGTGCTGTTGAGCGTGGGCGTGCCCCCGGCGACGGCCTCGGCCACCGTCCACGCGGCGGAGGTCTTCACCACCGCCGCCTCGGCGGGCTCCCACGCCTGGCACCGGAATGTAAACTGGAAGCTGTTCGCCCCCCTCGCGATCGGAGGCTGTGTGGGCGGCGCCCTGGGCGCCTTCGTGCTCACCAGTATCGACGGGGCCATCCTGAAGCCCTGGATCACCGGCTACCTGGCCCTGATGGGCGGGGTCATCCTCTGGCGCGCCATCCGCGGCCCGGCCCCGCGCCTCTTTCCGGTGAAGTACAGCGGTCCCCTGGGCTTCTTCGGCGGCCTGTTCGACGCGATTGGCGGCGGCGGCTGGGGTCCGACCGTGGCCACCGCCATGGTCGGCGCCGGCGGCGATCCCCGCACCAGCATCGGCACCACCAACACCGCCGAGTTCCTTGTCACCTCGACCATTTCGGCGACCTTCCTGGCGACCCTGCTGACCGGACACTGGGCCGATGCAGGGGACCTCTCCGACCACGCCACAGCGGTGGCGGGCCTGGTCGCCGGAGGCCTGGTCTCCGCCCCGCTGGCCGGCCTCATGGTCAAGCTGGCGCCCCAGCGGATCCTGACGGGCGCCGTCGGCGTGCTTGTCGCCTGCCTCGCCGCCTATCAGGCCGCCCGCCTCGCCGGCTGGGTCTAGAGGACGAGCTTGTCGAAGTCGCTGGCGTCGTGGCGCTCGAGAAGCTGGCTCTCGGGCTTGCCGAAGGGCCGGTTGACGGCCCGCCCGCGCTTGGCCGCCGGGCGGGCGGCGATGGCGTCGGCCCAGCGGTTGACGTGGACGTACTCGTGGACCTGCAGGAACTCGCCCCCGCCGTACATCTCGCCCTTGGCCAAGCCGCCGTACCAGGGCCAGATGGCCATGTCGGCGATGGTGAAGTCCGGCCCGGCGATGTACTCGCTCTCGGCCAGCCGGCGGTCCAGGACGTCCATCTGGCGCTTCACCTCCATGGCGAACCGGTCGATGGCGTATTCGATCTTGACCGGCGCATAGGCGTAGAAGTGGCCGAAGCCGCCGCCCAGGTAGGGGGCGCTGCCCATCTGCCAGAACAGCCAGGACAGGCACTCGGCCCGAGCGGCCGGCTCCGTCGGCAGGAAGGCGCCGAACTTCTCGGCCAGGTGCACCAGGATGGCGCCGGACTCAAAGACCCGGATCGGCTTGGGCCCGCTGCGGTCCAGGAGGGCGGGGATCTTCGAGTTCGGGTTGATGTCGACAAAGCCGCTGGAGAACTGGTCGCCCTCGTTGATGCGGATCAGCCAGGCGTCGTACTCGGCGCCGGAATGGCCGAGGGCCAACAGCTCCTCCAGCATCACCGTCACCTTCACCCCGTTGGGCGTGCCGAGTGAATAGAGCTGCATCGGGTGGCGTCCCACCGGCAACTCCTTCTCGTGGGTTGCGCCCGCGATCGGCCGGTTGATGTTGGCGAACCGGCCGCCGTTCTCGCGGTTCCAGGTCCAGATCTTCGGCGGGACGTATTCGGCGTCGGACATCGGGGGCTCCCTCTGGGGGCCGTTGCGCATCGCGGCGGCCTGTCGGAGCCACAATAGCGGCGCCGGCGCGGTCTCCAAAAGGGGGAATTGATGCCGTTGGCGAGTCAATCTGTCCGGTTTTCGTAGCTCATGATCTGTCCGCTTCTCTGATTGTGGCCGGGGTCATGCGCGCATGACCCCGGCGGCGGCGCAGCGGCGTCAAGCGGCGAGCGCTTCGCCACACGCGATGAGGTAGCCTTCCAGCGCAGGCCCTCGTCGATACCCGCCCCGTTTCATCAATCGGCCCTCCACAGAGCCATCCGACAAACCGGGTCCCTCACGAGCTACAAAACCCGGTCAGATCACGAGCTCGCCATATGGTTGCGCTTTGAGGTTGCCTCCTGCGGCGGCGGCGCCAAACTCCGCCGCCAAAGAGGAACCCTAGGACTGGTCAGGAGTACGACCCCATGACGCCCGCCGATGACGCCGCCCCCGTCCGCCCCCTCGACAAGGAGGCCCTGAAGGCCAAGTACCGGGCCGAGCGCGACAAGCGCCTGCGGGCCGATGGCAATGACCAGTACATCCGGGTGGCCGGGGTCTTCTCCGGCTATCTCGACGATCCCTACACGCCCTTCCAGCCCCGCGAGCCCAAGACCGACCACGTGGAGTTCGCCTTCATCGGCGGCGGCTTCGCCGGCCTGGTCGCCGGCGCCCGCCTGGTCGAGGCCGGGATCACCGACGTGCGCATCATCGAGAAGGGCGGCGACTTCGGCGGCACCTGGTACTGGAACCGCTATCCCGGCGCCCAGTGCGACACCGCCTCGATGATCTACATGCCCCTCCTTGAGGAGACCGGGCACATCCCGCGGGAGAAGTACGCCCACGCCCCCGAGATCCTCGAGCAGTGCCAGCGCATCGGCCGCAAGTACAACCTCTACGACAACGCCCTCTTCCACACCGAGGTGAAGGACCTGACCTGGGACGAGGAGAACGACGTCTGGATCATCACCACCAACCGCGACGACCGCTTCACCGCCCGCTTCCTGGGCTCCGGCACCGGCCCGCTCCACGTGCCCAAGCTGCCGGGCATCCCGGGCATTGAGAGCTTCAAGGGGCATTCCTTCCACACCAGCCGCTGGGACTATGACTACACCGGCGGCGACCCCCTCGGCGCGCCGCTTTCGAAGCTGGGTGACAAGCGGGTGGCCATCATCGGCACGGGCGCCACGGCGGTGCAGTGCGTCCCGCACCTGGCCAGGGCCTGTAAGGACCTGCTGGTCTTCCAGCGCACGCCGTCTTCCGTGGATGTTCGCGCCAACGCCCCCATCGACCCGGAATGGTTCGCCTCCATCGCCACCCCCGGCTGGCAGCAGCGCTGGCTGGAGAACTTCACCGACAACCAGGCCGGCGGCGGCGCCGAGGAGGACCTGGTCCAGGACGGCTGGACCGACCTGTCCCGCCGCATCCGCGAGAAGATGAAGACCATCCCGCCCGGGCAATTGAGCCCCCAGACCATGCTGGCGGCCTTCGAAGACTCCGACTTCGAGAAGATGGAGGAAATCCGCGCCCGGGTGGATTCCATTGTCGGCGACACCCAGACGGCCCAGGACCTCAAGGCCTGGTACCGCCAGCTCTGCAAGCGGCCATGCTTCCATGACGCCTACCTGCAGGCCTTCAACGAGCCCTCCACCCGACTCATCGACACCGATGGCAAGGGCGTGGAGCGGATCACGGAGACCGGCGTCGTGGTGGCGGGCGTGGAGTATCCCGTCGACTGCATCATCTACGCCTCGGGCTTCGAGGTCGGCACCGACTACACCCGACGCACGGGCTTCGACCTGACCGGCGTGTATGGGCTGAAGCTGTCGCAGGCCTGGTCGGACGGTATGCGCTCCTTGCACGGCCTGCACGTCCGGGGCTTCCCCAACGCCTTCTTCGTCCAGCCGACCCAGGGCGCCAACCTGATCTCCAACGTCCCCCACAACCTCACCGACTCCGGGCGCACCATCGCCACGGTGGTGGCCGAGGCCAGGCGCCGGGGCGCGACGCGGGTGGAGGTCACGCAAGAGGCCCAGGACGCCTGGGTGGCCCTGCTGCTCACCGGCCCCGGTCGGATGATGATGGGCTCTTCGGACTGCACCCCCGGCTACTACAACAACGAGGGCCAGGCCCTGGGGCCGGGCGCGAAGTACAATGTCGGCTATCCCGCAGGGGCCAGCGCCTTTTTCCGCTACATCGACGGCTGGCGGAAGTCCGGGATGTTCGAGGGCCTGGAATTCGCCTGAGCCGCGCCGCCGATCGCCCTGACACCCTTCTCCCGGAGTTCCCGATGCGTCTCTTCGCGGTCCTCGCCCTCGCCGCCGTCCTGGCCGGCCCCGCGGCTGCGTCCTCCCTGCAGGGGGATGGCGGGACGCCGGACTTCTACGCCGGGGCCGGCAAGGTGAAGGGCAAGCCCGGAAAGCTCCTGCGCCAGGAGCCCCTGGCCCCGTCTCTCGTGCTGGACGGCGCCGCCTCGGGCGCGCGCATCCTCTACACCTCGACGGAGGGTCTGGGGGGCAAGGACAGGGTGGTGGTCTCCGGCGCGGTCTTCCTGCCCAAGGGCGAGGCGCCCAAGGGGGGCTGGCCCCTCCTGGCCTGGGCGCACGGCACGGTGGGTGTGGCCGACATCTGCGCGCCGTCCTTTGCCGGCCGCAGCTCGCGGGACAAGACCTATCTCGGCTATTGGCTGTCAAAGGGCTATGCGGTCGTGGCCAGCGACTACCAGGGCCTGGGCGTTCCGGGCGGCCATCCCTACCTGGCGACCCGGCCCTCGGCCTACAGCGTCCTGGACTCTGTCCGCGCGGTCCAGAAGGGGGGCTTTCCGGTCTCCCGCAGCGTGGTCCTGATCGGCCAGTCCCAGGGCGGCGGCGCGGCCTTCGCCACCGCCGGCTACGCCGCCTCCTACGCCCCCGAGCTCGATATCCGCGGCACGGTGGCCACCGGTACGCCCTACTTCTCGCCTGAGGCCCAGGCCGCCCTCCAGGCCGCCCGCCCGCGGGACGCCGTCGACCCGACCCTGGGCTACAACTTCCTGATCCACAGCCTGCTGGAGCAGATCGATCCCGGCTTCCGGGTCGAGGACTATGTCACCGACGCGGCCCTGCCCCTGGCGCGCTCAGTCGCCACCACCTGCTTTGGCGAGCTGGCCGGCGCGGTCGTGCGCGGCGGCTGGACCTTCAACCGCGCCTACAAGGCCGACCCTGCGGATCGCATGCTGCCGGCATACGCCCTGATGGGCTATCCGACCCTGAAGATCCCCACGCCCGTCTTCATGGGCACGGGGGGCTCCGATAGGGACGTGCCCCCGGGCATGCAGCTCAGCCTCGCCGGCGACGCCTGTAAGGCCGGGACGGTGATCCAGTCCCACGTCTATCCGGGGCTTGATCACTCAGGCGCCGTGAACGGTTCGACCCGGGAGTCCTCCGCCTTCGTGGAGGCGGTCTTCGCCGGCAAGCCGGTGGCGGGCAACTGCAAGGCCCTGCCCACCCCGCCCCCCGCCTGATCCGCAAGTCCGGGAGTTCACATGTCCGCCGCCGCCCAAGCCATCCGCGAGTTCATTGACGCCTGGCCCCGCCTCGATCCGGATGAGCTGGCCGGCTGGTTCACCGAGGATGGGGTCTATCACAACATGCCCTCCGGCCCGGTCCAGGGCCGGGAGACGATCCGCGGCTTCATCGCCGGATTCATCCGCGCCTGGGCCGAGACCCGCTGGGAGGTCCTGTCCCTCATCGCCGACGGCGACATCGTCATCGCCGAGCGGGTGGACCGAATCCGGGTGGGCGAAAAGTGGATCGAGCTACCCTGCTGCGGCGTCTTCCACCTGAGGGACGGCAAGATCGCCCTCTGGAAGGACTATTTCGACCTGCCGACCTACACCCGCGCCCTGGCGGGGTAGGGGCGAAGATTCCTCCGACGAAGCGGTCCTGGAAGCGGCGGTGAATGGCAGGTCACCGCTCCTGATTATGCACAATCCTCGGGACTTCCGGAGGGTGGATGTGAACTTCGGCGTAAGGGTCATCACCCCGGGCGCCTTCGTGAAGGAAATGTGGTCATGAGCAAGACCTCCTACCCCCTCAAACTCCCGCAATCGATCAAGGCGGCTGCAGCTCGCCTGGCGAAGGAAGATGGGGTCTCCCTGAACCAGTGGATCGCCGTGGCGGTGGCGGAAAAGGTGGGCGTCACGGAGACGGCCGCCGAGTTCCTGCAGGGGAAGGCCGAGGGCGCCCAGCCCGCAGACCTCCTCGTGTTCCTCGATCGCGCCGCAGATGAGGCGCCCTCGCCTGAGGATGAGTTGTGACTGTCGACTGACGCCGTCCCAGTCCTCCGCCGCAGCCAGTTCGGGATGAAGTGCAGCCCTCGGGCCGCCCAGCCGCTGGAGATCTTCAGACCGAAGTCGTCAGAGCCGCCCTGGCGTCCGCCAGGTTGACCATCAAGGTCATGGGCGCGAGGGGGGAGGGCGAGAAGCCGCAGGCCTCGACGTAGAATCGATGAGCTGCGTCTGACTTGGCGTGCACGAGCAGGGCCCTGACGCCGACGATCTCGGAGGCGGCGCAGGCCCTCAGGATCGCATCACGGACCAGGGCGCGCCCCAGGCCTCGACCTCGCCACCGGGTGTCCACCGCCATTCGCGCCAGGACAATGACCGGGATGGGGTCCGGCATGTTTCGACGTACCCGGCCCGGCGCTTCCGCTAAGGCGACGGCGCCTGTAGCCAGGGCGTGGAAGCCGATCACGCCTTTGCTGTCTGTGATCACGAAGGTGCGGCTGGCCCCGGTGGTCTCGTTGGCAAGGGCTCGGCGAGCCAGCCATTCGTCCAGGGCGGGCTCGCCCGAACGGAAGTCCTCGACCCTGTCCCCGGAGGCCAGGGCGCGCGGGGGCGTCAGCCCTTCCAAGGCGGCGGGGTGTCGAGGAGTTGGGAAAGAACGGGGTTCGGGGCCGCCCCCTCTATCCGCGCCTGGAAGTCGGCGAACACCGCCTCATCGACCAGAAAGAAGCGCTGGTCGAGAAGCACGCTCTCAGCTTCCCGGCAGGCGGCCGCCAGCATGAACTCGGACCGGGTCTGCCCCAAGGCTTCCGCCGCCCTGTCGATCAGGCTACGCCGACGCGAATCCGTTCGGATGTTCAGTGTGAGATCGCGCGGCCGCGCGCTGCGGGAAGAGGTCTTGGCGGGCATGGGGCCGGACTCCGGGGACCCCTGTTCCCTAGTTCGTTGTAGGGACAATGTCTATACCCAGAATACATAGGCGCCGGGCGTCCCCCCAAAAATCTGGCCGCGGTTGGGCGCGAATTCAGGGCCCTCCGCCGCCAGTCCTCCGCCTCACTTGGCCAGCTGGGCCTTCCGCTCGCGGCGGCGGCGGGTCAGGACGTGCTCGGTGTAGCCGTTGGGCTGGGCCCGGCCTTCGAAGACCAGCTCCAGGGCGGCCTGGAAGGCGACGCTCTCCGGGCGGCCGGCCATGGGCGAATAGGCCGCATCGCCGGCGTTCTGGCCGTCCACCACCGCCGCCATCCGGGCGAAGGTCTCGCGGACCTGGGCCTCTGTGCAGACGCCATGATGCAGCCAGTTGGCGATGTGCTGGCTGGAGATCCGCAGGGTGGCGCGATCCTCCATCAGGCCCACGTCGTGGATGTCCGGCACCTTGGAGCAGCCGACGCCCTGGTCGATCCAGCGCACCACATAGCCGAGAATGCCCTGGGCGTTGTTGTCCAGCTCCTGCCGCACCTCCTCGGGGCTCCAGTTGGAGCGGGCCAGGGGCGGGGTGAGCAGGGCGTCCAGGCCCGTGGGCGGGCTGCCGGCCAGGCTGGCCTGCAGGGCGGGCACGTCCACCTCGTGATAGTGCAGGGCGTGCAGGGTGGCGGCGGTGGGCGAGGGGACCCAGGCGGTGTTGGCGCCGGCCTTCGGATGCCCGACCTTGGCGGCCAGCATGTCCTTCATCATGTCCGGTGCGGCCCACATGCCCTTGCCGATCTGCGCCCGGCCCGGGAAGCCGGCGGCGAGGCCGATCTCGACGTTCCGCTTTTCGTAGGCGGCCAGCCAGCCCTCGGCCTTCATGGCGTCCTTGCGGACCATGGGGCCGGCCTCCATGGCCGTGTGGATCTCGTCGCCCGTCCGGTCCAGGAAGCCGGTGTTGATGAAGACGATCCGGTCCTTTGCGGCGGCGATGCAGGCGGCGAGGTTGGCGCTGGTCCGGCGCTCCTCGTCCATGATGCCCATCTTCACCGTGTTGCGGGCTAGGCCCAGGGCGTCCTCCACCTGGTCGAACAGGCTCACCGCCAGGGCGACCTCGTCCGGCCCGTGCATCTTGGGCTTCACCACATAGACCGAGCCGGCCGGGCTGTTGCGGCGCGCGCCCTTCAGGTCGTGCAGGGCGGCGGCCACCGTGACCAGGGCGTCGACGGCGGACTCAAAGACCGGCGCCCCATCCAGGGTGACCATGTCCGTCAGCATGTGGTGGCCCACATTGCGCACCAGCAGCAGGGACCGACCGCGCAGCACGGCCTCGCCGCCGCCGGGGGCGGAATAGCGCCGGTCCTCATCCAGCCGGCGGGTCTCTGTACGTCCGCCCTTCTCGAAGGAGGCCGTCAGGTCGCCGCGCATCAGGCCCAGCCAGTTGCGATAGACGCCGGTCTTGTCCTCGGCGTCCACGGCGGCCACCGAGTCCTCGCAGTCCTGGATGGCGGTCAGGGCGGACTCCATCAGGACGTCCGCCACCCCCGCCGTATCGTCCTTGCCGACGTTGTGGCTCCGGTCGACCTGAATCTCCAGGTGCAGGCCGTTGTGGCGCAGCAGCACCGCGGTGGGCGCAGCGGCGTCGCCCCGCCAGCCCGCCAGCTGGGTGGGGTCCGCCAGCCCGACCTTGGCCCCCGAGGTCAGGGTCACCGACAGGGCGTCGCCCACTATGGCGTAGCCGGCGGCGTCGGCGTGGGAGGCGCCGGCCAGGGGCGCGGCGCGGTCCAGCACGCCCCGGGCATAGGCGATCACCTTGGCGCCCCGGGCCGGATCATAGCCCTTGCCCCCCGTCGGCGGCTCCAAGGCGTCGGTGCCGTAGAGGGCGTCATACAGGCTGCCCCACCGGGCGTTGGCGGCGTTCAGGGCGTACCGGCCGTTCGAAACGGGCACCACGAGCTGAGGCCCTGCGATGCTGGCGATCTCGGGGTCGACATTCGCAGTGCCGAGGGTGAAGGGGCCGGGCTCGGGCAGCAGATAACCGATCCGGGTCAGGAACTCGGTCTGGGCGGCGAGGTCGAAGGGCTGGCCCTTGCGCGCCGTCCACCAGGCGTCGATCTCCGCCTGCAAGGCGTCCCGCCGCTCCAGGAGGGCGCGGTTGCGCGGCTGGAAGTCCTTCAGGAGGGCCTCGAGGGCGGCCCAGAACCGGGCCGGCTCCACGCCCGTCCCGGGCAGGAGTTCCGTTTCCACGAAGGCGTGAAGGAGATCCGCGACGGCGAGGGAGGAGCTGACCTGCATGACATACCGACCTTTCAGAACCCGTCGCCGGCGGGCGTCCGGGCGCGACCGCAAAGCCTGCCGCAGCGGCGCTGCCATACTCCGCGCAGGGCGGCGCTTCAATGGGGACGGACGGCCTTAGGCGTCTGAGAAGCCGAAGGGGGCCAGGGTGCGCCGAAAGTCGTCGGGCAGGATCTGGCGGCCGATGGGCGGGGCCGACCGGGCGGCGCATTCGGCGCGGTGGCAGAGCCGGCAGGTGACGCCGATGGGGGTGGCCTGTTCCGGCCCGCCGCCCCGGTGGTCCGCCGCATAGACCAGACGCTGGGCGTGCTCCTCGGCGCAGCCCAGGGCGATGGCCCGCTCGATCCGCGGGGCGCCGAACCCGCCGCCGCCGGCGGTCACCGTCCGGGCGATGGAGAAGAACTTCTGGCCGTCCGGCAGCTCCAGCCACTGGGTGACGATCTGCCGGGGCGTACGGAAGGCCTGGTGGAGGCTCCAGAGCGGGCAGCCGCCGCCGTGCCGGGCGAAGGGAAAGCCGGCGCCGTCCAGCCGCTTGGAGACGTTCCCCGCCTCGTCGACCCGGATGAAGAAGAAGGGCACGCGTTCCTGCCCGGGCTTCTGCAGGGTGGTCAGCCGGTGGGCGGTCTGCTCGAAGCTGGCGCCGAACTGCCGGCCCAGGGCCTCGACGTCGTAGCGCCGCGCCTCCGCCGCCCGGGCGAAAGCGGTGTAGGGCATGAGGAGGCCCGCCCCGGCATAGCTGGCCAGGGCGCGCCGGGTCAGGCGCTGGCCACCCTCGGTCTCGAAGACCCCCTCGGCCAGGACCTCGCCGATCTCCGCCTCCAGCTCCAGGTAGGCGGTCTGCAGGGCCAGCTGGAAGGCCTGGCTGGCGCCGTCCAGGGTGTCGTCCAGCAACACCTCCCGCCGGTGCCGGTCCAACCGGCGGGTGGCCCCGGTCATGACGTCCGGGGGCAGGCGGCGCACCCTCAGGCCATGGCGGGCCTTGAGGTGACCGGCCAGGCCCTCGTTGGCGGCGACGGCCTGGGCGAGGCGCTCGGCGGCGTCGTCGAGCAGGGGGAAGCTGTTGCGCCGGGCCGCCAGGAAGCGCCGCGACTCGGCCACCGGATCGGCCGCCTCCTCGCCCTCGCGCCCCTCGACCGTGCGGTCGGCCAGGGCCAGCTGCTCCTCGCGATAGGCGGTGTAGAGGCGCAGGAAGGCCTCGGTCACGCCCGGGAAGTTGGCCGCCGCATCGGCGACCTCCAGGGCCTTCAGCTCGATGCCGCCGAACATCGGGTCGCGCAGGGCCGACTGCAGGCGGGCGGAGTCGTCGCCGCTCTCCGCCGCCAGGGCCGCCACGTCCAGCCGGTAGGTCTGGGCCAGCCGCACCAGCATCTCGGCGCTCAGCGGCCTATGGTTGCGCTCCAGAAGGGCGATGTAGGAGGCCGAAACCTCCAGGTCCTGCGCCATGTCGGACTGGGTCAGGCCCAGGTCGCGCCGCAGGCGCCGGAGGCTGGGGCCGACATAGAGGCGGCGTTCGCTGGGCATGGCCGGGGCTCCCGTGAGAGTCAGAGCCTTACAACATTACAAGTCTGATCTGTAAAGTCTGACAGATCGACTGCAGGGGGACTCGCCAGCCTGTCACGCCTGCGTCACACGGCAGGCCGCCGAAGGCCCCGTCTGGCGGGCGCCCGGCCAGCAAGGGATTTCAAGGCCATGTCTTACCAGGACGATATCCAGCAGGTCGAAAAGCTCATCCGCAGCAAGAACGGGACGTGGGACGGCATCAGCGCCGAGTCCGTGGTGCGCATGCAGGTGCAGAACCGCTTCCGCTCCGGCCTCGACATCGCCCGCTACACCGCCGCCATCATGCGCAAGGACATGGCCGCCTACGACGCCGATTCCGCCAACTACACCCAGTCTCTGGGCTGCTGGCACGGCTTCATCGGCCAGCAGAAGCTGATCTCCATCAAGAAGCACTTCGGGACCACCGACCGGAAGTACCTCTACCTTTCGGGCTGGATGGTCGCCGCCCTGCGCTCGGACTTCGGCCCCCTGCCGGACCAGTCCATGCACGAGAAGACCTCCGTGCCGGCCCTGATCGAGGAGCTCTACACCTTCCTCAAGCAGGCCGACGCCCGTGAGCTCGGCATGATGTTCCGCGACCTCGACGCCGCCCGCGCAGCCGGCGACAAGGCCAAGGAAGCCTCCATTCTCAAGGCCGTCGACGGCTATCAGACCCATGTCGTGCCGATCATCGCCGACATCGACGCGGGCTTCGGCAACGCCGAGGCCACCTACCTCCTGGCCAAGAAGATGATCGAGGCGGGCGCCTGTGCCCTGCAGATCGAGAACCAGGTCTCCGACGAAAAGCAGTGCGGGCACCAGGACGGCAAGGTCACCGTGCCGCACGAGGACTTCCTCGCCAAGGTCCGCGCCTGCCGCTACGCCTTCATGGAGCTGGGCGTCGAGGACGGGATCATCGTGACCCGCACCGACAGCCTGGGCGCCGGCCTGACCAAGCAGATCGCCGTCAGCCACACGCCGGGCGACATTGGCGACCAGTACAATTCCTTCCTCGACTGCGAGGAAGTGACCCCGGCCCAGTGCAACCCCGGCGACGTGCTGATCACCCGCGACGGCAAGCTGATGCGGCCCAAGCGCCTGCCCTCCAACCTCTTCCAGTTCCGGGAAGGGTCCGGGGCCGACCGCTGCGTGCTGGACTCCATCACCTCGCTGCAGAACGGCGCGGACCTGCTCTGGATCGAGACCGAGAAGCCGCACGTCGAGCAGATCGCCAGCATGATGGACCGGATCCGCGAGGTCATCCCGAACGCCAAGCTGGTCTACAACAACTCGCCGTCCTTCAACTGGACCCTGAACTTCCGGCAGCAGATCTTCGACACCTGGAAGAAGGAGGGCAAGGACGTCTCGGCCTATGACCGCGAGAAGCTGATGAGCGTCGACTACGACGGCACCGCCCTGGCCTACGAGGCGGACGAGAAGATCCGCACCTTCCAGGCCGACGGCGCCCGGCGGGCGGGGATCTTCCACCACCTCATCACCCTGCCGACCTACCACACCGCGGCCCTGTCCACGGACAACCTGGCCAAGGAGTACTTCGGCGAGGCCGGCATGCTGGGCTACGTCCTGAACGTCCAGCGCCAGGAGATCCGCCAGGGCATCGCCTGCGTGAAGCACCAGAACATGTCCGGCTCGGACATTGGCGACGACCACAAGGAATACTTCGCCGGCGAGGCGGCCCTGAAGGCCTCGGGCGACGCCAACACCATGCACCAGTTCGCCTGACCGCGGACCGGATCACCTGAACGAATCTGGGCCCCGGAGCGATCCGGGGCCCTTTTCTGTGACGCCGATCAGCGAACCTTCACGAAGCGCAGAGTCATGCGGTCGCTCTCGCCGATGGCGTCATAGCGGGCGCGGTCGAAGTCCGGGGCCGGCTGGGCGCCGGGGGCGGCGCTGCGGCGGGAAGGCGGCAGGGTCCAGACGCCGAAGGGATGGTCCTTGGTGTCCTTCGGGTTGGCGTTGATCTCCGAGCGGGCGTCCAGGCGGAAGCCGGCGGCCTCGGCGGCGGCGATCACCGCAGCCTCGGAGACATAGCCGTCGCGGCCATCGGCGGCCATGGGCCGGGGATCGGAGCGGTGCTCCTCCACCGCCAGGATTCCGCCCGGCTTCAGCACGGCGTTGAAATCGTTCATGACCTTCGGGAGCATGCCAGGGGCCCACATCCAGTTATGGATGTTGCGGGCGGTCAGGACCATGTCGGCGGAGCCGGGGGCGCCCAGCGGGCCGGAGGTCGCGCCGAAGCCGGCATACTCGATCTTTCCATAGCGGGACGTGTCGGCGAAGCGGGCCTCGAAGTCGGCCCGGGCCTTGCGGGCGCCGTCCGACAGCTTGGGATTGGCCAGGTCGGCGACGCCGGCCACATAGCGGCCCTTGGTCGCCATGGCGTAGGGGGCCAGGATCTCGGTCCAGTAGCCGCCGCCGGGCGAGACCTCGACCACCGTCTGGCCAGGCTTCAGGCCCCAGAAGGACAGGGATTCCGCAGGGTTGCGGAACTTGTCCCGGGCCCGGTCAGCCGCGGGGCGGGTCTCGGACGCCACCGCCTTGGCGAGGGCGGCGTCTGCCGCCCGGGCCCCCTGTGCGGTCGTCAGGGCAAGAGCGGCGGCGGCGGCCAGGCCGAGGGCCCGGCGTCGGGAGGCGGTCATTCGGGAGCTCCGGGGAAAAGGGTCGTGGTGAACGAGACTGGGGCGCCCGGGGCCAATCCGCAAGGGGTCAGCACCAGCTGGCCGCCCCGGCCTGAGGCTCGCGCAGCAGCTCGGCGATGTTGGCCTCGATGACGCGGAAGCTGACATTACCGTAGAGGGTCTGCCGGCCCTCGTTCAGCACCAGGCTGGGGCTGCCCTTGACGCCCAGGGCCTGGGCGTCCTGGTAGTCGGCCATCAGGGCGGCGTGGGCCTCGCCGCGGGCGAGGCGGGCCCGGAGGTCGGCCAGGTCGGCGCCGGCTGCGGAGAGCACGTCGTCGAGCACCGCGGCGGCTGAGATATCCCGTCCCTGCTCGAAGAAAGCCTGCCGGACCTGGAGGAAGGCCCGGTCGCCGAGGTCGGGGGCGCCGCGCTCGGCCGCCTGCGCCTGGACGGCCTTCAAGGCCAGGTGGGCGGGCAGGGAGGAGGCCGGGCGTACGCTGCGCCACAGGTCCGGGCTGGCCGTCAGCTCGGGGAAGCCCTCCATCACGTGGGCGAGGTGGCCGGCGAAACCCTCATAGCCCCCCTTCGCCCCCCAGTTCGCCTGGATCTTCAAGGCCGTGGCGCCGAAGACGTTGCAGAAGCGCTGGGTCACCGCCACGGCCTCGCCGTGGGTGCGGCGCAGTTCGGCCAGGCGCAGTTCGCCGATCCACGCCCAGACGCAGAGCACGTCGGTGAAGCAGGTGAGGGCGACGGTCTTCATGGGAGGCTCCGTCCCCGCCGCGTCTTGAGGGGGTCGCGCCCGCCTCGCGGCAGGGGTCGCGCAGGCGCCGCCCCACCCTACGCCCCTGCGTCGCCGCATGCACCTCCGCACCCGTCCCGGGCGCCGCCCGCTCACCGCCTTCGCTCAGATGTCACCGACTCGACACAGGACTGCCACAAACGAACAGTTATCCACAGGCTCTCTGTGCGTAGCGGTAGAAGCGCCCGCCCTGTCCCAATAGCCCTTGGTCCCACGTTCTGAAGGGCTGGGGGGCGTCCCGGCCCACCTGGCCGCGGCTGCGGCGGACTTCGCGAGGACCTCCCATGATCAAGTCGATGACGGCCAAAAGCCGCCTGTCCCTCTCCTGTGGCGTAGCCGCCCTGACCGCCGTCCTGGCCCTCGGGGATCCGGCCCTGGCGCAGGACGCCACCGTGGGGGAGGTCGTCGTCACCGCCCAGAAGCGCAGCGAGAACCTGCAGGACGTGCCCCTGTCCGTCGCCTCGGTCTCGGGCGAGCGCCTGCAGGGCCTGTTCGCCGCCGGCGACGACATCCTGACCCTCTCGTCCCGCGTGCCTTCGCTCTATGCAGAGTCCTCGAACGGCCGGGCCGCCCCGCGCTTCTACATCCGCGGCCTGGGCAACGCCGACTTCGATCTGGCGGCCTCGCAGCCGGTCTCGGTCATCATGGATGACGTGGTGATGGAGAACGTCGTGCTGAAGAGCACGCCCCTGTTCGACCTCGATCGCGTGGAGGTGCTGCGCGGGCCGCAGGGCACCTTGTTCGGACGCAACACCACCGCCGGCATCATCAAGTTCGACACCATCCGGCCCAGCCAGACCCTCTCCGCCCGGGGAACGGCGACCTATGGCAGCTACGGGACCCTGACCCTCGACGGCGGCGTCGGCGGCGCGCTCGTTGACGGCCTCTTGGCGGCCCGGGCCTCCGTCCTGGTCCAGCGTCGCGACGACTGGATCGACAACACCTTCACCAACAAGAACAACGCCCTGGGCGGCTATGAGGAGACGGCCTTCCGCCTGCAGCTGTTGTTCACCCCCACCGAGGACCTCAGCGCCCTGCTGGCCGTGCACAACCGCTCTCTGGACGGCACCTCGGCGGTGTTCCGGGCCAACATCCTGACCAGGGGCGGGAACAGCCTCAACAGCAACTACAAGCGCGACAAGGTCGCCTTCGACGGCGGCGCGGGGAACCCGCAGTCCTATGACGGCTCCGGCGCCTCCCTGAAGATCGAGTACAAGCTGCCGTCCGCCACCCTGACCTCCATCTCCGCCTACGAGACCACCAACGGCTTCAGCCGCGGCGACATCGACGGCGGCAACATGACCAACGGCCCCGGCTTCATCCCCTTCCCGTCCGACACCGCCGACGGCATCAAGGACCTCGACCAGGTGACCCAGGAAATCCGCCTGGCCAGCGATGCCGACGGTCCGCTCAGCTGGCAGGTGGGCGCCTACTATTTCGACTCCCGGATGGTGCTGCGCACCGACCCCGGCTTCGTGGCCCCCACCGAGCTGCGCCACGAGAACACCTCCTGGGCCGTGTTCGGCCAGGCCTCCTACCAGATCGCCGAGGCCTGGAAGCTGACCGCCGGCCTGCGCTGGACCAGCGACGAGAAGACCCTGACCAACATCGTCGCGCCGATCCCCTTCTCGAAGGTCAATGTCTCCGATGAGCAGGTCAGCTGGGACCTGAGCGCCTTCTACGACGTCAGCGAGACGGTCGGCCTCTATGGCCGCGTGGCCCGAGGCTTCCGCGGCCCGACCATCCAGGGCCGGGACGTGGCCTTCTTCGGCGCCCCCTCGGTGGCCCAGTCCGAGACCATCCTGTCCTGGGAGGCCGGCTTCAAGAGCGAGCTCTTCGATCGCCGCGTCCGCCTGAACGGTGCGGTCTTCACCTACACGGTCAGTGACCCGCAGTTCACCGCAGTCGGCGGCGCGGGCAATATCGTCCGGCTGCTGAACGCCCAGGAGGGCCAGGCCGTGGGCTTTGAAGTCGACGGCGAGTGGGTGGTCAGCGAGAACCTCGTCCTGACCGCTGGCTACAGCTATGCCGACACCGAGATCCAGGACAGCAAGCTGGCGGTGGGCGTCTGCGCCCAGTGCACGGTCACCGACCCGCTGAACGCCCAGCAGCGCGCCCTGATCAACGGCAACCCCTTCCCGAACGCGCCGGAATACATCTTCGACGTGACCGCGCGGTTCAACCTGCCCATCGGCAATGGCGGGGAGCTGTTCGCCTTCACCGACTGGAACGTCCAGGGCAAGACCAACCTGTTCCTCTACGAATCCAAGGAGTTCTACACCGACGGTAACTTCGAGGGCGGGCTGAAGGTCGGCTATGCCCGCGAGGACGGCTCCTGGGAGGTGGCTCTGTTCGGCCGCAACATCACCGAAGAGAGCAACATCAAGGGCGGCATCGACTTCAACAACAACACCGCCTTCGTGAACGAGCCCCGCGTCATTGGCATCTCGCTGACGGCGCGCCTACCGTAAGGCGGACGCAACCGGACGGAAACGGCGAGGGCCGGGGAGCGATCCCCGGCCCTTTCCTTTTGCCCCCCCGGGACCGGACCAAGCGGTCCTCCTCGTCATTGTTTCCCCGAAGGTTGTTCACGCTCTGTAATGGGGTGCGGCCTTTGAGGCCGGCGTGGGCCTTGGCGAGGTTGTAGCTGTGCGTCCAGGGTCCGATGGCCACGGCCCTCTCCAGGAAGGCCGTGGTGTCTTCCTCGCGCTCGGAGGGCAGGATCTCCGTGTAGGCCAGCCGACGCCGCACAATGCCCATCGTCGAGACGGCCATCCCCAGCACATGGGCGATCTGGGGGCTGCTCAGCCGTTGGCGACGCAGCCGCTCGGTCTCTGCCACCCGAAGCTCAGGCGTCCTCGGCGCCCCGCGCTCACGAGTATCCACGTCTGCGTCATTTCAACTTTACAAGTTTGGTGGACGTTGCGCAGGCGATGATCTGTCCCTCTGCGTCGATCACCTCGGCCTGAACGATGGCTGTCCGTCCCGCATAGGCCAGCACACGGGCGACAGCATCCACGGCCCCGGGACAAACGGGACGCACGAACCTTACGCTGAATTCGGTGGTGACGGGCCGAGCGTCAGCGCCTGCCTTCGCCCGTACTGCCGCGCCCAAAGCGGCATCGAGCATCGCGGCGACCAGCCCTCCTTGCACGACGCCATCGCCGTTGCAGAACTCGGGTCGCGCCTCGAACCGCAAGCGAACATGCCCTTCGCGATCGGCGGCGATTATCGTGCGCCCAAGCAGCATTGCGATCGGAGGTTGATCACCATTCAGTCGCTCAGCGAGGTCGATCATGTCTTGCAACTCCATTGGAACATTGACGGGCAACCCGGCTGTGATATAGATATCACACTATGAAACAAGCCTCTGCTCAACCATTGGGCCGCCTCGTAGCAACCCAAGACGCGGCGTGGACAGCGCTGGAACCTGGCGTCGACTATGTGCTGCTGAAGGCTGATGCCGACGGGATCACGACGCTGACGCGCTTTGCCGCTGGAACGATCGGCGGATGGCATACCCATCCGGGGGGAGAGGAACTCTTCGTGATTTCGGGCCAGGCAAAGATTGGCGGACGCATTCTGAGTACTGGCGACTATGTCGAGACTCAGTCAAATGAAGGGCACCGTGTCGAAGCCTTGGTCGACACGCTTCTTTTCGTGCGCCTGCCCCAGCTCCCGATTTACGATGTCGTTTCGCCAGTCGAGGAGCAGGGAGACATCGCATGATTTTCCGAGCAACCGCCCCGGTCATGCGACTCACCGCATAGGCGCCACCCGCAAAGGTCCGAGGCCGCTGGCGGACTCCGATTCTTGAGGGCGAGGTTCGCCTGGATCCGTGGGGCGTTGAACGAAGCGGCAAGCTTGTCACCTCAACGCAGGTCGCGGCCGAGCCGGACCTGCGGAACGGGAAGAATGCCGATGCAGAGCCACGGGTCCGTCGTTTGAAGGGGCTCATGTTCGTGACCCGCCGGGAAGGCGGTCCAAATGTCAGAATGGATGGTGAGGTCTATAATCCCGGCGATTGGCTGGCCTTCTCGGCTGAACGGCGCCTGATCGACGCCAACCATGTGCAACTCGGGGGCTAAGTCATCTACCCGCGTTGCAAGACGGAGACCTGGGCCCTCATACCCTGAGGAAACAGAAGACGATTTGGGGCCCCTCAGCCGGTCAAGGGCCTTAGCCGTCAACGCGGTCCAGTCTCCCGGGGCGAGCCCGAGATCATCCATTTCCGCGTCCGCAGCAGCGCCGCACAGTCTTTCGACCGTCGAAAGCCCGCCCTTTCCCGATGGCTGGCGCCGCTCGGCGAAGCCTGCATGGTGCTCGCTATCTTTGCCCGCTCATCGTCCTGCGATCTCTCATGAACGCGGATGAGAATCTCGGTCTTCTCGGCAAGATGGCGATCGAAGGTCTGCGGGGCGTAGCCTGCGACACGAGCGATCCGGTTGATATCGGGCCCGCCAAAGCTCGCCGTATTGAACTCCGTACCTCCAGCCGCAAGGAGCAACGTCCTCGTGTCGCCCTTGGGTGCGCAGGGTTTCTTGACTTCAGTCGTGGTCTTGTGATATACATATCACTCCATTGATCGCTTGAGTCTCGCCTGTTGAGATCTGCCCTCTGGTGGAGCAATCGCCGAAGATGTCGCCAAGCCTTGCCGCCTTGAGCGCCGCAGATGGCGCAGACTTTCCGGGCCTGCCCTCCGGTGCGCGCCTTGTCGTCAAGCGGTGGGGCCGCGGCTTGCTGGTTCCGTGTCTGAACGCATCCGGCCATGGGAGCGGTGACTTCGTTGGCCTGGCTGAACGATTGGATTCGGATTTCGAGCCAATCGCGGTCGACCAGCCGGGGATGAACTGGTCTCCGCCGGACCGATCTGCGGGGCTGGCGCCGGGCAAGGCGGGCGGCCTTGCGCCTCTCGATGGGGCCGCGCGCTTCGTGATCGGTCACATGGAGTCCTTCTTCCGCGCGGGCAAACGCGGCGCGGTTTGGTTCTTCGCGGCCGTCGCCGCGCACTGCCGCTTCGTGGTGCTGTCTGGGTGGCCTGCGCGTGCGCACCGCGCGCGTTTTGTTGCGGCTGGGCGCGACCTTGCCCCTATGCTGGCCAATGCATGGACGGGCCTCGGGGGGCCTGTCAGGGACCTCAGGGCCCTCGCTCCAAGGCTTACCCTGCCTTTCTGGCTCGACTTGGCGCGCCCCAAAGCGGCGGTCGCGCACATGCCGGTACACCGGGTTGCCCTGTTTCAACGCAGACACGGCGCTTTCCGAGAGGACCCAGGGGCGTTCGTCGCAACCTTCCGAACTCTTGTCGTCAATGTGCAATCCAGGAGGCTAGCATGAGCCATTACGAAAACATCCTCGCCAGTTACGACGCCATCCATCGGTCCCCGCTGAACCGCGCAACGCATGCCATCGGCATTCCCCTGATTGTGACTTCGGTCATTGCGGTGACAAGTTACGTTCGTCTCCCCGGCCAGGGGGCTTGGGAACACGCCAACCTCGCCACCGCGCTGGCGGTCCTGACCGTGGCGATCGTGCTGTACTGGTCGCGACTGGCGGGCCTTGCTTATCTGATCCTGATCGCTGCCTGTTATGCTGTGGCCCATTCAGTGACCACGCACTTTTCGGGCCTCACAGCAGCCGGCATCATCGCGGCGGGCTTCGTCTTGGGATGGGTTTTCCAGTTTATCGGCCACGGTTTCGAAGGCGAATCGCCGCAGTTCGTCAAGCGTCCGGAGAACCTGCTGCTCGGTCCCGTGATGATCATGGCCGAAGTGTTCCCCGCTATTCGCCCGCGGAACTTGAGCGCCACGGTCGCGACCTCGGCCGCGGAGAATAAGCAGTGATCGGCCTTCGCAACCTCGCCGGCCCGGCCGGCGTCGCCATTCTCGGCCGAACGCTGATGGCGCTCCTCTTCATCCTCGCGGGCGTGGCAAAAGTCATCGATTCCAAGCCTGTCCTGGACCAAATGCAGGCGTTCTCCGTGCCAACGGTGCTGTTCCCAGCGGTCGTCGCCTTGGAGCTTGGCGGGGGCTTGGCGCTACTGTTGGGCTGGCGTCTGCGGGAGGTGGCTGCAGCTCTCGGCATCTTCTGCGTACTGGCAGCGTTTATCTTCCATAGCGATCTTGCCGACAAAGCCGAGAGATCTATCTTTTTCAAGGACTTGGCGATTGCTGGGGGTCTGCTGGTGCTTGCAGCGCAGGCCGCGATCAAGAAGAATCGCTGACGGCAGCCATAGTCCGGATTGATGGGGGATTTCAGGCGATCGCGTGCGTTCGTCAGCCCGTTCGTAAGCAACATCCCAGAATACGCCGCGAGGATTCCGCGCCACGGCCTCGTCATCGTTTACGCGAAGGTTGTTCACGCTCTGTATTGGGGTGCGGCCTTTGAGGCGGGCGTGGGGCTTGGCGAGGTTGTAGCCGTGCGTCCAGGGTCCGATGGCAAGGGCTTTGCGGAAGAGACCGTAGCGATAGGCCGAGCCGTTATCGGTCATGACCCGCTGGACGCTGACGCCCTGGCGGCCGAGCCAGGCCACGGGCCTTTTCGTTGCGGCCCCCGTCGGCCATCATGCCCGGAGCACAGAGGGAGGCCCGACATGAGCGGCGAAAACGAGACCGTCACCTACCGCGTCGAGGACCATGTGGCGGTCATCACGCTGAACCGGCCCGAGCAGAGGAACGCCCTCAACTTCGAGGCCTATGACCGGCTGGAGCGCGCCTTCCGCCAGGCCGTCCGCGACCCTGACGCCCGCTGCGTGATCGTGACCGGCGCCGACCCGGCCTTCTGCTCCGGCGACGACGTGCGTGAGATCATGGCCGGGCCCAAGCCCGCCATCCCCCCGCCGCCCACCGTGCGCCACGCCCCGACGCCGGCGGCCATGGCGGCCCTGGAGTGCGACAAGCCGGTCATCGCCGCCGTCAACGGCGCGGCGGTGGGCTGGGGCATGGAGCTGGCCCTCTACGCCGACATCCGCGTCGCCAGCGAGAAGGCGAAGTTCGCCGAGCTGTTCATCAAGCGCGGCCTGACCTGCGACGTCGGCGGCTTCTACCGCCTGCCGGCCATCGTCGGCCCGGCCAAGGCGGCCGAGCTGCTCTTCACCGGCGACGTCATCGACGCCGAGGAGGCCCTGCGCATCGGCCTGGTCCGCGAGGTGACCCCCCACGCCGAGCTGATGGACCGAGCCCGCGCCCTGGCCGCCCGCATCGCCTGCAACCCCCCGCTCGCCCTGCGCTATATGAAGGAAGGCCTGCGCCGCGCCGCCTATGGCGACCCCCGCGAACTGGGCGGCTGGGCCATCGAAACCATCCGCACCCTCATGAAGACCGAGGACCACCGCGAAGGCGTGGCCAGCTTCCTGGAAAAGCGGGAGCCGGTGTTCACGGGGCGGTAGGGGGCAGGGGCGGCGGCCCTGAACGTGCCGATTCGGCCGGACTTGTCCTGCCGTCATCTTCGTGTCCTAGATATTCACCATAACAAAGACCCCGGAGGAGACGCACCATGGCCGTGTACACTGGAACCCCGCTCGCCGACACGATCACAGGCTCTGACGACGCGGACTCGATTTCGGGTGGGGCTGGGACCGACAGCCTCCAGGGTGGCGAGGGCCTGGACACGATCTCCGGGGGGGCTGGGGCGGACACGATTGACGGGGGCGGGTCCTGGTACGGCGGGGACGACTTTGCGAGCTATGCCTCTGAATCCCGAGACCCTTGTGAGCTCAGGATCTGGGACGGCGGGCGAGGCTGCTGGAGATGTTCTTCGCGGTATTGAGGGCCTGATCGGATCGGCGTTCAACGACACGCTTTCCTCTGTGGGAGGAGTGGAGGGCTACCCAAACTACTCTTACGTCTCGACGGTGCACACCTTGGTGGGAGGGGCGGGCAACGACCTCTACGTGTTGGAGGCTCCTGCTGCGGGCGAATCTGGTTCCTCTCGGGTTGAGGTGATTGAGACGGCGGGTCAGGGCGTGGACGAGATGCGCACCTCGACGCGCTCGACCCTGACGCTGGCGGCGAATGTGGAGAACCTGACCAACCTGGGGTCTGGGAACTTCACGGGGACGGGCAATGGCCAACGTCATGACCGGCGGCTCGGGGAAGGACAGCCTGCAGGGCCTGGATGGGGCCGACACGCTGAACGGGGGTGCGGGCGCCGACACCCTGGACGGCGGCGCCGGGTTGGACATGGCCAGTTATGCCGGGGCGGCCACGAGCGTGAGCGTCGCTCTCAACGCCTCGGGCGGGCTCGCCTCTGCAAGCGGCGCCGCGGCCGGAGATGTGTACTTGGGCATCGAAGGCGTGATTGGGTCTGAGTTCAACGACACCCTGGACAGTGCGGAAGCGAGCAACCAGTTGATGGGTGCGGCGGGTGCGGACCTGTTACGGGGCAATGGCGGGGCCGACACCCTCAACGGGGGCGCGGGCGCCGATACGATGGATGGCGGCGTCGGGTTGGACCTGATCAGCTATGCGGGCGCCAGTGCCGGCGTGGCTGCGAGCCTGACCAGTGCGGCGGGCGCCGGATCGGGAACTGGCGGCGATGCGGCTGGAGATGTGATCAGCGGCGCCGAGGGCCTTGTGGGCTCGTCCTTCAACGACACCCTGAGCGCGATCGGGGGCTCTCAGACCCTGCAGGGCGGGGCGGGCGATGATGTCTATCTGCTTACCGGGACCGACGCCGGCGTCGTGACCGTGACTGAGGCTTCGGGCGCCGGCGTGGACGAGATCCGCACCTCGACGCGTTCGTCCGTAACGCTGGCGGCGAATGTGGAGAACCTCACCAATCTGGGGGCGGGGAACTTCAGCGGGACGGGCAACACGCTGGCCAACCTCATGACCGGCGGCTCGGGGAAGGACAGTCTGCAGGGCCTGGATGGGGCCGATACGCTGAACGGGGGCGCGGGCGCCGACACCCTGGACGGCGGCGCCGGAGTGGATTGGGTCAGTTACGCCGGGGCGGCCACGAGCGTGAGCGTTGTCCTCAACGCCTCGGGTGGACTCGCCACAGCAGGCGGGGCGGCGGCCGGTGATGTGTTCATCGGCATCGAGGGCCTGATCGGTTCCTCATTCAACGATACCCTCGACGGATCGGACGCGGGCAACCTCTTCATGGGCGCTGCGGGCGCAGACCTGTTGCGGGGCAATGGCGGGGCCGACACCCTGGAAGGCGGATCCGGCGCCGATACGATGGATGGCGGCGTCGGGGTGGACGTGATCAGCTATGCGGGCGCCAGTGCGGGCGTGGCGGCGAGCCTGACCAGTGCGGCGGGCGCCGGATCGGGAACTGGCGGCGATGCGGCTGGAGATGTGATCAGCGGCGCAGAGGGCCTGATCGGCTCGTCCTTCAACGACACCCTGAGCGCGATCGGGGGCTCTCAGACCCTGCAGGGTGGGGCGGGCAATGATGTCTATCTGCTTACCGGGACCGACGCCGGCGTCGTGACGGTGACTGAGGCTTCGGGCGCCGGCGTGGATGAGATCCGCACCTCGACGCGTTCGTCCGTAACGCTGGCGGCGAATGTGGAGAACCTGACCAATCTGGGGGCGGGGAACTTCAGCGGGACGGGCAACACGCTGGCCAACATTCTGACCGGCGGCTCGGGCAATGATCGTCTGCAGGGCCTGGACGGGGCCGACACGCTGAACGGGGGCGCGGGCGCCGACACCCTGGACGGCGGCGCCGGAGTGGATTGGGTCAGTTACGCCGGGGCGGCGTCGGGTGTGAGTGTCGCGCTCAACGCCTCGGGTGGGCTCGCCTCCGTACCCGGCGGCGCGGCGGCCGGTGATGTGTTCATCGGCATCGAGGGCCTGATCGGCTCCTCATTCAACGACACCCTGGACAGTGCGGAAGCAAGCGACCAGTTGATGGGCGCAGGTGGCGCAGACCTGTTGCGGGGCAATGGCGGGGCCGACACCCTGGAAGGCGGATCCGGCGCCGATACGATGGATGGCGGCGCCGGGTTGGACCTGATCAGCTATGCCGGCGCAAGTGCAGGGGTGGCGGTGAGTCTGACCAGCACGACGGGCGCCGGATCGGGAACTGGCGGCGATGCGGCTGGGGATGTGATCAGCGGCGCCGAGAGCCTTGTGGGCTCGTCCTTTAACGACACCCTGGGTGCGGTGGGGAGCTCCCAGAGCCTTCAGGGTGGGGCCGGCAATGATGTCTATGACCTCGGCGGGTCCGGCGCTGTGACCGTGATCGAGACGGTCGGGCAGGGCGTGGACGAGATGCGCACCTCGACGCGCTCGACCCTGACCCTGGTGGAGAACGTGGAGAACCTGACCAACCTGGGGACGGGGAACTTCACCGGGATGGGCAACGAGCTGGCTAACGTCATGACCGGCGGTTCGGGCAATGACATGCTGGAAGGCAGGGACGGGGCGGACACCTTCAACGGGGGCGCGGGCGCCGATACCCTGGTCGGGGGCGCGGGAGTGGATCGGCTGACCGGAGGCGTTGGCGCAGACCTGTTTGTGTTCGGGGCCCTGGATGCTTTGCCCGCCACGGGGGGGATCGTCGACCAGATCACCGATTTTGCGACCGGCTCGGATCGGCTGAGGATCGGCGTCACCGGGGCCGTTCAAGGTCTGTCAGCCGAAACCAGCTTCGCGACGGCTCTGACTTCGGCGTCAGCCGCTTTGGGGGCCGGGGCGTCGAACATCGTCACTGTCGCTGTCGGAAGTACGACCTACGTCTTTGCCGACACGAATAATGACAACCTGGTCGATACCGCCATCGCCCTTACGGGCACGACAGCGCCAGTGGTCTCCGCGAGTGACTTTGTGTGAGAACGCGGCTGACGAAACCAGGGAGACGCTGAGCGGGCTGATCGGACAGGACGTCAGAGGCCTTAACTCTTCCGGATCTGTTGGCCGGCCGAGGTCCTCGGCGTCTTGACGGCTGGGCGGCTGGGCCATCGAGACCATCCGCACCCTCATGAAGACCGAGGACCACCGCGAAGGCGTGGCCAGCTTCCTGGAAAAGCGGGAGCCGGTGTTCACCGGGCGGTAGGGAGATGTCTCGGGTGTATTGCGTCGCTTGACACTTTACGCCGGGGTTCGTATCCTGAACCATGACCGCTGAGGCTGGCATCCGCATGAAACGCCCTGCCCATCCGGGCGGATTCATCCGGCACGAGATCCTGGAGCCGCTGGGCCTGTCGGTCACGGCCGCCGCCGCCGCCCTGGGCGTGACTCGCGCGGCCCTGTCGGCCCTTCTGAATGAACGTGCGGCCCTGTCGCCGGATATGGCTTTGCGCGTGGAGAAGGCCTTTGGCGTCTCGATGGACACCTTGATGCGCATGCAGAACAGCTGCGACATCGCCGACGCCCGCCGGCGCGAGGCCGAGATCGAGGTGGCGCCCTACCGGCCCGCGCGGGCGGAGCCCGCCTAGCCTCCGCCGCCCTCCGCCCCCAGCATCCCGTCCTGCGCCACCAGGTCGCGGAAGGCGCGCCAGCTGGCCAGGCCCAGCCAGGGGAAGATGATGATCATCGGCAGGAAGCCGGTGACGGCGCTGAGCGCCACCAGGCCGGCGATCAGGGCGGCCCAGAGCAGCATCGGCCCCGGGTTGGCCAGGGTGGCCTGCACGCTGGTGGCGATGGCGGCGAACACCCCCACCCGGGTGTCGAGCAGCATGGGTGCGGCCACCACCACGCTGGCGAAGGTGAGGCCGGCGAAGACGGCCCCCACCGCCGAGCCGGTCAGCAGCATGACCCGGCCCGCTTCCGTGCCGAAGGCGAAGGCGGCCAGCTGGGCGGGCGTTTCGTGGAGGGTGAAGGTCGACAGGCCGTACACCACCTGGGCGGCGCGCAGCCACAGGGCGAAGAGGACGAAGAGGCCCACCCCCAGCGCCGCCACATCCGCCCGCAGGGCGCGCCGCACCAGGAGGGTGCGCCCCAGGGTGGGCTTCTGTCCCGCCTCCAGGAGGCGGCCGGTCTCATAGGGGCCCATGGCCAGCAGGGGCGCCACCAGGATGAAGCCGAAGGTGAGGGCCATGGTCCAGAAGGCGCCCCAGGCGCTCAGCAGAGAGACGGACAGGCCTACGCCGACCAGGGCCAGGACCAGGCCGTGGAAAAAGGCGACCAGCGGCGCCTTGGACAGGTCGCCCATGGCGCCGGTCAGCCAGTTGACCGGCGCGCCCCACCCCACCCGGCGGATCGTGGGCAGTCGGGCCGGATCGACCCTCGCCACCTCTGCGTCCATGTCGCCCTCCCAGGCTGCGCGCGCCGTAGCGCGAGGGGCCCAGACTGTGCCCGCCGGCGCGCGGGGGCAAGCGGCGGCGGGGTCGGGGCGAATACGGAGGGGCGGCGTTGATCGCCTCAGCCGGCGTCGCCGACAGCTTCCCCGGATGGACAGCGATGCCCGCCCTAAGTTCCGCGCCTAGAGCCTGTTCCTTTCAGACGGAATGACTGAAAGGAACAGCGCTTCATTTCAATACGTTAGAGCATGTTGCGACCCGATAACCGGTTCCCACTTATCGGAACATGATCTCAGGTCAAGGTGGACCCGGGCGCCGGCCCCTCAGCGGCTCCCCTCACCTATACGGCCGGCGGCGCGAGCCCCAGTTCGGCCCGCGCCTTGCGCGTGAGCTTGGCGGCGACCAGGGCATGGGCGGCGGCCAGCCAGCCGCGCACCTCTTCGGCGTCCAGGTCTTCCAGCGCCTCAAAGGCCACCCACTTGGCCCGCGCCAGATAGGGCGCCGGCCGGGCTCGCCCCGTCTCGACCAGCACGGCGTAGGCGATGTCGCTGACCTTGATCGACAGGGCCCCTTCCAGGGTCCTGAGGGCGAAGATGCGCCCGCCCACCTTGTAGACATCGGCCCCGCCCCACTGAACGACCTTTTCCGTCGCCGGCAGGGCCAGGGCGGCGGCCTCGAAGGCCTCCGGCTTCACGCCTTCACGCCCACTCCGATGGGGCAGGCCACGCCCGTGCCGCCGACGCCGCAATAGCCGTCAGGCACCTTGGCCAGGTATTGCTGGTGATAGTGCTCGGCATAGAAGAAGGCCGGCGCCGGGGCGATCTCGGTGGTGATGGCGCCGAAGCCCCGGGCCGACAGGGCGCCCTGGTAGGCGGCCAGGGAGGCCCGCGCGGCGGCCTCCTGTTCGGCGTCGAAGGCGTAGATCCCTGACCGGTACTGGCTGCCGATATCATTGCCCTGGCGCATCCCTTGCGTGGGATCATGCCCTTCCCAGAACACCTTCAGCAGGCCCTCATAGCTGACGACAGAGGGGTCGAAGTGCACCAGCACCGCCTCGGTGTGGCCGGTGCGGCCAGAGCAGACCTCCTCGTAGGTGGGGTTGGGGGTGAAGCCGTTCACATAGCCGACCGCCGTGGCGACTACGCCCGGGGTCTGCCAGAACTTGCGCTCCACGCCCCAGAAGCAGCCCATGGCGAAGAGGGCGAGCTGCAGGCCCGGGGCGAAGGGCCCCTTCAGCGGCTGGCCGGTGATGAAGTTGACCGCCGCTGTGGGGATGGCGTCGGGCCGGCCGGGCAGGGCCGTGGCGGCGGTGGGCATGTCGGGGGACTTGCGCAGGAAGACCATGCGGGGGCTCCTTCAGGGGGCGGTGGCGGTGCGTAACCCCCAAGATAGGCCCGCCCGCCGCCGATTGCACCTGCCGCCTTGCCCCCCGCTCCGCGCCGGTATATCTCCACCCCTCCACGCCGGAGGCCCGCCCCCGGCGCGTGGGGTGCGGTGGCCGAGTGGTTGAAGGCGCACGCTTGGAAAGCGTGTTTAGGGGAAACTCTAACGTGGGTTCGAATCCCACTCGCACCGCCACCCAGCCTTACGACATCCCTGCATTTCCACCGGCTTCCGCCATGTCGCGGGAAAGGCGCGAGTACTCGCGCGCAAAGCGTGCGAGGAGACGGTTAGGGGCCCGAGCTTTGGGGCCCGGTTTGGCGCAGGAACGGGGCCCGTCTCTGCGGGCGGGCCGCGAGGTTGGGTTTCCCTGGGAACAGGGATCTTGCAGGGAAAACTTGCATTTGATCCGGGTGGACTTCGCAGGCCTCGCGCTGATGCAGTGAGTTCATACTGTCCGGAGCAGGTAGGTTTCAGCCAAGCTCCGGCTGGTCGTTGAGCTTCCGGATCCCCCGCCCATGACAATCGAACGCCGTGTCGGCTAGGCCAGGAAGCGCTGGGGGAGTTCGGGCGGCTCATTGAAAGGCGTCGAACGTACAGCTGACACAGCCGGCCAGCTCGCCTCGCAAGGGCGCTCGAAGATCGAAGCTGCGGGAAACCCTCCTAACTTAAAGTCTGCATTAAGGGGCTCAGGGCGGCATCGCGCCTTAGGGTGCTGAACTACCCTTTACGTCGACACACAAAAGTTCATGTTTTGTTTCTTGCGTCCAGGATCTCAAGGTAGGTTCTATGTCGGGGTGAAAGCCGCGAAGAATCCAGTCTTTGCCAACCCACTCCTCCAACCGAACCGCTGACTGCGCCCCAAAAGCGATGTGTCACGGAGATACATGGAGCACGAATGCCGAGATATGCAGTCGATCCCTCACACCTGTCGGGTGAGGGTCTTCGTCAATGGTACATGCGCACACCTGCAGAGATCGAGAGAGAGCGGCAGGCCTTCGCTTTCCAACGTTATCAGGATTTCTTTGCCGGCCTGCGTCCCCCTGTTTCTCCTGAAGAGTTCCGCGACGAACCGTTCCGTCGGGAAACGGAAGCCACCGCGCCCCTGACGAACGATACGACCCCGTTTCGAGGTGCCATCGCTGACCCGGGGAGGGTTCCTGATGGGTCAACCCCGGGACGTGTCGTGCGCTTGCTGCCTCCAGAGGGGCGGCGGACTCCGACATCGGAGGAGGACGTTTTCCTCGATACTTCAGGCGCCGGGCAGGACGACGGGCGGTGGCTCTTCGAAATCGGTAATCCTGCCAACCGCCAGTTGCGTAAGGAATACGAGAAGGAAGTTGGTCCCTGGCCAAAGACCGAGACCGGTCGCAACTACGATGTCGCACATGACCGTGCGGTCGCGGATGGCGGCAAGAATACCTTGGACAACATTCGTCCCATGCATCCGGACAGTCACGTCTCGGAACACATGGCGAATGGCGACTACGCGCGTTGGGCGCGGCGCGCTGCCATCGCCCGGACTTTTGGCGGCCGGGTTGCTTCAAGTCTTGGCCCGTTGGGCATCCTGTCCAACATCACTGGGGTGTTGTCGGGGCGCATCCGGACTGACACCTTCGACAACTTCGCAAGCGACATGATCGGGTTGCCAAGCGAGGCGGACCGCCAGAAACGGATCGAACAGCAGCAGAAGGCGTTCAATCCCCGTTGGAAACCCGGCGATCCCATCATCATATGAGCCCGTATTGAACCGGGCCGATCCCCATGAGCGCACGCATCGACACCTCGGCCTTCCCGGTGGGGAAGGACCTCGACTATGAAGGCGAGGCGGAGCGTGGACGTCTGGCGGCGCTGACGGACGAAGCCTGGCGCTTTGTCAGCGGGTGGCGTTGGGATCCGCCGGTCTCTGAACTCGTGCTGGCCTTCGCCGTGGCGCCGATCCTCGGCCTCTTCCTGATGCGGTTTGCGCCGGGCGGACGGCCTGAGGACGCCGAACGCTGGGTCGTTGTCGGCGATCTGCCGTCAATGCACTTCGAGACCGATGACGCTCCGACGCCAGCCAGGGCCCTGTCGCTCTACTGCGCCATCGCGCAGGACTGGGCGGACGCGGTGTTGGCGGGGCGGGACCTCTCCGAGAGCTATCCCATCCCGGTCGCGCCGACCCGGGAGCACGCGGAGAGTCTCAATGCCCGGATCGCCTTTATCCGGGAGAATTTGCTGGGTTTGGCGTAGGCCCGAGGTCCCGTTCGCAGGGGCGCAGCCGATTGGGCGGGGGCAAGGGGATCCCGCCTCTATCCAGAGACCCCTTCGTCCCCGACCGCCCGCACCGCCACTTCCCTGTTGCGAACTTGCAATCGGGCGACCGAAGGGGCGCAAAGCCCCCAGTCGTCACGCCGCTCTCCGGATGCTATCAGAACCTTGGAGACCGGGGCGCTCGGCTGAAGCTGGCTCTTAGCGCAGTGTGTCGCTGATCACCCCAACCTCGCCCTCGGCGGTTCGGATTCAGAGCAGTCAGCGTTTACAGCGTTGCGGGCTGATGAAAGATTCGGAAGTTCGTGGGCGATGTTCTACCAAATGTGCAGTTTGAGAAGTCGAAGTGGAGTATTGGCGCGCAATTCTGGGCGCGCATGGCCTGTCCGACCGGACGGCAATGGCCAGCCTGGCCGACCGCTCTAGGCTTCTAGTGGATAGAACCTCTCGTGGCGCCCGGTTGCGGACAGCCTGGCAAAGTTCCGCTTACTGGCTCGGGCATTAAAGTCGCTATCGACCCGAGGCAGACCTTAGCCGCTCAGGTCCTCGGACTTGGATTGTCACCACCTTCTGGATCTCCCCGGGCGCCGAGTCGAGCCAGCGGAACGTGTTACCGGATTTGGGGCGGCGGGCCATCGGAGGCGTTTGTCACGGCCGCACCGCTTCGGCGCAGTTCGCCTGACAATACTCACGTAGGGTTACCAGCTAGACTTGAAGCCGGCATGAAACTGACGTCTCGGACCGGCGAACAAGCCGTCGGTCCGGGTTGAGAAATACCTGGAATCGCCCAGATTCTGACCGCTTAGGAATAGGCTCCAGTCCCGGCCCTTAGGCCGCCAGTTCAAGGCCAGCGAGGAGGTCGTGTGACTGGGTATCAATCCGATTGTCCCGTCTGCGGACGGTGCGACGGTGTTGGCGGCGTCTGCAAATTGCTCGCCGACATGGGTCAATCCAAGGCGCACGCCCAGTCCCCATTCTGTTTCGACCCCAACCCCGACTTCCGCCATCAGGCGAGGGGCGTAGGGAATGCGCTTACCTCTCACACCTGCCACACCCTCACCAATGTCGCTCCGAAACTCAGCGGTTGCGAGGTGAGTGAGCGACAGGCTGACCCAAGGTCTATCGGACCAACCCATCACTTCGCCGAGATCGACGCGGGTGTAAAGTTCCGCGCCCGCGTGAAGCGCCTTGCCCGCGTTGAAGAGCGTACCGCTCGGCAGTCCGAGAAGTGGACCGGCGACGACCAGTTCGCTGAAGTTCACCGCGAAGACAGTGCCCTCCACCGTCACGCCTCTACGTGGGCTTGATCGAACGCCCAGTTCGGAATTGACACTCTTTTCTGACCGCACTTGATTTGTCGGGGCGAGAGGATCGACGTCGCGGTCTGGGCGAGGGGGCGCGAAGCCGCGGTGGACCCCGGCGAACAGGGTTGAACCCGCGCCGACCTGCCAAGCAAGGCCGACACCTGGCAGGACGACCGCCTCACGCTTCGAGACGGACTGCCCGCGCGCGGCGAAATTTGCCACGACGGAGGTGTTTCTTGTTGAGATCTGTTCCACCCGCAGGCCGGCACTTAGCGAGACCGCGCCCCTTGTCGCCGTGTCGAGTGCAAACAGCGACAATGCGTCGGTCGTAATCTCATTGTGGTCACGCAAGACCGTGCCCGTCGTACTCTCGCGGGCATCGGGGAAGAGACCATTGTAACGCCGGCGATCAACCTCCTCGTGATGCAGGCGCAGCCCGATAACCGCCGCGTGATCAGTACCCCAAAGTGCGCCATCCAGGAGCGCTCGCGCCTCCAAACCCTGGAAGTAAAAGTCGCGGGGCCGCATCTTGTTGCCACACTGCGGGGCCCAGCTTTCGTACTCGAAACGCGCAGAACCGACGCAGCCGGTGGCGGGGTTCGCGATCATTGAATCGGTGGAGGTATCGGTCTGCCGATAGGAGGCGCGAAACGTACTGGCCGCATAGACCTGCCCACGGGTGCGTAGACTCTGCGACCATCGTTGCTCATGCACCAGCTGGATTGCCGTGCGCTGCAGTTCGAAGCGATCGCTTCTGAACGGGTTGGCATACGGGTTGGCGCCGTAGCGTCCGGCGTCCAGGCCCGCCTCAGTCAGACTGCTCTGCTCGACCTGGCGTGTCACGCGAAGGGTGAGGCTTTGCAGCGTCGAGAGGTCCAATTGCCCCTTGAAAGCGAACTCGGCGAAGGCTGTTCTGTGTCCGTCGCGTATGCCAGCGCTGTGTTTCGCGACGGCATCGACGACAAATCCACCGCGATCGCCCCCCGTTCCCGCCGACACGTGCGCCGAAGCGAAGTCACGGGTGCCAATCGCAAGCGTACTATTGACGATCTGCGACCTGGGTATGGGCCTCGTGACAAAGTTGATCATCCCGCCGAGGCTCTGCGGTCCCTCCAGGATTTCACCTGAACCTTTCAGGATCTCGATCCGCTCTATCCGCTCGAGAGCGGGCGAATAATGGGCCGAGGGCTCAGAATAGGGTGCTGGCTGTATCGGCATTCCGTCTTCGAGCAACAGGGTGCGGCCCGAACGCCGGGGCGTCAGCCCACGTACCGATACGTTCAGTTTAAGCCCAAAAATGTCCTCGTCGATGACCTGAACGCCCGGCGACAGCCGCAGCGCTACATTAAGGCTGAGAGGTCGCAGGCTATCAAGTTCACGGCCGTCGACAACGAAGCTGGATCCGGGACCGGACCCGCGTAGAATACGGCCCGTGACGATGACAGCCTCGGTATCTTCAACAGCCCCATGCCCTTCGGCGAGGGCAATGGCGGGCAGGCAGGCGACGACGACCGTGACAGCGAGGACCGAAAAGGGGCTGCGGTTCGCCCTATCGGCGATGTGCAATCGGGTCATCCCTGATCAGTCATCCTCGTCAGCAAACTGGAATGGGCTGAAAGCAGATTGAGCAACACCCGGATAGGGAGTCCCCCAACCTTTGACATCGTGCCAGACGATGCGGTTCAGCTCCGCCGTCGGCACGTCGTCCGGCACACTGAAGTTCATCTTCGCCGACGCCAGGGCTCCGGCGCGGCGCGCACCCGTCAAGGTCGTGGCCGGCGGGTTCAACTCGAACAGACTCTGTCGAGGTAGGATCGCCGTGAAGGGCTTGAGATCGGGCGTGTCCTTGAAACTCGCCCGCATGTCGGTGGCGATCAGGTTGAACAGTGACATACTCGGGAGCCCGAGGATCAGTTCAATCGTCTTCAGTATGCTCTGGTGAGCATACATCGTCGAGTCCACGCTATTGCGGCGCGTGTACGGACTGATTGCCAACGCCACCGTCCGGTGGCCGTCCACGTGATCGACGCCGTTCTGGGAGTCATCCTCGACGACAAAGATCGCCATCTTGGGCCAGAACTTCGAGGCGCTGAGCGCCTCAACGACCTGACCCAAAGCCAAGTCGTTGTCGGCCACCATGGCCTTGGGCGTGTTGGCCCCAGGTCGCGTGCCGCTGGTGTGATCGCTTGGAAGGAGCATGACCGTGAGGTTCGGCATCGAACCCTGAGCTTCATACTCCTTCAGCTTGTTGATGAAAATGCGGGCGCGCACGACGTCAGGGATATCGAGCCCGTAGGCGGGAAAATTGCGGACGAGGGAGCGGTCCAGCGGCGGGATGGGGGATGTGGTGTTAAACTCGTTAGAGAACTGATCCCCCGACTGCCACCGCTGGAACAGCGGGCCTCGCCGATTCGGCGGCTCGTCGAGCACACCCGGGGCGTACTCGCCGAAGACAGCAACGCTTTTGCCCTTGGCCAGGACCGCGTCCCAGATGAAACCGCCCGACGAGTATGCCAGGGGATCGCTACCGTCGAAAGGATAGGAGCGACCTGAATAGCCAGGCCAAAGCGTGTAGCTGACTTCATTGCCCTGGGTCACCCATTGATGCCCGTTCGCGCTGTTCCCACCGGTAGCGTAGAAGTTGTCCAGTAAAACGAAGTCGCGGGCCAGACGTCTCTGGTTCGGCGCTACGTCTTCACCAAACATCACAAGAGTGGGGTCGCCGTTACCGCGCTCCAGATCACCAAATAGCTGATCGTAGGTTCGGTTTTCCTTGATGATGTAGACGACATGCTCGATCAAAGACGGCTCGCCGGACCGTTCAGGTATGGCTTTTGGGGTCGCCTGGGCGTTGATGGGCGGCGAAACGGCACCGTGGAAGGCCATCCGGTTGTTCTCGGCGACGGCCGCGGTGTAGCTGGCGAGTTGCGCCGTATCGGGCATGGCGATGACATGGGCGCTACCGCGGTTGGCATGGACGAACCGGCGCCCCGGCCCTTCGTTCTGGCCGGAGCCGACGCCTAGTAGGGTCGCCACGACGATCTGGCTCTGGTCCGGGCTCAGGGCCACCGATACGGGATACCAACCGGTAGGTATCATGCCGACGATGCGGTTCGCTTCGAGGTCGTATACCAAGACCGCGTTGATGCCACCGCAGGTGATGAAGAGGCGCTTGCCCGAGCGGTCGAGCGCCATTCCGGCGGGAGCAACCCCCTTCACGGCCTGCTCGAAGGGTTGCAACGTGATGGTGCGCGTCACCTGGCGGGTGCGCACATCGATCACCGAGATGCTGTCATCGTTGGTGTTGGCCACATAGAGCGAACCCTTGGTGGCATCGAGCGCCATTCCCGTCGGGTGCCGCCCCACAGGGATGTTGGCTGTGGTCGCCCCCGTGGCCAGGTTGACCACGCTGATCGAACCGGCCAACGCAACGCCCCGCGCGTCGATGCTCACGAGGTCGGCCCCCGCTTTGAGGCCAGTCGGGGCGTTGGGCATGCCGGCCTTGGCCGCCAAGCCGCCCCAGTTGGCCACGTAGGCGACATCCCCAGCCGCCGCGACCGCCACCGGAGCTACCCCAACAGGGACTTGCCGGCTCTTTCCACTGACCAGTTCCGTCACGGCCAGCATGTTGTTGAAGGTCAGAGGCGTCAGGACGCGGGCACCGTGGACCAGGGGGGCGCCGACGTTGTGGACGCCGAGGCCTGCGCCAAGTTTGACGAGCCCGCCCGCCGCGGCCGTTTCGCTAGGCCTCGCCAGGAAGACCTCACCCGGCTTGCCAGCGCGCGTCTCGATGAGACTGACCACGGGCTTTCCGGCCGGATCGAGTGTCAGGCCTCGAATGCCTCCCACACCGCCGAGCGCATGGCGCGAGACCACCCGGTTCTGCAGCCAGTCGAGCTGGTAGAGGTCGGTTCGCGACAGCACCCACAGGGCACCGTTCTCCCCAAAGGCCGCCCCATGCACGCGGCCAGTAAAGACGGTCTGCACGCCCGCGGGCGTGATCGCCTGCCGGGTCGTGATCACGCCTCCGTCCTGCACCGCGCGGACGGGTCGTTCGACGGTCTGAGCGTAAGCGGGCATCAAGGCAGCGACCCCGCAGGCGAGGCTTGAAGTCGCTGCCAGCAGCGCCGCGATCGACTTTCCAGTGCTTCGACGAACGTTCATCTATGATCTTCCTGTTGACGCCAAGGCAGCCAGGTTTTGAGATGCGCTGGCCGGCCTGGCTTTGCCGGAGTGTTCCCGAACACGCCCGCCCTGTGACAGTATCCTCGAGCCAATTGTACGAGATCAGCAGACCCGACGACGAGACGACGTGTTCTGTAGGATAATGGTCCTGAAAGACCCGAGAGAGCGGAGGCCAAACTCGGGTCTTACAGTACCTCAAAACTTTGTAGCTACGGTTGCATAGAAGCTGCGCGGCTTACCTTCGAAGGGGTATCCATAGAAATATCTGTCGTCCTGATTGGTGTATTCACCCCGATTGAAGGCAGATCCGTAGAAATTATTCCCAAATCCCCAACGCTCCGCATATTTGGTGTCGAACAGATTTACGACGCGGAACTGGATACGGTGCTGAAGGTCGTCGCCATGTAAGTAGGTAATCGTCGCATTCACGACCGTATAGTTACCGAAATTATAACGGTAGCGCGGTATGCCCGTGTCGGCACCGCGACCGTTGACAGCCGGTTTGGTCGTACCGGGGATGGCGGGGCCGCCCGTAGCGTACTCCGGGCCCTGGAAGCGCGGCAGAAGCTGGAGTTTTAGGCGTCCGTCGAGGGACGTCCAGTCGATCGCGGCAGTTGCGAACCAGGCCGGGGTTTCGCTAAGTTGGAGGCCCTTGCGCGACCCGGCCACCAGGGACGAGTCTTGATTGGTGTAGCCAATGTTGGCATGCCATTGCTCACCGTAGCGGATGTCAAGCTCGGCGGTTACACCCTTGATCTCGTTGATACCGCTGTTGTTGAAGAAGGTATCGACCGGTACGTTGACGCCATTATCGACGACGATGAGCGGCCGGCCCGAAGTGGTCGAGATCCGGTTGGTGATTTCGGTTCTGAAGGCACCGATCTCAACGAAGACACCAAGATCACCGAATTCATGCGTATAACCGATGGCACCGTTGTAGGTTTCGGTCTCCTCGGGCAGAAGTTCAGGGTTACCGATTACCGTGAAGGCCGCGCCGGAAACGGCTGTGGGCGGACGCGGGTTGTTGATGAACAACTCGTTGGTCTGCGGAAGGCTGTAAGACGTGCCACCATTGGCGCGGACATAGAAGTTGGTCAGGAAGGGGTGTTTGAACCCAAACTTCCAGATTGTCTTATTGTCGAACGCGTCGGAGAAGTCCGTGCGCACCGCCAGTGAAATATTGGTGTCCGGGCTGAACGGGATACTGGGCCGAAGATCGACAAACAGACCTGTTGTCGTCGAGTCGTTGTTCGGGACCGCGAACCTTTCATCCGAGTCGTCCCTGTAGGACACCCATTGAATTCCGGCGACGGCTTCCAAGTACTTGTTGAAGGTGATCGTGGAGCGGGCGGTAGCGCCCATTTCAACGAAGCCGCTCCGGAATTGGTTGGTCGTACCGAAGCCATGGGCAAAGGCTGGCTCCACGGCTCCAGTCCATGCCCCCAGCGGCACGGTCCGCGTGGAGACCCCCACGGTGTTCACCACGTTTGCCGCCGGACAGCCGGCGCGGATACGGCAGACCACCGGGTAAAGTTCGGCATTATAGAGTACCGGGTTTGAATAGTATGCGGAGGCTTCCGTCCTTAGCCAGTCATTCCACTGCCGAGTAAATGAAGCATCGAGAATGGGGTATCTTAAAGTGTTGGGAGAATAGGATTCGCCTGATGGGAATGCGTCTTGAAACCAGCTCTCTGTGTAGATTGCATTCAGCCGCAACTCAGTCTGGTCGTCGATCTTCCACAGATACTTTGCGCCGACGTGGTTCTTGTTCAGGGGGTATTCCTGAATCCCACCCGATAGCGCAACATTGTCGGTGAAGAGTGCCGGGTCGAAAATCCTTGGCCCATCGGTCGCGAGCATTGAACCGTAGACCATCACCGAATGGCGACCGTCGTCGTCCAGGGCAAAGCTGTAGTTACCCCACACCTCGCGGGTCTCGAATGAGCCGAAGGAAACTCCGAAGTCACCTTTGCGCGTTCCGTCGGGCTTCTTGGTGATGACATTGACGACGCCGATGCCGCCGTTTGAGCCAAAGTAGAGACTGTTGCCGCCCCGGAACACCTCAATGTTCTCAATCATATGGGTGTCTATGGTCGTGGCGCCCCAGATGTTTTCCAGCACGGGGCCGCGGTCGTACAGCGGCACGCCGTCGAGGGTGACCAATGTGTCGCGGTCGCCGCCACCATCAAGGCGGATCGTGTACTCCCCTTCATCAGGGGAGTATCCGATATTCACGCCCTTGACGAGGAACTGCAAAGCCTCCGCGAAGTTCAGTGCGCCGCTCTGCTCTACGCGTGCGCCCGAGACAACCTGCACGTCGGTTCCGTACGCTTCCTGCTCCTTCGCCACGGTTGTGACCAACGCGTCATTGCGTCGGGCGGTCACTGTGACCGTTGAGACTGTGGATGAGGCGGTCGGCGCGGCTTTCGCGTCGTCGGAAGGACCGCTCTGCGCGAACGCGATTGAGGGTATTGCGGCCGAAAGCAGCAGCGAGAGCAGGCGCGTCGTCGTCTTCAGTGCATACTTTGTCATCGTCGGTCCCTTTTGCGCGACTGAGAAAGTCTCAGTTACGGTCGATCGAATGTGCTCCAGGAGCAGGGCAAAATCCTCTTCCTTGGCTCGCTTTCGTTACAGGTTTCAGATGACAGTCCTGTATAAAATTAAGAAACATTTATGAACATATTTCATTTTTTATGCGATCAGGTATGGGGTTGCGGCCAAGCAATGGCGTATGCGGAGACATGATGTGAAGCCCCTGCGTTCTGCGCACCGTCCGGCTGCGGAGCTCGCACTTGAGGCGCGAGCTCTGGTTGAGGGTGCGGCTGGGATCCTTCTGGATTGGGATGGATGCGTAGCGCTGGATGATGTGCCGCACTCCGCAGGACTGGCATTCCTCCGCCGCTATGCGGACAAGATCGCAATTGTCTCCAACAATTCGACCTTGTGGCCGAGTGACATTCAACGGATTCTGGCTCTCTGCGGCATCCGGATGCCGGCGGGGCGGATTGTGCTGGCGGGTCACCAGGCCGTGCTGAAGGCCGCACAGTTAGGCTTGGCGACAACGGTGCTGGGCGATCTGCACATGAGAGCGTTGGCACATGAGCTTGGCGTTCAGCAGGTCACCAGAAACCCCGAGGTGCTCGTGCTGCTGCGTGACACGAGGTTCAGCTACGCGCGACTGATGCTGGGGGCGAACGCCCTGGCGAGCGGCGCGCGGCTGATCGTGGCCAATCCCGACCTGTCGCACCCAGGGCCACAAGGCCGCATCGTTCCTGAGACCGGCGCGCTGTTGGCTGCGCTGGGCGCGTGCGTGCCTCTAAGCGGGAACGCGATGGATGTGATCGGCAAGCCGTATCCGGAGATGTTCCACATCGCCAGCGCTTCGCTGGGTCTGGAGGCGGCGCAGGCCCTGATGATCGGTGACAATCCGACCACCGACATCGACGGCGGCAGGCTTCTGAGCATGAAAACTGTGCTGGTGAGCCCGGGGTCCACCCTCAGTCTGGTGGATCTCAGCTGAGGCAGAAGTCTAGAACCGCTTGAGCGACAGCACGTCGAATGTCTCGCGCAGCGTGATCGTGGCGCGCTCGTAGTCTGCCAGCGCCAAGGCCGCGATCAAGGTATCGATGACGCAGAGTTGCGCGATGCGACTGGTCATGGCTTCGGTGCGAAACAGGGTCTCGCGCGCCATGGTGAACAGCGTGACGTCCGCGTAGGCCTGTATCGGTGAGCGCGCAAAGTTCGTCAGCACGATCGTCTTGGCGCCCGCCTCTTTCGCCAACTGCGTCGCGACCACCGTCTCGCGGGTCGAGCCCGTGTGAGAAATCGTCAGGACGGCGACGTCGGGCCCTGTGCGCGAGGCGCTGATAGCCTGGATGTGGCTGTCGGTAACGGCCTTCGCTTCGAGACCAATCCTGAGCATCCGATATTGAGCGTCTTCCGCAATCGGAGCCGACGAGCCGATCCCGTAGATTTCGATGCGGCTGGTGCTTCGGATCAGGTCGACGGTGGTCGCGACTGATTTGGGTTCGAGCACGCTCATGGAGTCGCGAAGCGCCTGGATGCCCGCGTGGAACATCTTCCGGCAGACTGTCTCAATGTCGTCAGTTTGGCCAAGGTCTTCCTGAATGTATTGTACCGGCTGCACGGCAGCCTGCGCCAGGGACAGCTTGAGTTGTTGAAATCCCGAAAGGCCAAGGCCCTGACAAAAATTGACGACGCTGCCTTGGCTCGCATTCGTCGCTTCAGCCAGCTCTGTGACCGACATGCGCATGGCGACGTCGGGTTGGGTCAGGATGAAATCCGCTATCGCCCGTGAAATTGGCCCAAGCGTCTTGTGTGTCGACCGGATGCGACCGATCACGTTCTCGACAGGCGCGCGGCTCTCGTTGCGCGGAAACGGCTTGGCCGGCGCGGAACTTGGGTCGGACATGAATTACCTGCTTTCGACCAAGCTGATGCCACGACGAGGGTTGCTCGTGGCCAGCGGGCGGCGAAAATGCGATTCAGGTCAAGTCGCGGTGTGTGTGCACTTAAGATTTTTCACAGCAGGCGACGTCGCAATCTGGTCGAAAGCGGGTCAAGCGCCACTGCCCTCACAAGGTGGTGACAGTCTAACGGCACGGCCTTCAGTTTGGCGCAATTTCCCCAATGATAGCCTGGCTCTAGCCCATGACGGCGCGCCACTCGGTCACATTGTCTAACTTCCGGTCTCGGCAGATGTCCCGGCTGAGGAGGTGGCTTGCCAGCGGCTCGATCTGGTAACTTCGCTATGTCCGATCCCGACCCATGGCGGACCTTTTGCGTGTCTGCTTTCAGGTGGTCATCCGGGGGCAGGTGTCAGGCTCTATCCACCGGAGTCCCGAAGGCAGCTGCAACCTGCTCTGCCCAAGGCAGGTCGGCAATGGCCGTCAGGCCCTTGACCGACACCGCCAATGGACACCGCTGCAGAAGCAGTTTCTCGAGAACAGCCGGGGCCAGATAGGCCAGCTTGACCATCCGACCGATGTAGCGGTCGGAGACATCTTCGGCCTGGGCCATGTCAGCCTCTCGCCCTCCGGCCTCCAGGACGCTTCCGTCGCCTGGCAGGCCCAGAACCTGAACGCCGCCCGCGAGGCCTACCTGGCCTACCACCGCGAGAATGTGTTTCTGGCGGGGTGATAGAAGGTCTGGAAGTTCGCGGGCGCCGTTTCATCCAACGTGCAGATTGAAAAGCCGAAGCCCAGTCACTTGCCGGCCAGGTTTCTGCTCTTCAAGCTCTGTCGTCTGGAAGCCAGGTTCAGAGGGAGCCACGTCGCTGAGTCAGGACGTACTGGATCGCATCATCATGCGCTTGCGCGCGGCGGAGCCGAAGCTGCAAGCGGTGGTGCTCTGTGGCAGTCACGCGCGCGGAGAAGGCGCGCCCTTCAGCGATATCGACATCATGGCGCTCACCGATGGCCCTCCCAAGAGGCAAGAGAGGGCATGGTTCGAGATCGGGGCCGAGGGGCAGATGCTCCACGTTTCGGTGGGCGCTGAGTCATTGGAGGATTTCGAGGAAGCGGAGACAGAGGCGGCGAGTTGGGCCCTGGGCTTTCCTGTCGAGGACACCATGCGGCTCGCATGGGCAACGGCCAAGGGACGTGCCGTGCTTGGCGATGATCCGAGTGAGAGGTTGCCTGCCGGGACGCCAGAGCTCGAGGACTTCGTCGAATTCTACATGAAGGTGCGTCGGGCGGAGGCGACAGATGATCGCCTGCTTCTTCGCTGGGCGGCGCGAAACCTGGCCGAGTATGCCGCGGGCCTGCTGAGGCCATTCAATCCCGTCGTCAGTGTTCGCACCCCTATCGAAGCGCTGCGTGTCGCACTGAGCTTTGAGAAGGCGCCAGAGCACTTCCGCCACGATGCGGAGATTTGCATGGGCTTGTCTCCGACGTTGGAGCCGCAGATTGCGCAGGCGGCGAAGCGGCTGGTGGCCGAGACCCTGAGTTTCCTGCGCGAGCGACTGGGCGCCGAGGCCTTCGCGAACGACGACATCAGAGCCGCATTACGGGATGGAACGCTGGAAGCCTATGTGTCGTCGGCACATCCCGCCGCGCCCTAGCGCACACGCACCCACCAGCCTATGCCAAGTTCAGCCCTCCGGCCTTTGCCGACGCTCAGACGGGCCGCTCCGGGGGGGGGTGGGGGGGGCTTGAAGGGCCGGCTCCAGACCACCCGCCGGTCTCGACCCGTTGCGGACCCTTGGCGCTCTGTCTTTCTGGGCTCCCCGCGGACGCCTTCTGAAACCCACCGCAACGCAGGCTCAGATCAACCCGGGACGCTCGTTGTGGCAGGATGAGGAACGGGGGTCAGGTCTCACCCTTCTCCCGCGCCAATCTCTCTGCAAAAGAGATACCGATGGCGGAAAGCACAAAAGTGAAGTGAATGACGGCCACCATAAGGACAATCTGAATACTTTCGAAAGTGAGGTCGCCACCCAAGTAAGTCTTCAACGCATGAACGCCCGAGATCGAGATTATAGCGAATGCAAGCTTCAGCTTGAGGTTGTAGGTGTTTACGTGGTCCAACCAGTCCGGCTTTTTGGCGTCCTCGTTGTCAAAGTGTCCGGTGGTCACGAAGAGAGACACACCCGCCAGCGCAACAACCCATACAAGTTGCGCCACCATCGTCATGTCGACCAGTTCAAGTACCTTGATGATCAAGTCGATCTTGCTGAGCTCGCCAAAAATCAAGGTGAGCATCAGTTTGTACGCTTCCAGCAGGAACTTTCCCAGAATGCCAAGAATGATTGCAACCAGACCCACATAGAAAAACAGCATGGTGAATCTCATACCATAGAGCAGAGACCCAACCCCGGAAAGTAGTTTTTCCATGTGAAATTACCTTCAAACGACCAGAGGAACACTTCAAGCAGCGCCCCCGTTACGGCGTCACCTTTCGGCGCTTCGTAAAACCCAAACCGCATAAGGTCCAACGACACGGGACGAAGACTGGCAATGGCGCATTTTGACGGCGGCGTCCATAGGGCCAACGGATATTGTCAGCTTAACATGACCAGGCCGAAGAAGGCCAAACTCGAAGCACCGATCACCTCACGGCGGTTGCCGCCACCCAGGTTTGGTGGGCTTCGGTTCGGAACGCCCGGAGGGTGGCGCGGCGGATCAAATGCACTTGAAGGCCCTGTCAGTCCAAACCTGAGCCACTCGGTAAGCCGGTCCACGCTCGGGTCGCGGCATCACCAAATCGACCGACCGGTTTCCCTGTTCTGACCCATCGTCCGAGGTCATCCGGCTGGGGGTGAGGATATAGGTCTGCGCCCCGCTGTCGAACGGCCTGCTCAGGTCGGTGTGTTGCAGGCGCGCATCTGGGGCGTCGACTCTCGGATTCCGGCGAGGAAGGCCCGCGTTCCCTCTTGCACGGCCATGAAGTCGCCATCCGCCGCGAGCGCCTGGTTAATGGCCGTGTAGGCCGCCGCCTTGGCGGCGAAAGCCCGTCGACACGCCTCCGCGCGCGGGCGCTCCTCAGGAGGCCGACCCGCCACGTCGATGAGCCGCGCCGTTTCCCCGCAGCGTTGGAGCCCGGTCCGGACCGCAGACTCCAAGGCGGCGTTCTCTGAGCCGGTGAAGAGGCCCGCCATCCCGTCCACCACCAACGACTCCACGTCTACGCAGCTGCGCAGGGCTGCGGGGTCGATCCGCAGGAAGGCGATGGTCTCCGGCGTTGGGGCCACGCTCTGGACCGGCGATCCACCGCTGCAGGCGACCAGGAGCGCGAGCGGCGCCAACATGACCCATCGCTTCATGTACGTCTCCTGTTCGGTCGAACGTCGGGGCGCCGCAGCCAGGGCGTGCCCGGGCTTCACCTTAGTGGGACGAATGTTCTGGCCCGAGCGCGTCCCGCGTAACGACAACATTGAAGGCGGTCCTCCGCGACGACAACCTTGAACTGCTGACATTCAGCGATCTGCAGAACCTGTGGTCCCGATCACGCCTGAGCTTGGAGCGGTCCTGGACCGAATCCGGCCCTGAGACGTCGCTCCAGAAGGCCCGGATCGCGGCGGGGAATACGGGCCTCCGCCGGCATGATGTCCTTGGGGCGAAGTGACGAGCGAGGAGCTCGTCTGCGGGCCAGGACCTCACTCCCCGCGCCAAAGACCGTCGCCAGAACCGCAAGACTGATCAGGCTCAAGCCAACCCGAGCGGTCGGGCCCCAGGGCATGGAATATGCCCTGGGATAAGATCTCGCGTTCGCGATCCTCCCATCCCACATGCTGGAGAGGTTCGCGGAATCTTCCTACCGCCGCCCAAACAGCCGCGCGAAGAAGCCGGGGCGGGAGGTCGCTTCCGTAGCCTCCGCCTGGGCCGCCTGCGCGGGATCTGCCGACAATCCGGGCTCGCGCATCTTCATCAGGTCCTTGCGGGCCACCGAAAGCATGGTCAGGTCGACCTCGCCTTCGTATTCGTGGGGGTTGAAGCCGCAGACGCTGGCCGCCAGATCGAGGGGCGCGTCGAAGAGGGTGTCGGCTTCGTTGTCTTCCTGGAGGTCCGCCAGCAGGCGTTCGCGGATCGACGCCAGGGCGCCGGGCGGATCGCCCCAGACCTCCAGGTGCTCCAGCCCATGCTCGGGGTCGTGCTGGACGCTCCAGGAGAGCTGCCCGTCCTTCGCGCCGAAGGCGCCGCTGACCATAACATGCTCTTCCATGTAGACGCCTACAGCGACACCGCCCTGGGCGGCGGCGCTGACCCGTTCGCGGCTGGCGAAGCGGTGGTCATCGCTCATGACGATGCGCCAGCCCCCCAGGTCGAAGGCGATGAACTTGGCGGGCGGTGGCAGGGGCTCGGCCCTGAGGGTCTTGCCGTCGGCGGACAGGCCTAGGCGCTCCAGGGGATCCGGCCCCTGGCTGGCGATGAATGAAAGGGAGAGTCCCACGGAATATCCTTCCTGCTTCTGGCCCGACCCAGGGTCAGTAGCTGCCAGGGCGGGTTGGGAGATGGGTGCTGAAAATCACGGAAACGAAGGGACGGCCTTTTCATCCAGCCGTCCAGACCAAAGGTACGCGGACAGGAAGCCGGGCCGCGAAGGCGAATTCATGACGACGGCGGGGCGGCAAGGGGGCGCTCCGGTTTGGCGGCGCGACCTCGGCCTCTAGAAAGGCCCAGTCGGGCGCCAGGGTCTCGGCCTCGGTCCGGTGCCTCGAGCGGTGGAAAACGTTTGGGCCGGTTGGAACGTCCCGCCAAGGCCGGCCGACAGGCCGCGATCTGCATCAGTCGTCCGGTCTGAGGTAGGTGCAGGCCTCGTGCCAGGTGGCGTACCCAAGCGCGCCGTCGTCCATGAGGAGTAGGCTTGTTGAAGACCCTTCCTCCTCGTTCCAGGGGAAGGTGATTTCGAGGTGGATCCGGTCCGCATCGTGGGTCAGCAAGAGCTTATCGAGATAGGGCCAAGACTCGCCGGACCGGATGAACTCGCTTCCCCGGATGAGGAGTTCATCGCTCGGATCCATTTCGTCGACCCATCGCCCCTGCAGAGCCTCGGGGAAGTCGGCCTGCCGACGCTCTTTGATCTCGTCGGCAGCACTCAGCTTGGCCTTCTCGCGCATGCTCTCGACCCAAGCCGCATAGGCATCGGAGTCCTCTGGCGACGGCCTTTGATCATCAGCAGTCATCTCGGTCACTTTCTCGGAGGTGGCGGGGCGCCCGGTAGGGGCGAGGTTTGAATGACCCTCAGGGTGGAAGGGGTCTCGAGGGCTGTCCTGAAGGCAGGAACGACTTCCGGCTCGGCAATGTGCCATTCAACGGTCCTGCCCCGGGCGGCGCGGTTCTGCCGTTGGGACTGGTTGTGGATTCCCTTCCACAGGAACTGGGCGAAATTCGACTTTCGGGCCCGTCGATCCAGGCCCGCATAGCCGGGCCCCTTCGCCTCCAGAAGTTGCCGGCGGGGGTCCCATACGGCGCACCCATCGAACCTCACCGCCTTCTCCTCTGGATTGCGCACGACATAGTCGAGGCCGGGCGCCCCGGTGATCTGGTCCTCATAGTCCTGCGTCCAGGCCTTGTATCTCGAAAACGTCGGATCCCGCTCCCAGCCGCCGTTGACGTGGCAGGTGGGGTCGATCTCGCGCTGGCCCGCCGCCACCTGTTCCGCCCTGGGAATGGCGCCGTCCCTCCACTGGTCCACCGAGCGGACTTGGGCGGGGGGCTCGGGCTTGTCCTCGCCCGTAATCCGCAGCTGTTGTTCGGCGAAGAGCCGCTCGACCTCGTCGGTGCTCCGGACGAGTCGCCCATCCCCGAGCTCGAACCAACCCCCCGCCCTGGGTGTCACCAGATTGAGGGGGCTTGGAAGGTCGGTGATGTAGGCGGGGCCCCGGATCGGGTTCGGAATCGGCGTGTGCGTATCGAAAAAGCCTCCGCCGCGGGCATCCGGCGGCGCCTGGCCGACGGGGATCGGCATGGCGACCCGCATGCCGGAGGGCGTCGCTTGGACCGGCGGCTGATAGGCGAACTGGATGACGTTCGACCCGGGTCCCGCGGTCGGGTTCTGGGCCCCGGGGGCGTCTTCTTCCCGAGGCCCTGCCGACGGCGTCCCCTCGCGAGCGTCGAAAAAGGCGTCGTAACGCGCCTGCCGCGCCACCTCCCGATCCGCCCGGACCTGAGCCGGTGAACGCCGGAACCATCGAGCCAGGTCGTCGCCCTCGAGCTGGGAAGGATCGGTTTGATATCGCCGCATGCAGGCCTCCGCGTTGGGAAGGGACCCTACCCCTCAGGCGGAGGCTTGGCAAGAACAAAACAAGAACACCTCCCCGGGCCCATTGCAGCTTTGGCGGGCGTCTGGCTTGATGTCGCCGCCCGGAGGGCATGATCAGGCCCTCAGCGCTGAGGCGGCCGCCCCACATCGACGTCCGCAATCCGCAGCGCTGGCGCATCCTTTCGGCCGTCCTCTTCGACACGGTCGCCGTCTACGAGGCCTCCTGGTTGCCAAGAGGATCAGCGCCATGTGCGTAACCGCCGCGGCCTCACCTGCGATGTCCGCCCTGCCCCCTGTTCGCACCAACCTCATCCAACTGTGACTGAACTGACATATGAACGCGCTAACGCCCGCCCCAGAGAAAAAAGCGAGGTTGAAATGTTGCGTCGATCGGTTCGTGGGCTGGCTCTGTGCACGGTGTGCACATCTGCATTGCTTCCTTTTTCTGGCGCAAATGCCCAGGTCGCTGGAGGCCAAGCGCCCGCTGCGAGCTATATTGAGGAACTGATCGTCACCGCACAGAAGCGCGAACAGCGGACCCTCGACGTCCCGATCGCCTTGACCGCCTATACCGGCGCCTTCCTGGACGAGATCGGTGTCCAGGAGTTCGAAGAGCTTTCCCTCTTTGTCCCGGGTTTCGAGGTCCAGAACCAGTCGCCCAACAATCCCGGCTTTGTGATGCGCGGGATCACATCCGATGACGGCGGCGCCACGGTCGAGCCCCGCGTGTCGGTCTTCCAGGACGGCGTTTCAGTCTCCAAGTCACGCGGCTCGTATATCGAGCTGTTCGACAACGCCCGCATCGAAGTCGCCAAGGGGCCGCAATCGACCCTGTTCGGGCGCAGCGCCCTGATCGGCGCCGTCAACATCGTCCAGAACAAGGCTGACCCTGGCGGCTTTGCCGCGGCGGCGAAGCTCGAGGCCGGGAACTTCAACTATAGCGGCCTCGAAGCGATGGTGAACGTGCCGCTGAGCTCCACCCTCGCCGTTCGCTTTGCAGGCCGTGTCAAGAAGCGTGACGGCTTCGTCGAAAATGTCCTGGGCGGCCGCGACTTCGGCTCCACCGACACCAACGCCTATCGCGCCGTCATCAAGTGGCGGCCAAGCGATAACCTCGATGCGGATCTGATCTTCAACTTCGAAGAGAACAATCCGTCGGGGACCTCCTTCAAGTCGCTGACCTATCTTCCGACCGACCCTCTGACCGGCAAGGTCCTGGGCGACCTGGGGCGGAATTCCGGCGCGGCCCTTGCGAGCAGTGACGGTTTTGCCGGCGGTCGCGACCTTGGCCTGGAGCGGACCACCTGGGGCGTCACCGGCCTCGTGGACTACCGGATCAGCGACACGCTTCGGCTGTCCTCGATCAGCGCGTTCCGGCGCTTCAAATCCCTGGAAGTGTTTGATCCGGACGGCTTCTCCCTGCCGCTCTTCGTCTTTGCGGAGGACGCGCGCGGCGACCAGTACAGCCAGGAATTCAGGATCAACTACGACGGCGGCGAGCGCCTGAGCGCCTTTGCCGGCGTCGGGTACTTCTACGAAGATGGATCCCAGGCCGTTCCGCTTCAGTACAACGAGCGCGTGTTCGCCGCCCGCAACGCGCCCCTGGCCGGCCTGCTGGGGTTCACGCCGCCGAACGTGCCTTCGATCAACACCATCAACTCGGCGGCCGCCGTCAGCACGCTGAAGCTGGTCCACCGCGAGACCTTCGAGAACTATGGGCGCACCACGTCGTATGATGTGTTCGCCGATGCGACCTACAAGGTCACCGACCAGTTCGAGGTCTCCGCCGGCATCCGCTACAGCAACGATGACAAGCGCTCCGGGTACCGCGGCACGCTGGATAATGGCGGGTCCATCCTGACCAGCGGATCGGCGGCCAACGCCGCCAATCCAGCCACCGCGCGCGGTATCTTCCTGCAGACCACGCCGGGCGGGCTCCCCCAGTACAAGTCGTTCTCCGACTCCGGGGTGACCTACCGGGTGGTGGGCCGCTACGCCGTGTCGGACGACATCAGCCTGTTCGCCACCTATTCGCGCGGTCGGCGTCCGGAGGTTCTGTCGCCGGCGGCGCCGCTGGCGCCGCAGGGAAATGTCCGCTTCACAGCGGTCGCCGCCGAGATCGTCGACTCTTATGAGGCGGGCGCCAAGACCCAATGGTTTGACCGCAGTCTCTCGCTTGAAGGGTCCGTCTATCGCTTCACCTATACGAACTTCCAGACGAGCATCCAGACCTCCCCGGGTGTCTTCCAGACGATCAGCGCCGGCGACGCCTCGTCCACCGGCTTCGAAGGCCAGTTCAACTGGAAACCCACTGGCCAGCTGTCGGTCTTCGGCACCTATGGCTACAATAATGGTCGGTTCGACAATGGTCGCTTCAAGGGCAACAGCTTCCGCCTCTCGCCTGACCATACGGTCTCATTTGGCCTAAACTTCACCGTGCCTGTTTGGGAAGGCGATCTGAGCTTCCTGCCGACCTATACTTGGCAATCCAGGGTCTTCTTCGACAACGACAACGACATCCCGGCGCTGCAGAGCACCGGGGACCTGATCCAGGATGAGGTGCAGGGGGCCTATGGTCTTCTGAACCTGCGCGTGTCCTACCAGCCGACCGATGCAAACTGGCGGGTTGAGGCATCTGCCTCTAACCTGTTGGATCAGGAATACATCAAGGACGCCGGTAACACCGGCGGCGCCTTCGGGATTCCGACCTTCATCGCGGGCGAGCCCCGCTACTTCGGCGCCTCGTTCTCCATCAGGTACTAGGACGGCGCGTCGCGAACAGCCCTCCCTGGGATCGGCCCCGGTCCAGCCGGGTGATCCCAGGGGGTTTGGGCGCGCAGCGGCCTTCCTGGCTCCGGTCTCGGTGCGTCGCCTCCAGTCGTGGAGGCTGCGCAGGCCGCCTGTTCATCAGGCCTTGGCCAGGCTCCAGCCCAGGTCTTCCCCGGCGTGGAAGGGCACGAGGTCAGCCGCCGCCAGCTTCAGCACCCCGGGGACCGGGGCCGGGCGGCGCTCGAGGGTCACGGACCCGGCGTTGAGGGGCAGGCCGTAGAAGCGCGGACCGCTTTCGGAGGCGAAGGCCTCCAGCCGGTCAAGGGCGCCCTCCTCCTCGAAGACGGTGGCGTAGCTTTCGAGGGCGTAGGGGGCGTTGAAGATGCCCGCGCAGCCACATGAGGACTCCTTGTCGCCGATGGCGTGGGGGGCGGAGTCCGTGCCCAGGAAGAATTTGGCGGACCCCGACGTCGCCGCCCTGCGAAGGGCGAGGCGGTGTGGCTCTCGCTTGGCCACCGGCAGGCAGTAGAGGTGCGGCCGGATCCCGCCCTCGAACATGGCGTTGCGGTTGATCGCCAGATGGTGCGGGGTGATGGTCGCCGCGATGTTGGGGCCGGAGCCTTCGACGAAGGCGACGGCGTCAGCCGTGGTGATGTGCTCGAACACCACCTTCAGGTCCGGGAGGTCCGCGATGAGGCCGGTCAGGACCCGATCGATGAAGACCGCCTCCCGGTCGAAGATATCGACCTCGTGGTCGGTGACCTCGCCGTGGATCAGCAGGGGCATGCCGATCCTCTGCATGGCTTCGAGCACGCGGTGAATGTGGCGCACGTCCGTGACGCCGGCCGCCGAGTTGGTGGTCGCATGCGCCGGATAGAGCTTGCAGGCGGTAAAGACGCCCTCGGTGAAGCCACGCTCTACCTCGTCCGGGTCCATCCCGTCGGTGAGGTAGCAGGTCATCAGGGGCGTGAAGTCCAGGCCGGGTTCGACCGCCGCAAGGATGCGCTCGCGATAGGCCCGTGCGGCGGCGACGGTCGTCACCGGCGGCTTCAGGTTGGGCATGACGATGGCGCGCCCGAACTGCCGGGCTGTATAGTTGACCACCGAAGCCAGCATGGCGTCGTCGCGCAGGTGGACGTGCCAATCGTCCGGACGCCGCAGGGTCAGACGCTCGAGGGCGGCCCCGGTACGGCCGGGAAGGGTGGCGGTCTCAAACGACATGGACGGGACTCTCCGAAGCATTCCCCCAACCGCCATGATGAACCAGAGGCCCGCCCGGTCCCAGCGGAATTGAAGACGTTTGGCGCTGTATTCCCCTCCTGAGGCGCAAGGCCATGGATCGTTTCCGCCGACGCCGCTAAGACGGGCCTTCCACGCAGCATCGGAGACCGGATGGCCCGCGCGAAACGCTTCTTGCCCTTGCTCCTGCTGCTTGCGGGCGCGGTCGCCATCTTCGCCAGCGGCGCTGGCCAGTATCTCAACCTGGATGCACTCCAGGCGCACGAGGCCGCGCTCAGGGCCTTCGTGGCCGAGCAACTGCCCCTGGCGCTCCTGGCCTTCATCGCGGTCTACGCCCTCGCCACCGCCGTCAGCCTGCCCGGCGGGACGATCCTGACGCTTGCGGGCGGCCTGTTGTTCGGGACTTGGATCGGCGGTGCAGCGACCGTGGTCGGCGCCACCCTGGGTTCAATCCTGGTCTTCTATGCCGTGAAGACCTCCCTCGGGCAGACCCTGCGGGATCGGGCCGAGGCCTCCGGCGGCCGGCTCAAGGCGGTGATCGACGGCGTGCAGCAAGGCGCCTTCGGCTATATCCTGACCCTTCGGCTCATCCCGCTGGCGCCCTTCTGGCTGGTCAACGTGGCCGCCGCCCTGGCCCACGCCCCCCTGCGGGCCTATGCTCTGGCCACCTTCCTCGGCATCATGCCGGCGACCTTCATCTACAGCGGCATCGGCGCCGGGATCGGCGAGATCCTCTCCCGGGGCGGGACCCCTGACCTCGGGGTCATCTTCTCGCCCAAGGTCTTCCTGCCCCTGGTGGCCCTTGGCCTCCTGACCCTGGGCGCCACCGTCTACCAGCGCCTTCGCGCCCGCTCGGGGAAGACCCTGTGACCGAGACAATCAAGGCGGACATCGCCATCATCGGCGCCGGTTCCGGCGGCCTCTCCGTGGCCGCAGGCGCCGCCCAGCTGGGCCTCAAGGTCGTCCTCTTCGAGAAGGGCGAGATGGGCGGCGATTGCCTCAACTACGGCTGTGTACCGTCCAAGGCCCTGATCGCCGCAGCCTCCGCCGCCCAGGCGGCGCGCGCAGGCGGGGCCCTGGGCGTCACGTCCGGCACGGTCAATGTCGACTTCGAACGGGTCATGGCCCACGTCCATGAGACCATCCGCACCATCGCTCCGGTCGACAGCCAGGAGCGCTTCGAAAGCCTCGGTGTCCATGTGGTGCGGGAGGCCGCCCGTTTCGTGGACGCCCGGACCGTCGCCAGCGACAGCGTCCGGGTCGCGGCGCGCAAGTTCGTCATCGCTACCGGCTCCCGGGCCTCTATTCCCCCGATCCCGGGCCTCGCCGACACCCCGCACCTGACCAATGAGACCGTCTTCGAGCTCACCGCCTTGCCGGAGCGCCTCATCGTCCTCGGCGGGGGTCCCATCGGGGTGGAGCTCGGCCAGGCCTTCCGCCGGCTGGGGTCCGAGGTCGTCATCGTCGAGGCCGAGGACATCCTGGGCCGCGAGGACCCGGAGGCCGCCGGGGTGGTCCGTCAGCAACTCCTCGCCGACGGGGTGGAGCTCCTTTCGGGCGCGCGCGCACTCCGGGTCGAGCCGGGCCCCGTCATCGTCGTACAGTCGGGGGGGCGGGAGGTCCGGGTGTCCGGATCCCACCTGCTGGTGGCTGTGGGGCGCACGCCCTCCCTGGAGGGGCTCAACCTGGAGGCTGCCGGGATCGCCTACGATCGGCAGGGCGTTCGCACCGACCGTTCGCTCCTGACCACCAATCGCCGGGTCTTCGCCATCGGCGACGCGGCCGGGCGGGGACAGTTCACCCACCTCGCCGGCGCCCACGCCTCCCTGGTGGTGCGCCGGGCCCTCTTCGCCCTGCCGGTCAACGCCGACGCCCTGCAGGTTCCCCGCGTGACCTACTGCGATCCCGAGGTGGCGGCGATCGGCCTCAGCGAGGCTGAGGCGCGCCGGCGCCATGGCGCCGATGTCCGGGTTCAGGTCTTCGAGTTCGCCGAGAACGACCGGGCCCAGGCCGAGGGCGATGTCCGCGGTTTCGGCAAGCTGGTGACCACGGCGCGGGGCAAGATCCTGGGCGTCACCCTGGTGGGTCGGCACGCCGGGGATCACATCCACCTCTGGTCCCTGGCCCTCGCTTCGGGCCTGAAGCTCAGCCAGATGACCGGGATGATCGCGCCCTATCCCACGCGCGGCGAGATCAGCAAGCGGCTGGCCGGCCAGTTCTACACCCCGGCCTTGTTCTCCGACCGGACCCGCAAGTTGGTGTCAGTCCTCAAGCACTTCGCCTGAGGCGGCCCGCAGGCCGTCAACGAAGCCCAGGTCGAGCCGGCGCTTCAGCATGAGGGCGCCGCGCCCCAGGCTCCAGAACGGGCCTCTCAGGGCCAATCCTGTTCCATCGCCAAGGTCGAGGATGGAGAGCCAGCGCGACTGGGGCGCGTAGGTCGAAAGGCGCGCGCCCGTCCCCAGCGCCGCCAGGTTGTGGGCAAGGGTCGGGGCGGCCCTCACCCCGAACACCCCGGCCGGAGGGCGCGGCGAGCCTGTGATCACCGCACAGTCCCCGGCAGCAAAGACCCTGGGGTCCTCCGTCGACTGGAGCGTGGGTCCGACCGCCAGGCGAGCGTCCTCGGAGAGGGGCAGGCCAAGGTCGGCGATCACGTCAGGCGCCCGCAGGCCCGTGGCCAGGACCAGGAGGTCGCAGGGCAGGGATCTCCCATCGGAGAGCATAACCTCCCCCGGACGACGGACGGCGGCCTCGCCCGACGTCTGGAGGATCCCGCGGCGTTGGAGCGCCGCCGAGAGCCTTTCCAGGGCCCGCCCGGGCGCCCATTCCGGCATCGACCGCCGGAGGATCACCACCCGGGGCGACAGGCCGGCCCGCTCCACCCGTCCGGCAAGGGCGGCGGCGACTTCGAACCCCGTGGGCCCGCCGCCGGCCACCAGGATGGACGGCGAGACCCCGTCTGCAAGGTGCTCGTCCAGTCGCGTACGAAGGCCGGCAAGGCCCGAAAGCGGCTTCACCGGCCAGGTCTCGCCCTCACCCGCAAGATCGGTCCCTGCGCCCGTGACGCTGCCGATGTTGAAGGAGACGGCGTCGTAAGCGAGGTCCCGCCCATCGGAAAGATGCAGGCGCCGGGCGCCCCGGTCGACCGCAGTGACCTCCGCCGGCAGGTGTGGGACCCCGAAGCGGGCGGCGAGGGCGGCGACGTCCAGGAGGGCTCTTCCGGGCGGGAGGGCGCCGGAGAGCACGGCGGTCGCAAGGCCCGAATAGTGGAAGGTCGGTGGCGCGATGAGAAACGGCTCAACCCCGGCCGCACGCAGGACGCCGGCGTGCTTCAGCACCCCGAGGTGGGCGTGTCCCGCCCCGGCCAGGACGACCCGGACGCGTGCGCGGATCATCCGTTGTGCGGCTAGCTGGCCTCCGCCCGGACCTTCAGCCCCGCGAGGAAGGCCTCGATCCGCTCGGCGTTGGCGCCGATGTCGCTCAGGCCGACCCGCGAGGTGGAGCGGACGTCCACGACAGAGCCTCCGTTCGCCCCCGGCCGGATGCGGATGGCGACGTCGTCCTTGAAGCCGAACCAGAAGGTTTCCGCCGTCGCCTCGATGACGCCTCCGGCCGGGTCCGAGGTCACAAGGGTCCAGCCCTGGGCCTTCGCCTCGGCCTCGGCCGCTGCGGCGACCCTGGCCGGGTCGGCGGACAGGGCCAGGGGACGAACGGCGGGATAGGCCTCATGCCCGACCTGCCCGAGGGTCTTGGCGGCCAGGGCGGCGAAGTCCGGGCCCTGGTAGGCGGAAAGGCTACCCATGGGAGCGTCCATGGCGCTCACAGGATTGGCCCCCACAGCCTCCCGGGCGGCCATGACCGCCGGGGAGAAGACCGGTGGGTCGGCGATGTCGGTGGAGATGTCATGGATCGGCGGAATGCGCGCGGACCGAGACTGGACCTGGCCCACATAGGCTAGGGCGAGGACGGGGACCAGCAGGCCGGCCAGAGCCATCCTCCAGCCGGTGCGCGGCTTTCGGAAAAGGGTGGCCCCTGTCGCGACGAGGCCGAGCAGCAGGGTGAGCCCGAGCAACGGCGCCCCCAGCTGGGCGATCATGGTTACGAGCCCGGTCTGCCAGGACCAGAGGCCGAACTTCACGCCCAGCGCAGCCGTCATGAAGTAGAAGGGCAGGAGGAGGGACACGATCAGCGAGGCGCGGGCCAGCTTGAGTCTCATGTGGGAACCTTCAGGTCTGCGCGCCCCCGGCGGGCGGCGTTCTCGGAGTCATCGAAACACACGCCGGGCGATCACGCTACGCTGGATCACTGTGAGAAGGCACAGGCCTGCAAAGACGACGGCGATCTGCGGGAAGGCGGCGGGCCAAAGGCACATCAGGACGAAGGCCAGCAGGGTCTCGGCGCCTTCGGCCAGCCCCGTACTGTAGAAGAAGCTCTTGGGCCCATGGGCCCGGGATTCCAGGCCCTGCTTGGCCGCCAGCGTCGCATAGGCCAGGAAACTGACCGCCGTCAGGGTGAAGGACGCGACCAGCAGGAGGGCGAAGGGCAGGTTCCCCGGCGCGGCGAAACCGAAGCCCAAGGGCACGGCGAGGTAGAAGACATAGTCGCAGACGATGTCCAGGTAGCCCCCGAAGTCGGTGGCTCCACGGGCGCGGGCGATGGCGCCGTCCAGGCCGTCCAGCAGGCGGCTGGCGAGAACCAGGACCAGGCCCACAAGGGGTTGTCCGAGGCCGATCGCAAGGCCCGCCAGGGCGCCGCAGGCGGCGCCCGCCGCCGACACCTGGTTGGCGCTGACGCCCCGGCGGGCGAGGGCTGCGCCTATCCGGTCCAGGGCGGGATTGATCAGCGGGCGAAGGCGGGCGTCGAACATTTCGGTCAGGCGATGCGGGTGACGAGGCCGATCACCGCCCCGGTCATGGCCGAGGCCATGTTCCCGGCGACCCACGACTTCATGCCGAGCGCCGCCGCCTCCGCCCGCCGGGACGGCGCCAGGGTCCCGATGGTCGAGACCAGGAGGCCGACGCTGGCCAGGTTGGCCACGCCGCACAGGGCGTAGGTCACGATGAGCTGGCTGCGGGGGTCGAGGCTCCCGGCAGGCAGGGCGGCTAGGTCCATGTAGGCGACGTACTCGTTGAGGATGATCTTGGTCCCCATCAGGGCGCCCGCCTGAGGCGCCTGGTCCCAGGGAACGCCCAGGGCCCACATCAGGGGCGCGAAGACCCAGCCGAAGATCCGCCTCAGGGTCAGGGGCTCGCCCTGCACCGCGGGGGCGAGGGCCAGGACCTGGTCCGTCAGGGCCACCAGGGCGAAGATGACGATGATCATGCCGATCACCGCCAGGAACAGCTGCACCCCGTCCAGGGTCCCGCGGACGATGGCGTCGATACTGCTGTCATAGCGCAGGTCTGTCTCCTCAACAGAGGCCTCTGTCGCGGCGTCGCCGGGCGCCATCAGCCGGGCGATCAGGATCGCCGCCGGCAGGGAGATCAGCGAGGCGGAGATCATGTGCCCCACGGCGTCCGGGACCGTCTTCGCCAGGGTCTGGGCATACAGGACCAGGATGGCGCCCGAGATCGTCGCCATGGCCAGGGTCATGACGGCGAACAGTTCGGACCGGCTCATTCGCTCGAAGTAGGCGCGAACGACGAGGGGCGCCTCGACCACGCCGAGGAAGATGCTGGCCCCGCTGCTCAGTCCCACGACACCGCTGACTCCCAGGGTCCGGCGCAGGGCCCAGGACAGGCCGGCGACGATCCTCGACAGGACGCCCCAGTGCCAGAGGAGGGCCGCCAGGGCCGAGTAGACGATGATCAGGGGCAGGATCTGGAAGGCGATGATCAGCGGCGTCGGCGCCCCCTCCTTCAGGACGAAGGGCGCGGGCGCGCCGCCGGTATAGCCGAACATGTAGCTGGAGCCGACCAGGGTGGCCGTCTCGATGGCCGCCACGGCGTGGTTGGCGAGGCCGATCACCGACCAGACGATGGGAACCCGCACCACCACCAGGGCGATCACGATCTGAAGGAGGAGGGCGCCCAGGATCCACCGGATCGGGGGCCGGGCACGCCGGTCCTCCGACAGGGCCCAGGCGCCCAGCGTAATGATGGCGAGGCCGACCAGCCCCTGCAGCTGCTGGAGGCTCTCCGTGACCACCGCCATGCTGTCCTCCCGTGTCCCTGCCTGCCTGCATACGCCCGACCGCCATTCCTCGGGAACCGGAATCCGCAGGGAAGGCCCGGTGAGTCGGGCTTGATCTTCGGCCCCCGGGACGAGACTGTCGCCGGGAGCACACAGGGAGGAAGGACCATGACGGGCTGGGACGGACGGGGCCTGGTGACGACGGGGTGGCTGGCTGACCACCTCGACGATCCCGGCGTGCGGATCTTCGACGCGACGGTCCACCTGCGCCCGGCCCAGCCGGGGCCTTACCGGGTGGAAAGCGGGCGGGCGGACTATGAGTCGGGCCACATCCCCGGCGCGGCCTTTGTCGACCTCGCGCGGGACCTGTCGGACGCGTCCGCCCCCCTTGGCTTCACACGCCTGAAGGGTGTGGCCCTGGCGTCGGCCCTCGGCGCGGCGGGGATCGACCCCGGCCTGAAGATCGTCTGCTACAGCACCTCCACGCCCATGTGGGCCACCCGCCTCTGGTGGGTCCTGAGCGCGGCGGGCTTCAAGAACGTCGCCGTCCTTGACGGCGGTTACGCCCGCTGGACCGCCGAGGGCCGCCCCGTAGAGACAGGATCGAGGACCTATCCCCCCGTCGAGGTTCGGATTGACGAGCGCCCGGGCGCCTGGGCGGATCGCGAGGATGTCCTGGCGGCCATCGACGACGGCGCGGTCTGCACCTTGAACGCCCTGCCGGCCGGGGTCCACAGCGGCGAGGCCGAGGTCAACTACGGCCGCAAGGGTCATATCAAGGGCAGCCGCAATGTGCCCTACGCCGCCCTGCTGGACGCCGACGGCCTCTACCGCAACGACGCGGATCTGCAGGCCCTGTTCGAAGGCGTCGGCGCCCTCCAGCGACCGCGGGTCATTGTCTACTGCGGCGGGGGAATCTCAGCGACCATGGACGCCCTGGCCCTGATGCGGCTGGGCCATCCCTCCGTCGCCGTTTATGACGGATCTATGTCCGAGTGGACCTGCGACCCTGACCTGCCGATGGAGACGGGCGCCTGAGTAGCCCCAGACCGCTTGACGAACCCGGTTGGGATACACACCTCCCGGACTGACCATCAACTGGGGGCTCCGCCATTCCTAATCCCATAATGATCCGTCGCCTTTCCGCCGCGCTTGCGGGACTGGCGCTCATCCTCTTCATCGTCATCTCTGCGGGCAAGACCGTGGAGCCCGGCAACGTCGGGGTGAAAATCCGGACGCTGGGTCCCACTGCTGGCGTCGATCCTCAACCCTTGCCGTCCGGCTGGCACTTCCGCGGCGTCGGTGAGCGGATTGTCGAGTTTCCGGTGATTCAGCGGACCTATAGCTATACCCGTGAGCCCGATGAGCGCGGTCCTCAGAACGAGGAGATCGCCTTCGCAGACAACACCGGCCTTCCGATGACCGCAGACGTGGCGATCACCCTGCAGGTCAGCCCCGGTTCGGCGCCCAAGCTCTACGAGACCTATCGCCTGACCTTCGACCAGCTGCTTGACGGACCGATCCGCAATGACGTGCGCTCGGCCATCGCCGCCGAGGCTGAGAAGGTGAATGTCGACGCCCTCTACTCTGGCGGTCGCCAGGTGGTGATTCAGCGCGCCCTCGCCAGGGTCTCGGCCAAGTGGGCGCGGTTCGGGGTCGTGGTCAGCCAGCTCGACTGGATTGGGACGATCCGGTATCCGGACGTGATCCTGCAAGCTATTCAGGCCAAGACCCGCACGGACCAGGAAACGCTGACTGCCCGCGCTCAGGTCGCAAAGGCCCAGGCCCAGGCCGAAGCGCAGATCGCGGCGGCGCGGGGTGAAGCGGAGTCCATCCGGATCATCAACCAGGCTCTGGCCGCCAATCCGCGCTACGTGGATCTGAAAGCCGTGGAGAAGTGGGACGGCAAGCTGCCCCAGGTCACCGGGTCCGGCGGCGCACCCTTCATCAACCTGCGCGAGGACGCTCGCTGACCCTCTAATTCTTTCCCCGGGCGACTCTGGCCGTCATCCGGCAGGCCAGGCGCTCGGGGGAGGAAGACGGCATAATCAGTTTATACTGGTAGAGAAGGGGCCTGTCTTTCTTGGCCTTGCCGGGAGGCGTCTATCGGTTGGCCGCCTTCGGTCGCCACTCGTACTCCGTCTGCAGGAACCAGCGATGGATGTCGTCACAGGCGTTGGACGCCGCAAACGCGGCGATCGCAGCGTCGATGTCGACGTTCGCCTCAGGGGGGTGGGCCTCCACGATCGTTGGAATCGTTCCCGAGAACTCCAGAATATAACCCTGATCGCTGGATGTCAGATTGTCGTAAGCTTCCGGGGGGTGACCGAGACTCCCGAGGAAAACGCAATCCACCGTGCCGCCTGGACACAGATCCCAATTATAATTCTCAGGGACATCAAACATGAGAGGGTGCCGATGCAGGGCCTGACATCGAATTCTCTCGGGGGTGATGTCATAAACAATCTGCGGCCATCCACGACTGAACCTGCGGTACCCACCCCTCCGCGCCAATGCAAGTGTCATGGGATGGAGAACTGTAAGCGCATTCTCGAGTAATTCTTCATCGAATTCCTTATAGATTTCAAGGAACAACTCCTTCCAAATTCGGATTCCCGGCAGCGTGATAACGCTTGCTGAAGTATTTCTGATTCGAATCCAAGCCTCCTTAGACAAGGCGATATCAGGATTTTGGTAGACAAATCGCCGAACCCCCTTCTCGTGGAGGATGCGCATGACTTGGCGGTCCAATGCCCATACAAAGTCATACTTGTTCAGACCGTTGTAATAACCGCAATCGAATACAATATCGACTGCGCCACTTAAATCTTCGACGTGATCCTTAGTTGTCGCGCAGGCAATAAAGAACCCTTCAGGCAATATTTTTCGCGTATAGGGAAGGACATGATTTTTATAGAATTCGACATAATCGCGACCCCAGACTGTTGTGATGATCGCTATCGGTAGTTTTTCCATTTGCTATTGTTTCCTCAATCTTTAGTCGTTCCTTTTTCGGCGCAAGAAGGCATGGTGCAGAGGGCGACGACTTTGATCCCAACGAATCGAAGTGAAACTCAGCCTTCAGCTTCGCCCGGGCAGGCGCCCTTGTCGATCAGGCGCGCGCAGGTTGGGATTCACCTCGCGGAGGAACCGCAGTCTCTCCGCGATCGCTGAGGCAAGGGGAAGGACCTCCTCGACAGTCAGGGCGCGCCTCTCCGAAAGCCCCGATTATGCTCACTGCGGGCCGTGATCTGCGTCGGGCCGGTCCGCCCAACGCTGAGCGCAGGCCTCCGCACCGGGTATAGTGGGGCGCCCTTCGTCACCCGGCGCGAGCGCGCTCACTGAGGTTCATATCGCCGGCCTCGCTGAACACCACGGCGCCCGCAGAATCCAGCTTCAGGGTCACGGTCTGGCCGGGCGCTGGCGGCGCGGCCCTCCAGCGGACTGTGGCTTCGACGCCCCCGAGGTCCAGGGTCAGCCTGTGGCCGTCGCCTGCGAAGCGGGTCGCCAGCACCCGGACATCTGCGCCCTCCGCGGCGGGCTGCAGGGATTCCGGGCGCATGCCGACGCGGACCGGCCCATCGCTTACCCCCGGAGCCGAAAGATCGCCCAACGCTGTCCTTACATGGCCTGCGACCGCCTGCCCGGGGATGACCACCATCTCGCCGAGAAGTCGGGCGGCGACCAGGCTCACGGGCCGCCGGTAGAGGACTTCTGGACCGCCCGTCTGCAGAATTCGCCCCTCTGACATCAGGAAGAGATCGTCGGCGATGGCCATCGCCTCCTCAGGGTCATGGGTGACCACCAGCACGGTCGCACCAATCCGCCTCAAATCCTCCAGGAGTGCGGTGCGCACGGTCTCCTTCAGAAGGCCGTCCAATCCTGAGAATGGCTCGTCCAGGAGCAGGATGGAGGGAGCCCGCGCGAGAGCTCTGGCGATCGCCACCCTCTGCTGTTCTCCGCCGGACAGGCTGTGCGGCCATTCGGACGCCAGCTGCGGGATATGAAACTGGTCCAGGAGGCTGAGCACCTGTCGGCGCCGGTCGGCCCGGGACAGGCCGGTCAGACCGAATCCGACGTTCTCCGCGACATTCAGATGCGGAAAGAGCGCATTGTCCTGGAAGACCAGGCCCACCCCCCTCGCCTCAGGCGGCAGGGCGCCTTTCGCGGAGGCGACGAGCTGGCCACCGATCCTGATCTCGCCACAGTCCGGGTGATCGAGTCCGGCGATCATTCTCAGGAGGGTGCTCTTGCCGCAGCCTGAGGGGCCAAGGAGGCAGGCGATCCGACCTGGATTCAGCTCAAGGCTGACGGAATCGACCACGGTGCGGAATCCGAAACGGCGGGAGACCTCGAGGAGTTCCAGCAGGGGGTTCATGGGCGCTCTTCCCTTCCGGCTGGCGGGGCCGCAGCGGCGATCCGTCCCGTCAGCCAGATCACGGCGGGCAGGGAGAGGAACAGGATCATCAGGGACGGCGCCCCGGCCTGCCCAAGCCGCTCGTCCAGGGCGTAGTTGTTGGCGATCACCGCCAGGGTGTCGAAGTTGAAGGGCCTCAGGATGAGGGTGGCCGGAAGCTCCTTCAGGATGTCCACCAACACGATCAGACCGGCGGTCAGGAGCGAGCCGCCGGCAAGGGGAAGCCGGATCGACAGGGCGCTGGCGACCTCGCTGCGTCCCAGGGTCCGCGCCGCCTGCGGAAGGGAGGGTCGGATGCGGGTGAGCCCGGCGTCAATGGGCTCGAGGGCGGAGGCCATGAGCCTGGCCGCATAGGCCAGGATCAGCAGGACCAGGGCCAGGGCTGTTCCCGACCCGGGGAAGAGGCTCCAGATCACCCCTGCAGGGGCGAGGAGGCCGATGGCCATGACGGCGCCTGGCGTCGCATAGCCCAGGCTGGCCAGCCGCACGAGGCGCGGGCGCCGCTCAGATCCCAGCGCCAGCAGGGTGGCGAGCCCCACCGTCACCAGCGCCCCGGCGATGGCAAGGCCCAGGCTGTTCCGGGCGGCGATCGCAAGGCGGCTCCAGTCCGGGGACTGCGCCCCCAGGTGCGCCAGCAACCATCCGGCCGGGACCAGGAGGCCGGCGCAGAGCAGGAAGAGGCAAAAGGCGGCGGCGGCCAGGCCCGGTCCCCGGCCGAGGGGGACCGGTTCCGGGGACCGCCATCGCGTCTTGCCCGTCTCATGGATTCGCCCCCTGCGTCCCGCCCGTTCGATCCAGAGCAGCACGGCCGCCGCCGCCAGGAGGGGCAGGGCGAACCGGGCGGCGCTGACGGTCGAGCCATAGACCGACCAGGCCCGGACCACGCCGGTGGTCAGGGTCTGGACGCTGAGGAAGTAAACGGCGCCGTAGTCCGCCAGCGTCTCCATGACGGCCAGGGCGACACCGGCCCCCAGGGCCGGGCGGGTCAGCGGCAGGGCGACCTTGAAGAAGGCCGCGGCGCTCCCGAGCCCCAGCATCCGGGCGGCGTCCAGGGCCGAGCCGGGAAGGTTCAGGAAGGCAGCGCGCATGGCGAGGAAGACGTAAGGATAGAAGGCCGCCGAAAGGACAAAGACCGCGCCGCCGGGGCTGCGGATCTCGAAGGGCAGGTCCTCGCCGGTGAGGTCCCGGATCGCGCTCCTGAGGGGCCCTGCCACGTCCAGGAGGTCGGCGTAGCCATAGGCCACGGCGAAGGCGGGCATGGCCAGCGGCAGGGCGAGGGCCCAGCTGAAGACCGACCTCCCCGGGAACCTGTGCATCACCACCAGCCACGCCGCCACGGCGCCGGCGACGGCGGTGAACGCTCCGACCCCCAGGGCCAGGATAGCCGTCGTCGCGGCGTACCTAAGAACATCGGACAGGGGGATCCGTGCGGCGCCTTCGCCGAAGGCCGCCGCCAGGACACCGGACAGGGGCAAGAGGACCACGGCCGCCGCGCAGGCGGCCAGGACGCCGATCACCCGGGAGCCGGGGGTCCCGAATGACGGGCGGGGGCTCAGCGCCAGCCCGCCGCGCTCATGATGGACTGGGCCTCCGCTTGGCGGCGGGCGAAGGCCGAGGCGCTCATGGGGTGCGCCTTGAAGCCCGCAAAGGCCCGGACCGACTCCGGCGCCTCCACCTCCGGCGAGACCGGGAACTCGGAGTTATTCGCCGCAATATGGGCCTGGGCCGCAGGAGAGGTCAGAAACTCCATGAGCCGGACCGCGTTCTCCCGGTTGGGCGAGGCCTTCGCCAGGCCGAGGCCGGCGATGTTCACGTGGGATCCCTGGCCGTCGAGGCTGGGGAAGGCCAGCTTGACTTTCGCGGTGACGGCCCGGTCCGCCGCGTCCTCCCCGGACGCCATGCCCAGGTAGTAATAGCTGTTGGTGATCGCGACCTCACAGACCCCCGCGGCGACGGCGCGGATCTGGTCCCGGTCTCCGCCCTCGGGAGGGCGAGCCATGTTGGCGACGACGCCCTTCGCCCAGGCCTCAGCCTTCTGCGGACCCCAGGCCTCGATCAGGGCGCCCATCAGGGACAGGTTATAAATGCTGTCCGAGGACCGGACGCAGATCTTGCCGCGGAAACGCGGACCCGCCAGCTCGGCATAGTCGTCGACCTCCTCGGGCTTCACCTTGGCCGCGTCGTAGGCGACCACTCGCGCCCGTCGGGAGAAGCCGAACCAGGCGCCATCGGGTTCCCGCAGGGCGGCGGGTATGCGGGCCTCAAGGGTTTGAGACTTGAGCGGCTGGAAGAGCCCCGCCTCCTGGGCCCTCCACAGCGCTCCGGCATCGGCGGCGATGAAGACGTCGGCGGGGCTGTTGGCGCCCTCGGCCTTCAGGCGGGCGACCAGCTCGTCGGCCTTGCCCTCGATCCTGTTGACCTTGATCCCCGTCTCCCGGGTGAACCGCTCATAGAGGGCCAGGTCGCTGTCGTAGTGCCGGGCGGTGTAGACATTCACCACCTTCTCCGCCGGCGGCGGCGCGGAGCAGGCCGCCATGCCAAGGAGGGAGACGGAGAGGAGTTTCAGGAGGAGTTTCACGGATTGGGCCTTTCGGACGGCGGCGAGGTTCGGTGAGCAACTCATTTTGAGAAGCATTCGCAAAACGGATGCACTGTGGGTCGTTGGCCGTCAAGTGCGGGGCCGTACCCCAGGGTCCCGATCTTCACGCCGTCCGTCCGAGGCGCGTGCGTCTAATCGAAGTCCAAGGCCAGCTGGGCGCTGTCCTTGGGCTTTTCGCGGCCTCGCCGCCTGTCGCCCGCCCCGGGCAAGCCGGACTTGCGGCTTCCGTGCTTGGTGGCGATGAGCCGGGCGGCGCCCTTGTGGCGGCTGTCCCGGCGCAGGGTGTGAAGGGTCTCGCGGGCCACGCGCATGGCCCCCGCGTTGTCGACGACCGGGGCGGGATAGTCGAGACCGGTCGCCCCCTCCCAGCGCCAGGGCTCCTGGAGGAAGGCGTCGGGGACGGCGGCGAGTTCAGGAACCCAGGCCCGCACGAAGGCGCCGTCGGGATCCTGGTCGTGGCCCTGCTTCACGGGGTTGTAGATCCGAAGCGTATTGATGCCCGTCGTGCCGGACTGCATCTGCACCTGCGGCCAATGGATCCCCGCCTCATAGTCCACGAACTTCCGCGCCAGGTGCAGGCCGCTCTCCCGCCAGGGAAGCCAGAGATGGTAGCTGGCGAAGGACATCAACATGGCGCGCATGCGGAAGTTGATCCAGCCATGGGCGTCCAGCGCCCGCATGCATGCGTCCAGGAAGGGATAGCCGGTCAGGCCCCGGCTCCAGGCCTCCAGGCGGTCCGGATCGGCCTCGCTGGGGCGCACGCCGTCGTAGGCCCGGTGGAGGTTCTCGAACTCGATACGGGGCTCGTCCTCCAGCTTCTGGACAAAGTGGCAGCGCCAGTGCTGGCGCCCCGAGAAGGAGGCGAGGGACCCCCGCCACCGTCCTGCATCGGGAGCGGCCGACATCCGGAGCTCGCGCTGGCGCGCCCAGGTGGCCTGGGCGACCTCCCGCATGGAGATCGTCCCCCAGGTGAGGTGGGGCGAGAGCCGCGAACTGGAGCCATAGGCCGTGAGCGGGCTCGACATCTCCCGGCGATAGTCGCGGCCGCGACCGGACAGGAAGCTCTCCAGCACCTCCAGGGCGGCGGCGCGGCCCCCTGCCTGGCGATGGGGGCAGGGATCGGACGCCAGGCCGAGCTCGTTCGCCGACGGAATGCGACCTAGCCAGTCCCCGCCGAGGGGAACGAGGGCCTCGGGCGGCGGCGTTGTCGGCCTCGCCATGTCCCGGTCCCAGGCCTGGGCCCAGCCGTTCCTGGACTTCAGGCGGCGGATCACGCCGAACTGGCGTTCCTCCCGCCAGGGGACGCCCGCCGCCTTCGCCCAGGCGCTGACGGCCAGGTCCCGGGCGTAGGTCCAGCCGTTCCCGGTTTCCTCGTGGCTCCAGAGGCCGGCGACGCCATGGCGCTCGTGGATCCGGCCCAGCACCTCCACAGCCTCCCCGACCTCGACGCACAGGGGCTGGCCCAGCCCTGCCAGCGAGGCCGCCAGCTCTTCCAGGCACTCCGCGGCGAAGGCCCACTGCCTTCCGGACGCGTCCCGCTGGGCCCAGAGCCCAGGCTCGACGATGTAGAGGGGAAGCACCGGCCCTGCGGCGGCGGCCAGGGCGAGGGGGCGGTGGTCGACGATGCGCAGGTCGCGCTTGAACCAGACCACCTGCAGGGGACGCCTCACCGGGACCTCCCTTGGTCCAGCAAGGCCGGGATCTGCTTGCGGAAGGCGAAGAAGCCTGCCGTGGCGTGGGGCCAGAAGCGGGAGTCCCAGCCGCGGCGGACCCGGATGAGCCGCAGGCCCTCGGCCTCAAGCGCCGGCGCGGCCTGCGCCAGGGCGTCCGCCGTGGGACCCACGGGGGCGAAGGGGGTGACGAGGGTCCGCACCTGCGCCGCCCGGGCTGCGGCGACCAAGGCGCCGGCGTCGAGGCGGTCCATGAGGGTCACCGGCC
>VYLB01000004.1_pt1 | contig 70675 bp, 20 predicted proteins | sample 5114431 | NCBI WGS metagenome assembly VYLB01 (sample SAMN12291786, study PRJNA351875) | freshwater metagenome | isolation source: freshwater lake | place: USA: Michigan, Gull Lake | collected 2013-08-08
GAAAAAGTACCTGAATTTTCCCCCTGATCACTCCCATGCCTGGTACTTTTTGATTGACAAAAAGTCTAAAAGTCTTACCCAACAAGGTTTTTAGATTTATTCAGCAGACCCTACATAGTTGTTATCAAGAAACTATAACTATGATAACATAGTTTTTAGGAATTGTCTATATACAAAGTCATACTAAATCCTGTTTAAAAAGTATAGGAGAGAAGGGATGGGGGATGAGGGATGGGGGGGAAACAATCCATAACTGGGTTTTTAAAGTTAGATCGGCAGTTAATCACAGGATTAAAAACGGATTTAGTATCAGCATTCATCCCATCGCTAAAAGCGAGGGACTTCTGCTGACACTAAGTTAAAAAAAACGGCATCCTACCAGGGTAGGATGCCGGCTCGGTCAAAACTAGAAACTAGACTTGGGCTGCCACTTTTGATTCAGCGGCCATTAGTTTTTCGTAGGTTTCACGCATTTTGAGACCGACTAACACTTGGAATAAACCCGTACCATTGGTAGAACCGGGATAATCCTTGTGTTTGAGCAGTAATTCCGTCATTTCACCGTAGTATTTAGTGCCGGTTTTGCTCAAATGGCTTTCGATGTAGATCATTTCTTCGAGGTTATCGAATTGACCATCTAGTTCCAGAATCGACACTTCATTCCCCAAGAAGCCATCTGGACCATAGTAGAGTTTAATGCCGGGATAAGCGCAGGTCAATTTACGACCACAGGGCCGCCAATCGATGGTGGAACCTTCATCAAACAGATAAGCGGGTTCAAAGTTTTCTACCCCTTCTTTCTGGATTAAACGGACCCGTAGTAACTTACTTTCGTGATCTTCAAGTAATTGGGTGGGCAGCACTTGAATCACCACGTCAGCGTACTGTCTTTGGGGATCGATATAGGCACTGAAATCCGGTTTTCTAGAATTAATAGCCGCCATCACATCATCATAGGTGTGACCGCGCTCGGCCATATCCCGTTGAATTTTCCAGTTAACTTTGACTTCATCGCTAATATCGAGATAAACGCTGAAATCTAATAGGGACCGGACTCGTTCATCATATAAGGGGTGCAGTCCCTCGATCACGATTACCTTATTCGGTTCGATGATTTCGGGGGGATCGATCATCCCCGTTTCATGATTATAAATAGGTTTATTAATGGCTTGACCTTCCTTGAGAGCTTTAATCTGCTCGTACATCAGGTCAAAGTTATTCGCTTTCGGATTGAGTGCGGTGACACCCACCTCTTTTCTCTGTTTGCGATCGAGACAATGGTAGTCATCTAAACAGATCACTGTCATAAACTCGGCCCCGAATAAATCCGTCAAACGACGTAAAAAAGTAGACTTCCCACAACCGGAGTCCCCAGCTACACCGATTAGAACCACGCGCTCTGGCTTATTGGCCATAGTTTCCCTCTAAATACACAACTAATTGTTAACCGATAGTATGTAATTAAACCAGACTCTGGATCCAGCAGTACCCCGCCGCCACAAATTTCTGCTGCTGACAGGTTCGGCAAGAGCCTCACGCTAGAATGAGTAGGTATTTGATACTAGATATTCTGTTCAGATCATACCGGAATCAGTGACCAAAATCAGTTATCAGTAATCAGTAATCAGTAATCAGTAAACAGTGAAAAGACAGCACTGTTAATGCTATTTCATCCTCCTCACTTAATACCCCTGACTAAAAACCCAGAGCTGATAACTGGTAACTGATCACTGATCACTGATTACTGACAGGCTGCGGTGGATGTGGAGAAATTTAGTCATTTCCTCCACTGCTAAAGGGCCACTGATGCGATTGCCTTGCATTCTCTCGCAACCTAATTCTTGCAGGATTTCTAATTGTTGTTGGGTTTCTACTCCCTTGGCGATCACTATTAAGTTAAAACTTTTCGCTATCGCCAACAATGACGAGATAAAACGGGTATCTTGGGGATTATTACTCAGGTTTTTCGTTAAAGATTGCTCTATTTTCAGTTTTTTCACGGAAAATTGACCTAGATAGGCGATCGACGCGTAACCGCTGCCAAAATCATCAAGGGTGATACTAATACCCAATTCCTGCAAATCCCCAAGAATTCGACCGGTTTCGCGGCTATTTTCTAGTAAACTTGTCTCGGTTATTTCCATCTCCAGAAAGAAAGGCCCGATTTTGCTTTCAGTCAAGACTTCTTTGAGGATGGTGAGCAACTGCGGATCCCGCAATTGGTGCGGGGACAGATTGATCGAGATGGGAGTGTATAATAATCCTCGCTGCTGCCATATTTGTGCTTGTTGACAGGCATTTTTCAGCACCCAACGATTAAGCTCAAGGATTAACTCGCTTTCTTGGATTAAGGGTAAGAAACGATTAGGAGCGATTAATCCGAATTGAGGGTGTAACCAGCGCAATAATACCTCTAACCCTTCCACTTGCCACTGAGTCATATTAACTTGCGGTTGATAGTAAAGAGCTAATTCATTATTTCTGATTGCCTGATAGAGAAAATATTCAACTTTAGAACTACGAGTATTTTTAGGGTGAACATTAACTGACTCTATCCTGGAGTTATTATTGATATTATTCTTGACCGCTACTAAATTTTCCTCCAGTTTCTGTAAAATTATTTTTCTGTCTGTGCCGACGGGGGGACAGATAACTGAACCTAAATTGAATCGCACGGCTAGGGAGTGATTTTCGATTTCGTAATTATTTTCTAGGGTTTCAATAATTCTTTGACTAACTTTTTCCAGATCATTAGCCTTATTAATTTCTGGCAGCAGGATAATAAATTCGTCCCCTCCCCAACGAGCGACTATATCCCCCGATCTCAAATTTTTTCTTAACCGTTCACTGACGATTTTTAATAGCTTATCTTCCAGTCGATAACCTAGTCGATTGTTGACATTTCTTAGCGGCTCTACATCCACTAATAACAGACCGAGCATTTGATTACTTTTCTGGGCATTATTAATAGCATTTGACAGATATTCATTAAAGATAGAACGGTTAGGCAAATTCGTGAGAGGATCTAGGAAAGATTCCTCTTGAGTCCCGTTATCAAAACTAATGGACTGGGATGGGGAATTATGGAGAATTAGGGTACTTTTTGTGTGGAGGGTATCCCGGCTATAATTTGCTTCATTTTCCGTCAGATCCACTCGTAGCTGTCCTGAACTTTTAACCGGTGCTTGCTCTATTTTTTCTTGACTGGCTATTAAATGAAAACTGGCATTTATATCACAGCCAAAGTTAATTAAATCACCATCTTTTAATTCATGAACCAAGCATTTAGACCCATTGACATAAATACCATTATGACTTTTATTTCCCTCTAAATCACCATCAAGAATCCAATAGGAAAATTTTTGGCGATCAATACTCTTTTTAATTAAAGTCGCATGATAGCGAGACGCGTGTTTGGAGCGAAGAACAATTTGATTATCGGACTTACGGCCGAGAGAATATTTCATGTCTTCTAGGGTAATTGTTCTTCTCCCTTGAGGATCTTCCACAATGAGGAGATAACGGGAATTGGATGAACGATTAATCATTTTTTCGGTACCTCGACAAAATATAAGTTGATATGCTCCCTCAAAAAGTCATGGCTTATTCGTCTTTGACTTAATTTATTTTCTCAATAAAGTGTTGGGTGTGATTCGGAACAGTTACTTAACAAGAATTGAGTCACATCTTCTGGTTTCAAGGCCTGAGTCAACCAAAATCCTTGTACTTCTTCAAGTTCTGTTCTAGGCCGATTATAGTCGATAACATGGCTAAATGCTCGGTTTTTGATGGTAAAGATTGGATAAAGGTTCGATCTTCAAACTGTCGAGGGGATATTTATAAATATAACTTAAGAAGGAATAGCCAGCATCAAAATTATCTAAAACTAACTGTACCCCTAATTCCTTGGCTTAAAGCTGACCCCGCTCCCACGCAGTTTTAACGAGTAATTCAGATAGTCAACAGCTTACCGACAATCAGCAATTATCAGTCATCCTTAAACTGGTACAAATGTATAAACAACCCCCTGTAAGCATCCCACTTGCAAAGCTAATGCTTTCCAGCGTTTGGGGGAGACAGTTCCTCCACGGACATCTGATAGCAAATCGGTTTTTAGTGGTACGATTAACTGCCAATCAAACTTTAAAAACCCGCTCCCTTCTCCCCACCTCCCACTTCCCACTCCCCAACGGAGGGTTTGGGGGGTAGAATCCCCCAAGAGTCAAAGATTAAGTGATAAAATCGGAAATAACAGCCAATTCTAGCCGAGAGTTTCCCTTTAAAAATCCCAACCTAGTAAATTGACAAAAATGAGATGCAACCGACAGGAGTTCTCCCTATGGATAGCAACCGATTAATCGAAGAATTAAAAAATCCCGACTTTTATCCTCATTCTGTCAAAATTCCCGTTGAAACTATCCAAACCCATGCTTCAATTATCTTCTTGACAGGAGATTATGCCTATAAAGTCAAAAAACCAGTTAATTATAATTTTTTAGATTTCTCCACTTTAGAAAAGAGAAAGTATTATCTAGAACAGGAACTAGAGTTAAATAAAAGAGTTGCGGCGAATATCTATCTGGAAGTTTTGTCAATTAATGAGGAACGGGGTAGCATAAGTTTAAATGGAGAAGGGAAAGCGATCGAATACATTTTAAAAATGAATCAGTTTCCCCAAGAATGTTTACTGAGTAAGGTTTTTGAACGGGGAGAACTAACGGAAAAAGCCATAAAATCTTTGGCCGAAAAAGTGGCAGGATTTCATCGACAAGCTGTGACTAATTCCTATATTACCCAATTTGGCAATTTAGAAGTTATTAAACAAGCTTTTGATGAAAACTACCAACAAACCGAGAAATATATTAATTTTGTCCAAACCCAAAAACAATACGATGAAACGAAAGCTTATACAGATAAATTCTTCGCAGAACACGGAGATTGGTTAGAAGAAAGACAAATAAAAGGGATGATTCGCGAATGTCACGGAGACTTACATTTAAATAATATCTGTCAGTGGCAGGGAGAAATACAATTATTTGATCGCATAGAATTTAATGAATCTTTTCGCTTTGTTGATGTCATGTATGATCTTGCTTTTACAGCCATGGATTTAACCGCTAGGGGGAGAGAAGATTTCGCTAATTTATTTGTGAATACTTATTTAGAACAAACCGCCGACTGGGAGGGTTTAAAAGTCTTGCCTCTCTACCTGACTAGACAAGCGTATGTGAGGGCAAAAGTCAATAGTTTTTTGCTTGATGGTGACAGTTTTTCCGAGAAAATTAAAGCCAATGCACAGGATTATTATCAATTAGCTTGGCAGTACACACAACCGCAGAAACCGAGATTAATTCTGATGTCGGGATTTTCTGGATCGGGTAAGAGTACCATAGCGAAAGTAATTGCTAAAAATCTTAATGCTATTCAGATTCGTTCCGATGCAGTTCGCAAACATTTGGCTGGAATTGACTTAAATCAAACAGGAAGTCTAGACATATATAGTCTGGAAATGAGTCAAAAAACCTTCGCTAGACTGGCCGAATTAGCCGAAATTTTAATAGCTTTAGGTTATCCGGTTATTCTCGATGCACGCTACGATAAATATGCTTGGAGAGAACCTTTATTAACCTATGCCCAAAATTTACAGATTCCTTTTCATATTGTCCATTGTTACGCACCTATAGAAGTTTTAAAACAACGGATTGCCGCTAGAAAAGGCGATATTTCTGACGCTACTATCGAGGTTTTAAATGCCCAAATTGAGAAAACAGAACCTTTTAATGAAAAAGAACAACCCTATCTAATTTCCCTAGACACTACTAATCCCGATTGGCCAGAATTTTTCGAGAGTCAATTAGATAAATAGGTTGAGATGAATCACCGATATAGCCATTCTTATAATTAAGTTATCTTGTATAAAGCAGCAAGAAGGAGAAGCGATGGAAACTGTAGTGTTAAATCTAGAGACAGTTAATCTGACCGATGAACAATTTTATCATCTCTGTCAGGCTAATCAAACATGGAATTTAGAACGTAATCAAAAAGGAGAATTATTAATTATGCCTCCCGTGGGTGGAAATAGTGGTAATCGAGAAGCTGATTTAATTGAATCGTCAAAGTAATTCCGGTAAAGTCTTTAGTTATTCGACAATTTTTCGTTTACCAAATGGAGGAGATCGTTCTCCTGATGTTGCTTGGATAAAACGGGAGAGATGGGAAGCTTTGAGCGCAGAAGAGCGAGAAAAGTTCCCACCTTTTAATTTACCTGCTATTTTATCCGGGGAAGATGTCTTACCCGGGTTTGTTTTGAATTTAACTTAGGAAGGATTGAGTACCCAGACAGAATTAATTACACATATTTTTCTCTGAACTGATAACTGATACAATAGTTCTGGCGTTCCCTAAAACCAGAGACTTTGTACCTCACTCTTAAGATAACTGCTATGAGTTATCTTGTATAAAGTAGCAAGAAGGAGAAGCGATTATGGAAACTGTAGTGTTAAATCTAGAGACAGTTAATTTGACCGATGAACAATTTTATCATCTCTGTCAGGCTAATCAAACATGGAATTTAGAACGTAATCAGAAAGGAGAATTATTAATTATGCCTCCCGTGGGTGGAAATAGTGGTAAACAAGAAGCTAATTTGATTGTTAAAGTTGGGGTATGGAACGAGCAAACTCAACTTGGTGAGGTATTTAGTTCTTCGACAATTTTTCGTTTACCAAATGGAGGAGATCGTTCTCCTGATGTTGCTTGGATAAAACGGGAGAGATGGGAAGCTTTGAGCGCAGAAGAGCGAGAAAAGTTCCCACCTTTCTGCTATTTTATCCGGGGAAGATGTCTTACCCGGGTTTGTTTTGAATTTAACATAGGAAGGATTACAGGGAATAACAAAGGGAATGACACCGAATCAGGCTATCTCTATTTTGTCAAAACATTTCCAGAAAAGCGATCGATTGTCAGCTTGGCGGTGTATAATCTCTCAAAATCGCCCAAAAAAAAGAATCAGGATTTCAGGAACAGATTCTCTGGCTACTGCTTCAAAGAAAGAGGAAACTCTCAGTCACAACATTGATATTTGTCAATAATGTCACCTAAAATTTTCAATCATCACTTTACTCCCCTCAAATCCCTCTCTTTGGGGTTATTTCTCCTGCAAGCTTTCACTCCCCTCACCCTAGCAGCCCCTCCGCGAGAACCGGATCAAACCGTCGGCTGTGATATTCTGGTGGTGGGTGGTGGTTTAGCCGGTGCCGGTGCGGCCTACGAAGCTTTATTATTAGGAAAAACCGTCTGTTTAACCGAGATTACCGACTGGGTGGGGGGACAGATATCTTCTCAGGGAACCTCCGCATTAGATGAAAGACGAACACAAAGAGAAAAATTATTTTTCCCGAAAGGTTATCTAGAATTTAGGGAAAGAATTAGAAAGCATTACGGGAAACGCAACCCCGGAGAATGTTGGGTAAGCGGGTCTTGTTTTTTGCCTTTTGATGGACATAAATTATTATTTCAACAGTTAGAAGACGCTGCCAAAAAAGGCAAAGGAACCCTGAAATGGTTTCCCACCACGGTAGTCAAAGAATTAAATATTGAAACTTTACCCAATCGCGGTACTGGTCAACAGATTACCGGTGTAATTGCTATTCAACATAGTCCCGCAAAAGGTACTCCTCCCCTAAATACCGAGTTTTTATCGCAAAAAATGGAGGATATCTATCGCTACGAAAATTCTCCCCGTTTTGATAAGAAAATCCTCCGTTTTGTCCCCAAATCCTCCCAACCGAATCAATTAGCAGATTGGTATGTGATTGAAGCGACCGAAACCGGGGAAATAATCGGATTATCAGATATTCCCTACCGTTTAGGTGTCGATAAGCGCAGTTATCTCGAACCTTCTTCCTCTAGCGTCACTGGCGACCCCTACTGTACCCAAGGCTTTACCTATACCTTCGCCATGGAGGAAACAGAAAAACCACAAACCCACGAGAAACCCGTTTATTATGAACGCTATGCCCCCTATTTTAGCTATGAATTGCCCCGATTAGCCGATTTTGACCTCGTTTTCACCTATCGTCGTATTTGGAGTCCGCAACTGGGTAAAGAGAAAACCTTTGGGGGAATTACTTTCACTGAACCCGTACCGGGGGATATTTCCATGCAGAATTGGACCTGGGGAAATGATTATCGTCCGGGGACTGCTAAGGATAACTTTATCTACACCCGTGAACAGTTGCAACAGTTAGGACAGTTATCTCCGGGGGGATGGATGGGAGGATTACGCACAGAAACCCTCGCGAGGGGCGAAGAACACGCCATTTCCTACTATTATTGGTTAGTAGAAGGAACCACCGATTCCCAGTTAGGGGACGGGGTAAAAGTTCCCCATTTGAATAACCGTTATCTCTCCGGTTTTGATTCTCCCATGGGTACTGCCCACGGTTTGTCAAAATATCCCTATATTCGGGAAGCAAGACGGATTATCGGTCGTCCTTCCCTGACTTACCCCGATGGTTTTACCGTCACAGAAATCGATATTTCCCGACAAAATTTTCAAAGCGATTTCTATCGTCAAAATCTTTCTCCAGCAGAATATCGGCGCTTAATTGCCACCTTAGCAGGATTAGAGGGATTTTCCGTACTTGATGGCACATTATCCCCCGATCAGGCCGTTAAACGCAAGCGATCGACTATTTACCCCGATTCCGTCGGTATCGGTCACTATGCGATTGATTTTCATCCCTGCATGACGGAACATCCCCCCGAAAAACCGGGTAATACAGAAAAAGCAGGAGAAAGACGGGGACAAGGGCAAGCTTACCCCTTCGAGATCCCTTTAAGGGCTATAATTCCCCAAAAAATCGATAATTTACTGATAGCGGGGAAAAGTATCGCCCTTAGTCATATTGCCGCGGCCGCCTATCGTGTCCATTCCTTCGAGTGGTCCTCTGGGGTAGCTGCTGGCATCACGGCCGTGTATGCTTTAGATAATAATGTACTGCCCTATCAATTAGTAGAAAGTGACTTTCTCATTGGGAATAAACAACTGCGAGAATTACGACAAAAAATCGCTGCTAGTGGTAATCCAACTGTGTTCCCCGATGCCTCAATTTTCCGGTCGATGGATGATTGGTATTAATTAACCAAAATTGCAGGAGTCAGGAGTCTTTAAGCAGTCAGCAACTCGGACTGTGATAATAACTAGAAAACGGTTACGACTGTTTTGGGTTGAGAATACTATTAATAATCAGAGCGTTTTTGGGAAGATAAGGAGGATCAATCATTTCACGATGAATACCAGTGGCATAATGATTGATTCTTTCTCCTTTTGTTGCTTGTATCCAATCATCTTGAGCTTCATAGTTTCCCTCAGCACGAATCAAATGAATAGTCCCTTGAATTTGTACATTTTTTAAGTCAGAATTCCAAAGAAAATTAAAGTATTCCCACACTTGATTATAAGTGCGATTGCGGAGTTTTTGATTCTCTAAAAAGTAACCTCTTAATTGCTGACGTTTGGGATTTAATAAGAAAGCATCAACCCCTTCTTGAATCTCTGACATATCAGCTTTTTTAGCCTCACGTCCTCCTCTGTAAGTATCCAGTAAAATGACATCAGAAACAACTCTCCCTCGACTTTCTAATTGTTGAGCCATTAACATCGCTAAAAATCCGCCGGCGGAATGTCCCATTAATTTTATATCTTGATTCTGAGCCAAATCCTCAATTAATTCAGCGTATTTTTCTAACATTAATTCATCGCTAATATACCGGAAAGTATAGAGAGCATAATCCGTTATATACTCTGCTAAATTGGCATAAGCAGCAGCGAAACCAAGAGCGGGAGGAAATAAAAAGACGGCTTTTTTTTGCTCCTTATTAAACACCACATAAGGACGTTCTTTCGGTTGAATATTCATCTCCTGAGCATAAATAATATAATCGCTTAATTCGGCGACTGTTGGCTTTTCATAAATCATTGATAAAGGAATTTCTATGGCCATTTTCTCATAAATTAAAGCCATAAGATTCATCGCTTGTAAGGAATGACCACCCAACTCAAAGAAGTTATCATTAACCCCTATCTTGCCAGCTTGTAGAAGTTGTTGCCAAAGGCTTACTAAGATAGTTTCCGTTGAATTGCGGGGGGCTAAATAGGGTGATTCAACTAGAGAAGTCTCATCCGGTATAGGCAATTTATGAACGTCTATTTTCCCATTAGGATTTAAGGGAAAATCCGACAACATGACAAAGGCAGAAGGGATCATGTAAACGGGTAATTTCTGCTGTAAGAAACGACGCAAATCCTGGGAAGTTAATAAAGTATCTTTTCTTATTACATAAGCAACTAACCGTTGATTATATAAGGTATCTTCCCGCATAATCACAACAGTTTGTTCAACGTTGGGATGAGTTTCTAAAACCGTCTGAATTTCTCCTAATTCAATGCGTAAACCTCTCAGCTTGACTTGATTATCAATCCGCCCTAAATATTCAATATTGCCCTCAGGAAGATAGCGAGCTAAATCCCCCGTTTTATATAATTTACCCTGAGCAAAAGGATGAGGAATAAATTTTTCAGCCGTTAATTCAGGTTGGTTGAGGTATCCACGCGCTAAACCCATTCCACCAATATGTAATTCTCCAGCAACACCAATAGGAACCGGTTGGAGATAACTGTCGAGGATATAAACTTGGGCATTAGCAATGGGACGTCCAATAGGAATTAACTGGGAATTTGGCTGACAGCACCAGACAGTAGCATCAACGGCGGCTTCTGTTGGTCCATAAGCGTTATATAATTCACAGTTTAACTGCTGAAAAAATCGTTGATTGAGTTCATAAGATAAGGCTTCTCCCCCGACAATTACTCGTTTTAAACAGTGGCAATCTTTGCTCTTGGGATGTTGCAGAAAAACTCGCAATATTGAGGGAACACAAGTGAAATAAGTTACTTGTTCTTGCACAATTAAATCTATTAAATAATCTATATCTTTATACCCGTCAGGTTTAGCCACGACTAGGGTAGCACCAGATGTTAAAGATGAGAAAACTTCCCAAACTGAAACATCAAAACTAAAGGGAGTAATTTGGAGAATGCGCTCTTCAGAGTTAAGATTATAATTATCAATATTGTATTTTAGAGTATTGCAAATTCCTCTATGAATATTCATCACACCTTTAGGTTTTCCTGTTGAACCAGAAGTGTATATAACATAAGCTAAATTTTCTGGTTTAACTGGAGAGTTCAAATTCTCTTGACTATAATTAGCTATCCTTGACCAATCTGTATCTAAACACAGTATTTCGGGGCAATTTTCTGGTAGAGATTGAACTAAAGATTGCTGAGTTAACAACAGAGAGATAGCTGAATCAGATATCATATAATCCAAGCGCTCAGGGGGATAATTAGGATCCAAAGGAACATAAGCTCCCCCGGCTTTAATAATTCCCAATATTCCGATGATCATCTCAAAGGAACGCTCAATAAAAATCCCCACTAATACTTCTGAAGTTACGCCTTTTTCTTGTAAATAGTGACCGACTTGATTAGCTCGATTATTTAACTCTCGATAGGTCAATTTTTCGCCATCAAAAATAAGAGCTATTGCCTCGGGATTATCTCTAACTTTTTCTTCAACTAACTGGTGCAGACACTTTTGAGAATAAGCGACTTCGGTTTGATTCCACTCTATTAGTAATTGATGCCGTTCTTCAGGGGTTAATAAATTAATCTCAGATAATTGACAATCTGGATTCTGAATTACACTTTCAATAATTTGTAAAAAGTGACCGCTCATTCTGGCGATGGTTTCAGGCAAAAATAAATCTGGCTCATATTCAATAGCTAATATAAGATTATGACTATCTTCAAAGAAGCTCCAAGTCATATCAAATTGAGCCATGCGTGGTTTTAGGGGATAGGGTTGATGTTCCAAACCTGGAATTTTTAAAACAGTTTTGCTTTCTTTACCCAGTAGAGAAAACATGACATCAAATAAGGGATTTCGGGACAGATCTCGTTCTAAATTGAGAGCAGATACTAATTTATCAAAAGGATAATCACGATATTCATAAGCATCAAGACAGGTGTTAGTTACTTCCCCTAAGACTTGCTTAAAAGTTACTCCCTCTGGTAATAAAGTTCTCAAAGCCAAGGTGTTAACATAAAACCCGATCTGGTTTTCTAAATCAGGATGATTTCGTGCTGAAATAGGGATACCAACTACTAAATCCCGTTGGCCGGTGTGGCGGTAGAGTAATATTTTAAAGAAAGTCAGTAGGGTAATAAATAGAGTCGTCTGATTTCGAGTTGCAAAGGTTTGTAATTGTTGGCTAAGACTCTCACTAAATTGATAAGTGTAGGAAGCCGCTTGAGAAGATTTTACTTGAGGTCGAGGGAAGTCTATCGGTAAGTTTAAGATAGGGGGATGTTCGGAAAAAACCTCACACCAATACTCATGTTGTTCTCTAACTTCTTCACTTTCTAACCACTGATTTTGCCATGCCGCATAGTCTTTATACTGTAGGGTAAGAGGGGGTAATTCAGCTTTTTTTTGTTGAGTATAAGCAGAGTATAATGTCAAGAACTCTTGAAAGATAATATCAAGTGATTGTGCATCTCCAATAATATGATGGACAGTCAAACCAAAGATAAATTCTTCTGACTTAATCTGCACCAATAAGACCCGAATAAGGGGCAACTTTTCTAAACTAAAAGGTAAATTTGCCGAATCTTGAATTAAATCATCTGCCAAGAGTTCAGCATCTTTTTCTTCTCTTAAATCTTTAAAAATGATTAACTGTTCTGTGGAGATTTGCTCATGAATAACTTGCTTAATATTGCCCCCAACACTGGTAAAAGTGGTTCTGAGAATTTCATGACGGTTCACCAGTTCTTGAAAGGCTGCTGTTAATATAAAAACATCTAACTTGCCATTAATTCTCATGGCAAGCCTAATATTATAAGCACTAGAAGATTCGCTGATATGCTGCAAAATCCAAAGCCTTCTTTGACCGTGAGAGACTTGGTAATATTTTTGTTTTTCCAGTGGGTTAATTGAGTCAGATTGTGGTAAGTTGATCATCGTTTTTGTCGGGATTGAATTAATACAGCTTGTTCTTTTAAAGTATTATGGGTAAAAATTTCCCGTAATCGGAGGGAAACCCCAAATTGATTACGGATTTGTGACACTAAGCGCATCGCCTTTAGACTGTTTCCTCCTAGTTCAAAAAATGACTGATTACTGTTACTCACTTCTGCTTCTAATAACTCACCCCAAAGGGAAGCTAATAAAGCTTCTTGTGGATTAAAATCTGGGACTTGGTTAGTTGAGTCAGTAATATTTTCTTCGGGTTTTGGCAAAGCTAGACGATGAATTTTTCCATTGGGTAACAAGGGAAAAGCTTCTAACCGCATTAAAAAGCTAGGCTGCATATAAATCGGTAAGAGTTGCTTTAATTTACCTCGAATATATTCCTGATGAACTGTATCCTCTGCTTGATAATAAGCAATTACGGTTACTAATTCCTCCTTTTTATTAGCTATAACTAAGGCTTTTTCTACTCCCTCAATCCCACTGAGGACATCTTCAATCTCTCCTAATTCAATCCGTACCCCATTTAATTTAATTTGGTTGTCACTGCGTCCTATTACTTCTAAAGTTAGATCAGGAAGCAGTCTGCCTAAGTCTCCAGTACGATAAACTATATCCCTCCCCCCATTCAAAGGATTAGGCACAAAAACTGAATGAGTTAAGCTTTCATCTTGATAATAACCTTTTGTTAAATAGGGGGATTTAACGAACACTTCTCCTACTTCTCCTATTGCCCTGGCGCGATTTCTATCAACCACTGCATAAGCGGCATCTGGCAAAGTTTGACCACCCGGAACCCGTTCATAGGGAATATTATTAGGGTTAGGAATTCGATAAAAATGCTTAACAAATGTAGTTTCACTCGCTCCATAAATATTCACAAATTCTGTCTGAGAGCCAAAAATTTGATGCCATTCAGCCAGTTCTTTCACAAATAAAGGCTCTCCTCCTAAGACAAAAATTCGCAAATTTTTCAGGAGATTATGAGCATTAATTAAACCACGCCCCATCTTTAAAAATAGACGCATTACCGAGGGGACAGTGTGTAGTAAGTTAATTTTCCATTCTCCTATTCGCAGTAATAAAAGCTCTAAGTCTTCTCGCTCTGTACTCTCTGGAATATACAGAGTTCCCCCTGAGCATAAAGTCACACAGGTTTCCCTCAAATAAGCATCAAAATTAATTTGAGCAATTTGTAAACAGCGCCAACTTTCATTAATGCCAAATTCCCGTTTTTCCCAATCAATGAAATGACGTAAGCTGCCGTGACTGCCCAAAATTGCTTTAGGTTCACCGGTTGAGCCAGAAGTAAACATAATATAATTAGAATCATCAGCATCTGGCATGGCTAGAACGGGTTGCAGTTTGCTTAATTGGCAAGGAAACTCTTGATAATCCATGCCATTCCACTGATGATATTGCTGAATTTTATGAGCCTTAACCACTAAGATATGAGGCGGTTTTTCTAATGCGGATAGTTGGGGTTTAATCCCCTCTAAATTCTCCGCCGCAACTAAGATAATTTCGGGGCTAGTTTTAATCATCATGCGTTGCCGACGCTCCTCTGGTTCATCTAAACGTAGAGGTAAATAGATTCCTCCGGCTTTAAATACTGCCAGCATGGCGATTAACTGACGATAATCTCCTTCTAGGAGAACACCACAAACCTTGTCTTTTTCCACGCCTAATTCTTTTAAGGCATAAGCCCAAAAGTTAGTTAGTTCATGTAATTCTTGATAGCTAAATTTACCCCCTGGATAAATAATCGATGTTTTCTCCGGTTTGGCTTCAACTTGGTCAATAAAATCATGGATAATGGTACGGGTTTCTAAGCGAGGAATAGGATTGATAAAATTGGCGATGAAAGCGGTTTCTGCTGCCGATAACAAAGAAATGTCTTTGACGGGTTGGGCAGGGTTAGATAGCATTTCATTCAAGAGTTTATCGAAGTGAATGAGACATTTTTTCATCCTCTCCTCTTGGAATAAGTCGGTGTTATAAATTAGCTCTAATCTGAGTTTTTCCTGAGCTTCACTAAACACAAAAGATAGATCAAACTTACTGGTCGGGGTCAGGGAATCTAGAGATTTTATTTGTATATTTTCTAAGCCTACAGGTTGATCAAAATTTTGCAGAAGGACTAATATATCAAACAAGGGAGTGCGGTTAATTTCTCTAGAAACAGCTAATTTTTCTACTAAAATATCAAAGGGATAATCGGAATGTTCTAAGGCTTCGGTAACGGTTTGACGAACCTTTGCGAGTAGATTTTTGTAGCCTTTTTCGGGTTCAATTTGGTCACGAATAACTAAGGTATTGAGAAATAAACCGATTAGAGATTGCAGTTGAGGATGGTTTCTAGTGGCGATTTCTGTACCAATAGTAATATCATGTTGACCACTGTAGCGATACAGCAATATTTTGACAGCCGCTACCAATGCCATGAATAGGGTTATTTCGTTTTCCTGACAAATTTTTCTTAATTTAGAAATCGTTTCTCGGTCAAATGTCCAGCTTAAATGAGAACCCTTAAACGTCTTTATTTGGGGACGTTTAAAGTCTGTCGGTAAGTGAACTCTGGTCAGTTGTCCATTGTCCAGTTTTTGCCGCCAGTAATCTAGGTTTTTTGAATTATTTTCGCTCCTTAAAAGATTATTTTGCCACCCTGCATAATCTTTATATTGTATCGGCAATGGCTCTATACTAGGCTGTAATCCTTTGGCTAAATCAGAGTAGTATTCTAAGCATTCTTTAGCTAACAAACTCATTGACCAACCATCACAGATAATATGATGAATTTCTAACTCCAAAATATATTCATTCGGAGACAGTTTATAAACCTTAGAGCGCACCAGGGGACTTTTTTCTAAGTCAAACGCTTTTCTCTCTTTTGCAATCGTTTCTAAGATTTCTTCATCAGGTTTATTTGTCCAGTCTTTAAATTCCCAATCAAAAGGACGATTTTGCAGGATTTTTTGTTGTGGTTCACCGTTAATTAAAATGAAAGATGTCCGCAGGGATTCATGACGGGAAATCAATAATTGTATGGCTTTTTCAAAGACATCTGGACTAAAATCTCCTGCTATTTTGAGAGTGGAAACAATATGATAAGCTACATTATTGAGATCCATCTGTTGCAAGACATAGAAACGTCTCTGAGCATGGGATGTTTCGTAGGTTTCTTGTGCAGATACAAGGGGAATAGTGGCTACCGTCAGAGGGGTAACAGTGCTTAATAATTCTGCTTGTTCAGCAATGGTAGGATGAGCAAATACTTGTTTAATGGGCAAAGATTGCCCTAACTTTTCTTGAATTTTACTCACTAGAGAAATAGCTTTTAAGCTATGTCCTCCTAACTCAAAGAAGTTGTCATTAACCCCTATTTGTGATAGCTGAAGAACATCTTGCCAAATCTGAGCTAAGAGGCTTTCTTTTTCATTTCTTGGGGCTAGATAAGCAGATTCAATAATTGATGTCTCATCGGGGACAGGTAATTTTTTCCTGTCTATCTTGCCATTGTTATTTAAGGGAAAATCTGACAACATGACAAAGGCAGAAGGAACCATATAAGCGGGGAGTTGCTGCTGCAAGAAACGGCGCAATTCTCCGATACCTAATGAGGGGAATTTCCTGACTATATAAGCGACTAAGCGTTGATTTTCTGACGTATCTTCTCGCAAAATAACTACGGCTTTTTCCACTTGAGAATGGGTCTCTAAAACTGCTTCTATTTCCCCTAATTCAATCCGTAATCCCCTCAGCTTAACCTGATTATCAATGCGCCCTAAAAATTCAATATTGCCCTCTGGAAGATAGCGAACTAAATCCCCCGTTTTATATAATATACCCGAATTAAAAGGGTTAGAAATAAATTTTTCTTGAGTTAATTCCAGACGATTGAGATAACCCCGCGCTAACCCCACACTGCTAATATGTAACTCTCCAGGAACCCCAATCGGAAGCGGTTGTAAATTCTGATCTAAAATATAAATTTTTGTGTTAGAAATTGGCTTACCAATAGACGGGGATGAGGAGTTTCCTTCCTCATAATCGGGAACTATTCCTGAAGTGGTTACTACTGTATTCTCTGTGGGACCATAATTATTAATAAGCTTAAAAGGCATTGATACTGAAGGATAATGATGGAGTTTATCCCCACCCGTTAAGATAATTCTGAGGGCTATATTTTCATCCCATTCTAAAGATAAAATCTTCTCAACTAGGGGAGTTGGTAAAAAGCTGACGGTGATTTCTTGGGCAATTAACCAATCTCGCAAGTCCGGGGGAGATTGCATGATTTCAGGTTTAACTAAGACAAGACTCGCACCGGCTGTTAAACAGGGCCATAACTCCCAAACCGCAGCATCAAAAGCGCTTCTTGCTAGTTGAGTAGTTTTGTCTAAAGGCGTAATTTCAAAAGCGTCTTGATGCCAACAAATTAAATTCATTAACCCCCGATGGCTAATTAATACTCCTTTGGGTTTTCCCGTTGAACCTGATGTATAAATAACATAGGCTAAATTCTCAGGAGTCGTTAGATTGAAGGGATTTTCTGGGCTATAGGTAGCTATCTTTTCCCAATCCCTATCTAAACACAGTAATTCGGCACCAGTTTGGGGAAGAAAATCCCCTAAAGATTCCTGAGTTAACACCAAAGAAACACCCGAATCTGAGAGGATATCCCCCAAGCGCTCGGTAGGATAATCTGGCTCTAAAGGTACATAAGCTCCCCCAGCTTTTAATATCCCTAATAAACCGATGACCATCTCTAGGGAACGCTCCATAAAAATCCCGACCAAACTTTCTGAATTTACCCCCTTATCTCGTAAACAGTGAGCTAACTGATTTCCCCGGTTATTTAACTGTTGATAGGTCAATTTTTGGTCTTCAAAAATAACCGCTATTCCCTCGGGATTCTGGGCAACTTGTTCCTCAAATAATTGATGTAAAGACTTATCTAAAGGATAATCAGCCTCAGTATTGTTCCACTCTACTAATAACTGATGTTGCTCTTCTGTTGTCAATATAGGTAATTGTGTTACTCGTTGCAGAGGTTCAGTAACAATTCCTGTTAAAATAGTCTGTAAATGTCCTGCCATCCGTTCAATCGTATCCTGAGTAAAACGGCCAGTATCATAGATTAACTGAATCAGTAACTCCTGTTTAGGAATAGCAACCACCGTCAAAGGATAATTAGTTTCCTCAAAATTCTCCACATCCTTAACCCTTAAGGATTGACGAGAATCTCTCGATAACGCTTCTCTGGGATAATTCTCAAAAACGACCAAACTCTCAAACAGGGGAACCCCCGGTGGAATATCACTTAATCTCTGTATTTCAGCCAGAGAAACATAAGCATAATCCTGAATTTCTGCTTGCTTTTGCTGTAATTCCTGTAACCAAGATAGCAATAAATCTGATTCTCTGATGGAGACTCGCAGCGGCAATGTATTAATAAATAATCCTACCCTATGTTCTACCCCTGATAAATCATGGGGGCGACCAGAAACCGTAACCCCAAATAAAACTTCTGACTCCCCACTATAGCGACTGAGAAGAATCGCCCAAGCGGCCTGTACTAGAGTAGATAAAGTCAGATTATGCTTTTGTGCCAAAGATTGCAGGTCTTTCGAGTGAGAAGCCGATAAATGACAGTTATACTCTTTATAAGTCGGCTTACCTTCAGATTTCATTAACTGGAGTCTGTCCACCCTCAGGGGGGTGGGAGTCATAAACCCTTCAAGAGTTCGCTGCCAAAAACTCTCAGCAACAGATGGGTTTTGCTGCTGTAACCAAACAATATAATCTTGATAAGGATGCGGCAAAGGAAGATGATAACTTTTCCCTTGAATACCTGCCTCATAAAACCCTAAAACTTCTTGATAAATAATAGGCATACTCCAACCATCCAGAATAATATGATGATGATTGCAGAGGAATTTATAAGTTTGGTCTGATAGTTGAATCATCAAGCAGCGCATTAAAGGAGCAACTTTGAGTTCAAACCCTTGTTGACGCTCTGTTTGTAACAATAAATCTAAACGTTGTTGTTGTTCTCTGGGGGAAAGATTGCGCCAATCTTGATAATCCCAAGGCAAATCAACCTTTTTTCGCACAATTTGCAGAGGTTTTTCCCGTTTTTCCCAAAGAAATAGAGTCCTTAATACCGAGTGACGCTCGACAACTTTTTCCCACGCTTGCCTAAAAACTGTAAGGTTAATTTCTCCCTCCAGAGTAATTAGAGTTTGGCTACAATAAATCCCTGAATCAGGAGTATAAAGACTATGAAAGAGCATCCCTTCCTGCATGGGGGAAAGAGGATAAATAGACTCCACATTTTTGGCGGGTTGATTTTTTGTGTCTGCCACGAAAGATTCTCCTTATTAGTCAATTTCTGCCAGAATATCGTCTAATTCCTGTTGATTCAATTGCGCTACAGGAAAATCTGAGGGAGTGTAACCCCCAGCATCAGGAGATAAACAATGCTCAATCAATTTCAGCAAAGCTTCTTTATAGCTGCGCCCTAAATATTCTACCGTCGAACGTTCATAGATGAGATCGCTATAAGTCCAGTTTACTTGTAACTGTCCCTCTATAACTCTGGCCGTAATCTCTAATAAATGACTACGATGTCCCTTAAGACTGTGATTAGGCCCCTTAGACTCATCCGCTAATTTCCAATCCCCTTTTTGCAATCGTCCTTGCTCAAATTGACCTAAATAATTAAACAAAACTTCCCTGGCAGGAATTTCAGCTAATTGAGACTTAATATCAGCCTCATCACTCAAATATCGCAAAATTCCATAGTCAATTCCCTTGTGAGGAATAGCTCGTAACTGTTCCTTAATAGATTTGAGTCGCTCACCGGGGTGATTTTCGGGGGGGAGTCGCAAAACAACCGGAAAAAGACTGGTAAACCAACCTACCGTCCTCGATAGGTCAACCTCACTGAACAAATCTTCTCGTCCGTGTCCTTCTAAATCAAGGGATATGGTCAAATTTTCTGTCCATTGTGTCAAAGTTTCCGCTAAAGCTGTTAACAGAACCTCGTTAATTTGAGTGTTATAGGCAGCGGGAACCTTTTGCAAGAGGGCGCGGGTTTGTTCTTCATCTAGAGTCACCGTGACATCATTTGCCATCGCTACTGTATTGTCTTCTTTTCCACTCTCGTTATCTACAGGTAAATTTCTCGCTTCTAACCAAGGTTGAGTTAACCAATAGTCTAATAGCGCTTTCGCTTTTTCCCCTTGTCCATAATCCCTCAAGAGAAGCGCCCAATCCTGAAAAGCTATGGTTTTTGGAGGAAGTTCTACATTCTCCCCCCTTTCCAACTGTTGATAGGTCATCAATAAATCTTCTAGCAAAATTCGCCAAGATACACCATCAACTCCCAAGTGATGAATAATAATCAGTAACCGACTGGGTTGATAGGGGGCCAATTCAAATAGTACGGCCTTGATTAATAGTCCAGTAGAGAGGTTTAAACTTGCTTGTTGAACTGTTGCCATTGCTAAGAGAGTTTCCCCTTGCTGAGATTGAGGAATAGAAGACAAATCAATCACCTCAAAAGGTACTTCATCCGACATTCCTTCATTGACTTGTTGCCATTGTCCTTCCTCCACAGTAAACTGTAACCGCAAAGCGTCATGATGTTCAATTAATTTTCTCAGAGATTGAGCTAACAAATCAGCTTTCAGGTGATGGGGAACTTCTAAGAGGACAGACTGATTAAAGTGGTGCATTTCAGCGCGATTTTGCTCAAAAAACCACAGTTGAATGGGAGTGAGAGGCACAATACCCGTCACTAAACCCTGTTTAGCTAATTCGGCTGTGGAATAATCGGCAACTGTAGCCAGTTCAGCAAGAGTAGGATATTCAAATATCTGTTTAGGAGTAATTTTCAACCCGGCTTGACGAGCGCGAGCGACAACCTGAATACTGACAATAGAATCGCCCCCAACTTCAAAAAAGCGGTCATAACGACTCACTTGTTTAATGCTGAGAACATCTTGCCAAATACTAGCCAAAATCTTTTCTTTCTGAGTATGAGGGGGAACAAAATCCTGCTCAGATGTGCAAGGTATCTCAGGGATGGGTAATCTTGAACGGTCAATTTTTCCATTAGGAGTCAGAGGGAGAGCTTCTAAGGACACAAAAAGAGCCGGAATCATATACTCTGGCAACTTCTGTCCCAAGAAACGACGCAAATCCTCAGTATTTATCGGGCCATTTTCTCCTACTAGATAAGCGACTAACCTCTTATTCCGATAGGAGTCCTCCCAAACCTTCACCACCGTTTGCTTAACTTGGGGATAAGTCCCTAGAGTTGCCTCAATTTCTCCTAATTCAATGCGGAAACCCCGCAATTTTACCTGATTATCACCCCGCCCCAAAAAATCAATATTTCCCTCGGGTAAATATCGGGCTAAATCTCCTGTTTTATAGAGTTTTGCATTGGGTTCATTGCTAAACGGATTGGAGATAAATTTCTCGGCGGTTAATTCAGGTTGATTAAGATAACATCGAGCTAACCCTTCACCCCCGATATATAAATCACCAATAGTTCCTAGAGGAACCGGTTGCTTAAAAGAGTCCAGAATATAAACTTCAGTATTGGCAATAGGCCGGCCGATACTCGGTTGTCCATGGTGTCCTTTAGGCACTAAGCTAAAAGTGGAATAAGTGGTATCTTCTGAAGGACCATAGAGATTATAAACTTTCTTAATGTTTTCCTGCTGGTAAAGCTTCTGGACTAATTGATTAGACAAAGCTTCTCCTGCGAGGTTTACCGTTCGCACAGTCTCAGGTATCGCCTCAATTTCCAGGAGTTGGGCGATCGCTGTAGGTACGGTATTAATTAATGTTACCTCTTTGGCTGCACTTAAACTAGGCAAATCTAGAACATTCTGGGCCAGAATAATCTTACCCCCCACAGTCAAGGGCAAAAATAGTTCAAATACTGACAAATCAAAACAAATAGACGTAGAACCCAAAACCCCCGCTAATTCCTCACTGCTAAAGACTTCCTTGGACCAATTCAGTAAGGTTGTGGTGCTTTGATGCTCAATGACAACCCCTTTCGGTTTCCCCGTTGAACCGGAGGTATAAATCACATAAGCGGTATTACTGGAACTTACGGGTAAAGAGAGGTTTTCGGGACTTTCTAGGGCTATATTTCTTGGTTCTGCCTCTAATATCACCAGATTCCCTGGATAATTCCCTAATTTCTCGACTAATTTTTCTTGTGTTAGCAACAAGGAAACTTGGGCATCCCCTAAAATGACATTGAGGCGTTCAGTTGGATAAGCTGCATCTAAAGGTACATAAGCTCCCCCTGCTTTGAGAATGGCTAATAACCCTATAACCATCTCAGTTGTCCGTTCTAGGCAAATTCCCACCAAAGACTCCTGTTTCACCCCTTTTTTGCCTAAATAATGCCCTAATTGATTCGCTTTTTCGTTTAATTGACGGTAGGTTAATTGTTCATTTTCTGCAATAATAGCGATCGCATCAGGACTGCGCTTAACTTGCTCCTCAAACAATTGATGAATACAGCCATCTGGATAGTGAACCTCGGTATCATTCCATTCTTTCAATAATTGATGTTGTTCTTGCTCAGAAAGTAAACAACAAGTCTCATAACGTTCTAACCCTTCCGTTGCCATAGCGATGAGAGTTTTCTCGTAGTATCCTCCGATTAACTCCATCTGCTTTTCCCCTAGATAATTCCCATCATATTTAAGGGTAAGTTCTACTTCAGATGAAAGAGGATGAAGACTAAAATTAGCTAACAATGTAAAATTAGTTTGATTAAAAAACTTCCCTCCCAAGACCTCTAAATCTTGCACCCCGATGATACCTTGATAAACATGAAAATGAATAAAATTAAAAGCCGTATCAAACAAAGGTTGACCCGCAAAAGTTTTTTGTAACTCAGCCAGGGGATATCTTCGCCAAGATAAGCATTGTCTTTCAACATCAAAAGCTTGCTTAACTAAATCGCTCCAAGAACCTCCAGATAACTCTAAACGTAGGGGCAAAGTATTCAGAAATAAACCTAATATCTTTTCCCCATCGGCTACTTCTAACCGTCCATTAGAGACTAAACCTGTAACAATATCCCTCTGATTATTCAGTAAACTTAATACCCGAAAATGAGCCGCCAATAAAACACTTTTTAGGGGGACTCCAACTTGTTTACCGAGTTGTTTTAATCCCTGAGATACCTGACTAGATATAGGAACTAACCAATCCCAATCTTGATTAACTTGATTAGATTTCGACCACTGAGGAAGTTTGGTCAGCGTGACATCTCTGAGTTTTTCTTGCCAATAATTCTGGCATTCTGTCGATTGAATAGTTTTCTTTTCTAAGGCGACAAAATCCCTAAAACTGATATCTGGAGGGGGAGAAAGAGGTAAAACTTTTTTGTCGAGAAGATAGAGATACTGTTGTAACAATTCTGTGAGCAATGAGGCGACACTCCAACCATCTAAAATAGAGTGATGAAAGCTGAAAGTTAGGTTAAAGTTATCCTGATGGCGGCGATGGAGATGAAAGCGAAATAAAGGAGGAATATTCCAGTCAAAAGTGCGGATTTTTTCCCGCTCAATCCAATCATCAATAGCCGTGTCTTGTTCAGAAGGAGATAAATGGGTTAGGTCATCTAATCCTAAAGGAACATCGATTTGTCGATGAACTAATTGTAGGGGTTCCTGATATTCAAAGAGTGCGAAACTGGTTCGTAATACCGGATGCCGCTGGACAATCTCCTTAATAGCACTATGTAAAGCGGGAAAATTAAAAGTAGCACGAATATGATAGGTAAACACATCATGGTACACCGACAGATTCCCCTGATATTCACTATGAAATATCATCCCCAATTGTAGAGCAGTTAGAGGATAAGCATCCTCCACTTCCTCCGGTAAATCCCAGCGAACTTCTTGAGGAATTAAACTAAAAACTTCCGTTTTTTCAGTCCCCAAAGTATCAATTTCATAGCTAACGCAATTGGCCAATTCTTGAATGGTTTGATGTTGCAATAATTGGGGTAAGGAAAAATGAAAACCCATTTGTCGCGCCTTAGCGATCACTTGTATTGCCCGAATCGAATCCCCCCCAAGTTCAAAAAAATTATCGTGAATACCAACCTCTTCGATGCCCAAAACTTCAGCCCAAATCAGTGCTAAAATTTCCTCAAGAGGGGTACAAGGTGCTACAAAATTCTCCGAATTCCTTAAACTGTTATAGCTTGGAGAGGGTAGGGCGCGACGGTCAATTTTTCCATTATTTGTCAGAGGAATAGAATCCAATTGCACAAAGGCATGGGGTATCATGTATTCTGGGAGTTGCTTTTGCAGATAACTCCGCAGTTGGGGAATCAGTTTACTGTTTAACTTAGACCTTAAAGGGTGATTTGCATAAAGTTGCCATTCAGGTTTTGCGGTGTGGGTGGGGGTAAAAGCGATGTAATTTCTACGGGAATTTTCTAGCGGAGCAAAAATCACATCGTAACAGTCCGGAGTATCGGACCTAGTTACCCAAACCGAAAGGGATAAATCCGCAGCTAAAGCCGAAAAATCTTCAGTTTCTACGGCATTTTCCGGTATAATGTCCGATTTAATCGCTTTAAATTCCTCGATTGTCCCAAAGTCTTGAGAATTGTTCAACAATTCCACAATTTTTAAAGGTTCAAACAAGCGCAAATTAGGGACACCTATCACCCTTAACCCCTCAGATGTCCCCAGTTGATTTCTCACCTCAGATAAAGTCAGCTGCTGTTCAGTCCAGTTTAATTCTTGAAGGTCGGTGCTAAAATCCACAATTGTTCCAATCCGCAGAACAACATTATAACGGAATTGAGTTAATTCGTTGTGGTGTTGACCTCTCTCTAGATGAATCTCGACTTCAGTAATCTGAGGAAAATAGGACTGAATTGCTCTAAACAAATCAGGGTCAATGAATAACTCATTTTCTTGCTCAATTTTTCTCTGTACAAGCTGTTTAAAATCCCTAATCGAATCTTCAGGGTTAGCCTTATAAAGTTCTACATCAGCGTGAAAAGCTGCCATGAGTTGCAAGTTTCGCACATCTCCAAGGAAAATACACCCCCCCGGAGTTAGTACCTTGATAGCTCCCTCTAAAACCCGCAATAAGTAATCTATATGGGGGAAATACTGCACAACCGAGTTAAGGATAATTGTATCGAATCCTTCTGACTCCAAACCCTCAAAATTATCGGCTGTGCTATGCAATAGCCTGACTTGCTCTAGCTGAGGCCCTTCTTGATTAATTCGCTGAATATCGTCTAAGGCTACTGATGAAATATCGGTTCCCCAATAATGCTGACAATGGGGAGCAACTTGGAATAATATTAACCCGGTTCCACAACCTATTTCCAGAACTTTTTTAGGTTGTTGAGCGAGAATAACCTTCACCTTATCATCTAGCCATTCTCGCATCTGAGCAGTCGGGATAGGTTCCCCCGTGTAACTACTATTCCAGCCAACAATATTAAATATACCCTCAGAATCTGCCGATGTTTGGCTGTAAATTTGGTTATAGAGGCTTTGCCATTGCTCGATTTGTTCATCGAATAATTGCCCTTTTTCTGAAGTCGCCAAGAGTTCCCCCTCTTGAGACTGACCCACAACATAAGCAATTAGTGTTTTACTGCCGGTTTCTGTCTCCGATGCAATGACTACCGCTTGCTCAACTGCTGGATGTTCACTGAGTATAGTTTCAATTTCCCCAAGCTCAATCCGGAAACCTCGAATCTTAACTTGATGGTCAATACGCCCCAAAAATTCAATATTTTCATCCGGTAAATACCGGGCTAAATCCCCCGTTTTATATAATTTTGCCCTAATTTCTCCCCCTATTGCTCCTGCGACCTTAGCAAAAGGATTAGGGATAAATTTCTGGTCTGTTAATTCGGGACGATTGAGATATCCACGAGCTAAACCTATACCACCAATATGTAATTCTCCCACAATCCCTATAGGAACTGGTTGTAAGTGCGGATTAAGAATATAAATCTGAGTATTGGCAATTGGTTGACCAATACTCACTATCGCTTTTTCACTCCCCGGTAAACAGGGCCAGTAAGTCACATCAATCGCCGCCTCAGTCGGCCCGTAGAGGTTGTGAAGTTCACAGTTAAAATGCTCAAAAAAGCGTTGTGTTAGGTCTAATGGCAGAGCTTCCCCACTACATAAAACCCGCTTGAGAGAACTACATTCTTTTAGCTCTGTTTCTTGCAGAAACACTCGCAGCATCGAGGGGACAAAATGAAGGGTAGTAATTTGCTGCTCTTGGATCAATTGTATTAAATAGATACTATCTTTATGACCTTCTGGTTTAGCTACCACTAGGGTTGCACCGGCTAATAATGGCCAGAAGAATTCCCACACTGAAACATCAAAACTAAAAGGGGTTTTTTGTAAAATGCGATCGCTGTTAGTTAACTGATAAGTATCCTGCATCCACAACAAACGATTCCTGATACCCTGATGAGTATTCATCGCACCTTTAGGCTTACCTGTGGATCCCGAAGTATAAATAACATAGGCTAAATTTTCCCCCGCTACGCCACTGTCACAATTGTTCTGACTTTCTTGAGAAATTGCTGGCCAATCTGTATCTAAAGCAACAACAATCCCCCGGTATTCCCCCAACAATCCCCGCAGCGATTCCACAGTAATGATCACTTTTACCCCAGTATCTTCTAATAGATAACTTAGGCGTTCTTGAGGATAATTAGGGTCTAAGGGGACGTAAGCTCCTCCGGCCTTCAAAACAGCCAATAAACCTACTACCATTTCTAAGGAACGCTCTAGATAAATTCCGACTAATTCCTCTGGTTTTACTCCTAATTTTTGTAGGTAATGACCAAGTTGATTGGCTTTTTCATTTAATTCTTGATAAGTTAATTCTTGATTTTCAAAAATGACCGCCACTCTCTCAGGGTAAAGTTTGGCTTGCTCTTCAAATAGCTGATGAATCCATTGCTTTTGAGGATATTGAATGGCCGTATCATTCCAATCTATCAGCAATTGTTCTCGTTCTTTTGCCGTTAATATATCAATTTCTGACAAATCTATATCGGGATTACTCGTCACTGTTTCTAAGATTTTACGGTAATGTCCTAGCATTCTCTCGACAAAATCTCTGGGAAATTTATCTTTAATAAAAGTGACAGAAACACCACTATCATCCGCTGCTATGGCAAAAACTAATTGAAATTTATTTAAGGAAGAAATGTCGGCGCACAGGCCTTCTTTGATCACAGCAACGTCAAAAATATTCTCTAGTTCTCCTCCTCTTGCTGCCAAGGTTTTGACCAAACTATCCAGAGCATAGTTTTGATGGCGATATCCTTCTTGTAAATCTTTACGAATGATTCTTAGTAAATCTTTAAATGAACTAAAATTATGTTGATTGAATCGGCAAAATATCAGGCTATCTAATTTTTCTGTATTCAAAGCTCCTGTAGCCGTAGCAAACTCGACTTGAGCAGTATATTTAAACATTAAAACCTGGACAACAGCCAAATGAAATGCTAAATTATTAACAGAATTATTTGCCGTTAAACTGTTGATTTTTTTCTGTAAATCTGTAGAGATAACTTCAATAACGCTATCTTGCTCCCCAGTTTTATTCTGACTTACATTACCAAATAGAGTAGTTACTGGATCTATTTCTTGAAGTTGCCGAATTTGGTAATCTATTGAAACCAGATGTGCTTCCATTGCTGTTCTAACTTTGTCCCTAAATAGTAGTTGATGGCGGTATTCAGAGTCATGGGGTACAATGCTTACCCGTTCCCTGTTCCCTTAAAGCGATAATTCCCGTCTCTGACGAGTGGGATTATTGCTATACGAACTACAGGAAACCCGACTAGGGCTAAGGTCGAGGTTTCTGTCGCTTCTTCAAAATTGTTCTGAGCCTCGACATCATAGCATATTAACCGACATTCCGCACATCTTCATAATATACTTTTGTATATTTTTACATTCCCCAAGATGTGTTGACGAAAAATCTTCATTGTAGAAACTACTGTGGGAGCAATAAATTAGTAAAAATTATTAATTGAATATTAAGAAGTGCGGAAAGTGTGACATTTAAAGATAGATTAGCGCAAGACTATCAGATCAGATCTGAGGATGCCACACCCCACACCAGGTTATTGGAGATGTCTGTTGACAATTACTACCTCGATCAGGTATGATTGGCTGTCTGGTCGTAATAGCTGAAGAAGTGACAACGAGGTGGAAATTTAAGTGAGGTGCGGGGAAAATTTCCTCACTGTAAGCCATCAAATTAATCGACTTAATCGACTTACCTGGTAAAAACCAAATTCCCTCGTTATCTTTCGGCGAAAGTCTCAAGCTTTTTCCCTACACCCTAACCCCGACAATCTACACCCTGTTTCACTTTCCATCTGCTTGTCACCCCGTCAGTCGCAATAATTATTCTTTTCCAAGTCGAGTCTAACACTATGGACTTTCAAGATAAAAAGAACTTATCCGAAAACGAGCAATCAATCCAAACTAGAGTTTTTAAAGCTCTTAGTGAAGCTAAAGAAAAATTAAAAGCTTTCGAGTCTCAACAAAGCGAACCCTTAGCTATCGTGGGTTTAGGTTGTCGTTTCGGTCATAATATTGCGACACCTGAATCCTTCTGGTCTTTCCTCAAAGCGGGTAAAAATAACCTCAGAGAAATACCTAATGAGCGCTGGAACCAGCAGGATTTTTATGATTCAGATCGGAATAAAGTGGGTAAAATCTATGTTTCTCAGGGGGGGTTTCTCGATGATGTCTCCCAGTTTGATGCCCATTTTTTCGGAATTGCTCCCAAGGAAGCCGTCGCTATGGATCCTCAGCAAAGGTTGCTTTTAGAGGTGGCCTATGAAGCTTTGGAAAATGCAGGAATGGCAACAACGACGGCTAGAAGGGGAAAAACAGGGGTTTTTATCGGGATTACTAACAATGACTATGCCCGTATTCTTACCTCAAATGAGGACTATAATGCCATCGGAGCCTATCATATTTCGGGCAATCATACTAATGCGGCAGCTGGGCGTATTTCTTACCTTTTAAATCTTAATGGTCCGAGTTTGGCAGTAGATACCGCTTGTTCTTCTTCCTTAGTCGCTGTTCATCTGGCTTGCCGTTCCTTACGTTCCCAAGAATGCAGACAAGCTTTAGTCGGAGGAGTGAACTTAGTTTTAACTCCAGAAGTCGTCATCGCCTTGTGCCGCAATCAGATGTTAGCCGCCGATGGCCAATGCAAAACCTTTGACGAAAGTGCCGATGGGTTTGGGATAGGGGAAGGTTGCGGAGTCATCGTCTTAAAAAGACTCAGTGACGCTCTTCAAGATGGCGATCACATTTGGGCAGTGATTCGGGGGACCGCAGTCAACAACGATGGGGCCAGTGGCGGCTTTACCGTTCCTAATGGGCCTGTGCAGAGAGAATTAATCAGAGAAGCTCTAGCTGATGCTCGTTTAGATGCCGCGGCTATCGATTATGTTGAAGCTCACGGTACAGGAACATCTTTGGGAGACCCCATCGAAATTAAAGCCATAGCCGAGGCATTATGCGTCAATCGTCGGAAATCTAACCCGTTATTAGTCGGTTCTCTCAAAACTAATTTAGGTCATCTGGCGGCGGCGGCCGGAATTTCAGGATTAATTAAAACCGCATTATCGCTACACTACCGTGAAATTCCGGCTCATCTGAATTTCAAAAAACCCAATCCTCATATTAATTGGGATGCCTTACCGATTAGTATCGTCACGCAAAATTGTCCTTGGAATGTTAACAATGGCAAGCTCAAAGCGGCTGGAGTCAGTTCTTTTGGAGCATCGGGAACCAACGCTCATGTTATTTTAAGCGAACCGCCTCAACCGCAACCCCAAAACCCGAAAATATCCCCCATTCTCGTTACTTTTTCGGCTAAAGAACCCGAACGTTTACGTCTTTTTACGACTCAATTTGTGGATTATCTTGAGCAGAAAACATCTCTCAACGTCAAGGACATTGCCCTATCTTTAAATACCGGTCGTTTTCCCCATAAACACCGCCTTGCTCTTTTAGTTTCTAATCAAGAGAATCTGCGCCAAGGAATTCAGGCTTTTCTCAAGAGCGATGGGGATGAAAAGCACTTTCAAAATAATAGCTTCGACATTATTTATGGAGAAGCGCAAAGCAATCCTAAAATTGCTTTTCTCTGCAATGACGAGCAAGAAATTAGTCCAGAAATCCCAGAAATCATTGAAACCCTGCTCAATAATGAGCCAGTATTTTATGATGCTTTTAGGCAGTGCGATCATCTGTTTAAAAAATATTTAGAATTTTCTCTTCAGGAATTATTGTCATCTAAAAAAGCCTTAGAGCCTCTGATTCCTTTGTCTGTACAACCGTTATTATTTGCCTATCAATATGCTCTTTGTGAACTCTGGAAATCGTGGGGAATTTCTCCTTCTGCGATTTTAGGTTCTGGATTAGGGGAATATCTCGCCGCTGAACAAGCGGGAGTTTTTTCCCTTGAAGATACCGTCAAGCTGGTGGCGAAACGCGCTCAAATTAGCCCACAAAACCCCAACTCAGAAGACCTTTTATCCTTGCTCAAAAGCACCCCAGAAGTCGATTCTAACTCTCCCGATATTACCCTAATTTATCAGGGTGAAGTTGTGAAAAAATCTCTCATAAATTCAGTTAATAGAGGGGAAAGGATTAGGCAGAAATCCGACGAAATCGCCCAGGGAATTTCTACTTTGCATCAAATGGGATATCAAATCTTCCTAGAAATGGGAATCAGTGCCAATCTCATTAATATAGGTCGTCAAAAGTTAGGGGTAAATTCAATTCTATGGTTATCTAGTTTAGGGGAAGATTGTCACAGTGATCAGCATGAGCAAAGGGTGCTAGGTCAACTCTATGTACGAGGATTTAATATTAACTGGGAAGCCTTTCATCGCTCACATCTGGGGCAAAAAATTAGTTTACCTAATTCGCCTTTTATCCGCAAACGCTACTGGATAAATTCTGGCAATAAATCAGAGTCTTCTAGCTATAAAAACCCTAATTATTACTCTGGACATCCCTTACTAGGCGATCATTTTCCTTCTCCCTTAGCTCTCCTTCAATATCGAGGGAGCATTAGTCAACATAAACCTGCATTTTTAGGAGAACATCAGGTTTTTGATCAGGCCATATTGCCAGCATCTGCCTTGATAGAAATGGCTTTAGCTGCCGGGGAGAATCAAAAAGTTATTTTAGAAAATGTTGAATTTAAGAAGGCATTAATTTTAAAAGATACGGAAGACACATTACAGTTAATCATTGAGCAAAAAAGCTTTAAAATTTACCATGCACTTGAGCCAAATTGGGAAATATTAGTTAGTGGAAAAATTGATGAATTGAAATCAACTAATTTAACCCATTGTCATCTAGAAGAAATCGCCAAAAATTGTTCTGAAGAAGTCGATATCAACTCCTTTTATGAAACTTATCAAAAATCAGGGATAAATTACGGGAGTAACTTTCGGCTCATTCATCAACTGAAGCGGGGGGAAAATACAGCTTTTGCTCAAATCAAATTAACCGATAGGTTAGAGCGGGAAAAATATCATTTTCATCCGGCTATGTTAGACGCTTGTTTTCAAGGGATTGCTGCCATTTTATTTAAAGAAGAATCCTCAGTAACTTATGTTCCTGTTCGCCTTGAGCAATTGGCATTTTTCCACCCTCCTGATGAGCAGGTAATCAGCGCGGTTCGACTGAAAAACTCCTCCCCTAACCCTAACATTATTATCGCTGATATTGATATCTATTCCCCCCAAGGTCAACTCTTGGCATCCCTCATCAACTTAGAACTAAAAGCCGTTCAATCTCAAGAGATTATCCCCCAAGAAATACCCCCTCAAATCTATCTAGAAGAATGGATGCCTTGCGAGGAATTATTAGGGAATGGTAGAGACACTTTAGTAGCTCCCCAGGTGATTAAAAATCAAATTCACCCCGCACAGTTAGAACAACAACTAGGGGAAAAATTGGCGCAATATGAGAGCTTAATGGAGGCCTTGGAAAAGTTAAGCGTAACCTATATTTGGGAAGCCTTAACAAAACTTAATGGGCAGCCAAAATTAGGTCAAACTTATTCCGAAGCACAGATAGCAAATCAAGGTCAAATTGTTGATTTTTACCGACCTTTATTATCTCGATGTTTAAGTATTTTAGCTGAAGAAAAAATCGTTAATCAGACAAAAGATGGCTGGTTATTCGTCAAAGAATTAGAAGCACCTTCATCGCCATCGCAAATTAAAATTCTCCGCCAAGAATTTGCCGATTATCCAGCAGAAATTAGTCTAATGGAGCGTTGTGGCTCTGCTTTGGCAGCAGTCATGAGTCGTCAAGTTGAGCCATTAGAATTACTCTTTCCTCAAGGGGATTTAGAAGCGATCGCAGCAATTTATTCGGAAGCTGCCGGAGCTAAATTGATGAATCAGTTAGTCGCCACCACAATCAGCCGTGCTATTGCGAATTTCCCCCCCTATTATCCCCTAAGAATTCTCGAAATTGGGGGAGGAACAGGAGCCGTTACTGCTGGCATTTTACCTCACTTACCGACAGAACATATCGAATATGTATTCACCGATATTTCCTCTAGTTTCTTAACAAGAGCCAAGGAAAATTTTAGAGACTATCCCTTTATTAAATATCAAACTTTAGACATTGAAAAAAATCCCTTTACTCAAGATTTTCTCCCCGGCAGTTTTGACATAATCATCGCCGCTAATGTTCTTCATGCCACAGCCAACCTTCAAAAAACCCTTGAAAATGTGCGCTCTCTCATCGCTCCTAAGGGACGACTAATCCTCTTAGAAAGTACCGGGGCAAGACGTTGGGTAGATTTAACCTTTGGCTTGACAGAAGGATGGTGGTTATGTAGTCAAGATCTGCGGCGGAATGGTTATCCGTTAATCAGCACAAAAGATTGGCAAAATTTACTGATTGAGAATCAATTTGAAGACATTAATATTATCGAACCAAGCCAAGCAAAAACCCGAAATTTATTAAAACAAAGTGTCATCATTAGTCGAAGCAGTGAGCAATTACCTTCTCTTCCGGCAAAATCTTACTATCATCAAATAATCTGGGCAGATAGTCAAGGAATTGCTAACGGTTTAATCCCTCTATTCCAACAGAGAGGAATAAGTTGTTCTTGTGTCTTTTCCAAAGATATTAACCCGGAGATGGCTGAAGATTACCTATCAATATTGAGAAACTCGATAACTTCAGAAACTCGTCAAATACTGTACTTCTGGGGCTTAGAAAAAATCCCTGGAGAAATTGATCAACAAGTCGAGATTCATTGTCAACGATTTCTCTTTTTCTTACAAGCCTTATTGCAGCAAGAAAATCCGCCGGCTCTGATTTTAGTGACTCAAGGAGCAGTACCAGCAAAAGCCATTAAAACCCTGACCTCTCCCTCTCAAGCATCCTTATTAGGAATAGCCTTCAGCCTAGTCTTAGAACATCCTGAACTTAATTTCAAGGCAATTGACCTAGATCCAGATGAAGTAAACTCAGCCGACAAACTGCTGCAAGAAATCTACAGTAATCCCCAAGAAAACCGGGTTGCTTTGCGGGGGGAACAGCGTTTTTATCCCCGTTTAGTGCAGAGAAAACTTGAAGATGGAAATATCAATTTTAGTCCTGATGGCTATTATTTAATCACAGGAGGCACAGGGGGGTTAGGATTAGCAACAACCCGATGGATGATTGAAAAAGGGGCGCGGAATCTAGTTTTGTGTAGTCGTCGAGGGGCAGAAGGAATTAGCCCTGAAATATTAGCCAATCTCTCCTCTAGTGGGGCAGAAATTACCATCAAAAAACTTGATATTACTGATGCTGAAAAACTGCACACTGTCTTAGAAGAATGCCGTTCTAAATATCCTGTGCGGGGCGTTTTTCACATTGCTGGAACCTTAGACGATACAACCTTATTAAGACTAACACCAGAGCGCTTTAATTATGTTTTAGCTCCCAAAGTTAAAGGAACTTGGTTGCTTCATCAACTCACCCTAAATGACCCATTAGAATTCTTTGTCTGTTATACTTCTGCTGTATCTTTAATTGGCTCAGCTGGACAAGCCAATGCCGCGGCAGCTAATGCCTTTGAAGACGCTTTTATCTATTATCGTCAGGCGCATCATTTACCCGGAACGGTCATAAATTGGGGTCCTTGGAGCGAAATAGGTGCAGCAGTAGATCGCAATGTTTTGGAGAGATTAGCCGCTAAAGGATATGCGGCTATGAAACCAGATTTAGCCCTTAATGCTCTCGAAAAAATTCTCCTAAATCAGATTATTCGCGCTGGTGTAATTAAGATTGACTGGCAACAATTTCCTTATATTCATCAAAGCTTTTATAAAAACTTTCTGCCTCAAGGAAAACCCCAAGCAGCCCCCTCATCTGAGTTTTTAAAACAATGGCAAAATTTAACCTTAAAAGAGCGTCCTAATTGGCTAACTAATCATATCATTATGCGTGTTTCTACTGTCTTAGGACACTCAAATGATGAAACTTTTTCCCCTCAACAAGGATTTTTTGATTTGGGGATGGACTCTCTCACTTCTACAGAGTTACGAAATCTGTTACAAACTGACTTTAATTGTTCTCTCCCTTCGACGATTACTTTTCGTTTTCCGAATGTTGAAGCCTTAGCTAATTATTTACAGCGAGAAGTTCTGGATAATTGTCAACCGGTATTTACCCCTCAAATAAAAGCAGAAATTTCTCAAAAACAGCCAGAAAAATCACAACTCGATGATGATCCTATTGTTATTGTCGGCATGGCTTGTCGATTCCCCGGCGGTGCTAAGAATTTACAATCTTTCTGGGAACTTTTAGAACAGGGAAAAGATGCCATAACAGAAATTCCTCAAGATCGCTGGGATCAGGAAACATGGTATGATCCTAATCCCGATGTCCCTGGCAAAATATACGCTCCTTACGGTGCATTTCTAGAACAAATTGAGGAATTTGATGGAGAATTTTTTGGCATTATTCCTAGAGAATCTGTCGCTATGGATCCTCAGCAGCGTTTACTCTTGGAAACTACTTGGCAAGCTTTAGAATCTGCTGGACAAAATCCCCAAAAACTACGCAACAGTCAGACGGGAGTTTTTATCGGTTGCATGACGCAAGATTATGCCCAATTAAGTTATTCTCCTCAAGCCATTAATGCTTATACTGGTTCTGGAACTTCTGTTAGTATGGCGGCGGGTCGTCTTTCTTATGTCCTTGGTTTACAGGGTCCATCAATGACTATTGACACCGCTTGTTCCTCCTCATTAGTAGCGATTCATTTAGCTTATAATGCCTTACTTAATGGTGAGTGCGATCTGGCTTTAGCCGGAGGGGTTAATATTATTTTAACTCCCATTATTTCTTTAATCGAAAGTCGCGCCCATATGCTTGCCCCTGATGGACATTGCAAAACCTTTGATGAGAGCGCAAATGGCATGGTGCGAGGAGAAGGCTGTGGAATAGTTGTTCTGAAAAGATTGAGCCAAGCGGTTAAGAATGGAGACCAAATTTTGGCGAAAATTTATGGCACAGCCGTCAATCATGATGGTCCAAGTAGTGGGCTAACCGTTCCTAATGGTCAAGCTCAAGAAAAATTATTATATCAAGCCCTTAAACGTGCTAATCTCAAGCCTGAACAAATCGATTATATTGAAGCTCACGGCACTGGAACAGCCCTTGGTGATCCGATTGAATTAGAAAGTATGTCCGCCGTTTTTGGTCAACGCTCCCCTAATCGGCCTTTAATTATTGGTTCAGTAAAAACGAATTTAGGCCATTTAGAAGGTGCTGCCGGAATTGCCGGATTAATTAAAACCGTTCTAGCGTTACAACACCATAAAATACCTCCTCATCTTCACTTTAAAAATCCTAATCACCGCTTTGATTGGAGTTCTCATATTTTTGAAGTTCCTGTACAAGGAAAACCTTGGAATATCAGCGAACGTGCAAGGATTGCTGGAGTAAGTTCCTTTGGATTTAGTGGAACGAATGCTCATATCATTGTTGGGGAAATTGACGCTGATTTACCTCAACCTTCGGAGAATAATTTTTATCTATTACCCCTTTCGGCTCGTTCTGAAAAATCGCTGCAAGAGTTAGCGAGAAATTATCAAGATATTTTGACTGAGTCTATCAATTTAGCTGATGTTTGTTTTACCGCCAGTACAGGGCGGGGGATTTTTCCGCAACGAATCTGTATTTTAGCAGACTCAATAACCACGGCACAACGAGCATTAATTGATTACCAAGATGGTGAAAATTCTGACTCATTAATCCGACCGATTTTATCAGAGACTCCGCCAAAGATAGCTTTCCTCTTTTCTGGACAAGGCTCTCAATATTCTGGCATGGGAGAAACCCTTTATAACCGAGAAGTTGTTTTCAAGGAAACATTAGATCTTTGTGCTCAAATTCTAGAACCCCTTTTAGAAAAATCTCTCTTAGATTTAATCTTTCAAGAGCAAAATAGCGAGTTATTAGAGGAAACCCAAATCACTCAGCCGGTGATTTTTTCCCTTGAATATGCACTTGCCAAATTATGGCAATCTTGGGGAATACAACCTTCAGCCCTTTTAGGACATAGTATCGGGGAATATGTGGCGGCTTGTTGGGCAGGAGTCTTTTCTTTAGAAGATGCCTTAAAATTAGTGACTCAACGGGGTAAATTAATGGGAAAATTGCCCCATAATGGCAGTATGTCCGCTATTTATGCTGATTATGAGACGGTAGCAAACGCTCTAACTTCTTATGAAAATCAAGTTAATATTGCTTCAGCCAATGGCTCAATTACCGTCATTTCTGGATTTAAAGAGATTGTTGAGCAACTGGAAAAAAACTTTATTGATCAAGGGCATAAAACTAAACGTTTAGCGGTATCTCATGCTTTTCATTCTCCTTTAATGCAGCCCATTCTTGATGATTTTTCCCAGGTCTTAAAAACAATTTCTTTTCATGAACCTAGCTTAACGATTATTAGTAATCTGACAGGGAAAGCTGTAGGTTCAGAAATTACAACTCCTGATTATTGGGTAGATCATCTGCGTAGTACTGTACAGTTTAGTCAAGGATTTCAGTCTTTAATTGATCAGGGTTATCGTTGTTTTCTAGAAGTCGGTTCTAAGCCTGTATTACTGAGTATGGCTCGCCTTATTTCTGCCAACCAGGATCTATTATGGTTGCCTAGTATTGTACCCGGGCAGGATGAACAGGCACAAATGTATAGAAGTTTAGCGACACTTTTTGTTAATGGTTATTCTGTAGACTGGACTACAGTATTTAAACAAGGTAAGCGGATTATTTTACCGACTTATCCCTTTCAAAGAGAACGGTATTGGCTATCTAATTCGGAATTTTCTCTAGGGCAAATCAAGACTCAGTTACATCCTTTTATTAAAGATTTTAAAAAGTTAGCAACGGGAGACATGATCTTTGAAGGTGAGGTGAGTTATCTTAACCCTAGTTATTTAGAAGAACATCAGGTATTTGATAACATTGTATTTCCAGCTACTGGTTTTATTGAAGCTATTTTAGCCGCAAGTCAGAAAATATTTAATGGGCATTTTGTCACCCTTCAAAATGTCTCTATTCATCAGGGATTACTCTTATCTCCAACTCCCTTAATAGTCCAAATAATTTTTAGACCTAAAAAATCATCTCAACTGATTTATACTTTTGAGATATTTAGCAGTGATTCTGCACAAGAAAAATGGGTTCTTCATGTTACAGGTGAAGTCAAACCTAAGGATATACAAAGCTTGGCTGCCTCAGAATTAACCCCAACTAAATTAGAAAGAGAAACCCCTAAAGAATCGATTTCTATTCGTGAATTCTATGAACTTTATCAGCAGATGGGGATCAGGTATGGGGAGCAGTTCCAAGCGATTCAAGAGTTATATTCTTTCAAAAAAGGCTCTCAAGCTAAAATTAGTATTAACCCTAGTTTAGCGGATCGGCGTTATCATTTTCATCCAGTTCTTTTGGATGCTTGCTTACAAAGTATTGGGGCAGCTTTCCCCGAAATTCATGGTCAAGAATTGCATCTACCTTATGGATTCTCTTCCTTGGAAATATTCCTAAATCCAACTTCGCAAGTTTGGACGGAAGTTCAGGTCATCTCAGATACTAATGGTGAAATGAGAGTAAATGTTAATATTTATGATGAACAAGGACAGCTTTGCGCTCGCTTTACTGACTTAACAGCACGGCGCATAAATCCGGCTATTTTACAGAGTTTATGGCAAGAAAAGTCGAACGATTGCTTTTATAAAGTGGAATGGAAAAAACTTCCATCAATGCCAACTGTTGCCGTCAATTCTCAAAATTCTTGGTTAGTCTTGGTTCGTCCAGAAACAGACTTAAATTCCCTAATTAATTTATATAAAAGGGCAGGAGAAAAAGTAATTACTGTAAAAATGGGACAGAATTATCAATGTAATTCTCAAGATTCTTTTGTCATCAATCCGGCTCAGAAATCTGATTTTCAGCGTCTCTATCAAGAAGCTTATCCATCGGGAGAATTTCCGACTGGCGTTGTTTTTTCTTGGGAATCTTCAGAAGCTGAAGACGTGCTTGATACAGTATATCAGAGTTCTCATGCCGTCTTAAATTTAGTGCAAACCCTCACTAATAACTGGGAGAAATTACCTCATTTATGGCTGATTACTCGTGGGGCTAATAAAATTATCAATGATACGGCTTTATATCCTCAACAGTCCCATTTATGGGGATTAGGAGCAGTCATTAATCAAGAGTATCCTAAAATGGGTTGTGTTTGTTTAGATTTACCAATCCATAAAGAAGCTAATGAAGCTGAACTTTTATTCAATGAATTAAAGTGTTTCCCCCATGAATTCCGTTTGGCTTTACGTCAAGGAAACCGCTACGCAGCCAGGTTAGTTTCTGCATCTCTTCCTAGCTCAGAAAAACGACATTTTATTAATCAGTCAGGGGTTTATTTAATCACGGGAGGGGGAGGAAAACTGGGCGGATTAGTGGCTCAATGGTTATCAGAAATGGGAGCAAGTCACTTAGTTTTGTGTAGTCGCCATGTTAAATCTTCAACAGAATTGATAGCCCCATTAGTGGAGAAAGGAACAAAAGTAACCTTGATTGAAGCTGATATTACTTCCCCCACAGATATGAAAAATTTATTCTCTCGTTTTGGGGCAGACTTGCCCGTCTTACGAGGAATAATTCACGCAGCAGCGGTCTTAGAAGATGGGCTGATCAGTAATCAAAGTTGGCAAAAATATCAAAAGGTAATGATTCCAAAAGTAGCAGGGACTTTATTATTAGATCGTTATACTCGCTCTCTATCTTTAGACTTTTTCGTAAGCTTTTCTTCTGCGGCTGTCATCCTTGGTTCACCGGGTCAAAGTAATTATGCTGCGGCTAATGCTTTCATGGATGCTCTAATGCAGCAACGGCAAAGTTTAGGATTACCTGGTATTAGTATTAATTGGGGAGCTTGGGAGACGGGCAACCAAATTGATCAACAACGTTTCGCTAATTGGGGTTTGCAGATGATGCCTTCTGAGCAAGCGTTTCAATATCTCAATCAGGTAATTTTAGATGATATTACTCAAGGGATAGTTCTCGATATTAATTGGTCGATTTTTAACCAAACTTTCAATATTAATCAACCCTTCTTTAGCGAGGTATTAACCCTAAAAAATCAAAAACAAACAAGTCCAGCAAAACTATTAGAACGATTAAAATCTGTCTCTATAGACGAACGAATAAACGCTTTATTAGAAGGACTGGAGAAAATATTAAGAGAAGTGACTGGGTTAAATGGGAACAAAGTTATTCCTCAACAAACATCATTCTTAGACTTAGGTTTAAACTCTCTAATGGTCATAGAATTTAAAAATCGCTTAGAAACAGATTTAGGGTGTAAATTGCCATCTTCGATCATTTTCGATTATCCTAATCTTCTCAGCTTAAGTACCTACTTACGGGAACAAATTCTAGCCAATCATCTCGATTTTGAGATTAAAATAAATCCAATTCCTGACAATCATAGTCCCTATGACAGCCTCAGTGAAGACGAACTGGCAAGATTACTTAATCAAAAATTAACGGAGCTTGATCAATATGGAGGTTAAATTTTAAAAATAATGTTTCAAAAGGCATGAGATGTGGTAGGCTAAGTAGATGAACATGAGTAAGCTTAACTCTGTGGGGTTAAACTTTTGTTTATATTCACTGATAGCAGCATCTTAATTTATGTTTAACGGCGGATAAACTTAGAAATTATCGAGAATGGGGCATGGTTGAGAGTATAGATTACAAAAAATTAATGGCAACGACCTTAAGCAAAATGGAGGTAATGCAGGCTCGTATCCATGAATTAGAGACGAGACAAAGTGAATCCATTGCGGTGGTCGGAATGGCTTGTCGTTTTCCTGGAGGTATTAATTCCCCAGAAAAGTATTGGAGTTTTTGTCAAGCTGGACTTGATGCGATAGTAGAAGTTCCTAAAAGCCGTTGGGATATATCAAAACTGTATTCTCAAGAACCAACTTTAGGAAAAATGAACACCGCTTATGGGGGATTTCTTCAAGAGAATATCACAGAATTTGATGCCCGTTTCTTTTCGATCTCAGCAAGAGAAGCCGCCTCCATGGATCCTCAACAAAGGTTACTCTTAGAAGTTGCTTGGGAAGCCTTAGAAAATGCCAATTTACCTCTGAAAAATTTAGCCGATAATAAGGTAGGGGTATTTGTGGGGATTACTAGCATTGACCATGCCCTGAAGGTTTACGGCACAAACTATGATCAAATTGACTCTTTTTTTGGCACCGGCAATGCTCTAAGCGCAGCCGCTGGCAGGCTATCTTATTTTCTCAATCTTCACGGTCCTTGTCTCTCGATTGATGCAGCCTGTGCCTCCTCATTAGTAGCCGTCCATCAGGGGATTCGTAGCCTGAGAAATCGTGAATGTGAACTCGCTTTAGTGGGTGGGGTAAACCTCATTTTAGAACCCGCAATTACGATTACTCTTTCTCAGTCGGGAATGATGTCCCCCGATGGGCGTTGCAAGACTTTCGATGCCTCTGCCAATGGATATGTGCGAGGGGAAGGCTGTGGGGTTTTAATTTTAAAAACTTTATCAGAAGCCCAGAAAAACGGGGATCAAATTCTTGCCCTGTTGCGAGGTTCGGCGGTGAATCATAATGGTGCTGCTGCAGGTTTAACCGTACCCAGTGGACCCGCCCAGCAAGAATTGCTCCGTCAAGCTCTAGCTGATGCCAGAATAGTCCCTGAAGATGTCAGCTACATAGAAGCTCATGGCACAGGTACTTCTTTAGGAGATCCCATCGAATTGAATGCCATTGCCTCAGTTTATGGAAAGCGCTCCGACCCTCTTTATGTCGCCTCAGTGAAAACCAATATCGGCCACCTTGAAGCCGCTGCTGGCATGGCGGGAATAATTAAAACGATTCTGATTCTTCAACAGGGTAAAATCCCTCCCCATCTTCATTTCCAAAGCCCTAATCCTCTGGTTGATTGGGAAGACCATCCTATTAAAATTCCTACTCAAAATATACCTTGGCCGAATAACAATAAAGTACCCATAGCTGGGGTAAGTTCTTTCGGGTTTTCTGGCACAAATGCCCATGTCATTGTTCAACAAGCACCCGTCAGCAAAATCTCAGAAATTCAACAACAAATTCCTAGTCATCTCTTAACTCTTTCAGCCCACAACAAAACCGCTTTAAAAGAATTAGCTAAACGTTTTCATACCCTCCTAGAATCTCATCCTGAAATTGGAGATATTTGTTATAGTGCAGCTGTCGGAAGGATAGATTTACCTGAACGTTTAGCCATTGTTGGCGATACTTGTCCAGAATTACAACAAAGATTAGCCGCTTTTGCTGAAGAAAACCCACTTGATGATTTGACTTTTTATCAACGTTTTACATCAGAAAAATCCCCTAAAATTGTTTTTCTTTTTACAGGGCAAGGGGCTTGTTATCCCGGCATGGGGCATCAACTCTATCAAACTCAGCCAACATTTCGTCAATATATTGATCAATGTGCCGAAATATTAGCGAAGTATTTAGACCATCCTTTAACTGAAATATTATTTGGTGAACAGACCGATTTACTCAATCAAACCGCTTACGCTCAACCGGCTATATTCGCCCTAGAATATTCCCTAACAATGCTATGGAAATCTTGGGGAATTACCCCCAGTTTACTGATTGGCCATAGTGTGGGAGAATATGTAGCAGCTTGTATCGCAGGAGTATTTAGCTTAGAAGCTGGACTCGCCTTAATTGTCAAACGGGGGCAATTAATGCAAACCACAACCTCCGGGAAAATGGCTTCAATTTTTGCTGATGAAGAGACAGTAAGTTCCCTAATTAAAAATTATAATGAAACGGTTTCAATAGCTGCCATTAATCACCCTCAACAGATTGTTATTGCTGGAGAAAGTGCCAGCCTTGAGGAAGTTATTAGCACCTGCAAAAAGCAAAAAATTCCCGCTCAATATCTCCCCGTTACTCAGGCTTTTCATTCCCCTTTAATGGAGCCAATTTTAAAAGAATTTGAAAAAGAGGCTCGTCAAATTTCTTATCAACGACCCCAAATTCTCTTACTTTCAGGACTTGATGGAGAGGTTTTAGAAAATGCACCAGATGCCACTTATTGGAGCAAACAATGCCGAGAACCAGTAAGATTTTTGTCGAGTTTGATAACCGCTTTCAACAAGGGATATAACCTATTTTTAGAAGTGGGACCAAGACCAATACTGGCAGAACAAGGTCGTCGTTATAAAGATGAGGTCATCTGGTTAAGTTCTCTCAATCGTGGCTTAGATAACTGGCATACAATTCTTTCAGCCTTGGGACAACTCTACCTCAATGGCCTGCCTTTCAACCCAGAACAATTCAATCAGAATTATGGCTATAAAAAAGTCAGATTGCCGAACTATCCCTTTCAAAGAAAACCTTTCCAATTTCAGCCTAATCCTCGAACAGAAAATCAGAGCATTGACAGAATATTCCTAGACTCACAAACTTCTAACCTTACCGAAACCACAGTTTTTAATATGCAAAAGCATCAACAGGAAATCCGTAATCAATTAAAATCAATTCTGGCTTTACTTCTGAAAGAAGATGAGAACGATCTGCCAGAGGATGAGACATTACTAAACTTAGGAGCAGACTCAATTATCTTGACTGACTTTTCTCGCAAAATTGAAGAAAAATTTCAAGTCAAAGTGAAAATAGATCAACTCTTTACCGATTTACAAACTCTTGTTGATATCTCCGAATACCTCGGCCAATTTGTAAAAGAAAAACCCTTAGAAAATACTTCAAAAATAACAACTAAAGTTATCGATGACGAGACAGAATTAAGCAATTATCTGCAAGTCATTAATCAATTGCAACCCATCGCTACAGCCTATATCATCAAGGCTTTAGAGTCCTTAGGGAAAAAACTTAATCAGGGGGAACAATGGACAATAGAAACCCTAAGACAAACCTTACCTATTGCTCCTAAATATCACATTTTGCTCAATCGTTATTTGCAGGATTTAGAGCAAGCTAATATTCTTCAAAATCAAGGGAATGTTTGGACTGTCAAAAACTTGCCTGAGTATTTTTCCTTACCCCAAGCCCTACAAAAGCTAGAAAAAATTTGTCCGTCTGCAAAACCTGAATTAGAAATGTTGCAACGCTGCGGCGAAAATTTAGCAGAAGTTCTTAAGGGAAATACAGATCCCTTGACATTAATTTTCCCAGAAGGTTCCGTTGCTCATGCAGAAAGTATCTATGGCAACTCTCCCGTATCTCGATTGATGAATCAACGAGTTGCCCAAGCTATTAACCAGATTTTAAAGAACTTTTCTAATAGTGAGCGCCCCTATCGAATTCTCGAAATAGGAGGAGGAACTGGTGCCACTTCAGAAGCAATTCTTAACCACTTAAACCTCGATCATGTCACTTATTCTTTTAGCGAAGTTTCTCCCTTCTTACTGCATCAAGCTAGGCAAAAATTTCAGAAAAAATATAACCTAAACTTTCATCAACTAGACATTGAAAAGTCCCCCATTTCTCAGGGGATACCTGCCCATACTTATCATATTGTTGTGGCCGCTAACGTCCTTCATGCAACCCGAAATATTACAGAAACTCTAACCCATATTCGGGAACTTCTGCGCCCCGGCGGTTACTTAGTTCTCCTCGAAACCGTAGAAAATAACTCATGGCTGAATTTAACCTTTGGATTAACCCCCGGATGGTGGCGCTTTCAGGATCAACAATTACGCTCAGATACTCCCTTATTAAGGGGTGAAAATTGGTGTTCCGTTTTAAAAAGTTGTGGGTTTGCTACGGCGAATAGTTTCTCTAAACAAAACAATATTCCCATTAACAATGGACAAGAATTAATTCTTGCTTGTGTGCCAGATGAACCCCTCTCAATTCCGGCAATGCCTAAGCTCACTGTCTCTGGTGAAAGCTCTGGTAAAGAAGCCTTAATGATGGCTCAATTACAATCTTTAAAAGACCTAAAAGATCTCCATGAAAAAACCATTATCAAGCAATTAGAAGTTCTTCAAACTGCCCCCGTCTCCCCCAGTATAGCCCCCGAAATATTAACGAATCAGACTCAAATCATTCCTGCCCAAAGCTCTAAAATAGAAACTTACCCGCCGGTTTCTCAAGAGAAGCCCAAATCTCCTGAGAAACCTAGTTCTCCCAATTTAAACCCCTTAGCCTTAAAGCTCACTGAGAACAAATCCTTAACCGAACAACAACAAGCCTTTATTCAAAATTTACAGGGTATTTATAACCAGAAAACCGCCAAATCAAAAGCCTATTCACAAAATAGCCGTAAGACAATGGTAGATGTTAAACCGACCATTGACTTCCGCATGGCCTTAAAAGAATTTCAATATCCCATTGTTTCAGAATCCGCTCAAGGGGCTTATTTTAAGGACATTGATGGCAATAATTACATTGACTTAGCCATGGGGTTTGGGGTTAACTTTTTTGGGCATAGTCCTGATTTTGTCATTGAAGCGGTTCAAGAACAAATAAATCGAGGAATAGGTTTAGGAATGCAGTCAAATCTGGCCGCCGAAACCGCCGCTTTAATTAGTGAAATGGGCCGAGTCGAAAGAGTCGCTTTTAGTAATACGGGAACCGAGGCGATTATGGCGGCTGTTCGCATTGCTCGCTCCCGTACAAAACGTCAAAAAATCGTTATGTTTGCCGGCTCCTATCATGGAACTTTTGACGGCATCTTAGCACGAGTAGGAGAAGATAAAACCACTGCTCAACCTTTAAGTCTAGGCACCCCTTTAGGAATGGTTGAAGACGTAATAGTCTTGAGTTATGGAGTTGAAGAAAGCCTCGATATTATTGCTACTCATGCTGATGATTTAGCCGCCGTATTAGTCGAACCAGTTCAAAGTCGCAAACCCGATTTACAGCCTCAAGAATTTCTGCAAAAACTACGACAAATAACCCACAAAAAAGGAATCACACTCATTTTTGATGAAATTATTACCGGCTTTCGGATTGCTCCGGGAGGAGCGCAAGAATGGTTCAATGTTGAAGCCGATATAGTCATTTATGGTAAGGCCATTGGAGGAGGTTTACCAATTAGTATGATCTGCGGTAAAGCAGATTTCTTAGATACCGTTGACGGCGGTTTCTGGCAGTACGGAGATGACTCTCATCCCCAAACCGAGTTAACCGCTTTTGGGGGAACTTTTTGTCGTCATCCTTTAGCCCTTGCTGCTTGTCGTGCTGTGCTGTTACATCTTCGGGAAAACAGTACAACGATTCAAGAAAAAGTGAATCAATTAACTCATCGATTAGCCACCGAAGTCAATCAGTTTTTTCAAGAAATAGGCATTCCGATTCGGGTTGTTAATTTTGGCTCTTTATTCCGCTTTGAACCTTTTGGAGCTTATAGTATCTTCTTACAACCCATCGAATTACCCCTCTTTTATTATCTATTAAATCTCAAAGGGATCTACACATGGGAAAAACGAGTTTGTTTTCTCTCCACCTGCCATACTAATGAAGATATAGACAAAGTTATAGTAGCTGTCAAAGAAGCGATTACGGAATTGCAGCAAGCCGGTTTTTTTGCTAATGCTAAACGCCCCCAAGTCAAGAAAGAAGAAAAAAAGCCGCTCTCTGAAGATGAAGATGGTAGGGGACATTTACCATCTTTAAATCAATCCTTTCCCACCAGTGAAGCTCAACGTCAGCTTTGGTTATTAGCTGAATTAGACCGTAATGCTTCAGCATCCTATAACGTCACAACATCCCTAGAATTACGAGGTTCTTTAGATGTTTACATTTTAGAAAAAACGATTAATCAAGTTATTAATCGCCATGAAGCTTTGCGAACCCAAATTATAGAACAAGGAGAATTACAGGAAGTTGTCAATGAAGTTAACATTAAATTAAAACTAATTGATTTGAAGGATGAAGATAATCCCGAAGCGACGGCCTTAGCGTTACGATCTCAGTTTTCCCAAAAACCCTTTGACTTGTCGATTGCCCCCTTATTTGCTGTGATTTTAATGCGCTTAAAACCTGGCCATTATCTGCTATCTTTAAAAACTCATCATATTGTGGCAGATGGTTGGTCACTAGGATTAATTTTGCAGGAAATTGGTCAATTTTATTCATCCTCAAATAACACAACTAAAGAGGTTCTCAAACCACCGATGCAGTTTCGGCAATATTTAACTTTGCGAGCGCAAGAGACCCAAAGTCCACAAATGTTAGAGCATCGGGATTTTTGGTTGAAAACCTATCAAGAACATCTGCCAACCTTTGAGCTTCCCACCGACTTTCCCCGTCCCGCCGTTAAAACCTACACTGGTGGACAAGAAAGTCAAGTCATTCCTTCTGAAGTTGGGCAAAATTTGCAGAAAGTAGGACGCAAAAATAAAGCTACATTATTTATGACGATGTTCGCCGCTTATACTGCTTTTTTGCGTCGAATTTCTGGCCATAAAGATTTAGTCATTGGTATTCCTATTTCTGGGCGACAAATAGAAGGCAGTGACAACTTAGTAGGCTTTTGTTCTCAATTTTTACCCCTGCGGATACAAGTCGATGCTACCACCTCTTTTATTGAACATTTACAACATACTAAACAAACCCTGATAGACGCTTTTCGCCATCAGAGTTATACTTTAGAGGATTTATTAGCAGCTTTACAATTACCTAGAGATTTTTCTCGTTCCCCTCTCATTTCGGTATCTTTTAACATGGATCCTAGTTTAACTCTGCCTGAGTTTAAAGACTTAAAAGTATCCTTGCCACCGGAACCGATTGGTTACACCCCTTTTGATCTAGGATTTAACTTAATTGAACTTAATGATAACCTCATTATTTACTGCAATTACAATACAGAACTCTTTAAAAAAGAGACAATTAAACAATTTATTGAAAGCTTTGAAATTTTGCTGAGGGGAATCATTGACGATGCTAATAATCTTCTTTATCAGTTACCTTTATTAACCTCGGTCCAACAAGAGCAGTTACTCAGACAATTAACGGGAAAAACTCGCAAACTCCCTGAAAAATCCACCATCATTGATGACTTTGTAGCTCAAGTTAAATTAACCCCTAATGCTCCCGCCTTAATTGCGGGAAAAATTAGCCTTAGCTATCAAGAATTAAATGAAAAAGTCAATCGTCTTACTCATTATTTACAGCAGGAATATCAGCTAGGTGTAGGAAAAGTGATTGGGGTGATGCTCCAGCGTGATCACAACTTAATCATCGGGATTCTGGCTACCTTTAAAACTGGAGCGACTTACGTTCCTATAGACTCTCAATATCCTAACAGTCGCATTGAGTTTATTTTAAAAGATAGTGGCTGTCATGTTTGCCTAACGGAGAGTAATTTTATCTCTAAGTTACCTGAAAAAATAGAGAAAATTTGCTTAGATAAAATCGATCCTATTGTTGAAAAATATGACAAAAATGAGCCTAAAATATTCCGCAACTCTAGCCAAACCGCCTATATTTTCTACACTTCAGGCTCAACTGGTAATCCTAAAGGAGTCATGGGCCGTCACATCTCAATTTTGAATGTTATTCAAAGCTTACGACTTACCTTTGATTTAGATAAACATCCTGAATGGCGCTATATTTTCACAGCTGCTGTTACTCATGATCCATCTATTCGTAATATTTTTCTCCCCTTAACCATAGGTGCATCCCTATATATGTACGAAATAAAATATATAGGACATTTGGTTTCTTTCTTACAGGAAAATCAAATTAATGCCCTACACACCACCCCATCTATCTATCGAGAAATCTTCGGGCTACTTGAACCAGAAGAAACCATTTCCAGCTTAAAATATATCTCGGTAGGAGGGGAAAAATTAGATCGGGAAACTGCCTTAGCTTTACGGAAACGTTTTCCAGCAGAAATTGTTAGCAATGTCTACGGATCTACAGAAACTTGTGTAGGAGTATCCCAGTATGAAATCACGGAAAACTTAGACAGCGAAATCCCCCTCGGTCAAGTTTTCCATAACAATCGCTTAGGGGTTCTTGATGAATTTAATAATCCCGTTCCCCTCCATGTAATCGGCGAAATTTGTGTAGAAGGTGCCGCCCTAGCATCGGGTTATCATAACCAACCCGAAATGACTCAAGAAAAATTTAAACCTAGCTTTCTTGATGAGACAAAAACTCTCTTTAGAACCGGCGATTTAGGCAAGCAAACTGCTCCCGGTATCATTGAGTTTATGGGACGAAAAGATAATCAAGTTAAGGTCAATGGTTATCGAATTGATCCCGGAGAAATTGAATATCAATTGACTCGTTATGCTCCCATTGAAAGAGCGATTGTTTTACCCGTTCAAGTTAATAATCAAACTCAATTATCTGCTTACTGTCAAACAGACAAAACTCTGGAAATTGCTGAGATTCGAGAATTTCTTGCCAAATTTTTACCAGTTTATATGATTCCGAGTTACTTTATTTTTTTAAAGCAATTCCCCTTAACTCGACATGGGAAACTTGACCTGCACTCCCTGAGAGAACTCAGAGAAACCGGTAAATCTCTGGTTAATTCTAATTATGTTGCACCCCGGAATTATTTAGAATCCAATCTCGTTAGCATCTGGGAAAAAATTCTCTCTAAATATCCTATCGGTATTTTTGATAACTTCTTTGAAATTGGCGGTCATTCTCTACTCTTATCAAGGGTTGTAACCCGGGTTCATAAAGAACTAAATGTATCCGTAAAATTGGCTGACTTCTTTAAAGTTCCAACCATTGCTGGATTGGCGACTTTAATCTCCCAGACTCAATACAATTATCAAGAACCCATTGCGGCAATTCCCCCCCAAAAATCCTATCCGATGTCTCATGGTCAGCGTCGTCTTTGGGCTTTAGAATTTCTAGATCACAATCATAATGCTTACGGAATGCCCAGTGCTTATCAATTCAAGGGCAATCTTAATATTGATGCTTTTGAAAATGCCTTTCAACAGTTAATTCAACGCCATGAAATTTTGCGGACAACCTTTACTTTAATCAATAATCAACCCCGTCAAGTTGTCCATAATCAAATGAACTTTGTCATTAAACAAATAGACCTGACAGCTTATGTTAGGACAGAACAAGAAAACTTGATCGAAGAAGCGATTGCCCATAATGCCAAAACGACTTTTGATTTAGAAGTCGGACCGTTACTTAAAGTTAACTTACTTAAACTAAGCCAAGAGAATTACATCGTCTTGTTTAATATGCACCATATCATTTCTGATGGTTGGTCAGCAGGGGTTTTAATTAAAGATTTCCTCACCCATTATCACGCCTATGGACAAGAAAATTACCAATTAATGCCCCCTCTCAGAATTCATTATAAAGACTATACTTCTTGGCAAGAAAGTCAATTAGAAACCTCGAAACTTCAAGGTCAACGGGATTACTGGTTAGCTAAATTAACTCCTGTCCCTGTGCGTCTTAACTTACCTGTTGATTATCCGCGCCCACCTGTTAAAAGTTTTCAAGGAAATACAATTACATGGCAACCTGAACCCGAATTGATCGATACTTTTGAGAAGTTAATTAAAGCACAAGAAGCCAGTTTATTTATGGGTTTAGTTAGTTTGGTTAAGAGTTTTCTATTCCGTTATACTGAGCAAAATGAAATTACAATAGGCTCTGCTATCGCCGGCAGAAATCATCCTGATTTAGAAGATCAAATCGGATTTTATGTTAACACTCTAGTCCTGCGGGATCAGATAGCAGATCACGACAGTTTTACGGATGTCCTTAGCAAAGTAAAAACAACCACTTTAGAGGCTTATGATAATCAAGACTATCCCTTTGATCAGATCGTATCTGATTTGAATTTACAACGAGATCCTAGCCGGAATGCTCTCTTTGATGTTGCAATTGTCCTGCAAAATAATCAAAATGTAGATCTCGCCTTGAACGGAATTACAGTTAACTCCATTGACCCAAAAATGATTACCGCTAAATTTGATTTAGAATTTATCTTTGTTGAGGAAGAAGAACTTTATCTCAAGCTAATCTACAACACAGATATATTTATCCATGAGCGAATTTTATTGATCATAGATTTGTTAAAAAATTGGCTAGAGCAAGTTTTAAAATTTGCCCATGAACCTTTGATAAACTTATCCTTAGCTTCCTCAGAAAATCTGATTCAAGAGGAGCAGTATCTGTTCGCAGAAGACTTTAATTTTTAGTCAACAGCAATTATACGAGCAGGAGATTTTAATGAAGACAAAACTACCGATTCTTGGCATTTTAGGGGGTATGGGACCAGTGGTAACCGCCGAATTTCTTAAGTCGATTTATGAATATAACCCTTTTATTGATAAGGAACAAGAAGCCCCTAATGTCATCGTTTTTTCTTTTCCCTCTGCACCTGATCGCACAGGTTCTATTGATAGTGGAAAAGAAAGAGAATTTATTGATTTTATCCAAGTCAATTTGGAACATCTCAATAAACTGGCTGATTTCATAGTCATTGGCTGTTGTACGGCTCATTATGCTCTACCTCAGATTCCCGAAAATCTAACGAATAAACTTATTTCCTTAATTAAAATAGCGGATCAAGAACTCCAAGAATATAATGAACCTACCCTTTTACTTGCTAGTACAGGGACTTACCAGAAAAAATTATTTCATGAAGGCTGCACCACCGCAGATATGATTATTTCTCTCTCAGAAAGTGATCAAAAGTTGATTCATGAAATGATCTATAAAGTGCTAAAAAGAGGACACGATCCGTTAAGTATTCTTAGGGATATAGAAGCATTATTAGAGAAATATAACACTCGCTCCTATATTTCTGGGTGTACCGAATTTCATCTCTTAACAAAATCTCTCAAACTCAAAGGAATTGACTCCATTAAAGCGATCGATCCTTTAAGTACCATCGCTCAAAACTTTTCTCAGTTAATCATCAAACAAGCTCAGGTAGACCGAGTGACCGACTGCCATCAACCTTCAAACCCAAAAAGCCCTTGACCATCGCACCCCTAGGAGGTACAATTCAAACTTGAATTGGCCACTTCTGACTTTTAACTTGCGCGTAGCGATATACTGATTCATAGGGTTTTCGAGATTGGTTCTATTTTTGATCAAGAGGTGTAAAAAAAGTGTCTAAGCATTCAATCAGTTTTGGAGGACAATTGGAAGATAATTGGCGGACTCTGTCAGAAGTCTTAGAAAGTGCCACTCAACATAATAATCATGGAATTACTTATATTAAAAATGACGCAACTGAATATTTTCAGAGTTATCAAGACTTATATCAAGATGCTCTGGTTATTTTAAATGGACTGGAACAAAAAGGAATAAAATTAGGGCATAAAGTTATCCTACAAATTGCCAAAAATCAAGACTTTATTCCCGCACTCTGGGCTTGTTTTTTAGGGGGAATTATTCCAGTTCCTTTGACCGTTGCTCCTAGCTATGATCTGGAAAATTCTGCCGTCAAAAAACTAGAGAATGTTTGGAAAATTTTAGACAATCCTTTGATATTATCCGACAGTGAACTAATTACTGAAATTGAAAAATTAGGAACTTACTCTCATCTAGAAGGGTGGCAAGTTATCTCAGTTAATGAACTCAGAAAAGCCACCTCTAAAGTCCATCAATTGCCGATTATTGATGCACAATATCCAGCCTTATTACTCTTTACTTCGGGTAGTACAGGTATGCCCAAGGGAGTAATATTAACTCATCATAATATTCTGTCCATGACTGCTGGTACAGTGGCAATGAACCACTTTACCCAACAAGAAGTTACCCTTAATTGGATGCCCTTAGATCATGTAGGAGCTATCGTATTTTTAGGAATTATGGCGGTAGATTTGGCTTGTCATCAAATTCATGTTCCGATGGAATTAGTCCTACGCCAACCTCTCCAATGGTTAGACCTCATTCAAAAGCATCAAGTAAGCATTTCTTGGTCCCCTAACTTTGCATTTTCCTTAATTAATCAACAGGCCGAAGAACTTAAGCACGCCTCTTATAACCTCTCCTCAATGAAATTTTTAGTGAATGCTGGCGAGCAAGTTTCAGTAAAAACGATTCGCCTATTCTTAGAAATTCTTGAAAAACATCAACTACGGGAGAGAGCGATTAAACCAGCTTTTGGCATGACTGAATCCTGTTCTGGGATTACTTGGTCAGCCGGTTTAAGTAAAAATGAACTCACCGAAGAAAATAGTTTTGTCTCTCTAGGAAAGCCGATTCCTGGAGCAACTATCCGGATAGTCGATCAGGAAAATAATCCTTTACCTGAAAGAGAAATTGGCAAGCTTCAAATTCAAGGTAATTCTGTTACTAAAGGATATTACAATAATACTGAACTCAACCAGGAAGTTTTTCAAGAAGGGTGGTTTACTACAGGAGATTTGGGGTATTTATTTAATGGGGAACTCTTTATTACTGGGCGAGAAAAACAAGAAATTATAATTAATGGTGTTAATTACTTTGCCCATGAAGTTGAAACAACAATCGAAGAATTAGAAGGGGTTAAAGTATCTTATACAGCCGCCTTTGCCGTCTTTGATCAAAGTCGAGAAACTGACTTATTAATTATTACTTTTAGCCCAGAATCTGATCAATTTGAACACTGGATAAAAGTTGTTAGAAAAATTCGCAGTCATTTGACCCAAAAGTTCGGGATTGCTCCAGCTTATGTCATTCCCTTAGAAAGAAATTTAGTTCCTAAAACCTCTATTGGCAAGGTTCAAAAATCTAAATTAAAAAAGGATTTTGAACAGGGATTATTTACCAGCCTTATCCAAGAAATAGATCAATATTTAGCAAAAGAGCGCCAGAAAAATCAAACCTTACCTCAATCAGAAAATGAACGTCAAATAGCAGCAGTTTGGAGTGAAGTTTTACAGTTAACCTCAGTTGGTTTGGAGGATAACTTCTTTGAACTAGGGGGACATTCTATACACTTAATCCGAGTTCAAAATGAACTTGAAAAACTTTTTAACCGTCAGCTATCCCTTGCTGAAATGTTTAAAAATCCTACCGTTGCCACCCTAGCCCGTTTCTTAAGCGAAGAATCAAATACCACTCAAGTTATAGCACAAAAAAGCCGTCAACGTGCCGAAAATCGGACCCGTCGCCATAATGAAACCCATGACATTGCAATTATTGGTATGGCGGGGCAATTCCCTGGGGCTAAAAATTTAACAACCTTCTGGGAAAATTTAAAAAATGGAATCGAAACTATCTTTTTCTTTTCGGAAGAAGAATTACAAGAGTCGGGAGTGTCTCCGGAACTCTTTAATCAGCCTAATTATGTTAGAGCTAGACCAATTCTCGATCAAGTTGAATACTTTGACAGCGAATTTTTTGGCTATACAGATAGAGAGGCAGAATTACTAGACCCTCAGCAACGTTTACTTCTTGAATGTAGTTGGGAATGTTTAGAAAACGCTGGTTATAATCCTAGTACTTATCAAGGATCAATTGGTATATTTGCTGGCGCAAGTATGAACACCTATTTGATAAATAATTGTTATCCTAATCGGGGTCAATTAGATAGTAATGACGAGTTACAACCCTTCACACTAGATTCAACGGGAGGGTTTCAAACAATGGTAGCTAATGACAAAGACTATTTAACAACGCGAATTTCTTATAAACTAAACTTACAGGGCCCAAGCGTTAATGTTCAAACTGCTTGCTCTACTGGATTAGTTGTAGTTCATCTCGCTTGTCAGAGTCTAATTAGTGGAGAAAGTGACATGGCTCTAGCTGGAGCTGCTTCAATTAATTCTCCTCAAAAAATTGGTTACTTATATCAAGAAGGACTGATCATGTCTCCTGATGGTCATTGTCGCGCCTTTGATGCTGAAGCAAAAGGGACTATTTTTGGCAGTGGAGTAGGAGTAATTCTGCTCAAAAGATTGTCAGATGCTTTAGCCGATCATGACCATATTTATGCAGTTATTAAAGGCTCTGCTATTAATAATGATGGTGGACAAAAATTAGGATTTACTGCGCCTGGTGGAGAGGGTCAAATTGCTGCCGCTACGGAAGCCCTAGCCTTTGCCGGTGTTGATGCTAATACAATTAGTTTTGTGGAAGCTCATGGCACAGGAACCCCCCTTGGAGATCCCATTGAAGTTGATGCTTTAGCTAAAGTTTATCAGGGTGCAAATGAGGGAGAATGTGCTTTAGGTTCAGTAAAAACTAATATCGGACATATGCAGATTGCTTCCGGTATTGCCGGTTTAATTAAAGCGACTTTGTCCCTTAAACATAGAGTTATTCCACCTACATTACATTTCCAAAATCCTAACCCTCAAATTAATTTTTCTCAGACTCCTTTTTATATTAATAATGAAGCTATTTCTTGGACTACTAAGCAAGACAAGGACGAAAAATTACCCCGACGGGCAGGGGTAAACTCTTTAGGTATTGGCGGGGTTAATGCTCATGTTATTCTAGAAGAAGCTCCTCCCATTATTCCTCAAGACAATCAGAGCAAACGTCCCTATCATTTGCTCACCCTTTCCGCTCGAACCGAACCGGCTTTAACAGATTTAGTAAGTCGCTACATAGACTTTTTAGAAAGTCAACCTGAAAAGGATATGTCTGATGTAGTATTTACGGCAAATACAGGCCGAGTTCATTTCTCGAATCGTTTAGCCTTAACTGGCTATAAAAACAGTGATTTTATTGAACAATTACGTCAGTTCAAGCAACTAGATTATCAGTCAACTATTCCTGATATAGCTGATGAAAAAAGACCGCCTAAAATTGCCTTTTTATTTACAGGACAAGGTTCTCAATATGCAGGGATGGCTCATCAACTCTATCAGACTCAACCCACCTTTAGAAAAACTTTAGACGCAGGGGAAAACTACTATCAAAAACTAACGGGTAAATCCCTGCTAAACGTCGTATTTGCTGATACAGATGACCCCTTAAACCAAACCGCTTATACCCAACCGGCACTATTTCTGATTGAAGTTGCTCTCGCTCAATTATGGCATTCTTGGGGAATTCAACCAGCCGCCATTTTAGGGCATAGTTTAGGAGAATATTCTGCTGCTTGTTTTGCTGGCGTTTTTGATCTTGAAAGTGGCTTAAAACTGGTCACCCATCGAGGCAATTTGATGGGGCAGTTACCCCAAAATCAAGGGGAAATGGCCGCTATTTTTCTCGATAAGAACTCAGTTATTGAGCAGTGCCAAAGCCAAGGCATAAAAATCGCTATTGCTGCCATTAATGCGGAACAACATACCGTTATTTCTGGAGAAAAAAGCGTAATTCAAGAACTCTGTAACCATTTCACTAATGCCGGGGTGAAAGTTCGTCAACTCAAAGTTTCCCATGCTTTTCACTCCCCTTTAGTAGAGCCAATGGTTGCAGAATTTAAAACGATTCTTCAAGAGACTTCTTTCAGTCAACCTCAAATTTCTCTGGTCTCTAACCTAACAGGAGAAATTGCTGATGACAGCATTATGACTCCTGAGTATTGGCTTCAACATTTACTAAATACGGTACAATTTCATCAAGGGGCTTTACTCCTACAATCTCTCGGATGTGATACCTTTATTGAAATTGGACCTCAACCTATTCTCTCAGGAATTGTTCAATCATCCCTATCTTCATCTGAACCTCTAACTCTACCCAGTTTACGCTCAGGATTTTCTGATTGGCAAGTTTTATTAGAAAGTCTGGGCAAACTTTATGTTCGCGGTGCAAAGATAGACTGGTTTAGTTTTGATCAAGACTATCATCCTAGACGATGTGCTTTACCTACTTATCCCTTTCAAAAACGTCAACACTGGATTTCTTTAAAAACCCCATCTGCAACTGTTCCACGGGAATCTAATCTGGTCAAAATGTTATCCGAAAAGGACAAAACTACTTTAATGCAAACCCTCTTAGAAACAGGTCATTATTCTGAAGATGAAAAACCAACAATATCCGCCATTGTTCAACAGTTGATTAAACTCTATTATCAAGAAAAAGAGGACTTTAATTTTGCCAAATTACTTTATCAAGTAGCTTGGCTTCCCTGGGATTTAGCCAACGGTAAGCTACAAAATCTGACCACCCTTAAAACGGATTTAGAGGTTTACTTAGAACCCCAATTACACTCCTCAGAATTGATCGGAGTTTCTCTCGCTTTTTCCGAAATGGAAAAACTGGCAGCTGACTTTGTAGTTAAAGCTCTGAAAGATTTAGAACTCTTTCAAATGAATACCTTTCTTGATCCCGATCAAAGTTTTATTCAAGCTGAACTCAAACAAGAATATAGAGCTTTCTGGAATCATGTTCTAGAAATATTAGCGAAAGTCGGCATTTTAGAAAAGCAAAATACCCTATGGAAAATTATTAAAGAACCTGAACACTCTAATCCTGATTTAGCGGTAGAGGATTTAATCAATCATTATCCTAATGCTCAAATAGAACTCAATCTATTTCGACAAGTTGCCACAAATTTAGCAGCCATTATTACGGGAAAAATATCTCCTTTATCTATCCTATTTTCTCAAGATGGACAAGGAGGAGCCAGCGAGTTTTATAAAAATACATCTTCGGCAAAAATTCTCAATCTGGGTATCTCTAAAACCGTTGAACTTCTACTCTCAAGTTATGCTCCCTCAGCTTCCCTCCGCATTCTCGAAATTGGCGCGGGAACTGGAGCTACAACCCAACAGGTTCTTAAAGCTTGTAAGTCTCGTCAAATTACCTACACATTCACTGATGTTTCCCCCTTCTTTCTAGAGAAAGCTAGAGATAATTTGGCTGAATTTTCTGGACTAGAATACAAAGTACTCGATATTGAAAAAAGTCCGAAATCCCAAGGGTTTTGCTGTCATTCTTATGACTTGATTATCGCAGCTAATGTCTTACACTCTACCGCCAATTTACAAGAGGAAACCTTGCCTCATATTCAAAGTTTACTACGTCCAGGCGGTCATTTATTACTGTTAGAATTAACTCAGCAATCTTCCTGGATTGATTTAATCTTTGGTCTGACCCAAGGTTGGTGGCGTTTTAGCGATTATCATTTGCGCCCAAATCATCCTATAATTACAGCATCGACTTGGGAATCTATTCTGCTTAAATCGGGGTTTTCTCAGGTAGAATTTGTTTCTCCTGATCAAAAAATAGGTAGTGTTTTATTTCAGCAAAGTATTATTCTGGCTCAAAGTTCAGAAATCTCCCCTAACCTCGCTAAAAACTGGCTAATTTTTACTGATGTTGACCCCCAACAAAATACTTTTCCCTTAGCGATTCAAGAGCAACTACTTAAAAAGTGTGATTCCTGTCGGATAATTTATCAAGGGGATAAAAATACACAAATATCATCTTCTGAGTCTTGTTTGAATGCTAATCAACTACAACAATTAGAGGAATGGTTTGCGTCAAATCCATCTCCAGATCGAATTATTTATCTTTTGAATAGTGATGCCAAAGATCAACCAGAATCCATTTTATTAAATCGCTGTAACTATCTTTTAAATCTTCTCAAAGCTATTCAAACAATCCCTAATCCCCCTCAATTATTCCTTGTCACTCAGGGGGCCCAACCCTTTGAATTAGAACAGCCTTCTTTAGGGTTTCAGTCTCCTCTTTGGGCAATGGGGCGTGTTATTGCCCTAGAAAATCCGCAATTATGGGGAGGTATGCTGGATCTTGATCCCGACCTTGATATTAATCAAAATATTACCGCATTACTATTAGGATTAACTCATGCTCACGATGAGGATCATTTGGTCTTCCGCAAAGGTCAAGGCTATGTTGCTCGTCTGCTTCCTCTGAAGTCTCTAGAGACAAAAACCGTTAAGATTCAACCTGAGGCTACCTACCTAATTACGGGAGGAATAGGACATCTAGGCTTAGAATTGGCGGAACATTTAGTCAATTTAGGAGCAAAACATCTCATTTTAACGACACGCCGCTCATTACCAGCCCGCTTCCTGTGGGATTCAGCAGCCGAATTAGCTCAAATATCAGAAAAAATCAGAAAATTAGAGGAAAAAGGAGCATCAATCGAAGTGATTTCGGCAGACGTTGGCAATTTTGAGGCTATGCAGTCCATATTTACCCAGATTGAAAAAACCGCTTATCCCTTGCGTGGCATTTTCCATCTTGCCGGAATCTCAGGCCGACAAGCTCAATTAAAAGACTGTACTTTGCAGGATCTCGAAGCAGTTTTTCAGGCAAAAGTTAAGGGTTCTTGGAATTTACATCAACTATCTTTGGGTACTCAATTAGACTATTTTGTGCTGTTTTCTTCGGCGGGTGCTATTTGGGGGGCAAAGGAACAAGGCTTATATGATACTGTTAGTCATTGGCTGGATGCTTTGGCTCATTTCCGTCATCTTCAAGGGCTTCCTGCAACGGCTTTAAATTGGGCATTATTGGCGGGTAATGGTATAGTTTCTCAAGACTATGAGGACTGGCTCAAACAGATTGGTATCAGGGAAATTGCTCCAGATATGGCCTTGAGGGTGATGGATGCTATTATGGCTTCTAATCAAACACAAGTTTTAATCGCTGATGTGGATTGGGTTCGTTTCAAAAATATCTATCAATTTAAAGGCGAGAAACCACTCCTAAAAAATTTAGGACTCTCAGAAATTCCCATTAAGTCTGTTCAAGAATCAGACTCTGTACTGGATCTTTTAGAGGATATTCCTTTAGGAGAACGTCGGGAATATTTGTTAGAATATGTTAGCAAACAAGTCAGAATTATTTTAGGGATTAAATCTATGCCAGATTCAGAACAAGGATTGATAGAAATGGGGATTGATTCCTTATCCTCTATTGAATTGAAAAATCGTTTAGAGAAAGGATTAGAAGTTCTCTTACCCACTTCTTTAGTCTTTGACTTTCCTAATATTAGACGCTTAGTTGATTATCTGTTTGACCGTATTTTCGGTGAAAAAGTTCAAAAAACAGCCCAGAAGATGATTAACTTCACTGAAGTTCAGCAGGAGATTAGTGAGGATTTAATCTTACAAGAACTTACTGATTTGGAGGCTTTTTTAGGAGATTAAATAATCCTAAGCCTTGAAGTTAGAAAGCTTGAAGTTAAAAAAAATTCAAGGCATTTCCTAAAAGTTACCCTATATTCAAACTATGCAAACTCCATTTTTTCAACAAGAAACCGTAAAAAGTTCTCATCAATTTTTTGATAATTTGAAATTGATTGCCGCTCCTTACTGGTATCCAACCGATCCTAAAGGAAGGACATTTTCAGAGGTAATAAGTTCATGGGGAATGCTGTTTCTCCTTGTTTTAGTAATTGTTGGACTGGTGGCCTCTAATGCAGTTAATAGCTTCGTTAATCGCTATTTGGTTGATGTCATTATTCAAGATAAAAATGCCTCTAAGTTTATGACAAGTTTATTACTTTATGGCTTAGGATTACTTTTAATTACCCTGTTTACTGCATTTTCTAAATTTGTTAAAAAAAGAATTATTCTGGATTGGTATGAATGGCTAAATCAGCAGGTTGTTACCCAATATTTGAGCCATCGCGCTTATTATAAAATTAATTTTAGATCCGATGTGGATAATCCAGATCAAAGGATCTCTCAAGAAATAGAACCCATTGCTAGAAATGCTGTTAATTTTGGGGCTATTTTATTAGAAAAAGTCTTAGAAATGACGACTTTTTTAGTAATTCTTTTCTCAATTTCCCGACTAGCCGCCTTGATTCTAGTGGCTTATACAATTATCGGCAACCTAATTGCTGTTTCTTTAAGTCGAGAATTAGATAAGATTAGTCAAGAGGAACTGGAATCCAAAGCTAATTACACCTACACCTTAACTCATGTTCGGAATCATGCTGAATCCATTGCCTTTTTTCAAGGCGAAAATCAAGAGTTTAAAATAATTCAACGTCGATTTAATAATCTCGTCAGAAATTCTCTCAGTAAGATTGATTGGGAGAAAAATCAAGACATTTTTAGTCGAAGTTATCGCTCAGTTATTCAAATATTTCCCTTTGTCGTCTTCGCTCCAGCCTATATTCGCGGGGAAATTGATTTCGGACAAGTTAATCAGGCTATTATTGCTTGCAGTATGTTTGCTAATGGTTTTTCTGAGTTAATCCTTGAATTTGGTTCTTTGGGCAGATTTTCCAGTTATGTTGAGCGTCTATCTGAATTTTCTTCGGTCTTAGAAGAAATGGGACAACAACCCAAGGATGCTAGTACCATTAAAACCCTTGAACAAAATCAGATCGAGTTTGAGGATGTTACTTTACAAACACCAGATTATGAAAAGGTAATTGTTCAACATTTATCCCTATCTATCGAACCAGGCGAAGGTTTATTAATTGTCGGACCGAGTGGACGAGGTAAAAGTTCTCTATTAAGAGCTATTGCTGGCTTATGGAATGCAGGAACTGGTTGTTTAAAACGACCTCCCTTAGAACAATTTCTCTTTTTACCTCAACGTCCTTATATTATTTTAGGAACTCTCAGAGAACAGTTGCTTTATCCTAAAACAACCCGTGAAATGACCGATGGAGAACTTGAATCCGTTTTACAACAAGTTAATCTTCAAAATATAGCCACAAAAGTTCATGGCTTTGATGCGGAAGTCCCTTGGGAAAATATATTATCTTTAGGAGAACAACAACGCCTTGCTTTTGCCCGATTGTTAGTAACCCATCCCCGCTATGTAATCTTAGATGAAGCCACAAGTGCTTTAGATTTGAACAACGAACAAACCTTATATCAGCAGTTACAAAAAGCACAGACAACTTTTATTAGCGTAGGACATAGAGAAAGTTTATTTAAGTATCATCAATGGGTGTTAGAACTTTTAGAGGATTCTAGTTGGCGACTTGTTTCCATAGATGATTATCGATCCTCAAAATCTCTGTAACTGTTTCATTGCTAAAACTCAATTTAGGAAAAATTACGATGACTACTACTTCACCAAAAACTCTGACTATGGATATTCAAAAACCCAGGGTTCTTTTAATCGGAAAAATGTATGATGAAGCGGGGGAAAAACTTCTTGAAGAATCTACTAATATAGAGATTTTGTCCAACCCTACACCAGATAAAATTAATGAGTCCATTCAAGAAGTATCTGGCGTATTTGTGCGTTATCCTAATAAGTTAGAGGCTTCATCAATCCGATTAGCAAAACACTTAAAAGTAATTAGTACCTCTGGATTTGGCACAGATTCTATTGATATTATGGCAGCAACAGAACAGGGGGTTATCGTTGTTAATAATCCCGGAATGTCAACTACAGCTGTAGCAGAACACACCTTATCTATGATTTTAGCCCTTGCCAAAAAGCTCCCTTTTTTAGATCATTGTGTGAAAAAGGGTAACTATTTAATTCGCAATCAGAGCCAACCGATTCAACTCGAAAACAAGACCCTTGGTATTGTGGGTTTAGGAAGAATTGGTACTCTGGTGGCTCACAAATGTAACCTAGCACTGGGGATGAGAGTATTAGCTTATGATCCCTATGTTCCAGCCAGCAAAGCGGAGACAGTAGGAGCAACTTGGGTCAAAGATTTAGATGTTCTTCTGGCTGAATCGGACTTTGTTTCTTTGCATCCTGAACTAACAAGTGAAACACGGGAAATGTTTAATATCTCAGTTTTTAAAAAGATGAAACCAACAGCTTTTTTAATTAATACCTCCCGGGGAAAAGTCGTTTGTGAAAAGGATTTAGGGATCGCCCTTAATCAAAAATTGATAGCTGGATGCGCCCTAGATGTCTTTGAACCAGAACCGCCGGCTTTAGATAATCCTTTATATAATTTTGAGAATGTCATTCTCTCACCTCATTTAGCCGGAGTAACCCCTGAAGCGAGTCTAGCGGCTGCTGTTTCGGCGGCGAATCAAATATTACAAGTGCTTCAGGGAGAGAAGCCTCCTTATATGATTAATCCAGAGGTGTGGAATCTTTTTTAAAGCATCTAGAGAATCTCAGGGATTCGGTTAATTAAAAATGGCAATATTTCTGAAAAATCCTTAGGAGGATAATAATTTGGAAAACATCGGCAAAATTCCCCTCAAAGATGAATGGCGTAATCGCTGGGCAATCATCAAACAATTTGTCCTTAATCCAGCTCGAGAAATGGCGTTTTTGCAAGATCAGTTTCAAGTTTCTGAACTGTATACTAATATAGCGAAACGCGATCCTCATCTTCAGTATCCTAATTTTCCCCAATGGCTTAATTTTGGTTATTGGAAAGAAGAAACAACTTATAACGGAGCTTGTGCCGCTTTAGCGCGTAAATTAGCCGAAGTGGCCGAACTTAAAGCCGGAGATCACCTTTTGGATGTGGGTTTCGGTTTTGCTGAACAGGATTTACTCTGGGTAAGAGAAAACAATGTTGGCTCAATTATCGGTCTAAATACAACCGAGTTACAAGTAGAAATTGCTCAAGAAAGAGTAGCTAAAGCAGGGTTATCGGACAGGATAAAACTTCAAGTCGGCTCGGCTACTCAAATACCCTTTCCTGAGAATTCTTTTGATAAGTTGACCGCTTTAGAATGTGCTTTTCATTTTGACACTCGTGAGGATTTTTTTGCGGAAGCTTTTCGAGTTTTGCAGCCCGGTGGAAGGTTGGCTATAGCGGATTGTTTGCCTAGAGTGGGGCGAGAAATTAACTTCTGGCTGCGGGTTAATAGTAAGAAAATGTGTATTCCCTTTGCTAATCAATACGACCGACATACTTATGTAGAAAAACTCAAAAAGCATGGATTTGTTAATATCCAAGCTTTATCTATTAGTGAATATGTTTGGCCGGCAATGGTTCATTATTTTGCCCAGATTAGCCAAGGGATTAGTAAGCATGATTTAGTTATCGATCTCCAGAAAGATAACCCGGGACTTGAAGCTTGGTCAAGAAATCGGGGTTGGTTTATGGCGTTTGATGATTATCTTTTGTTTTCGGCAGAAAAGCCTAAATTCACCTGAGATCGGGTTAAGCAGATTGATGTAAAACCCAGTCCATCGGTAGGGAGGACTTCTTGTTAGCGATCGCCTATTAACCAAGGAGTTGAGAATCTAGAATTGGCCAAGGTTTTCTAACACTCCCTTCTATAGCGTTATCCCGAACGCCAGTTAAGCTAGAAATCGCTAGTCACCCCCCCAGATGGACGGCACAAACTAGATAAATCAGGAGATTCCACCGCTAGGGATAAACGGTCATTTTCGCTATCGAGACTAAACTTGACTAAATTATTCTTTTGGTCAGCTAAAACCGCCACTAATTCCCAACAACGGATTAATTGTTTGCGGTCTAAAATTTAGGAATTAGCAGATATAGTTACACTTTGTCGCCGCGAAGTATTTTGAATATATCAGTAACAATTCTGTTTCTAATTTCCTCTAAAGAACCTGATTTGCCAGAATTTTTCTGACTTTCCAAGTAACTTTTAACCCCTTTAAATTGTTGTACTAGATGGCCACTATAGCGATTTTGCCCCAAAGAATAATCAGGATTATTCGATCTTATAATAGTTTGAGCATCGTGTAAATCATTCAAAAGATAGGCGACCTCTGGCCAATAGCTGTTATATTTTTCGTAGTTATACAAAAGGAGAATTACTCGACAGGTTGCTGCAAAAATTTTCCCTTTAGCGGTAAACTGAGTTAACCGGTGAGGATATAAGCCTCTAATTTGAAAATCTTCGGGCATTTTTTGATTATTATTTTGCTTTTGCTCGGTAAATATTCGCTGAAGATAGGTTTTTTCTCCTCTTTTTTCATCCACTGTTCCCTCAGATGCAATTGCCGCTCCTAAAGTAAACCTTTTCATAGCCATAAGAATACGTTCTTCTAATCCTTCTTCCTGATTATCTTTACAAAGTTCCACCAGTCCCAACCCAAATAAAAGAAGACTAGCGTGAATACCAAATAAATAAATTTTATTATCTGAATTTGAGTCAAGGTAAGTTAATGCTGACATGGGTAGCTGTATAATTTTTTGTTGAGATTGACTAGATTGAAATATTTTTTGATAAAACTCGTCTAAGTGGCTGCTGCCCTTTCCGATTTCAATAATTGGGGGAATAGTTTGCACATAAATATCATTGTATTGTTCATAAACTATATTTGATATACTAAACTCTGTCTGTTTACCACTATAATTTTTTATCTGTTGATAAGATTTTCTGCCTCGCTCTCCATAACAATCAAGAGCATTTTTAATTAAACGTTCGGCCCATTCTAGACAATTTTGGCGGGTAAATTGTCCCTTTAATAGCTTGGTGTCTCCGACATAAGCAGTGATTAAATAAGACCAAATTTGATACACTGTCCAGTAAGCATAGTAATTAGCATCACCGTCTCTAGCCGCATAAATACGAGCTTTTTCTAAGAGACGAAGAGGTTCAATTAATAAATGAGTTTTGGGACTGGGTAATTGAGCAATGTAAGGAAAAAAGAGATAAATTTTAGCGCGGTGCGAATAGATACGAGATAGATAATAGAAAAAAGGATGAACATTAGTTTGAGAGTATTCACCAATTATTGCGTATTCTTTCAAATATTCCTGCAAATATTCTTCAGCAATGTTCAAACATTCTTCAGCTTTACGAATTGCAGAACCCCTTTCTTGATGGTCACGTTCCTCATCTTCAAGGTCTGTATAAAAATGATAATCAAATAGACAGATATGGTAGAGACTAACTAATAGTTTATCGTCTAGTCGTCCCTTTTCGATATGGGGTTTAATAACCTCAAGATATTTTTTGGCAATACGATAGAGACCTTCTTGAAGATATACTTGAGTAATTGCCAAATGTGCCTCATAGGCCACCATACTCCAAGCTTGATTATTATTAACTTCCTTGAAATTTCTCTCATCCCAATTGCGATATTTATCCTTAAACAGTTTTTTTTCTAAATAATCTTGCATAGCCCTGAGAGAGAAAGGGTAAAATTTTATCCAGTTTTCTGCTTTTTTTAGTATATATTTTTCCTCAATCCTCTGACAAAGTTGTTGTAGATATTGCTGGGAATCAATTCCCGTTTTTTCAATAGCTCTCAGTCGAGCGTGAAGGGCAGACTTAGCGGCAGATTCTAGAAGATCGAATCCGTAAAATTCTCCTGTTGCTAATTCTTGATCGGCGACAATTTGATTATAATCAATTTCATCTTTTAGAGAGTTTTTTACATCTTTTTGTTTACATAACTTAACCAGAGAATAAGACCAAACAGCACTATTTCTTGTATTGCCAATCACTTTATCTTCACTGACTATTTTTTGGGTGACAGGCAGATAGCCTTGCTTTTTCAAAATATCTATCCCCTCAAACAAAAATCGATTAATTGCGGTGGTAATATGGGCGATAGGACTGCCCACACCTACCACTTCTTCACAAAATTCTAATCGATTGTTTGATTCTTCTTGCTTGAAAAATTGGCTAATTTCTTTTTCTTCTAAGGTTGGTTTTGGTTTCCAGTTCTCTGGGGGATAGACATAAAAATACACTCGCACCCTATAAGCTATCTGTTTTTCTAATCCTTGAGCATAATACTCATTTTCGTCTTCAGGATCATCGAGAAAATAGGGATTAATTAACCCTGTTTTCCCTCGGTATAATTTTAGGGGCAGAGGTTTGACTTTCTCAATTTCTAAATAGTCGATATAAACGGGGAATTTGTCCCCTAATAAATTATTTTTAATAATTGAATTGCTCAGGCTTTCCAAAAAGAGATTGGATATGGAATCGCTAGTTAAATTATTCTTAACAAAATCTGGACATTGCTCGACAACAGTTTTAATTTGTCTGAGTCCAGCTTGAAATTCTGTCCGGCTCACTTCTCTTAAAATCTTATCAACCAAATCCTTGATAATTTCCTGCTCTGAGTTTGTTGATAAATGCTGATAATATTTTTTTAATCGTGGTTGAATATACTCTGTAATCTGATTAACTAGCTTGAAATATTCATCAATATCTAGATGATCATTTGCATCAAGGGACTTTAGGTAACTGTGTTGTTGTTTTTGGGAACTGTATAGATTAATGGCCTGTTTATAAAAGCTAACAACGTCTAGGGAATCCTGCTGTATTTCATCGGTAATGATCTCTTTTAACTGCTCAAGTAAACCAGCTTCGGGATGAACAAGTAATCCCAATTTCTTCCTTTCATCCAGAGATAACTGTGCATATTTTTTGAGAACTCGTTCTTTTTCTTGTTGGGTAAACTTATTGATCATTTTCTGGGCTAAACTATCCTTATTTTTGGCTGACTCTCCTTGCCAATAAGCCTCCAGTGAGGTAAGAATAGTAACTAATTTCCCCAAGCTTAAACTGGGTATCCGCTCCTCCCGTTCCTTTTCTTGGTAACGCTCTCCCATCACCGAACGCAGCACTCGCCGGACAAAAATGCGATTTTGTCCCCATTGTTTGGCTATTTTGTACTCATTCGGTTTGGGATTATCCTCACTAATGTCCAAATCGGTCAGATTGTTGAGGAGATGCAAATACACCGCAGCATCTCTTTTTCGGTCTTCATCGCTTTGTCTTTGATTTTCTGTGTCCAGATCGCTCATAGGTTTAGATGTTACTCTGATGATTCAGCCCTAGACGCCCGTTTTGATCAATAGTTATGTTCATATAATACAGGCTAATCTGGGGGATGTGCATAAAAAATCTGCATTAATTTTTGTAAACATTGTTAAAATTATCGGTAATTGGTTTGTTAGCGTTCGTAGTCCAACCCTGTAGATGATTGTAGGAAAGAGGTTGCTGATGAAGGAAGAGACCGATAGGGTATCAATCACTGAACTGGTGTGGACGGTTTTTATATGTGCGTTTTGTGCCATAATACATGAAAAATTTTTAACGCTGTCACTGTATGTGCATACTGGAAAAATATTTTGTACATTATGTACATATTCGACAATTTTCGTCAGAATAAATGGACAAGGTTATTTTATCTAGTTTTTGTAACACTTTGTAACACCTTTGCAGTGATTGTAAAATGCCAAAACAGTTAGAAAAGAAAAAAACAACTGAATTAGAACATAGAGCAATTGAGTTGTCTCGCTCGGGTTCGCCCGGTGGCGCAGAGGAGGAGTGGAGCTATTTCATTAGCCCTGAGCCCAAACCCGAGCCGGGGGACACTCAGCGAGTCCAATTGTCCACAGGTTTGCCAGTTGAATTTGAACTTGTAGATAAGTATCAATCGAAATTTACTCAAGCATTCAAATTCAAATATCGCCTCCGACACCAAGGTATCCCTTTATACGGCTCCTCGATCATTGTTGATTTAGACGAAGACAATAAATTTTTGTTTGCAAACTCGTCTGAAGTTGCTCAAGATGAAGCTGTAAAAAAAGGATTTCCTGACAAAAATCCGCAAGTTACTGAAAAAGATATAAAATATTCGATCTACAAATATTGTCTTGAGCAGGGTGAGCCTATTTCCCAAGAAGCCCTAGAGCATTGCGAGGTTAATCCCCAGCTTTACTATTATTTCAAACACTTTTCTAATGGCTCCAGTCACAAGCTAGGTGAATGGAGACTTGTTTATGTTACGAATATTAAAGTTATGGCTCCAACCAGTGGCGAAAAATCTGTTGGAACATCACTGGAATTAACTGATTATGTGATAGATGCCCACACAGGTCAGATAATACTCGAACTCTCAAATTTGAGAACCTTCTGCTAAAAGGGTTCTGTCCATAACCTACTGCCAAACTGTCTATCGTTTGGAGATATTTACCAAAATATCCCTAACTGTTGGGCTGGTTTTGGTAAACTTTTTTGACATTATTCAAATATAATCCACTTTTTGACGGGAAATACACGGGTATTTTATCCATCTTCTTTCTGTAGTTTTGACTTGCTTAAATTTTAGCAATTTTACTGTAGAGAGCAACGGTGCTTAGTGAAATCAGTAGAAAAGTGGTTTATGTACAGATTGTGCGTAAATAATCGACTGTTTTGCGTACCATATTGTACATAATCGACTTTTTAACTATGATTAGTTACTTAAGCGCTGACTGGAACTTATGAATTTATCGGGGGCAAAAACTTATGGTCTGCACAGAATGCAATGACGCACCATCTAATGGTAACTGTGGGCTTTCACGAACTTATAATTCGAAAGATAACGATTATTTCTCTGAGATCAATCGCGCTAATCACCGATTAGTAGATGATCTTTGTCGCGATTTTTGCCAACAAGCTCGTGATAATGTTGAAACCGTTGCCCAGTTTATCAAAGGTAACTTCAGCAGACCACTAGATAAATATGAAGCTATCATTAATTTTTATGTCCCTGCCTTATGGTATGCAAAACCGGCCTCATCTGCACAAGGAGAAATTAAACGGGCTTTATTTGGACAAAGAGAAATTAATGGTATAATGCGTTCTTATGGAACCGATATCACAGTAGTAGCTCATGAATTTTGTCATGGTTTAATTAAGTCTCCGCCAAAAAATCCACTTGCAGAATCTTTTTGTGACATATTTGCGGTTTTAGTGCGTAACTATCATAGGGATAATCCTTATTATTGGAATAATCCTCATAATTGGCTGTGGGATGTGGGAGAAAACTTTCAAGAAGGAACTGCATCCCTGAGACGATTAGATACATTACTTTCTTTAAGGTTTACAGATGCAGGGTCTGTCTATGGACAAATTGATTGGAATACGGCCAAGAATTATCACGAACTTTCCTTGATTCATAGTCATGCTTTTTATCGATTGATGACAATTCATAACACTGTCATCAATGGACAGCCTCTTTTTAATGGCGAATTTGCTCTTAAGCTATTCGGTGCTGTTCTAGAAGATATTTCCACGCTCGATAGGTTCCCTAAGAGTTTCTCTGAGAGTCGTAGAGTATTTGAAGAAAAAGCCCAAGTATTACTAAGAGCCTCTCCCCACACAAACCACCAATTAGACGCTATTTCTCAAGCATTTATTGATGTAGGAATTGAGTAAATAAGTAGGGAGGCACAATTATTTGTAGGATGGGTTAGCGGTAGCGTAACCCATGCGGGCGTTGGGTTTCATACTTCAACCCAACCTACGTTCATCTTATATTTAATTCCACCCAAATGTCAGTTTTAAAAAGCCATCTAACTAAGGGATTACCATTTTGTTCCAAACGGGCAGTCAAATTTAACTTAGTCCTCACCAATTGCATATTATTAGGGACTTTGACGATCATGTGCATAAATTTACTTCCTTGAACTCCTTTTCCCTGTGCTTTTCGATATTCCCAATCAGCCTTATATTCCCCAACTCCTGTCGCTATAATTGTTGGTTGTAATTCGGGGTATTCTAGGGCAAAATCCGTTCCTCCTAAACTTGCCTGAGCTTCCTTAAACTTAATATTGGGGGACAGACTAACTTTACAGTTCCGCTTGATTTCCTGATTGATTTCCAACGGATATAGATCAAAAGCAATAGCCCGGTTTTGTTGATTATCGGGCAGTAAATCAACAGAAAATTTAGCTTGAGTAATTTGAAATCTATCTTCTCCACTATTACGAAGAGAACAGGCAAAACGGACTAAAAAAAACTGTGCCTCATTCTGTTTTACCTCTAACCAAGAGGGAATTGCACCAGAATAAAGTTCAGCTAATGGCCAAACTTCTGGTTGTCCGATGCTAACAGTTGGTGCATCGCTAGGCCGTGAGGGAGGTGAGATAAATCTAAAATTTTCTTCCTCAATTTCTTCGCTATCCAATTCTAGTTGTCCTTGCCAAAGAATATTCTGAATTGTTTCAGGAGTAGATAATAACATATCAATTCAATCCGTGAAGTTGTTCAATTATCAACAGTATATCGCCAAAATAGAGAAAATAAACCCAATCCTTTGGCGAAAAAATAGGATTCAATAAGTAGTTAGGTGTTAAAAACTGTCAGACACCCCCCTTATCAAGGCTATCCATTAGTCAGATCTTTCTTAACAAAAAGAGAAGAAACTTAAAAAAAGGGGAAACGATTGATAGGTATAGTTTTGAAAGAAGGAATTA
>VYLB01000002.1_pt1 | contig 64451 bp, 56 predicted proteins | sample 5114431 | NCBI WGS metagenome assembly VYLB01 (sample SAMN12291786, study PRJNA351875) | freshwater metagenome | isolation source: freshwater lake | place: USA: Michigan, Gull Lake | collected 2013-08-08
GGCTGGCCGCCCGGGCCGGGCTGCGGGTCGGGGCGGGTGTCGTGACCCTGGTCTCGCCCCGGGACGCCATGGCCGTCAACGCGGCCCACCTCGAGGCGGTCATGCTGGTCGCGGGGGATTCCGCCGACGAGGTCGAGGCCGCCTGCGCTGACATGGACGCCGTCGTGGTGGGCCCCGCCGCCGGTCTCGAAGACTCCACCCGGGAGAAGGTTCTGGCCCTGGGGCGGACAGGCGCCGCCCTGGTCATTGATGCCGACGCCATCACCGTTTTCCGGACCTCGCCGGGGGAGTTGTTCGGCTTGCTGGACCTGGACGATGTTTTGACCCCGCATACAGGTGAGTTCGAGCGTCTCTTCCCCGGGATGCTGTCGTCCTCCGACACCCGGATCGCGGCGGCCCGGGAGGCCGCGAAAAGGGCTGGGGCGGTGGTCCTGCTGAAGGGAGGAGATACGGTGATCGCCCATCCGGACGGGCGGGCGGCGGTCACCCTGAATGCACCCGCCTGGCTGGCCACGGCCGGATCGGGAGATGTTCTGGCAGGTCTTGTCGCGGGGCTGTTGGCGCAGGGAGCCCCCAGCTTCGAAGCCGCCTGTGCAGGCGCGTGGATCCACGCCGAGGCCGCCGACCGGTTTGGTCCCGGCCTTATCGCGGAAGACCTGCCGGGCCTGGTCCCCTCGGTGCTTGCAGGCCTCTTCGCCCGCCACTGAGCCTGGTGCCCTCCGCCGGAGTCGAACCGGCACGCCTTGCGGCACGGGAACCTAAATCCCGCGCGTCTACCAATTCCGCCAGGAGGGCGACGGCCTGGCCGTCGTATGGCGGCTGCTCTCCGGATTCAAGCCGTGGACGGGTTTCAAGTCTCCGGGCGCACGATGCAGCGAAAGCCGACATGGCTCGCGGAGCTGTCAATCGACTGCGGATGTCGCGCCGCAGGGCGATAGCGCCGGCAGTACGAAGGCGCGCAGAGAAAGGACCCCCCCTTGATCACCTTTCTTGGGATGAGAATGTCGGGCAGGGCCGGGTCCCGGCTATCGCTTTCGCGTCCGCCCCTGGGGTTTTCCACCGCGCAGCAGGCGCTCGACTTCGGACCGGCCTGATGGGGACCATACCAGTCTGACGTCCACTCCCAGACATTGCCGATCATATCCGAGAGCCCATAGCCGTTGGCTGGAAAGGCGCCGACCGGGGACGTGCGCTCATGCCCATCCTCGCAGGTGTTCCGGAAGGGGAAGCCGCCCTGGAAGGTATTGGCCATATGCCTCCCGTTGGGAACCAACGCCTCACCCCAGACGAATTCCGCTGTGGTGGGAGCCCCACCCCAGGCGGCGAACTCCCACTCCGCCTCGGTGGGCAGAGCCTTTCCCGCCCAGGCTGCATAGGCCTCTACGTCCGGCCAGGCCACGTGGATGACAGGATGATCGCTCATTCCCTTCAGGCTGCTGCTGGGCCCGAGGGGGCGTCGCCAGTCCGCACCGAATGTCCATCGCCACCACTGGGAGGCGTCATTCAGGGGGACAGGCCCGCGCGTGGGCGTGAAGACCATTGACGCGGCTCGCAGGAGCGCTTTGGGCGCGCCGGGATAGTCTTCTGCACGGGGCGCGATCTCCGCCAGGGTGACGTATCCTGTCGCAGCGACGAAGGCGGCGAACTGGTCGTTGGTGACGGGAGTCCGGTCGATCCAGAAGCCATCGACCCGGACGGGCCGGGCGGGTCGCTCTTCTGGGTAGTGGCGGTCCGAACCCATCGAGAAGACCCCGCCGGGGACCCAGGCCATGCCGGGGAAGGGGGGCTCCCCCGGCGCCGGAGCAGGTTCATCCATCATGGACGTCTCCCAAAGAGTGCCCTCGGCAACAGTCAGTCCAGGGCGTTTCGGGGAGATATCCGAGGCTGTTGCGCGCCGGGAGTCTCTTCTGATCCTGCTCCGGGCGGATTTCCGGCCCGGGCGTGTCAGGCAGGGCGGCTTTGCTCTTGGCCCCTGGCCGGTCACATGACATAAGCGCGCGCTTGCCGCCGGCTTTCGGCGGCGCCCGTTTTTCCGGAAGAAGGCGGATTTTTCCTGCGTAGTGCGCGGGGGTCCGGTGACTTGAATGTCGATGCAGATCGTTGAGAAGTCCGTTGAAGGTCTGAGCCGGGTCTATGGCGTGACCGTACCCTCCGCCCTGCTGGCGGAGAAGGTCGAGGCGCGGATCGCGGAGATCACGCCCACCCTCAACCTGAAGGGATTCCGGCCGGGCAAGGTGCCTACGGCTCACGTCCGCAAGATGTTCGGCCGCTCCCTCATGAGCGAGATCGTCGAGCAGACCATCACCGAGACCACGCAGAAGGTCCTGTCGGACAACAATCTGAGGCCCGCCGGTGAACCTGACCTGCGCCCCGACGGCGACATCCAGCAGGTCGTAGAGGGCAAGGCGGACCTCGCTTACGAGATCGCCCTTGAGGTCATCCCCGAGTTTGAGCCGGCGGACCTTTCGACCCTCTCTCTGAAGCGCCCTGTCTACGAGCCCACCGAAAAGGAGGTCGACGAGGCCGTCGCCGAACTGGCGGAGTCCTCGAAGACCTACGAGCCCCGCAAGGGCAAGACCGTGAAGGCCAAGGACGGCGACCAGCTGCTGATCGACTTCGTGGGCCGCGTTGACAGCGAGGTCTTCGAGGGCGGGTCGGCTGAGGATGCGACCCTGACCCTCGGGTCGGGCCAGTTCATCCCGGGTTTTGAAGAGCAGTTGGTGGGCGCCAAGCCAGAGGACGAGGTGCTGGTGAAGGTGACCTTCCCGGCCGAGTATCAGGCGGCTCACCTGGCTGGGAAGGATGCGGAGTTCACCGTAACGGTGAAGGAAGTCCGCGCCCCCAAGGCCAGCAAGATCGATGACGAACTGGCCCAGCGCCTGGGCATCGAGGACCTGGAGAAGCTGAAAGAGCTCCTGCGCTCCAACCTGCAGTCACAGTTCGCCAGCGCCACCCGGTTCAAGCTGAAGCGGGCCCTGCTCGACATCCTGGACGAGAAGCATGACTTCCCGCTGCCGCCTCGGATGGTCGAGGCCGAGTTCTCGCAGATCTGGGACCAGGTCCAGCAGGATAAGACCGCGGGCAACCTGCCGCCCGAGGACGCCGACAAGACCGACGAGCAACTTGATGCAGAGTATCGCAAGATCGCTCAGCGGCGGGTCCGCCTCGGTCTCGTCCTCGCCGAGGTCGGCCGGGTGAACAACGTCCAGGTGACCGAGCAGGAGCTGGCTGAGGCCATGCGCGCTGAGGCCATGCGCTATGGGCCTCAGGCTCAGCAGGTTTTCGAGTTCTTCCGCCAGAATCCCTCGGCTCAGGCCCAGCTGCGGGCTCCGATCTTCGAGGAGAAGGTCGTCGATCTGATCGTCTCCAAGGCGCAGGTCGAGGACGAGAAGGTCTCCAAGGAGGACCTCCTGAGGGAGGATGACATGCCGGCGGCCTACAAGGGCTAGACCGGGGACAATCCGGGACGCGGCCTTGCCACGGCCCGGTCGAAGCGCGATATCGGAAGTGAGCGCCTCTGCTGAGGAGTCGCCGCTCCAGCCTGAAGGTGCACGCCAATGCCGGATATGGTGACGACCGCCCTCAATCTTGTCCCCATGGTGGTCGAGCAGACCAGTCGCGGGGAGCGGGCCTTCGATATCTTCTCCCGGCTGCTGAAGGAGCGGGTGATCTTCGTATCAGGTCCCGTCGAGGACGGCATGGCCGCCCTCGTCTGCGCCCAGCTCCTCTATCTTGAGGCCGAGAACCCCAAGAAAGAGATCCAGATGTACATCAACTCCCCCGGCGGAGTGGTGTCGTCCGGCCTCGCGATTTACGACACCATGCAATACATCCGCAGCCCGGTGGCGACCCTCTGCATGGGTTACGCCGCCTCCATGGGGTCCTTCCTGCTGGCGGCCGGGGCTCCTGGCCAGCGCATCAGCCTGCCGAACGCCCGCATCATGGTGCACCAGCCCTCCGGCGGCTATTCGGGCAAGGCCTCGGACATCGAGCGTCACGCCGAGGACATCCTGAAGATCAAGCGGCGCCTGAACGAGATCTACGCCAAGCATACCGGCCGGACCTACCAGGAAGTCGAGGAAAAGCTCGACGCCGACACCTTCATGACCCCCGAGGAGGCCCGCGACTGGGGCCTGGTCGATCAAGTCCAGGAGAATCGCGGGGACGACTGAGTTCGCAGGCGAGGCCTCAGGGCCGTTCGCGGAACTCACGATATCCCGCATGGACGGCGATGGAGAGCATGTCTGTGTCTCCGGAGGTGTCTCCGTAGGCGGCGGCCAGGCGAAGGTCGGGGCCAAAGACCTCCCGCAACCGCCGCGCCTTCTCCGGCCCCCGGCAATTGGCGCCGTCCAGATCGCCGGTGATCCGACCCTCCGAATCCACAGCGAGGCGCGTGCCGAGCAGGTGGTCCGCGCCAAGGCCCCGGGCGAAGGGCGCCACGAGGATTTCAGGCGACGCGGTGACGATGGCCAGGGTCGCGCCACGGTTGCGCCAGTACCGCCAGGTACGAAGGGCGTCGGGACGCAGGAGCCGGGTCGCCCGGGCTTCGGCGAATTCGCGGGCCCGGGCCTCAAGGTCGGCCCGAGGCATGCCGGCCAGGAACCGCTTCACAGCCGCGGCCTTCATCCGGCCACGGTCCCGGTCCGCCAGGTACCGGCCGGCAGCGGGAGCCAGGGCGACGAGGCCGCGGGCCCAGTTCGCGGTTCCGGCGCGCCAGGCCAGAAAGGCGGTGAAGCTGTCCCTCACTGTCATCGTCCCGTCGAAGTCGAAGGCCACCACACCCGGGGACTGGGAAGGGTCCTCAGGTAGGTCCTCGGGCGAGAGTTCGATCGGCGCTAGGGGTCGGAAGCGGGTTCGGGGCACGTTCAGGTAATCGGATCATCTGAGGTCACGAGGGGAGGGGCATCTGCGGATTCGCCCCATGACGACAATGCCACAGCTCACGGGTATAGCGCCCCTGAAGAGGGCCTGGACTTGTGATCAGGGCCGCGATGGGGGACTATCAACACTTTGACAACCCGCTTCCGGTAAGGCGAACAAGGCCTTATGGATCGATCCGGGTGCGACGGCGCGGTGACAGATCACCCGCCGAAGGAGTGTGAGACGCATGACCAAGGCCGCCGGCGGGGATTCCAAGAGCACCCTTTACTGCTCTTTCTGCGGCAAGAGCCAGCACGAGGTCCGCAAGCTGATTGCGGGCCCGACGGTGTTCATCTGTGATGAATGTGTCGAGCTCTGCATGGACATCATCCGTGAAGAGCACAAGATTTCCTTTGTGAAATCGAAGGATGGCGTACCGACTCCGAAGGAGATCCGGGAAGTCCTTGACGACTACGTCATCGGCCAGGACCACGCCAAGAAGGTGCTGTCGGTGGCCGTTCACAACCACTACAAGCGCCTCAACCACGCCTCGAAAAACAACGATGTCGAGCTTGGCAAGGCCAACATCCTGCTGATCGGGCCCACCGGCACCGGCAAGACCCTGCTGGCTCAGACCCTGGCCAGAATCATCGACGTGCCGTTCACCGTCGCCGACGCGACGACCCTGACCGAGGCCGGCTATGTCGGCGAGGACGTCGAGAACATCATCCTCAAGCTGCTGCAGTCCGCCGACTACAACGTCGAACGGGCCCAGCGGGGCATCGTCTATATCGACGAGGTCGACAAGATCAGCCGCAAGTCGGACAACCCCTCGATCACCCGCGACGTCTCGGGCGAGGGCGTCCAGCAGGCCCTACTCAAGATCATGGAGGGGACCGTCGCCTCTGTGCCGCCGCAGGGTGGACGAAAGCATCCGCAGCAGGAATTCCTGCAGGTGGACACCACCAATATCCTCTTCATCTGCGGTGGGGCGTTTGCGGGTCTTGATAAGATCATCGCCGCCCGAGGTCAGGGCACCTCGATCGGTTTTGGCGCCCGGGTCGCCGACCCGGATGAGCGCCGCACCGGTGAGATCTTCCGTCAGGTCGAACCCGACGACCTGCTGAAGTTCGGCCTGATCCCTGAGTTCATAGGCCGCCTGCCGGTGCTGGCCACTCTCGATGATCTGGACGAGAAGGCTCTTGTGAGGATTCTCACAGAGCCCAAGAACGCCTTCGTGAAGCAGTACCAGCGCCTGTTCGACATGGAGAATGTCGGCCTGACGTTCACCGATGACGCCCTGTCTTCGGTGGCGCGCAAGGCGATCGCGCGCAAGACAGGCGCCCGGGGCCTGCGGTCTATCCTCGAGGGGATTCTGCTCGACACCATGTATGAGCTTCCGACCTGGGAAGGGGTCGAGGAGGTCGTGGTCAACGCAGAGGTGGTGGAGGGGCGTTCCCAGCCGCTGGTGATCTATGCCGAGCGGCGCGACAGGGGCGGCGCGGCCTGATTATCTGGCAGGGGTCGCGGGCTTGACCCGCGCCATCCAGTCGAGGCCCTTCAGCCAGTAGGCTTCTGTCCCGGGCAGGAAACCGTCGCGCCTCTGCGCCGAAATCCAGCCATTCAGGAAGTTGAGCATGTTGGTGTCGCCCTTGCGCAGGGCGAAGCCGTCCGCCGTGCGTCCCAGGGGCTCCCCTGAGGCGACCACATAGCGCCCGGGCGCAGAGGAGGCGACGGTCAGGGTCGGGACTGGCTCCTTGAAGGCGAGAGCCTTGACGGCGCCGTCATCAAGGGCGCGCTGGGCCCCGGCCAGGTCGACAAACTCGCGAAAGGTGGCCTGAGGCAGGGCGCGACGTGCGAGGTCGGCGGCATGGGTGCCGGTCACGATCCCGATCATGGCATCCGGCGCATTCAGCTGGTCAACCCGGATCGCTGCCTTCGAGCTGGCGACGATGCGGATCTCGGATTCAGCATAGGGGTTGGTCATCCAGACCTGCGCGAGGCGGCCGGGGTCGATGGCCAGCGCCGCGATGGCGACATCGCAATCCCCGGCGTTCAGGTGGTTGAGGACCTCGCGCCCGGGGGTCGCCTTGAGGTCGAGTGTGAGGCCCAGATCGCTGGCCAGTCGCGCCGCGATGTCCACCTCGTGCCCGATCAGCTCTCCGCCTGAGGTCCTCAAGGCGAAGGGCGCCGCCTCGACGGTGCAGACCCGCAGGGCGCCCCGGGCAAGGGCGTCCTCAAGGCCGCCAGCCAATGCAGGGGAGGCCGTCGCCACCGCCAGGACAAGTCCAGCCAGGATCACCTTCATGACACCCTCCGCCAATGTGTTAGTCAGCATAAATTCAGCTTGCCGCGAGCACAACCACCTGCGAAATTAATCGTAGCCCGTTCTAGGAGACCGCCATGCGTGCTGTGCTTCTGTTTGCCGCCGCCACCACCGTTGCGGTTGGCGGCGTGGCGCCCCCGACGCCGGCGCGGGCGGACTCTTACATAACCTGCGCCTCCCAGGACTACCAGCGCAGCTGGTGCCCGGTCTATTCCCCCGGGCAGGTCTGGCTGGATCGCCAGTACTCCAGTGGCCGCGGATCCTGCGTCGAGGGCTCGACCTGGGGGCGTGATCGCCGGGGCATCTGGGTTGACGGGGGTTGCCGCGCCCGTTTCCGGGTGGAAGACCGCTATGGCTACTACCCCGACAACAGTTATCCCGACTACGGAAGCAACAAGAGAGACGACACCGGGGCCCTGGTCGGCGGCCTGCTCCTGGGCGGGCTCATGGTCGGAGCGCTCGCCGCGGCCAATAGCGAGAAGAACAAGTCGACGTCCGGTTCCTCGGGCTCGTCGTCGGCCTCTGGCGTCGCCGTGGAAGCCTGCCGGATGGAGACCGTCAACCGGGTGGCGGCCTATGGCCAGCGTCCCCGCATTGACCGCATCACCGCCACAACGGCGTCCTCTGGCGGCTGGACGGTGCAGGGTTACGCGTCGGTGGACGCCGGTCCCAGGGCGGTCTCCTACGCCTTCACCTGCCGTTACGAGAATGGCGTAGCTGCGATCACCAGGCTCAACTGAAGCCGAGCCTGGACGCCTGATTTCCGGGGTTGTCCACGACTGTGTGGTCTGCACAGCTTGAACCGCACCCCCGACGCGCCACATTTATCCCGTAGCCGCCCGCCCTGGCGATCGTCGCAGGGAGGCGCCACCGTCCCAGCTCATTGGAGGGGGGCGGACAGGAGTAAGTGACCATGACCGAAGCCCGCACGCTTCCCATTCTTCCCCTCAGGGACATCGTCGTCTTTCCACACCAGCCGGTGCCGCTCTTCGTCGGCCGGGAGAAGTCCGTCCGGGCTCTGGAGGAAGCGATGAAGTCGACAGAGCGGGAAATCCTGCTCGCCACGCAGAAGAACAAGGATGACGACGACCCGGGTCAGTCGGACATCTACGAAGTCGGCGTGGTGGCCGCCATTCTCCAGCTGCTGCGCCTTCCCGACGGAACGGTGAAGGTCCTCGTCGAGGGCCGCGGCCGGGCCGGGATCGTCCGTTTCCTGGAGGAGCCGGATTGGTTCGCCGGCGAGGTCGCCCTGGTGATCGAGGACGCCGCCCCCTCCGCCGAGGTCGAGGCCCTCAGCCGGGCCGTGGTCGAGCAGTTCGAGACCTATGTGAAGCTCAACAAGAAGGTCCCGCCAGAGGCCCTCGCCGCCCTGTCCGCCATCGAGAACCCGGGCGAACTCGCTGACCGTGTCGCCTCGCACCTCAACGTCAAGATCGCCGAGAAGCAGGAGCTTCTGGAGGTCTTCAGCGTGTCCAAGCGCCTGGAGAAGGTCTACGCCCTGATGGAGGGCGAGATCTCGGTCATGCAGACCGAGAAGAAGATCCGCAACCGCGTGAAGCGGCAGATGGAGAAGACCCAGCGCGAGTACTATCTGAACGAGCAGATGAAGGCGATCCAGCGCGAGCTGGGCGAGCAGGATGCCGAGCGCGACGAGCTGGCGGAGCTGGAAAAGCGCATCAAGCGCACCCGCCTGTCCAAGGAGGCCCGGGTCAAGGCCAACGCCGAGCTGAAGAAGCTGCGCTCGATGAGTCCCATGTCGGCGGAATCCACCGTCGTGCGGAACTATCTCGACTGGCTGCTGTCCATCCCATGGGGCAAGGCGAAGTCAAAGCCCATCGATCTCGACAAGGCCGAGGCCGTCCTCGAGCACGACCACTACGGGCTGGAGAAGGTCAAGGAGCGCATCCTCGAGTACCTGGCCGTGCAGTCCCGCACCGGCTCGCTCAAGGGCCCGATCCTCTGCCTGGTGGGCCCTCCGGGCGTGGGCAAGACCTCGCTGGGCAAGTCGATCGCCGAGGCCACGGGGCGGGAGTTCGTCCGCGTCTCCCTGGGCGGCGTGCGCGACGAGGCCGAGATCCGCGGCCACCGGCGCACCTACATTGGCTCCATGCCGGGCAAGATCATCCAGTCCATGAAAAAGGCCAAGTCGACCAACGCCTTCTTCCTGCTCGACGAGATCGACAAGATGGGCGCCGACTGGCGGGGCGACCCGTCCTCGGCCCTGCTCGAGGTGCTGGACCCGTCTCAGAACGCCACCTTCGCCGACCACTATCTGGAGGTGGACTACGACCTCAGCCCGGTCATGTTCGTGACCACGGCCAACAGCCTCAACATGCCCCAGCCCCTGCTGGACCGCATGGAGATCATCCGGATCCCCGGCTATACCGAGGATGAGAAGGTCGAGATCGCCCGCCGTCACCTGCTGCCCAAGCAGATGAAGGACCATGGCCTGACAGACGGGGAGTTTTCCCTTCCCGACGCCTCCCTGCGCGATCTGATCCGCTACTACACCCGCGAGGCGGGCGTGCGTTCCCTGGAGCGGGAGATCGGCAACCTCGCCCGCAAGACGGTGCGCGACCTCATGCGCCGGAAGGTGGGGGAGGAGACCGGTCCGATCGTCGTCGAGGGTGAGCGCCTGGCCGAGTACGCCGGCGTCCGCCGCTTCAAGTACGGCGAGATGGACGGGGAGGACCAGGTCGGCATCATCACCGGCCTCGCCTACACCGACTTCGGCGGCGACATCCTGACCATCGAGGCGGTGCGCATGCCCGGCAAGGGCCGGATGCAGGTCACCGGCAACCTCAAGGAGGTGATGAAGGAGTCGGTCCAGGCGGCCCACGCCTATGTGCGCAGCCGGGCCACCCACTTCGGGATCGAGCCGCCCCTGTTCGAACGGACCGACGTGGCCATCCACGTTCCGGAGGGGGCGACCCCCAAGGATGGTCCCTCGGCCGGCGTCGCCATGGCGACGGCGATCGTGTCTGTCCTGACCGGGGTTCCGATCCGCAGGGACATCGCCATGACTGGCGAGGTCACCCTTCGCGGCCGGGTCCTGCCCATCGGCGGCCTGAAGGAGAAGCTCCTGGCGGCTCTGAGGTCGGGGGTGAAGACCGTCCTGATCCCACAGGAGAACCTCAAGGATCTTCAGGACATCCCCGATAATGTGAAGGCGGGGCTGGAGATCCTTCCGGTGAGTTCGGTGGACGAGGTCCTGGCCCACGCCCTGGTCCGTCCCCTGGAATCGATCGAGTGGACCGAGCCGGCTTCACCTCCCCGTCCGTCCGATGACGCCGGGGATGAGCCCGTCCTGACTCATTGAGAGACGCAGCCTAAAGCCCGACCTCGGTGGCTCCGGCGGCATTGGCGCGCCGTCGGAGGAGGGCTCTGGGGTCCCGGGCGGTCCGGTGTGGTGCGCGGATCGCTCCAGGCCTGCACATCGGCCAGGTCCGCAAGGGGTCGCGCCCAAACCTGCAGGTCCGCATTCCCCGCCCGGTCGAAGAGCGCTAAAGAGACGTCGGCCTGCGGGCCTTGAGGGCGGCTAGCTCAGCTGGTCAGAGCACCTGGTTTACACCCAGGGGGTCGGGGGTTCGAACCCCTCGCCGCCCACCAACCGCCGGAGAGACGCCATGCTTTCCCGCACGCTGGGCCGCACGGGACTGAAGGTCTCGGAAATCGGCTTCGGCGCCGCCTCCTTCTGGGGCCATCCGGCCTTTTCAGAAGCCGAGGCTCTGGCTCTCGTCCATCGGGCCCTCGAATTGGGGATCACGCTCTTTGACACGGGTCCCGCCTATTCGCGCGGACAGGCTGAGGGCCGGCTGGGTCGCGCCCTTTCCGGGCGGGACGCTTCAGCTCTTGTTATCGCCACCAAGGTCGGCACCTCCTTCCAGGGCGGGAGGGTGCGCCGGGACATGTCGCTCCCCGCCCTGGAGGCGAGTCTGGAGCGCAGCCGCCGCCGCCTCGGCCTGGAGACCCTGCCGCTGGTCCATCTGCATGGACCCTCCGCCCAGGAACTGACCCCGGACTTCCTGGGCGGGCTGGAACGGCTCCGGGGGCAGGGGCTCTTCCAGCGCTTGGGCGTAAACAGCTTTGATCCCGCCGTCATCGAGACCGCACTGGCCCTGCCGGAGATCGACACCGTGATGGTCGACATCAACGTTCTGAGGCCCGAACGGGTCGCCCTTGCTGGGCGTGCGGCGGCGGCGGGCAAGGGCGTTCTGGCCGGCATGCCCCTGGCCATGGGCCACACGGCGCCGAAGTCCTGGCGCAACCTTCGCCTCCGGGACGCCTGGTATCTCGCCCGGACGCTCAAGAACCACCGGGCGGACCGGGCGGCGGGACGCCGCTTCCGGTTCCTTCACGGGCGAGCCGACATCACCGGGGCCCAGGCGGCCTTGGCCTGGGTCCTGGGAATTGAAGGGGTGTCCGCCGCCGTGGTCGGGACGACTCGCCGGGACCATCTGGAGGACTGCGCCGCCGCTTCCGGCCGAAGCCTGCCGCCAGATCTGGCCGGGGCCATAGCCGAGGCGCAGGTCCTCAGCTGAAGCTCACCCTTGCTGGGCCGGCCGGTTTGGGTTTTCCTGACTTCCAACGGGGCGCTGCAGGACCCCGGAACGCGGAGGAACCCCCATGGCCGACGGTGCGATCAGTCTGGATGAGGCGCGGGCCCGCGCCTACGCCCTGAAGCTTGAGGACCTCAACCCCGGCGATCCGGAGCTCTTCAAGTCCAACGCCTTCTGGCCGGTCTTCGAGCGCCTTCGGAACGAAGACCCCGTCCACTGGTGCAGGGACTCCGAATTCGGGCCCTACTGGTCGGTCACCCGCTACAACGACATCATGGCGGTGGACACCAACCACGGCGTCTTTTCCTCCGAGGCGGCCCTGGGCGGCATCACCATCCGGGACGCCCGTCCGGATCTGCGGCGGCCCAGCTTCATCGCCATGGACCCGCCCCGGCACGACGAGCAGCGCAAGGCCGTCAGCCCCATTGTCTCGCCCGGCAACCTCAAGACCATGGAACCCATCATCCGGGAGCGGGCCTGCCGCATCCTCGACAACCTGCCGGTCGGCGAGGCCTTCGACTGGGTGGACCGGGTCTCGGTCGAGCTCACCACCCAGATGCTGGCGACCCTGTTCGACTTCCCGTTCGAGGATCGTCGTCGCCTGACCCGCTGGTCGGATGTCGCCACCACCATCCCCTATCCGGGCGGCCTGGTGGAAACCGAAGAGGAACGCCAGGCCGAGCTGATGGAATGCCTGGAGGTCTTCACCGGCCTCTGGAATGAGAGGATCAACAAGCCGCCGGCCGGCGACCTCGTCTCGATGATGGCCCACAGCGACGCCACGAAGAACATGACCCCCGAGGAGTACCTGGGGAACATCATCCTGCTGATTGTCGGCGGCAACGACACCACCCGGAACTCCATTTCCGGCGGCGTCCTGGCCCTGAACCAGAACCCGGCGGAGTACGCCAAGCTGCGCGCCAACCCCGGCCTGATCGAGTCGATGGTCCCGGAGATCATCCGCTGGCAGACGCCGCTGGCCCACATGCGCCGCACCGCGCTCCAGGACATCGAGCTGGGCGGCAAGACCATCCGCAAGGGCGACAAGGTCGTCATGTGGTACGTGTCGGGCAACCGCGACGAGCGGGCGATCGAGAACCCCGACGCCTTCATCATCGACCGCGAGCGCCCCCGCCAGCACCTGTCCTTCGGCTTCGGAATCCACCGCTGCGTCGGCAACCGCCTGGCCGAGCTCCAGCTTAAGATTGTCTGGGAGGAAATCCTCAAGCGCTTCAGCTTCGTCGAGGTGCTGGAGGAGCCGCATCGGGTGCGTTCCAGCTTCGTGAAGGGCTACGAGACCCTGAGGGTGAAGCTGCACCCCGCCGGCTGACGTCGGGGCGCCCTTCCTTTCCGGTCCGGCCTGCGGTTTCATGCCGCCAAGAGGATTGCGATCCCGGGGGAGACAACGTGTCTGACATCGACCTGACCCAGCTCGACAGGGCTCTCGCCGCCGCCCACCAGCCGGCCTTGCAGGCGGCCCTGGTGCACCTGACCGGACAGGATCACTGGCTCCGGCCCGAGTGGACACCGGCCTATGTGCCCCTGTCCCGGGGCGACACCGGGGTGCCCGAGGCCGAGCAGCAGAAGTTCCTGGCCGAGGCCAGGGTCGCCCTGGTCGACTGGTTTACGAAGGGCCAGGGCCGGACCCACCAGCCCCCCGCCGCCACCCTTCGGCGGATGATGAGCTTCGTCGCCGGCGCCGAGATCCCCGAGGGCTACGCCGACTTCCTGGTCGACGAGCTCAGCCTCAGCGAGACCAATACCAAGACGCCGGTCTGGGACTCCCCGCGCCTGAAGGACAGCGCCGCCAGGATGCACGTCCTGGTGATCGGGGCGGGCATGTCGGGCCTGCTGACCGGTATCCGCCTGAGCCAGGCGGGGGTCAGCTACGAAGTCGTCGACAAGAACGCCGACGTGGGCGGCACCTGGTTCGAGAACACCTATCCCGGCTGCCGGGTGGATTCCTCCAACCACATCTATTCCTACAGCTTCGAGCCCAATCACCACTGGCCCCAGCACTTCTCGACCCAGCCGATCCTGCTGGACTATTTCCGGGGCGTTGCCGACCGCTACGACCTGCGGGGCAAGATCGCCTTCGAGACCGAGGTCGAGACTCTTGACTGGGACGAGCCGCGGGCCCTCTGGAGGGTCACGGTCAAGGACAAGGCCGGCGCGCACCGGGTCATCGAGGCCAACGCCGTCGTCACCGCCGTGGGCCAGCTGAACCGGCCCCGCATGCCCGACATCAAGGGCCGCGACCACTTTGCCGGGCCGGCCTTCCATTCGGCCCGCTGGCGCCATGACATCGACCTCACCGGCAAGCGGGTGGCGGTGATCGGCACCGGGGCCAGCGCTTACCAGTTCGTGCCCGAGATCGCCGGCAAGGTCGGCAGCCTGACCATCTTCCAGCGGACCCCGCCCTGGGGCTTCCCCGTGCCCCACTATCACGAGGACGTGCCGGACGGCATGAACTGGCTGATGGAGCACGTGCCCTATTACGACAAGTGGTACCGCTTCTGGATGTTCTGGATGGTGACCGACGGGCTCCTGCCCATGGTCCAGGCTGATCCGGGCTGGAACGGCCCGCAGACGGCCGTCTCCGCGGCCAACCTCGAGTTCCGGGAGATGATCGCCGCCGCCATCGTCGCCCAGGCGCCCACCCGCCCGGATCTGGTCGAGAAGGTGGTGCCGACCTACCCGGTGGGCGGCAAGCGCTCACTCCTCGACAACGGGGTCTGGATGGCGGCCCTGCAGCGCGACAATGTCTCGCTGGTTACGGACGCGATTACCGAGATGACCGAGACCGGCATCGTCACGGCCGACGGGACCGCCCGGGACTTCGATGTCATCATCTACGGCACCGGCTTCCACGCCTCGAAGTTCCTGGAACCCATGAAGATCCGCGGCCGGGGCGGCGCTGACCTTCATGCGACCTGGGACGGGGACCCGCGGGCCTATCTGGGCATGACCACGCCCGGCTTCCCCAACCTGTTCATGATCTACGGGCCGAACACCAACATCGTGGTCAACGGCTCCATCATCTTCTTCTCCGAGTGCAGCGTCCGCTACATCGTCGGCTGCCTGAAGATGCTGGCCGAGACTGGAGCCCGGGCCATGGAGCCGAAGCGCGAAGTGCATGACGCCTTCAACGCCAGGGTCGACGCCGCCAATGGCCTGATGGCCTGGGGCGCGCCGCAGGTCTCCAGCTGGTACAAGAACGAGAAGGGCAGGGTCACCCAGAACTGGCCCTTCGCCCTGGTCGACTACTGGCGGGCGACCCTCGCCCCCGACCCGGGTGACTTCCAGATCGAGAAGGCGGCCGAACCGGTCGCCTGAGCCCGCCCCCGTCCTCCAGGAGACTTTGCGTGAAGCTTCAGACCATCATCTGCTCGACCCGCCCCAACCGCGTCGGGCCCCACATCGCGCGCTGGTTCCAGGGGCTGGCCGAGGCCCATGGCGACTTCGAGGCGACCCTGGTCGACCTGGCGGACTTCAATCTGCCGATCTTCAACGAGCCCTGGCATCCGCGCCTGCGGAACTACCAGTTCGATTACACCAAGGCCTGGTCGGCCAGCGTCGAGGCGGCAGACGCCTATGTCTTCGTCATGCCTGAGTACAACTTCATGCCACCGCCGGCCTTTGTGAACGCGGTCGACTACCTCTTTTCCGAATGGAACGGAAAGCCCGCCGCCTTCGTCAGCTATGGCGGCCAGTCGGGCGGGGTCCGCGCCGTGCAGATGGCCAAGCAGATGCTGACCACCGTCAAGATCATGCCCCTGTTGGAGGGCGTCGCCATTCCCATGGTCGGCGAGCATCTGGACGCCGATAAGGGCTTTGTCCCCACAGACGGGCACAGCCGAGCCGCCAAGGTCACGCTTGATGAGCTGTCCCGCTGGACCCGCGCCCTGAAGGGCATGCGCGAGGGCTGAGGCCGCCGAAGAGCGCTTATGATGGAAGGGGAGGGAGGTGGCGCGAATGACGGGGCTCGAACCCGCGACCTCCGGCGTGACAGGCCGGCGCTCTAACCAACTGAGCTACATCCGCACTCGTTCTTACGCGAACGCGAGGCGCGTCTGATAGGTCCGGGCCGGAATCGTGTCAACTGTCCATGGGGGCGTTAGGGCAACGGTAGGGACTCTGGGTTGATCTGCCCTGTGCCCACCTTCCGGGCCAGACTTGGCGAAGGGGCAAACCGAGGTTTGAACCCGGCGCAAGGCTGGTCTAGAAGGACGCGCGACTCTGGCGGGGATTCCATGGACGCCTTTCTTCTCGAGTACCTTCCGATCGTGATCTTCCTGGGGATTTCCTCGGCGATCGGGATCGTGTTCATCCTGGCCTCGGCCGTCCTCGCGCCCAAGGCGCCGGACCCGGAAAAGCTCTCCACCTACGAGTGCGGGTTCAACGCCTTCGATGACTCGCGCATGAAGTTCGACGTCCGGTTCTACCTGGTCTCGATCCTCTTCATCATTTTCGACCTAGAGGTCGCCTTCCTGTTTCCCTGGGCCGTGTCGCTCATGGATCTGCCGCATGAGCAGGCCGTCTTCGCCTTCTGGTCCATGATGGCCTTCCTCGGGGTCCTGACCGTCGGCTTCATCTACGAATGGAAGAAGGGGGCCCTGGAATGGGACTGACCGTTCCCGCCGGCGCCGGCGCCCGGTCCACGGTGGAGGGTTACGACCCGAAGCTGCATGACCCCTATTTCGACGGCGTCTCGCAGCAGCTCGCCGACAAGGGCTTTGTCACGGCGGCCGCCGACGACCTCATCACCTGGGCCCGGACGGGCTCTCTGATGTGGATGACCTTCGGCCTGGCCTGCTGCGCCGTGGAGATGATGCACGCCTCCATGCCGCGCTATGACCTGGAGCGCTATGGCTTCGCCCCCCGGGCCAGCCCGCGCCAGTCCGACGTGATGATCGTCGCCGGAACCCTGTGCAACAAGATGGCCCCGGCCCTGCGCAAGGTCTACGACCAGATGCCCGAGCCGCGCTACGTGATCTCCATGGGCTCCTGCGCCAACGGCGGCGGCTACTACTATTTCAGCTATTCCGTGGTGCGCGGCTGCGACCGGATCGTCCCGGTGGACATCTACGTCCCCGGCTGCCCGCCGACCGCCGAGGCCCTCGTCTACGGGGTGCTGCAGCTGCAGAAGAAGATCCGCCGGACGGGGACCATCGAGCGATGAGCTGGCCTGTCGCCGAAGACACCCTCCAGGCCCTGGGCGCCGAGATCGTCGCCGCTGCAGGCGCCGGCGTGTCCGTCTCCACGGCCTATGGCGAGCTGACCCTCGAGGCCCCGGCTGGGCGTATCGTCGAGGTCCTGACCCTCCTTCGCGACCGCTTCGGCTTCCAGCAGATGACCGACCTGGCGGGCGTCGACCATCCCGACCGGGCGCTTCGCTTCGATGTGGTCTACCATCTCCTGTCATTCACCCGGAACGTCCGGATGCGGGTTCGGGTGCAGACCGACGAGGACACCGCCGTGGCCTCAGTCACAGGCGTCTATCCCTGCGCCAACTGGTTCGAGCGCGAGTGCTTCGACATGTATGGCGTCTTCTTCTCCGGGCATCCGGACCTGAGGCGCATCCTCACCGACTACGGCTTCCACGGGCATCCCCTGCGCAAGGACTTCCCGATGAGCGGCTATGTCGAGCTGCGCTACGACGATGAGCTGAAGCGGGTGGTCTACGAGCCCGTGAAGTCGGTCGAGTACCGGAACTGGGATTTCCTTTCGCCCTGGGAAGGCGCCCAGTACGTCCTGCCGGGCGACGAGAAGGGGGAGGCGCGCTGATGGCTGACGATCTCGCCGCGGGCCCCGCCCTGCCGGAAACCCCCGTCCGCAAGTTCAACATCAACTTCGGCCCCCAGCACCCGGCGGCCCACGGCGTGCTGCGCCTGGTCCTCGAGCTGGACGGCGAGGTCGTCGAGCGGGTGGACCCGCACATCGGCCTCCTGCATCGCGGCACCGAGAAGCTGATGGAGGCCCGCACCTATCTCCAGAACGTGCCCTATTTCGACCGGCTCGATTACGTCGCGCCGATGAACCAGGAGCACGCCTTCTGCCTCGCTATTGAGCGTCTCGCGGGCATCGACGTCCCTGTCCGGGCCCAGCTGATCCGGGTGCTCTTCTGCGAGATTGGCCGCGTCCTCAACCACCTGCTGAACGTGACGACCCAGGCTCTGGACGTCGGCGCCCTGACGCCGCCGCTCTGGGGCTTTGAGGAGCGCGAGAAGCTGATGGTGTTCTATGAGCGCGCCTCGGGCGCGCGGCTGCACGCCAACTTCTTCCGGCCCGGCGGCGTCCACCAGGACCTGCCGGACGCCCTGATCGATGACATCGAGACCTGGGCCAAGGGTTTCCACAAGCCCCTGGGCGACATCGACAAGCTGATGACGGGCAACCGGATCTTCAAGCAGCGCAATGTCGACATCGGCGTGGTGACCCGCGAGCAGGCCATGGCCTGGGGCTTTTCGGGCGTCATGGTCCGGGGCTCGGGCATCGCCTGGGACCTGCGCCGCAGCCAGCCCTACGAGTGCTACAGCGAGCTCGACTTCGACATCCCGCTGGGCGTCAACGGCGATTGCTACGACCGCTATCTCTGCCGCATGCAGGAGATGCGCGAGAGCGTGAAGATCATGCTCCAGTGCGTGGAGCGCCTGCGCAAGACGCCGGGCCCGGTCCTGACCGAGGACAGCAAGTACGCCCCGCCCCGGCGCAGCGACATGAAGCGCTCGATGGAAGCTCTGATCCATCACTTCAAGCTCTACACCGAGGGCCTGCACACCCCGGCCGGCGAGGTCTACGCCGCCGTCGAGGCGCCCAAGGGCGAGTTCGGGGTCTTCCTGGTCAGCGATGGCGGCAACAAGCCGTACCGCTGCAAGATCCGGGCGCCGGGCTTCGCCCACCTCTCGGCCATGGACTGGCTGTGCCAGGGCCACATGCTGGCCGATGTCTCGGCCATCCTCGGCTCCCTCGACATCGTCTTTGGCGAGGTGGACCGGTGAGCGCGCCCGTCTGCATCACGCCCTTCGATGTCGTCGAGGCCCAGTTCACGGCCTACAACGCCCAGGACCTTGACGCCCATTGCGCCGCCTTCGCCGATGACGTGGTGGTCGCCGACTTGAACGGCGCCGTTACCCTCTCGGGCATCGACGCCTATCGCGAGAAGTACCGCCAGGTCTTCGCAGACTTCCCGCAGAACCGGGCCGAGCTGCTCAACCGCATGGTGGTGGGCCATCACGTGATCGACCACGAGCGGGTCTTCCGCGCGCCAGGGGCCGATCCCTTCGAGGTGGTTGCCATCTACACCGTTTCGGACGCGCGGATCGTGCGCGTCGACTTCATCAAGTGAGGCCGGTCACGTGAGCGTCCGCAGGCTAGCCGCCAACCAGCCCGACAGCTTCGCCTTCAGCGCCGAGAGCCTGGAGCAGGTGAAATGGTGGATCGCCAAGTTCCCCGAAGGGCGCCAGCAGTCCGCCGTCATCCCGCTTCTCTGGCTGGTCCAGAAGCAGCAGAGCTGGGTCTCCGAGCCCGCCATCCGCCTGGTGGCCGAGACCCTCGGCATGCCGGTGATCCGCGTCTACGAGATCGCCACCTTCTACACCATGTTCATGCTGGAGCCTGTGGGCTCCCACGCCCTCGTTCAGGTCTGCGGCACCACACCCTGCATGCTGCGGGGCGCCAATGACCTGAAGGCTATCTGCCAGCGCCGCTTCGGCGACCGCGACCATCTCTCCGCCGATGGCAAGGTGACCTGGCAGGAGGTGGAATGCCTGGGCGCCTGCTCGAATGCGCCCATGGCCGCCATCAACGACTACTACTACGAGGACCTGACGCCGGAGACCTTCGAGCAGATCCTCGACGAGTTCATCGCCGGCAAGCCTCGGGCGCCCGGCTCGGTCATCGGTCGCCAGGGTTCAGCCCCGGAGGGCGGGTCCCAGGTCCTGTCCGCTCCGTCTCTCTACGACGGCTCGGCGGCCAAGGCGCTGAAGTCCATCCCCAACGCCGAGCCGACGAAGCGCGACAAGGCGAAGGAGGCGGCGCAGTGATCGGGCGGGGTTCTGCGGCCGGCTCTGGCCGGATTGGTCTTAAGGCTTAGGGGCGCATCGTGGTCGGCATTCTCGAAGACAAGGACCGGATCTTCACCAACCTCTACGGGCTCCATGACTGGGGCCTGGAGGGGGCGAAGCAGCGCGGCGCCTGGAACGGCACCCGGCTGATCCTGGAGCAAAGCCCCGAGTGGGTCTGCGACCAGGTCAAGGCCTCGGGCCTGCGCGGCCGGGGCGGGGCGGGCTTCTCCACCGGCCTGAAGTGGACCTTCATGCCCAAGACCGAGAGCGCGCGTCCGCACTACCTGGTGATCAACGCCGACGAGTCCGAGCCCGGCACCTGCAAGGACCGCGAGATCCTGCGCAACGATCCGCACCTGCTGATCGAGGGCGCCCTGATCGCCAGCTACGCCATCCGCGCCCACGCCTGCTACATCTACATCCGCGGCGAGTACGTGCACGAGCGCGAGCGCCTGGAAGCTGCGATCAAGCAAGCCTACGAGGCCAAGCTGATCGGCAAGGGCAATGTCCACGGCTGGGACTTCGACCTTTTCGTCACCCATGGCGGCGGAGCCTACATCTGCGGCGACGAGACCGCCCTCATGGAAAGCCTGGAGGGCAAGAAGGGCCAGCCGCGCCTGAAGCCGCCCTTCCCGGCGGGCGCCGGCATCTATGGCTGCCCGACCACCATCAACAATGTCGAGTCGATCGCCGTGGTGGGAACCATCCTGCGCCGGGGCGCCTCCTGGTTCTCGGGCTTCGGGCGTCCCAACAACACCGGCACCAAACTCATGGCCATTTCGGGCCATGTGAACCGGCCCTGCGTGGTCGAGGAGACCATGTCCATCCCGCTCAAGCAGCTGCTCGAGGATCACTGCGGCGGCGTCCGCGGCGGCTGGGGCAACCTCAAGGCGGTGATCCCGGGCGGCTCATCGGTGCGCATGATCCCGGCCCATGAGGCCGAGACGGCCCTGATGGACTTCGATTCCCTGTCGGCCCTGAAGTCGGGCCTGGGCACCGCGGCGGTCATCGTCATGGACCAGTCCACGGACATCGTCCGCGCCATCGCCCGCCTGTCCTACTTCTACAAGCACGAGAGCTGCGGCCAGTGCACGCCCTGCCGCGAAGGCACGGGCTGGATGTGGCGGGTCATGGAGCGCATGGCCACCGGCGAGGCGGACATGAAGGAGATCGACATGCTCCTCGACGTCGCCAGCCAGATCGAGGGCCACACCATCTGCGGCCTCGGCGATGCGGCCGCCTGGCCGATTCAGGGCCTCTTCCGTCACTTCCGCCACGAGGTGGAGGAGCGGATCACCAACTATCGTGCGGGCCGCCCGCACGTGCAGGGCGCGTCCCTGCAGGCTGCGGAGTGAGCTGAGCCATGCCGAAAGCCAAGGTCAACGGCGTCGAGGTCGAGTTCGAGCCCGGCATGACGGTCCTGCAGGTGGCGGAGCTGGCCGGGGAGGAGATCCCGCGGTTCTGCTACCACGAGCGCCTGTCCATCGCCGGCAACTGCCGGATGTGCCTCGTCGAGGTGAAGCCCGGGCCGCCCAAGCCCCAGGCCTCCTGCGCCCTGCCGGCCGCGGAGAACCAGGAGATCTTCACCAACACCCCGATGGTGAAGAAGGCCCGCGAGGGGGTGATGGAGTTCCTCCTCATCAACCACCCTCTCGATTGCCCGATCTGCGACCAGGGCGGCGAGTGCGACCTCCAGGACCAGGCCATGGGCTATGGCCGTGACGAAAGCCGCTTTGCGCTGAACAAGCGGGCCGTCGAGGAAAAGGCCATGGGCCCCCTCATCAATACGGTCATGACCCGGTGCATCCAGTGCACCCGCTGCGTGCGCTTCATCAGCGAAGTCGCCGGCGTGCCCGAGATCGGCCTCATCTCGCGCGGCGAAGATGTTGAAATCACGACCTATCTCGGCAGCGCCGTCACCTCCGAGCTGTCGGGGAACGTGATTGACCTGTGCCCGGTCGGCGCCCTGACCTCCAAGCCCTACGCCTTCAACGCCCGGCCCTGGGAGCTGAAGAAGACCGAGACCGTCGACGTCATGGACGCCATGGGCGCCGCCATCCGCGTCGACAGCCGCGGCCCGGCGGTCCTGCGGGTGCTTCCGCGCATCAACGAGGACGTCAACGAAGAGTGGATCTCCGACAAGACCCGCTTCGCCGTCGACGGCCTGTCCCGCCAGCGCCTTGATTCCCCCTACATCCGCGAGAGCGGCCGCCTGCGCCCCGCGACCTGGGCCGAGGCCCTGTCCCTGGCCGCTGAGCGCCTGTCCAAGGCCCGGCCGGAGCGCATCGGCGCCATCGCCGGTGACCTGCAGGACGCAGAGTCCCTGAAGGCGACCCTCGACCTCTTCCGCGCCCTCGGCTCGGCCAACACCGACTGCCGGCAGGACGGCATGGCCCTGGGCGCCGGTCCCCGGGAATCCTGGCTGTTCAACGCCGCCATCGCCGGCCTCGACGAGGTCGATGCGGTGCTGCTGGTCGGAACCAATCCACGGTTCGAGGCGCCGGTTCTGAACGCCCGCCTGCGCCGCCGCTGGCTCGCCGGAGACCTGGCCGTCGGCCTGGTGGGCGAGGCTGCGGACCTGACCTACGACTACGAACACCTCGGGGATACGGCGGCGGCCCTGACCGCCCTGGCCAAGGCCCGCTCAGGCTTCGCCAAGGTGCTGAAAGGCGCGAAATCGCCCGCCCTCATCATCGGCGCCGGCGCCCTCTCGGGCCCCAACGGCGCCGCCGTGGCCCACGCCGCCGCCCAGGTCGCCAAGGCTTTCGGCCTGAGCTGGAACGTCCTCCACACCGCCGCCTCGCGGGTTGGCGGCCTGGACATGGGCTTCGTGCCGGGGGAGGGCGGTCTGGACGCCCGCGCCATGACGGCCAAGGGCGCGCTCGACGTGCTCTTCCTGCTGGGCGCGGACGAGATCGACCTGTCGGCCTCCGACGCCTTCCGCATCTATCTCGGCTCGCACGGCGACGCCGGCGCGCATGCAGCCGACCTCATCCTGCCCGGCGCGGCCTACACCGAGAAGGACGGGCTCTACGTCAATCTCGAGGGCCGGGTGCAGATGGGCCAGAGGGCGGTCTTCCCCAAGGGCGAGGCCCGCGAGGACTGGACCATCCTGCGCGCCCTGTCAGAGCGCCTGGGCAAGACCCTGCCTTACGATAGCCTCGACCAGCTGCGGGCCCGGCTCTTCGCAGACCATCCCACCTTCGGCCAGATCGACTGGGCGCCCCGCGGCCAGGCGGACCTGTCGGCCATCGGGGCGGTGGGCGAGGTCGGGGATGCGCCGCTGTCCAGCGCGGTGAAGGCCTTCCATCTCACCAATCCGGTCGCGCGCGCCAGCGTGACCATGGCCGAGTGCGCCGCCCTGGCGGCGGGCCCGGCGAAACTGGCGGCGGAGTAGGGCATGGACGCGGCGCAATCCTTCTGGGCCACGCCGGGCGGCTGGACCCTGATCACCCTCCTGCAGATCCTGGCTGTCCTCGGCTGGCTTCTGATCTCCCTCGCCTTCTTCATGTACGGCGACCGCAAGATCTGGGCCGGCGTCCAGATGCGCAAGGGCCCCAACGTGGTCGGCCCCTTCGGCCTGCTGCAGTCCTTCGCCGACCTGCTCAAGTTCATCCTGAAGGAAATCGTCATCCCCGACGGGGCGGACAAGTTCGTCTTCCTCCTGGCGCCGGTCCTGACCTTCGCCTTGGCCCTGGTGGGCTGGGCGGTCATCCCCCTGGCCCCCGGCTGGGTGGTGTCGGACATCAATGTCGGCGTCCTTTACCTCTTCGCCATCTCGTCCCTGGGCGTCTACGGCATCATCATGGGCGGGTGGGCGTCGAACTCGAAGTATCCCTTCCTCGGCAGTCTCCGGTCCGCCGCGCAGATGGTCTCCTACGAGGTCTCCATCGGCTTCGTAATCATCACGGTCATCCTCCTGGCCGGGACCATGAACCTGACCCAGATCGTCGAGAAGCAGGCGGGCGGCTTCTGGAACTGGAATGTCTTCGGCGGCGGATTGCACAACCTGCCCATCGCCCTCGTCATGATCCCCATGTCGGTGATCTTCTTCATCTCGGCCCTGGCCGAGACCAACCGGCCGCCCTTCGACCTGCCCGAGGCGGAGTCCGAGCTCGTCGCCGGCTACCAGGTGGAGTACTCCTCCTCGCCCTTCCTGCTCTTCATGATCGGCGAACTGGCCAACATCGTCCTCATGTGCGCCATGATCTCCATCCTCTTCTTCGGGGGATGGCAGGCGCCGGTGGACCTGGCCTTCGTGCAGTCCTGGTCTCCCACGGCCCAGAGCTTCTACGGCTTCATGTGGCTGTTCCTGAAGATCATCTTCTTCTTCTTCCTCTTCGCCATGGTGAAGGCCATCGTGCCCCGCTACCGCTATGACCAGTTGATGCGGCTGGGCTGGAAGGTCTTCCTGCCCATCTCCCTCGTCGCCGTGGTCCTGGTGGCCGGCTGGCGCGTCCTGGGGCATCCCGGCGCATGAAACCCTTCAGGCCCTCCTTCCTGGGTTTGGCGGCGGTCCTGCTTCTGGCGGGCTGCGCAACGCCGGGCGCCGCCCCCGAAGGGGATGTGGCGACCTACGACACCCTTCGTCAGCTGCGCGAACAGTGCACGGCGCAGGGCAAGGAACTGGCCCTGAAGTCGGGCGGGAATGAGCGTCGTCTTTCGGGCTACGAGTGCAGGGGAAAGTAGGACGTCATGTTGAATCGCATTTCCCAGGCCATCCGGGGCGCGGCCCTTTCGGACTTCATCGGCGCCTTCGGCATGGCCATGGTCTACATGGTCCGGCCCAAGGCCACCGTGATCTACCCCTACGAGCGCGGCCCGCAGTCGCCGCGCTTCCGGGGCGAGCACGCCCTGCGGCGGTACCCCAGCGGCGAGGAGCGCTGCATCGCCTGCAAGCTCTGCGAGGCCATCTGCCCGGCCCAGGCCATCACCATCGAGGCCGAACCGCGCGAGGACGGCAGCCGCCGGACGACCCGCTACGACATCGACATGGTCAAGTGCATCTACTGCGGCCTGTGCCAGGAGGCCTGCCCGGTGGACGCCATTGTCGAGGGTCCGAACATCGAATTCGCGGTCGAGACCCGCGAGGAGCTCTACTACGACAAGGAACGCCTGCTCGATAACGGGGACCGTTGGGAGCGGGAGATCGCCAAGAATCTGGAACTGGACGCGCCCTACCGGTAGACCCGGTCGGCGATTCCGAACGCACTGAAACCCCGCCGGCTCCCTCCCGAGCCTGGCGGTCCAAGAAGAGGGGCTGAACCCGGTGGCCTTGCAGGCAATCGCATTCTATCTGCTGGCGGCGGTGACGATCGCGGCGGGGTTCGGCGTGGTCTCGGCCCGCAACCCCGTCCATTCCGTCCTCTTCCTCATCCTCGCCTTCTTCTCGGCGGCGGGCCTCTTCGTCCTCATGGGGGCGGAGTTCCTGGCCATGCTGCTGGTGGTGGTCTACGTCGGCGCGGTCGCCGTCCTCTTCCTCTTCGTCGTCATGATGCTGGACGTGGACTTCACCGCCCTGCGGCAGGGCTTCGCCCGGTCCATGCCCCTGGGGGCGGCGGTGGCGGGCATTCTGGCCTTCGAGATGGTGGCGGTCTCGGCCGTGGTTGCTAACCGCGGCGCGGCGGGCGGCTCACAGGGGCCCCTTGCGGCAACGCCGGACGCCCCCAACGCTGAGGCCATCGGGCGGGTGCTCTATACGGACTACGTCTACATCTTCCAGGCGGCGGGCCTGGTCCTGCTGGTGGCCATGATCGGCGCCATCGTCCTGACCCTGCGCCACAAGCCCGGGGTCAAACGCCAGGTCATCGCCGACCAGGTGGCGCGTACGCCTGAGACGGGAATGCGCGTCGCCTCGATCAAGCCGGGGGAAGGGGTCCAGGAATGACCATCGGTCTCGTTCACTACCTGGCGGTCGCCGCCATCCTGTTCACCATCGGGGTGTTCGGCATCTTCGTGAACCGCAAGAACATCATCGTCATCCTGATGTCGATCGAGCTCATCCTCTTGGCGGTGAACATCAACTTCGTCGCCTTCTCGGCCTACCTGCACAACGCGATCGGCCAGATCTTCGCCATGTTCATCCTGACCGTCGCCGCGGCCGAGGCCGCCGTCGGCCTGGCGATCCTCGTGACCTTCTTCCGCAACCGCGGCGACATCGCCGTGGATGACGCCTCCGTGATGAAGGGCTGATGTCTCCCGATGACTGCTGAAGCCCTTCTTCTCCTGATCGTCTTTGGCCCGCTGGCCGGGGCGATCATCGCCGGCCTGTTCGGCGCCCGCATCGGCGCCCTGGCCTCCCAGGCGATCACCACCGGCCTTCTGGTCCTCTCGGCTGTCCTGTCCTGGGTGGTCTTCGCCCAGTGGACCTGGGGCGACCTGGAGCCCTTCACCCTGACCCTCGCCCCCTTCATCCATGTGGGGGAATTCATCTCCAACTGGGCGATCCGCTTTGACGGCCTGTCCGCCGTCATGCTGGTGGTGGTGACCAGCGTCTCGGCCCTCGTGCACATCTACAGCTGGGGCTACATGGCCGAGGATCCGTCCCGGCCGCGCTTCTTCGCCTACCTGTCCCTCTTCACCTTCGCCATGTTGGCCCTGGTGACCGCCGCGGACTTCATGCAGCTGTTCTTCGGCTGGGAGGGCGTGGGCCTGGCCTCCTACCTCCTCATCGGCTTCTGGCACCACAAGGACAGCGCCAACGCCGCCTCCATCAAGGCCTTCGTGGTCAACCGGGTCGGCGACTTCGGCTTCGCCCTCGGGATCATGACCGTCTTCTGGATGTTCGGCTCGATCCAGTTCGCCGAGGTCTTCGCGAACATCGACGAGATCGCCGGGTCGACCTGGCGCTTCATCGGCTATGACTGGTCAGCCCTGGATCTCGCCGCCGGCCTGCTGTTCATCGGCGCCATGGGCAAGTCCGCCCAGTTCTTCCTGCACACCTGGCTGCCCGACGCCATGGAGGGCCCGACCCCCGTGTCGGCCTTGATCCACGCCGCCACCATGGTGACGGCCGGCGTCTACATGGTCTGCCTCTTGTCGCCCATGTTCGAGGCCGCCCCGGTGGCCCGGGACATCGTCACGGTGATTGGCGCGGTCACGGCCCTCTTCGCCGCCACGGTCGGCCTGGCCCAGAACGACATCAAGCGGGTCATCGCCTATTCGACCTGCTCGCAGCTGGGCTACATGTTCTTCGCCGCCGGCGTCGGCGCCTATCAGGCGGCCATGTTCCACCTCTTCACGCACGCCTTCTTCAAGGCGCTCCTGTTCCTGGGCGCCGGCTCGGTGATCCACGGCATGCACCACGAACAGGACATGCGGCGTATGGGCGGTCTCTGGCGTTACCTGCCGGTGACCTACGCGGTCATGACCATCGGCACCCTGGCCATCACCGGCTTCGGGATTCCCAGCCTCGGCCTCGGCCTCGCCGGCTTCTACTCGAAGGACATGATCATCGAGTCGGCCTGGGCGGCGGCGGTCTCCCATGGCGGGGTCGCGGCCTTCGCCTTCTTCGTCAGCCTCCTGGCCGCTGGCCTGACCGCCTTCTATTCCTGGCGCCTGGCCTTCATGACCTTCCACGGAACCCCCAAGTGGGCCGGCGAGGGCGCGCATGGTCACGATGACCACGCCCACGACGGCCACGCCGCCGCCGCTCAGGCGCACGACGTCTCCGCCCATGACGACCACGCCCATGACGACCACGCCCATGACGACCACGGGCACAGCCACGGCGCCCACACCCCCCACGAGAGCCCGGTATCCATGCTGGCGCCCATCCTCCTGCTGGCGGTCGGCGCCATTGCTGCGGGCTACGCCTTCAAGAAGCAGTTCGTCGGCGACTATCAGGAGGCCTTCTGGGGCGGCGCGATCTACAACGCCCCCACCAATACGGTGCTCGAACAGGCCCACCACGCCCCGGCCTGGGTCATTTGGGCGCCCCTGGTGGTCTCCGCCATCGGCTTCGCCGCCGCCTGGTACGTCTACATCGCCCGGGAAGGGATGGGAGCGCGGATTGCGGCCCGTCGCGGTCCTCTCTGGTCCTTCCTCTACAACAAGTGGTTCTTCGATGAGCTCTACCAGGCCACCTTCGTCCGGGCGACGAGGCTCCTGGGCGACCTGTTCTGGAAGGTCGGCGACCAGAAGATCATCGATGGCCTGGGCCCTGACGGCGTCTCCGGCGTCTCCTACGCCCTGGGACGCCGCACGGGCCGGCTCCAGACCGGCTTTTTGTACCACTACGCCTTCGTCATGCTGCTCGGGGTGGCGGGTCTCCTGACCTTCGCTCTCTGGGCCTGGCGGGCTTGAGGAGGGCGAGACCATGACCGGCATCCTCTCGCTCATCACCTTTGCGCCCGCGATCGGGGCGGCCCTGATCCTGGCCCTGCGCGCCGGCCGGCCCGCCTCGCCGCAGGGCGATGACCTGGCCCGCTGGATCGCCTTCGGGACCAGCCTCGTCACCCTCGGCCTGTCCGTCCTCCTGACCCTGCGGTTCGACAATGCGAACCCCGGCTTCCAGTTCGTCGAGGACATCCCCTGGTTCGCCGGGTTGCACTACCGCATGGGCGTTGACGGGATTTCCGTCCTCTTTGTCCTGCTGACGGCCTTCCTGACCCCCATCTGCATCGCGGCCTCCTGGAAGTCAGTGGAGAACCGGGTGACCTCCTACATGGTCGCCTTCCTGCTGCTGGAGACCCTGGTCATCGGCGTCTTCTGCGCCCTCGACCTGGTGCTCTTCTACGTCTTCTTCGAGTTCGGCCTTGCGCCCATGTTCCTGATCATCGGGATCTGGGGCGGCAAGCGGCGGGTCTACGCCGCCTTCAAGTTCTTCCTCTACACCCTGCTGGGCTCGGTGCTGATGCTGGCCGCCGTGCTGGCCATGATCGGCGCCTCAGGCACCAGCTCCATTCCGGACCTGATGGCCTTCCGCTTCGCGCCCTGGATGCAGACCTGGCTCTGGCTGGCCTTCTTCGCCTCCTTTGCGGTGAAGATGCCGATGTGGCCGGTCCATACCTGGCTTCCCGACGCCCACGTCGAGGCGCCCACCGCCGGCTCGGTCATCCTGGCGGGCATCCTCCTGAAGATGGGCGGCTACGGCTTCCTGCGCTTCAGCCTGCCCATGTTCCCGGACGCCTCCCAGGCCTTTGCGCCCCTGGTCTTCGCCTTGTCGGCCATCGCCATCGTCTACACCTCGCTGGTCGCCTTCCGGCAGACCGACATCAAGAAGCTGATCGCCTACTCCTCGGTGGCCCACATGGGCTTCGTGACCATGGGCATCTTCTCCTTCGACGTGGTGGGCGTGCAGGGCGCCATCTTCCAGATGCTCAGCCACGGGATCATCTCCGGCGCCCTCTTCCTCTGCGTCGGCGTGGTCTATGACCGGATGCACACCCGTGAGATCGCCTTCTACGGCGGCCTCGTGAAACGGATGCCGGTCTACGCCGCCATCTTCCTGCTCTTCACCATGGGCAATGTCGGCCTGCCGGGCACCTCTGGGTTCGTCGGCGAGATCATGACCCTGACCGGTGTCTATTTCAGCTCGACCTGGACGGCCCTGGCCGCCACGACCGGGGTGATCCTGTCGGCGGTCTACGCCCTGACCCTCTACCGGCGGGTCATCTTCGGCGAGATGACCAATCCCGCCCTGGCGGAGATCACCGACGTCAACCTGCGAGAGATCCTGATCTTCGCGCCTCTGGTGGTCGCCACCCTCTGGCTGGGCTTCCAGCCGGGCCTCGTCTTCAACATCACCGCCAGTTCGGTCGACGGTCTCCTGGACGCCTTCCGCACCGCGGTCGGCAAGTGACGGAGGCCGAAGGAAACCGCCATGTTCGCCACTGACCTCGCCCTCGCCACGCCGCTGCTGATCCTTGCAGGGTCCGCGCTCTTCCTGCTGGTCGCCGGCGCCTATATGGGGCGGCCCGACCGCCTGGTTGGCCTGGGCGCCATGGCGGCCCTGGCCGCTTCGGCCGTGGCTGCGGTGATCGGTCCCCAGGGCCAGGTCTTCTCAGGCGCCCTGTCGGCGGACGCCGCCTCGGTCTTCGCCCAGGTCGTGATCTGTCTCGGGAGCATGGTCGCCATTCCTCTCGGCCAGGCCTGGTTCGAGCGGCGCGGCATCCGCAACTTCGAGTTCCCGGTCCTGGTCCTGCTGGCGGCCCTCGGCATGGGCATGATGGCCGGGGCAGGGGACCTCCTCAGCCTCTACATCGGGATCGAGCTCCAGTCCCTGGCCCTCTACGTTCTGGCCGCCCTGCATCGGGACGACGCCAAGGCCTCCGAGGCGGGTCTGAAGTATTTCGTGCTCGGCGCCCTGTCGTCGGGCCTTCTGCTCTATGGCGCCTCCCTGGTCTATGGCTTCTCCGGCGCGATCCGCTTCGACGCGATCGCGGCGGCGGTGCAGGGTGAGGCCGGGACCGGCGTCCTGTTCGGTCTGGTCTTCATGATCTGCGGCCTGGCCTTCAAGGTCTCTGCGGCCCCCTTCCACATGTGGACGCCCGACGTCTACGAAGGCGCTCCGACGCCGGTGGTGGCCTTCTTCGCCGGGGCCCCCAAGCTGGCGGCCATGTTAGTCTTCGCCCGGGTCCTGGCCGAGGCCTTCCCTTTGGCGGCGGACCAGTGGCGCCAGATCCTGATCCTTATCGCTCTGGCGTCGGTGGCCGTCGGCGCCCTGGCGGGTCTGGCCCAGACCAACCTCAAGCGCCTTTGGGCCTATTCCTCCATCGCCAATGTCGGCTACGCCGTGCTCGGCCTGGCCGCTGGCACCGCCCAGGGCGTCCAGGCCATGCTGGTCTTCATGGCCCTCTACACCGTCGCGGTGATCGGTTTCTTCGCCTGCCTCTCCGCCCTGTCGCGCAACGGCCGCCCCCTCGAGACCCTCGACGACATGGCGGGCCTCTTCCAGCAGCGGCCCTGGCTCAGCCTCGCTCTGACGGTCTTCGCCCTGTCTGGCTTGGGCCTGCCGCCCTTCGCCGGCTTCTGGGGCAAGTATTACGTCTTCATGGCGGCGGTGAACGCCGGGGATCCCGTCCTGCTCTGGTCTGCTGTCGCAGCCCTCCTCGGCAGCGTCATCGCCGCCTTCTACTACCTGCGCCTCGTCAAGGTGATGTGGTTCGACCCGCCCCCCGGCGAGACCGACCGCCCGCCTGTGGAGGCCGGGGCCATCGCGGTGGGCGCAGCGGTCTTCACCTTCCCGCTGGTCCTTGGCCTCATGCCCCTGATCGACCGTTATGCAGCTGCAGCGGCGGCCGCCCTCGGCCTGGGATAGGTGAGCGTCCCGCCCATTGAGAGCTACGCCGTCCTCGACTCGACCAATGCCGAGGCCCGGCGTCGGGCCGGGGCGGGCGTCTACGGGCCCGTCTGGATTCACGCCCTCGAACAGACAGCCGGTCGCGGCCGTCGGGGCCGCGCCTGGCGTGGCGGTGGGGGCAACCTGGCCGCTACGCTCTTGACCCCCGCAGACCTGCCGCCCGGCCAAGCGGCCCAGATCTCCTTCGTGGCCGCCGTGGCCCTCTGCGAAACCGTCAACGCCCTTGCGGGAGCCGCCGCCGCCCGCCTGCGCTGGCCCAACGATCTCTACGTCGCGGGTGGGAAGGCGGCGGGCATCCTCGTGGAGTCTGGCCCCAGAGCCGGAGGCGGCCTTTGGCTGGCGGTCGGGATCGGCGTCAACCTGGCCGAAGCGCCGCCCCGGGACCAGGTGGAGCGGCCCGCCGCCGCCCTGGCGGACATCGCCGGTGTCGCGCCGCCGTCACCCGCCGACTTCCTGGCGGATCTGGCCAGCCGGTTCGAGTCCTGGCGGCGGATCTGGGTCCACGACGGCTTTCCGCCCGTCGGTGAGGCCTGGACCCGGATGGCGGAGGGTCTGGGCGGACCCTGCACGGCGCGGCTTCCCGACCGGACCCTCTCGGGGACGGCGGAAGCCCTGGAGGCCGACGGCGCCTTGCGCCTGCGCCTCGATGACGGCGAGGTCGTCCGGGTGACGGCCGGCGATGTCTTCTTCGGAGAAACCTGATGCTGCTGGCGATTGAGCAGGGCAACACCAACACCCTCTTCGCGGTTCATGACGGCGCGGAGTGGATCGCACAATGGCGCACCGCCACCCAGTCCACCCGGACGGCGGACGAGTATGCGGTCTGGCTGTATCAGCTCCTTTCCATGACGGGGCTGAAGCTCGAGCTGCTCGACGCCTGCATCATCTCGAGCGTGGTGCCCCAGTCGGTCTTTAACCTAAGGAACCTGGCGCGGCGCTACCTGAAGGTGGAGCCCCTGGTGATCGGCGAGAACGTGGACCTCGGCATACCGGTTCGCCTGGAGAAGCCCTCCGAGGCGGGCGCCGACCGCCTCGTCAACGCCATCGGCGCCCATGCGGTCTATCCCGGCGACCTGATCGTCATCGACTCCGGGACGGCGACCACCTTCGACGTCATCGCCGCCGATGGAGGCTTCGAGGGCGGGGTCATCGCGCCGGGCATCAACCTGTCCATGGAGGCCCTGCACGCTGCAGCGGCCAAGCTGCCCCGCGTGGCGATCCGGCGTCCCGAGAAGACCATCGGCCGGGATACGGTCGGCGCCATGCAGGCGGGCGTCTTCTGGGGCTACATCGCCCTGATCGAGGGCCTGATCATCCGTATCCGGGAGGAATGGGGCCGGCCCATGACCGTGGTGGCGACGGGCGGCGTGGCGTCACTCTTCCAGGGCGCCACCAACGCCATCGATCATTTCGACTCCGACCTGACCATTCGTGGCATGCTGGAAATCCATCGCCGTAATTCGGGGAGCCTCTAGTTGGCCGGTCCGCGTCCTGACGACGAACTTGTCTTCCTGCCTCTGGGCGGGTCCGGCGAGATCGGGATGAACTTTAACCTCTATGGCTACGGCCCGCCTGAGCGGAGGCGCTGGATCGTCGCCGATCTGGGGGTCACCTTCGGCGGCCAGGACACTCCAGGGGTGGACGTCATCCTGCCGGACCCGGCCTTCATCGAGGAGCATGCCGATGACATTCTCGGCATCGTCCTGACCCACGCCCACGAAGACCACATCGGCGCCGTTGGCTGGCTCTGGCCTCGCCTGCGAGCGCCCCTCTACGCCACTCCCTTCACCGCGTTCTTGCTACGGGAGAAACTGCGGGAACAGAACCTCGAAGACGAGGTCGAACTCAATATCGTGCCCCTCGGCGGTCGTGTGGTCCTGGGCCCCTTCGACATTGAGCTCGTCACCCTGACCCATTCCATTCCCGAGCCCAACGGCCTGGTCATCCGCACGCCCCTCGGCGTGGTGCTCCATACCGGGGACTGGAAGATCGACCCGTCGCCCCTGCTGGGTGAGGTGACGGACGCGGAGGGCCTGCGGGCCCTTGGCGACGAGGGCGTCCTGGCCATGGTCTGCGACTCCACCAACGTCTTCGTTGATGGACGGGCGGGATCGGAAGCCGATGTCCGTGATGAGCTCACCAAGGTCATCGCCGCGCAAGCCGGACGGGTTGCGGTCGCCTGTTTCGCCTCCAACGTCGCCCGGATGGAGACCGCCATCCACGCTGGCCGCGCCGCTGGCCGGAAGATCTGTCTGGTGGGCAGGTCCATGGTCCGCATGGCCGCCGCCGCCCGTCACGTCGGCATGGACGTGGACTCCCAGGGCTTCATCTCCGAGGCCCAGGCCGCCCACATGCCGCCGGAACAGGTGCTCCTGCTCTGTACAGGCAGCCAGGGCGAGCCGCGCGCCGCCCTCTCGCGGATCGCCGATGGATCGCACCCGCATATCCGCCTGGGCGCTGGCGACAGCGTGATCTTCTCCAGCCGGGTCATCCCCGGCAATGAGATCGCCATCCGCAACATGCAGGACCGGCTCGCCGAGCGGGGTGTGCGCCTGATCACGGACCATGAGCATCCGGGCATCCACGTCTCGGGACATCCCTGCCGTGACGAACTGGCCGACATGTACGCCTGGGCCCGCCCGCGGATCGCCGTACCGACCCATGGCGAGCGCCGGCACCTGCTGGAGCACGCCGCCTTCGCCCGCGACCTCCAGGTGCCGCAGACGGTGGCGCCCCGGAATGGCGACATGGTGCGCCTGGCGCCGGGCCGGGCTGAGGTGATCGACGAGGTTCCCGCCGGACGCATCTACATCGATGGCGGCTTCCTGACCCCCCAGGATGGTGAGCCCTTGCGGGAGCGCCGGCACGCAGCGACCAGCGGGGTCCTCCACGCCGCCCTCGTCCTCGATGGCCGCGGTCGCATCGCCTCCGGTCCCCAGGTCCGCGCCATCGGTCTGCCGGGAGAGGCGGAGCGTCCTCTGGAGGACCTGCTCGACGACCTCGCCGATGCGGCGGAGGCCGCAGTGCGCCGCCTCGACGGAGACCAGCGCGAGATCGACGTGGAGGTGGAAGGGGCCATCTCGCGCGCGCTGAAGAAGGCCGCCCAGCGCATCTGGGGGCGCCGCCCCGTGGTCCAGACCACCCTCCTGAGGCTCTGAGGCGCGCGGCGGACGGCTTGCCAGCGGGGCTGCTTTCGCCGACCTTTCTCTCAACAGAAAAAGAGGGGGAGGGGGCATGTCTGCCTATCGGGGCGTGCGCATCGCCGATTTCACGCAGGGCGTCGCCGGGCCGATGGCCTGCATGCTGCTGGGCGACTTTGAGGCCGACATCGTCAAGATCGAGCCGCCCGGCGGCGACCGGCTGAAGGACCATCCCGGCTATCCGGCCTGGAACCGGAACAAGACCCTCGTGACCCTCGACCTGGCCGACCCCGCCGACCTCGCCCGGGCGCGGGACCTCGCCCGGGCTGCGGATATCGCCGTCTTCGACCATCCGCCCGGGAACCTGGAGGCCCTGGGCCTCGACGCCGGCAGCCTGCGGCAGGGCGCGCCCCACCTGATCCATGTCTGGATGCCGCCCTACGGGACCCGGGGCCGTTGGAGCCGCATGCCTCCGCGTCACAGCCTGCTGGCTGCGGCCTCCGGCATCGCCTTCCGGCAGGGCGCCTACGGGGACAGCCCCATCCACCTGATCCTGCCCATTGGCTGGTACGGCCAGGCGGTGATGGCGGCGGGCGCCATGGGCGCGGCCCTCTACGAGCGCGGCGCCTCCGGGCAGGGCCAGGCGGTGACCGTCAGCGGCCTGCATGGCGTGTCCGAAGTGGGCGGCGTGGTCATGGTCCTCGACCAGCCCCGCCTGCCGCGCGGCCTGCCCCAGGGGGCTTCGCCAACCTATCGCCTCTACCAGTGCGGAGACGGCGAGTGGTTCTTCCTGGCCACCCTCTTCATGCCCTTCTTCCGAAAGGCCATCGACGCCCTGGGCCTCGGCGCCCACTGGGAGACCCTGGTCCTTAACCCCGCCCTCGCCCTTGATGTGCTGGAGGAGGTGTTTCGGAGCCAGCCGCGGCGGCACTGGCTGGGCCTCCTTGCGGACGCAGGAGTGCCCTGCGCGCCCGTCGGGAATCGCACCGACTGGTTCGCCGGGGAGGCCGTCCGCCACGCCGGGCTCAGGCTCGAGTTTGACGATCCGGTACGGGGTCGCCTCGCCATGCCGGGGCCGCCGGTACGCCTCTCGGCCACCCCGGCCTCCGCCCGCAGCCTGCCCAGAGCCGGCCCCCTGCCGGCCTGGACGCCGCCATCATCCGCCGTTGCGGGGCCAGGGTTGAGCCGGCCCCTGGAGGGCGTGAAGGTCCTCGACATGGGCTCTGTCATCGCCGGCGCCCTGGCCGGCGCCGTCCTGGCCAACCTGGGCGCCGAGGTCATCAAGATCGAATCCCCTGAGGGCGATCCCTTCCGCTCCGACGGCGGGCCCTTCCTGGCCTGCAACCGGGGCAAGCGCGGGCTGGGGATCGACCTCAAGCAGCCGCGGGCGAAGGAGATGTTCTTCGACCTTGTCCGCCAGTCCGACGTGGTCCTCGACAATTACCGCTTCGGTGTGCGCAAGCGGCTCGGCGTCGACTATGAGGCCCTGCGGCAGGTCAATCCGCGGATCATCAGCTGCTCGGTCAACGCCTATGGCGACGCCGGTCCCCGCGCGCCCCTGCCAGGCTTCGATCCGCTGCTCCAGGCCGAGGGCGGCATGATGGCGGCCCAGGGCGGTGCGGCCGAGCCCGTGCTGCACACCATCGCCGTCAACGACGTGGCCACGGCCGGCGTGGTCGCCTTCGGCATCATCGCGGCCCTCAACGCCCGCCGCCGGACGGGGGAGGGGCAGGAGGTCGTCACCAGCCTGATGGCGCAGAGCCTGACCTTCCAGCTGGGCGAGGTCGTCACCTGGGAGGGCCGTCCGCCTTCGCCCACTGGCGGGGTGGATTGCGTGGGGCTCAGTCCGGTCCACCGCTATTATCAGTGCCAGGACGGCTGGCTCGCCGTGGCCGCCGAGACGGTCGCTGAAGCGGAGGCCCTGCTGACGGTGCTGGAGACCCCTGCGGACCCTGCAGACGCCCTGTCGGCCTCCCCCGAGGGCCCTCTGGCCGGGAGGCTGGCGGCCACCCTGGCAGGCCGCACACGGGGCGGTGTCCTGGACGCCCTGGAGGCAGCCGGAGTTCCCTGCGCCCCCTGCGTTCGCGGATACGAGGCTTACGAGGACGCCTGGCTGGCGGAGAACGGCGTCTATGTCGCCTGGCGCCATGCGAGGCTCGGAGAGGCGGTGGGGGTTCGAAGCTATGCCGACTTCGACCGGACCCCCGGCGGATTCCGGCATCCCGTCCCCGACGCAGGGGAGCACACTCGTCAGGTCCTGGCCGAGTTTGGGCTGGCGGCGGAGCGGATTGAGGCCCTGCTGGCGGCGGGGGCGGTGTTCGAGCCGGCGGCGGCGCGCAGCCACCTGAGGGACGGCGGGGCGGCCCTGTTCACCCAGTGACCCCGGGTCATGGATGACGCCGGCCGGCTGGCGTTGTATGCATCCGGCATGATCGGAAGATTGAACCATGTCGGGGTGGCCACCCCCTCCATCGCCGAGTCCGTAAAGCTTTATCGCGACGTCCTCGGCGCCACGCAGATCTCGGCGGTCAAGGCTATGCCGGAGCAGGGCGTCAACGTCTGCTTCGTCGACCTGCCCAACAGCCAGATCGAGCTGATCGAGCCCCTTGGCGAAGCCTCGCCCCTTCACGGCTTCCTGGCGAAGAACCCGGCCGGCGGCCAGCACCATGTCTGCTTTGAGGTCGAGGACATCCTGGCGGCCCGCGACGACATGGCCGCCAAGGGCGCCACCGTTCTGAACAATGGCGTGCCGAGGATCGGCGCCCATGGCACGCCGGTGATCTTCGTTCATCCCCGGAACATGGGCGGCGTCCTCGTCGAGCTCATGGAAACCCCAAAAGGTGAGCACCCGTGAACCTCTTCACCGGCATCGCCATCTACCTCACGCTCTGGTGGACCGTCCTGTTCGCCGTCCTGCCCCTGGGCTCCCAGTCCCACGCTGAAGCAGGGATCAAGCCGCCGGCCGGCGGCGATCCGGCCTCGCCTGTCAATCCGCGCCTGAAGGAGAAGTTTCTCCTGACCACAGTGATTTCGGCGGTTCTTTTCGCCGTGTTGTTCCTCGTGATCCACTTCGAGCTCGTTCCCCTGACGCCGCTGCGCCGGTTCGACTGAACCGCATCCCGCCCAATCACCGGGCGCCGCCCTGGATCCAGCGCCCAGGAACCGGGCGCCGGTGTGTTCCGGTCCCGCGCCCCGGGCGGAGGCCTGAGACATCCAGACGCAGGTGAGTTTTCCTTCTGTCGCCGGCATGGTCCGGCGTGTTCCCCGAGATGGAGAAGGCCGCTCAGCTCCCGGGCGGCCTTCTTTTCGCCCGCGAACCGGGGCATAGCGTTCGGGTCCCACCCCAGTCCGAGCCCATGCCCGACCCCATTGCCTCCGACGTCCCGGACGTCCGCCCCGCCGGCCCCTTCAGTCGATGGGAGCGGATGGTGGCCGGGCGCTACCTGCGCTCCAAGCGCCGAGAGGGCGGCGTGGCCATGATCGGCGTCATCGCCTACGTCGGCATCGCCCTGGCCGTGGCGGTGCTGATCATCGTCATGAGCGTGATGAACGGGTTCCGGACCGAACTCCTCTCGCGCATCCTCGGCTTCAATGGACATGTTTTCGTGGCCTCCTCGCCCGCCTCGGGCCTCGATACGGTCGCGCTGACCCGCCAGCTCTCCGGACTGCCCGGGGTGGTCCAGGCCGCCCCGGTGATCGAGGGCCAGGTCATGGCGGTGGGCGACGGCCAGGTTACCGGCGCCATCGTACGGGGCGTCTCCCGCGCCGACCTGGCGGCCACCCGCCTCGTTGCGGAGAATGTGACCCCCGGCGGCCTCGAGGGCTGGGGAGAGGGCGAGTACGGCGGCGACCGCGTCCTTCTGGGCGAGCGACTCGCCGCCAGCCTGGGGTTGAGGCCGGGCGATCCCATCACCCTGATCTCTCCGACCGGCGCCGCGACGGCCTTCGGCGATGCGCCCCAGCGCAAGACCTTCATCGTCTCCGGCCTCTTCAGCGTCGGCATGAGCGAGTACGACCAGAGTTTCCTCTACATGCCCATCGAGCAGGCGGGGCTGTTCTTCGGACGGGAGGGCGCGCCAGATTTTATCGAGCTGAGGCTCTCCGACCCGGAGCGCGCCGCGGAGGTCAAGGCCCAGGCCGCCTCCCTGGCCGGACCCGCCGCCTCTGTCTCCGACTGGACCGAGCGCAACGCCGCCTTCTGGGGCGCCCTCAAGGTCGAGCGCAATGTCATGCGGCTGATCCTGATGATGCTGGTGGTCATCGCTGCAGCCAACATCATCTCCGGCCTGATCATGCTGGTGAAGAACAAGGGGCGCGATATCGCCATCCTGCGCACCATGGGCGCCGGGCAGGGCGCGATCCTGCGGATCTTCTTCATGGCCGGCGCGGCTGTGGGCGTTGCAGGCGCCCTGACCGGCCTTCTCCTGGGGGTCGTCTTCTGCACCTATATCGGCCCGATACAACAGGCTGTGGAATGGGTCACGGGCGCCCGGGTCTTCGCCTCCGACGTTTACTATCTGTCCCGCATCCCGGCCCGGATCGACTGGGCGGAGGTGGTGCTGATCCTCGGCTGGTCTCTCGCCGCCGCCTTCCTCGCCACCCTGCCGCCGGCCTGGCGCGCCAGCCGGCTCGATCCCGTGGAGGCGCTTCGCTATGAGTGAGGCGGCCGTCCTGTCCCTGCGGGACCTTCACCGCACCTACCGGTCGGGCGATCGGCTGCTCCATGTCCTGGACGGGGTTGAGCTCGACCTGTCCGCCGGCGAAATTGTCGGCCTGGTCGGCCCTTCCGGTTCGGGAAAGTCCTCCCTCCTGCATGCCGCCGGGTTGCTGGAGAAGCCCACATCGGGACGGGTCATCGTGGAGGGGCGAGACTGCACGGACCTGTCCGACGCCCTGCGCACCCGTGTGCGGCTCTCGGCCATAGGCTTTGTCTACCAGGCCCATCACCTCTCTCCTGAGTTCAGCGCCGCAGAGAACGTCATGCTGCCCCAGCTGATGGCGGGACGCTCACCGGCCGCCGCCCGGGCCCGCGCTGCTGACCTGCTGTCAGACCTTGGCCTGGCCGAACGGCTCGAGCACCAGCCTGCCCAGCTTTCCGGTGGAGAACAGCAGAGGGTGGCGGTGGCCCGGGCCCTCGCCAATCGGCCGCGGATCCTGTTGGCCGATGAGCCGACCGGCAACCTTGACCCGGAGACTTCGGCTTCTGTCTTCGAGAGCCTGAGATCCATGGTCCGGGGGCAGGGCGTCGCCGCCCTCATCGCCACCCACAACCTTGAGCTGGCAAGTCGCATGGACCGGGTTCTCACTCTGCGCCAGGGACGGATCCTCCCGGCCTGATCGCCCTGGACTTTACCCCTTGAAACGAGAACAAAACCGGAATAAGAACAATCCAGGAACATTTTTGGGGGTTCGAGAGATGGCTCGACTTGCAAGGGAATCGCTGGCCTTTCTGTCTGTGGCCGGTTTCGTGTGGATGATGTGCCAAGTCGCTGTCCTGGCGGCCTGAGCCTTCCGGATCCTGCGGCGGCGCCCCCTCCGGGAGGGGGCTGTAGGGACAGGAAGAGCGAATGACGGCCGAGACCGGGTTCATCCATCTGCGCGTTCGCTCCGCCTATTCCCTCCTGGAAGGGGCGGCGAAGGCGGACGCCCTGGGTCGCATTGCGGCCGGGCAGGGGATGCCCGCCGTGGCCATCGCCGACCGGGCCAACCTTTTCGGCGCCCTGGAGTTTTCGGTCACCGCCAAGGAGGAAGGGGTCCAGCCCATCATCGGCTGCGCCCTTCCGGTCACCGGGATCGGCGGCCGGGCGCCGGAGCGCTGGGCCCGGACGCCCACCATCGTCCTCCTGGCGCAGTCCGAGGCGGGCTATCTCAACCTTTCCGCCCTGTCCTCCATGGCCTTTCTCGAGGCTGACGGGGTGGAGGAGCCGTCGGCGCCCTGGTCCGAGGTGGTGGCGCGCTCAGAGGGCCTGATCCTGCTTTCGGGCGGCTCGGATGGTCCGGTGGATCCGCTCTTTGCGGTAGGCCGTGCGGCTGAGGGGCAGGCCGCGCTCGCCGCCATGGCGGAGGCCTTTGGCGACCGGTTCTACATCGAGCTCCAGAGGCACGGCCTGGCCAGCCAGGCGGCGGCGGAGCCGGGCCTGGTGGCCTATGCCTACGCCCGTGACCTTCCCCTGGTGGCGACCAACGACGTCTGTTTCCCCACCGCCGACCTCTACGCCGCGCATGAGGCCCTGCTCTGCATCGCCGACGGCGCCTTCATCGGCCAGGAGGAGCGCCGGCGGGTGACCCCCGAGCACTGGTTCAAGCCAGGGGCGGCCATGCGCGCCCTGTTCGCCGACCTTCCCGAGGCCTGCGACAACACCATCGACATCGCCCGTCGCTGCGCCTTCATGGTGAAGAAGCGGGACCCCATCCTGCCCCGCTTTCCGACCTCGGAGGGGCGGACTGAGGACGAGGAGTTGGCGAGCCAGGCCCGGGAGGGCCTGCGGGCGCGCCTCGCCCTGCATCCGCTGGCCGTCCCCCTGGAGACTTACGAGGCCCGGCTCGAGCAGGAGATCGGCGTCATCCAGAAGATGGGTTTCTCCGGCTACTTCCTGATCGTCTCCGATTTCATGAAGTGGGCGGTTGCACAGGGAATTCCCGTCGGGCCGGGTCGGGGCTCGGGCGCCAGCTCCCTGGTCGCCTGGTCACTGTTGATCACGGGCCTGGACCCCCTGCGCTATGGGCTAGTTTTCGAGCGCTTCCTTAATCCCGAGCGCGTCTCCATGCCGGACTTCGACATCGACTTCTGCCAGGAGCGGCGGGAGGAGGTGATCGCCTACGTCCAACAACGCTATGGTCGTGACCGGGTGGCTCAGATCATCACCTTCGGCACCCTGCAGGCCCGCGCCGTGCTGCGCGACGTGGGCCGGGTGCTGCAGATGCCCCTTGGCCAGGTTGACCGCCTGGCCAAGATGGTGCCGGCCAATCCCGCCAACCCTGTGACCTTGGCCCGGGCCATCGAGCTTGAGCCTCGGCTCCGGCAAGCCCAGGAGGAGGATGAGTCAGTCGCGAGGCTCCTGGAGATCGCCCTCAAGCTTGAGGGGCTTTACCGCAACGCCTCCACCCACGCCGCCGGCGTGGTGATTGCGGACCGGCCCCTCACCGAGCTCTCGCCCCTCTACCGCGACCCGCGGTCGGACCTGCCCGCCACCCAGTTCAACATGAAGTGGGTGGAGAGTGCGGGCCTGGTGAAGTTCGATTTCCTCGGCCTGAAGACCCTGACGGTGATCGACCGGGCCATGAAGCACCTGGCGCGCCGGGGGGCGGATTTTCCCCTGGAGGGCCTCGCCCTTGACGATGCGGCGACCTACGAGCTCATGGCCTCAGGCCAGACGGTGGGGGTCTTCCAGCTGGAAGGCCAGGGCATGCGCGATACCCTGCGCCAGCTGCGGCCGGGCTCCATCGAAGAGGTCACGGCGCTGATCTCGCTCTACCGGCCCGGCCCGATGGACTCCATTCCGGCCTATGTGGACACCAAGGCGGGACGCAAGCCGCTGAACGTCTATCATCCCCTGCTGGAGCCGGTCCTGACGGAGACCTACGGGGTCATCGTCTACCAGGAGCAGGTGATGAACATCGCCCGCATCATGGCGGGCTATTCCCTCGGCGAGGCGGACCTCCTGCGCCGCGCCATGGGCAAGAAGAAGAAGGAGGAGATGGACCAGCAGAGGGCCCGTTTCCTTTCCGGCGCGGCCGAGCGCGGGGTGGACCCGGACCTTGCCGACACCCTTTTTGAGCTGATGGCCAAGTTCTCAGGCTATGGCTTCAACAAGGGTCACGCCGCCCCCTACGCCCTGATCGGCTACCAGACCGCCTGGCTGAAGGCCAATGCGCCTGTGGAGTTCTTCGCCGCCTCCATGAGCCTCGACATTTCCAACACGGACAAGCTGGCGGTCTTCTACCAGGACGCCCGCCGCTTTGGCGTCACCATCCGCCCGCCCGATGTGAACCGTTCGGGCGCCGACTTCGACGTTGGGGACGGGGAGGTGCTTTACGCGCTCGGCGGCATCCGCAATGTGGGTCTCCAGGCCATGGAGCATGTGGTGGAGGTGCGCGCCGCCAGCGGGCCCTTCCGCGATATCTTCGACTTCGTCGAGCGGGTGGATCCCCGGCACGTCAACCGGCGCACCCTGGAGACCCTTGCCCGGGCCGGGGCCTTCGATAGCCTCGGCTGTGACCGGGCCCAGCTTGTGGAGGCCTCCGAGGTGCTGGCCGGCTATGGCCACAGCGTGGCCGAGGAGCGGGCCTCCTCCCAGGGCTCCCTGTTCGGCGGCGACCAGGTCGAGGCCCAGCGGCCCCGTCTGCCGCGCATCGAGACCTGGTCTCCGTCCCGCCGCCTCGACGAGGAGCTGGCCGCAGTGGGCTTCTATCTCTCCGGTCATCCCCTGGACGACCTGATGCCGGCCCTTCGCCGGCGTCGCACCGACCTCCTGACCGAGGTCATTCCCAAGGCGGAGGCGGGGGCTGAGGCCTTCCGCATGGCCGGCGTGGTGCGCCGGCGGCAGGAGCGGGCCTCCCAGGCGAGCGGCGACAAGTTCGCCTTCGTGACCCTTTCGGACCCGTCCGGCGAGTACGAGGTGCTTTTCCCCCCGGAGTCCCTTCGCCGATGCCGCGACCTTCTGGAACCTGGCCGGGCGGTGTCCCTGAAGGTCCGGGCCAAGGCGCGGGACGGAGAGGTGCGCTTTTTCGGCGATGACGCCGAGCCTGTCGAGGTGGCGATCGAAAACGCCGTCGCAGGGCTTCGGGTCCATGTCTCGCCGCGTAGTCTGGCTATCGACGCCCTGAAGGCCCGCCTAACCGCCGCTCCGCAGGGTCGGGGTGGAGAGATTGTCCTGGTGGCGCCGGTCGAGGGAGGGCGGGAGATCGAGGTGCGGCTTCCCGGTCGCTTTGACCTGAGTCCGGCGGTTCGCGGCGCTCTGAAGACCGCCCCCGGCGTGGTCTTCGTCGAGGACGTCTAGGGCGGCCCAAATCCTTTCAGGACTTGCTTTTTCGGCGGGTAGAGCCTAAACGCCGCGCCATTCCACACGCAGGTGTTCGGTGGAGCCGGGGAGACATCCCGGCGGCGCCGTTCCGGTCCCCCGTCCGGGGGGTTTGCCTGCGGAGGTCAACCGGAAGAAGAGGATACTACACCATGGCGCTTCCCGATTTCTCCATGCGTCAGCTGCTTGAGGCCGGCGCCCACTTCGGTCACCAGACGCATCGCTGGAACCCGAAGATGGATCGCTACATCTTCGGCAGCCGCTCGAACATCCACATCATCGACCTGTCGCAGTCGATCCCGCTCTTGCATCAGGCGCTGGTGAAGGTGCGTGAAGTCGCCGCTGGCGGCGGCCGCGTGCTGTTCGTCGGCACCAAGCGCCAGGCCTCGGACCCGATCGCCCAGGCCGCCCGCCGCTGCGCCCAGTACTATGTCAACCACCGCTGGCTTGGCGGCACCCTGACCAACTGGCGCACCGTCTCCGGCTCCATCAACCGCCTCCGCGAACTGGAAGGCGTGCTGGAAGGCGGCGAGGGCAGCCGGACGAAGAAGGAACTGCTCCAGCTGACCCGCGAGCGCGACAAGCTGGAACTCTCCCTCGGCGGCATCAAGGACATGGGCGGCATTCCCGACCTGATGTTCGTGATCGACACCAACAAGGAGGCCATCGCCATCCAGGAAGCCCGCAAGCTGGGCATCCCGGTTGTCGCCATCCTCGACACCAACTGCGATCCGGACGGCATCACCTACCCGATCCCGGGCAATGACGACGCCGCCCGCGCCATTCAGCTCTACTGCGACCTGATGGCAGACTCGATCCTCGATGGCCTGGCCGCCGGCGCCGCCGCCTCGGGCGTCGACCTCGGCGCCTCCGTGGAGCCTGTCGAACCCGTCGTGGCCGCCGAGACCCCGGTCGAAGCCACCGCAGACGCCTGAACCGACCTGAACTGCGCCCGTCCCCCCGGGGGCGGGCGACACCCCTGACCGAAGGAGCTCCCGATGCCGGAGATCACTGCCGCCCTGGTGAAGGAACTGCGCGAGAAGTCCGGCGCAGGGATGATGGACTGCAAGAAGGCCTTGCAGGAGAACGACGGCGACATCGACCTGGCCATCGACTGGCTGCGCACCAAGGGCCTGTCCAAGGCCGCCAAGAAGTCGGACCGCGCAGCCGCCGAGGGGCTGGTGGGCGCGGCCGTGCGCAAGGACGGCGCGGGCATGACCGGGGTCGTGGTCGAGCTGAACGCCGAGACCGACTTCGTCGCCCGGAACGAGCTGTTCCAAAAGGCGGCCAAGGAAATCGCCGGCATCGCTCTGGATCAGGACGGTGTTGAGGCCATTTCCGCGGCCAAGACCGCCGGGGGTGAGAGCGTCGCCGACATGGTGACCAACCTCATCGCCACCATCGGCGAGAACATGAATCTGCGCCGCACCCATCGCTTCGCGGTTCCGGAAGGCGCCATTGCAGCCTATGTGCATTCGGCCATCGTCCCGGACCTGGGCAAGATCGGCGTGCTCGTGGCGGTCGAGGGCAAGGGTGACCAGGCCAAGCTGGCCGAGATGGGCCGCAAGATCGCCATGCACGTGGCGGCCACCAACCCCCTCTCCCTGTCGACCGACGACCTCGATCCCGCCGCCGTCGAGCGCGAGAAGGCCATCTTCACCGAGCAGGCCCTGGCCTCCGGCAAGCCAGCCGGTGTCGTCGAGAAGATGGTCGAGGGTCGGATCCGCAAGTTCTTCGAGGAGGTCGTGCTGCTGAAGCAGGCCTTCGTCATGAACCCCGACCAGACTATCGAGCAGCTGGTGGCCGAAGTGGCCAAGGAAACCGGCTCGCCGGTGACCGTGAAGGGGTTTGTGCGCTTCGCCCTGGGCGAGGGTGTCGAAAAGAAGGTGGACGACTTCGCCGCCGAAGTCGCTTCCATGACCGGCCAGGGCTGATCCCGACCGTCTCTGCGTATCTTTTGGGGGCGTGGTGCGTTCGACGCGCACCACGCCCTCGATTTATGTAAACTCTCCGGAGATTCCCCGTCCGCCCCTGAGGGGCTTGCCTTACGGATCCGCCCATGAGCGCGCCCAAACCCCGTTTTCGGAAGATCCTGCTGAAGATGTCCGGTGAGGTGCTGATGGGCGACTCCCTGTTCGGCATAGACACTGAAACCCTCGACCGGGTGGCGAAGGACATCAAGGAGGTGGTCGACGCCGGTGTGGAGCTTTGCCTGGTGATCGGCGGAGGAAACATTTTCCGCGGGGTCTCCCTCGCAGGTCGGGGAATGGAGCGCGCGAGCGCCGACTACATGGGGATGCTGGCTACAGTCATGAACGCCCTGGCCCTGCAGGGTGCGCTGGAGAAGGCCGGCGTCCACACCCGGGTCCAGTCGGCCATCCCGATGGACGCCGTCTGTGAGCCCTACATCCGACGCAGGGCCCTCAGGCACCTTGAGAAGGGTCGGGTCGTGATCTTCGCCGCCGGCCTGGGCGCGCCCTTCTTCACCACCGACACCCCCGCCGCCCTGCGTTCCGCCGAAATGGGCTGCGACGCCCTCTTCAAAGGCACCAGCGTCGATGGCGTCTACACCGCCGACCCCAAGAAGGACGCATCGGCCCGCCGGTACGAGACGCTCAGTTATCATGACGTGCTGGCTCAGGACCTGAAGGTTATGGACGCCTCGGCCATCGCCCTGATGCGCGACAACCAGATCCCCATCGTGGTGTTCTCGATCCGCGAGCCGGGGAACTTCATGAAGGTCCTCACCGGCCAGGGCGTCTTCACCACTATCAACTGACTGCAATCCGGGAGCCCGACATGCCTGCCGAAAAGCCCCAACTCTCCCGCTACCGGGACCGAATGGACAAGGCGGTTTCCGCCCTCAAGGAGGAGTTCGCCAGCCTGCGTACTGGCCGGGCCTCCGCCAGTCTTCTGGACCAGATCATGGTGGAGGCCTATGGCGCGACCACACCCCTGAACCAGGTGTCCGCCATCACCGTTCCTGAACCCCGCTCAATCAGCGTCAATGTCTGGGACCGTGGCGCTGTGGTTTCTGTGGAGAAGGCCATCCGCGCCTCGGGCCTCGGTTTGAACCCGGTGGTCGAGGGTCAGACCCTGAGAATTCCGATTCCGCCCTTGACTGAGGAGCGGCGCCGAGACCTCGCCAAGATCGCAGCCAAGTACGCTGAGCAGCAGCGGGTGGCGATCCGCAATGTCCGGCGGGACGCCAATGACGACCTCAAAAAGGCCGAGAAGGATTCCGTCATCAGCCAGGATGAGCAGAAGCGTATGGAGTCTGAAGTTCAGAAGATGACGGACGAGGCCGTAAAGCGGGTCGACGAAGCCTTGAAAACCAAGGAACAAGAGATCATGCAGGTCTAGCCCGGAGGCGGGCGGAGGCGAGATGACCGGAAGGTCCAATACATCCCCGGAGCCTGCCCCGCCGCCGTCTGCAACGACTGCGGCAGGGGAGCCTCTGCATGTGGCCATTGTCATGGACGGCAATGGCCGCTGGGCGCAGAAGCGGGGACTTCCGCGGACGATGGGACATAGGGCAGGGGTCGAGGCCCTTCGTCGTACGGTGAGGGCGGCGCCGGAGCTGGGGGTCCGCTGGCTCACCGTCTTTGGCTTCTCCACGGAGAACTGGAGCCGGCCCGCCGCTGAGGTGCGCGAGCTCATGGCCCTGCCGAAACGCTATTTTGACTCTGACCTGAAACGCCTTGAGCGCGAAGGGGTCCGGGTGCGCGCCCTCGGTCGGCGTGACCGACTGTCGTCGGAGCTGGTCGCTCTTTTGGACGAAGCCGAACGGCGGACCGCCCATAATGACGGGTTCTTCCTGCAAATCGCCTTCAACTATGGCGGTCAGGCGGACATCGCCGATGCTGCCCGCAGGCTGGCGGAAGCCGCCGCAGCCGGCCGACTGGATCCGGCGACCATTACAGAGGCGGTCTTCGCCTGCAGTCTGTCGACGGCCGGCCTGCCGCCTCCGGACCTGATCGTCCGCCCCTCGGGAGAACAGAGACTATCCAACTTCCTCCTTTGGGAGGCGGCCTATGCCGAACTGGTGTTCCAGGATGTTCTCTGGCCCGATTATGGCGCGGCGAGCCTGGCGGACGCCATCGCCGCCTTCCGCGCCCGCGACCGTCGTTTCGGAGGAGCCGTTTCCGATGACGTCCTTGTCGCCGGCTAGGAGGTTCGACTGGGGCGATCTGGGCGTCCGTGCGGCGTCTGCGGCGATTCTCCTGCCGGCCGCCCTGGCCGCTGTCTGGATTGAAATGGGTCCCGGCCAGCCGGCCTGGCCCTTCCTGCTCATGGTGGTGGTTGCTGTCGCCCGGCTCAGCGTGGAGTGGGGCGACATGACGGCTCCAACCGCCAGCGCCCGGGTGGCGACGGCTGTCTGCGCCGCCGTGCTGACCGCCGTCTTCTTCGCCCAGAGGGACAGTATGCTCATCGCCTGGGGAGTGCTGGCGGTGGGCGGGGCTCTTGCGGCGGTGGTGGCGCGGGGCGTGTCCGAGCGGCCCGGTAATGCGGCGCTCGGCGTTCTCTATATCGGCGTCGCTGCGGTCTGCATCATCTGGCTCCGCTCCATGCCCCAGGGGCGTTGGTGGATCCTCATGACCTTCGCTGTGGCCTGGGCGGCGGATATCGCAGCCTATGCTGTGGGGAACCTCGCGGGCGGCCCCAAGCTCTGGCCGAGGTTCTCGCCCAACAAGACATGGTCGGGCTTCCTGGGGGGGTTGGCCGGAGCGGTGCTGGCGGCTGTAGCCCTGGCCGCCCTGCCCGTGTTCAAGCTGAATCCCTGGGCGGCAGCTCTTGCAGGCTTGTGCGGCGGTCTGGCCGGAATGGCGGGAGACCTTTGGGAGTCCATGCTCAAGCGCCGCTTCGGCGTGAAGGACGCCAGCGACCTCATTCCTGGACATGGGGGTCTTCTGGACCGGGTGGACGGCCTGATGTTCGTGGTGGTCATCCTCTCCGCCTTCCGGCTTGTAAACCACCTGGGATGGGGTCATTGAGCGCGCCGCGGACGGTGTCCATCCTCGGGTCTACGGGTTCTGTCGGCGTCTCAACGCTGGACCTTTTGGAGTCCCTCAGCGGGACAGTTCGCCTGCGCGCCCTGACCGGGGGCCGCAACGTCGCGCTGCTGGCCGAGCAGGCTCTGAGGTGGCGTCCAGAATTGGCGGTGATCGCTGACCCGGGCGGCTTGGACGAGCTTGCTGAGCGGCTCAAGGGATCCGGCGTGGCGGTGGAGGCTGGGGAGGGCGCCGTGAAAGCGGCAGCCGCCCTTCCTGCGGACTGGGTCATGTCTGCGATCGTCGGTTTCGCGGGCCTGGCCCCCACCCTGGCGGCTGTCGAGGCCGGCGCCGTCGTAGCCCTTGCCAACAAAGAGAGCCTGGTTTGTGCTGGCCCGGCCCTCCTGCGCCGGGCGCGGCTGTCGGGCGGCGCCGTCATCCCGGTGGACTCGGAGCACTCCGCCATCTTCCAGGCCCTGGACCCGCGTCAGGCCGCGCTCGTCTCGCGACTGATCCTGACCGCCTCTGGGGGGCCTTTCCGGACCTGGAGTTCCGAGCGGATGGCCGCCGCCACCCCGGAAGAGGCCATCGCTCATCCCAACTGGGACATGGGTCGCAAGATCTCCGTCGACTCCGCCACCATGATGAATAAGGGCCTGGAGATGATCGAGGCGGCCTACCTGTTCGGGGTGGACGCGGACCGGATCGACATTGTGGTGCACCCAGAATCCATCCTCCATAGCCTCGTGGAGTATGCGGACGGATCCAGCCTAGCTCAGCTGGGTCCGCCGGATATGCGCACGCCCATCGCTGTCGCCTTCGCCTGGCCTGATCGGGTCGCCTGGCCGGCCCCACGGCTGGACCTTGGCCGACTTGGGCGTCTGACCTTTGAGCCTCCGGATCCTGTTCGCTTCCCCGCCCTTGGCCTGGCCCGCCAGGCCCTCCGCGCCGGCGGGCCGGCTCCGGGCCTGCTGAACGCCGCCAACGAGGTCGCTGTGGAGGCCTTTCTTGACCGGCGCATCGGCTATCTCGATATTGCCGCAATCGTGTCGGAAACCCTGGATAGAGCAGGTGCTGAGCACCTGGGAGACGACATGGCGGACCGTATGCCCGACGACATCCTTGAGCAGGCCCGGCGGGTGGACCGCGCCGGCCGCCGTCTGGCGGACGCCGCCATCGAGGCCCGGCGGGCGAGGGGAGCCGCCTGACCATGGGTGTGATCATCGACTTCATCTGGCACCTGGCGCCCTTCATCCTCGTGCTGTCCCTAGTGGTGACCATCCACGAACTGGGCCATTTCCTGGCCGCCCGGGCCTGCGGGGTGGCCGTGGAGCGTTTCTCCATCGGCTTTGGCCGCGCCCTGTTCTCCCGGCGGGATCGCTCCGGGGTGGAGTGGCGGATCGGGTGGATCCCCCTGGGCGGGTACGTGATGTTCGCCGGTGATCCCAATGTCGCCAGCGTCCCCGACGCGGCGGGTCTTCAGGCCATGAAGGCCGAGATCCTGGCCAAGAGCGGCCCGGAGGCCCTGGCGCGGCATTATCACTTCAAGCCCGTGTGGCAGCGCGCCCTGGTCACGGCGGCGGGCCCCGCGGCCAACTTCCTGCTGGCCATCGTCCTCTTCGCCGCCCTGTTCATGACCTTTGGCGAGCGCACCCTTTCGCCCCGCATCGGCGCGGTGGAGCCGGGCGGCGTCGCCGAGGCGGCCGGCTTCCAGAAGGGCGACCTGGTCGTCGAGGCGGCAGGCCGCAGGATCGGCTCCTTCCAGGACCTGATCGAGGTGGTCCAGGTGCGGGGCGGGGCTTCCACCGAATTCGTGGTCAACCGGGAGGGCCGGGAAATCCGCCTGACCGCCACGCCGGAATGGCGGCGTCTCGAGACCGAGCCGGGGGCGCCGCGTGTCGGCCGCATCGGGCTGGGGCCCACGGGTGAGGTGGTGCGTGAGACCTTTGGCCCTCTCGAGGCCGTTGCACGGGGTGCGGACCGCACCTGGCGGGTTCTGACCACCAGCGTCTACGCTCTGGGGCGAATGATCACAGGCCAGATGTCCGCCGAACAGCTCAATGGTCCGCTTGGCATCGCCCAGATGTCGGGTCAGATCGCCAAGGCCGGGGCCGAGGCCGCGCCTGATCTCGGTCGCAAGATTCTCTACGCTGGGGCGAACCTGATCGCCCTTGCCGCCGTGCTATCGGTGGGAATCGGTTTCATGAATCTCTTGCCCGTACCCGTGCTCGACGGAGGCCACCTTCTGTTTTACGCCTACGAAGCCGTGGCGCGCAGGCCGCTTGCAGCCAGCGTCCAGGCCTTCGGTTACAGGGTAGGCCTTGCGCTGGTGCTGGCTTTGATGTTGTTCGCCACCTGGAATGATTTGCAACGCCTGCAGGTTTTCCAGTTCTTCGGCGGATTGTTCTCCTGATCACGCGCTTCTCCACGGTGATGGCTCAACCCATGCAAATTCGACGCGCCCGCAGCGCCGCCCTTGTTTCCGGCCTGGCCATCCTCATGGCTGCCGGTGCGTTGTTAAGCCCTCAACCGGCCCTGGCCCAGGCGGCCGGCGCCCAGCAGGGAACCGTGCAGCGCATCATCGTCGCTGGCAATGAGCGTATCGAGCAGTCGACTGTACTATCCTACCTGCCTATCGGCGTGGGCGACACCGTGGATCCGGCCCGTATCGACCTGGCCCTCAAGGCTCTTTTCCGGACGGATCTTTTCTCTGACGTGAAGGTTGGGCTTGTCGACGGGGATCTGACCATTGAGGTCGTAGAGAACCCGATCATCAACCGGGTGGTGTTCGAGGGGAACTCTGGCCTTAAGGAGGACAAACTCCGGGACGAGGTCACCGTGCGGCCGCGGGGGATCTTCACCCGGGCCAAGGTGCAGTCGGATGTGCAGCGGATTATCGAGCTTTACCGGCGATCCGGTCGTATCGCCGCCGCCGTCACCCCCAAGATCGTTGAACTGCCCCAGAAGCGCGTGGACCTGATCTTTGAGATCGATGAGGGCCAGAAGAGCGGGATTCTCGGCGTCAACTTTCTGGGGAATGTCGAGTTCTCTGACAATGACCTGCGTGATGTCGTTGTGACCGAGGAGTCGGCTTGGTACCGGTTCTTCTCAAACAACGCGAACTACGATCCTGATCAACTCGAGTACGACAAAGAGCAGCTGCGCAAGCACTATCGGAACCGGGGCTTCTATGACTTCCGGGTCATTTCGGGGGTGGCCGAGTTGTCATCGGCCCGCAACGGTTTCGCTGTGACCTACACCCTCGAGGAAGGTCCGAAGTACAGGTTCGGCAAGATTTCGGTCGAGACGGAGTTGAAGAAGCTCGACACTGGCGTGCTCACCCAGCTTGTGCCCATCCGCAGCGGGGACCTCTACGAGGACGAGCGCATCGAATCCGCCACGGACGCTCTGACCTTCGCCGCCGGCGCCGCCGGATTTGCGGCTGTGGACGTTCGTCCCCGTTATGTGGCGGACCCCAAGACGCAGACCGTGGACGTGATCTTCCAGGTTAATGAGGGCCCAAGAGTCTATGTGAACCGAATAGACATCGTGGGGAACACCCAGACCCTGGATCATGTCATTCGGCGAGAGCTGAACCTGGTTGAGGGCGACGCCTATAACCGCGCTCTGGTCGACCGGTCAGAGAACAACCTCAAGGCGCTCGGCTTCTTCAAGGACGTGACCATTGAGGAAACACCGACCACCAATGCCGACCGAACCGACCTGCTGGTCAAGGTCGAAGAGCAGCCTACAGGTGAGCTCACCTTCAGCGCCGGCTATTCCTCGGTAGATCAGCTCTTGCTCGATCTCGGCATCACCGAGAGGAACTTCCGGGGGCGGGGACAAGACGCCCGGGCGCGGATTTCGTGGGGATCCTACCGCCAGCAACTGGACTTCTCGTTCACCGAACCGCGCTTTCTGGATCGCAACCTGCGGGCGGGCGTTGATCTTTACTACTTTGTCTATGATCTCTCGGACTTTTCCTCCTACGAGACCACCTCCCTCGGTACGAATGTGCGGATTGGCTTTCCGCTGACCGCCGACGCCTTCATGACGATGCGGTATGTCCTTCGCCAGGACGAGGTCCAGGTGCCGGACTATTTCTGTGACCCCTCCCAGCAGCAGGTCTCCCAGACCCTTTGCGATCAGCGAGGGCGCTACACGACCTCGCTGCTGGGGTATCAGGTCACCCTCGACCGCCGCAATGATCCGGTCCGACCGACCCGCGGATATTTCGTCAGCCTGGCCCAGGACCTTGCGGGTCTCGGCGGCGACGTGAATTACCTCCGGTCTGAGCTCGAGGGCGGCTGGTACTACGGCTTCAACAAGGACTTTGTCCTCAGCCTGTCCGGCAGCGCCGGTTACGTCACGGGTTGGGGCGACGATGTTGTCCGCATCAACGACCGCTTCTACAAGGGCGGCAATAGTTTCCGGGGTTTTCGTGTGGCCGGCATCGGTCCCCGAGACATCAGTTTCGGCCGATCCGACGCCCTCGGCGGCGAGGCCTTTGCGATCGGCTCGGCAGAGCTGACCGTACCGACCTTCATCCCCCAGCAGTATGGGATTCGCGCTTCTCTCTTTACCGATGTCGGCACGCTCGGCATCCTGGATGACGCGATCAAGACCGGTTCTGATGGTCTGCCACTTCCTGGCGTTGTCGACGACCTGTCGCTCCGGGCCTCTGCGGGCCTGTCAGTCTTCTGGCGCTCACCCATGGGACCCATCCGCTTCGATTTCAGCCAGATCCTCCAGCGCGAGGACTACGACCGGGTCGAGACCTTCCGCTTTTCCCAAACCACCAAGTTCTGAGAAACTCCAAAATGAACAAGACCGCTCCCCTGGCCGCCGCGGCGGCCATACTGCTCACTTCAGCGCCGGTTCAGGCACAAACGCCTCCGGCCTTGCCTCCGATTAGCCATGGACCGGCCCTGGCTGGGGTCTGCATCCTCTCGCTTGACGGTGCGATCGGGTCATCAACTGTCGGCAAGTATGTCCAAACCCGGCTCCAGCAGATCAGTCAGCAGGTGCAGACCGAACTCACCTCGGAGCAGACCGCGATCCAGAATGAGGCCAAAACCCTGGACGGACAGAAGGCCACCCTTGATCAGGGGGCGTTTGATCAGAGGAACGCCACGCTCCAGGTCCGCGCTGCAGCCCTGCAGCGTAAAGCCCAACTGCGCGAACGCGAGCTGCAGGCCACCCAGCAGAAGGCCCTTGGGAGGGTGGGTCAGGAGCTGGAACCCGTGATCCGCTCCTCCTATCAGCAGGCCAAGTGCAGCGTTCTTCTTCAGAGGGACTCCGTTGTCCTGGCGAACCCCGCCATGGACATCACCCCCTCCGTCGTCACGGGTCTGAACGCCAAGATCACCCAGTTCGCGTTTGACCGCGAGCGGCTTGATCAGGCGATAGCCCCCGCGGCGCCGGCGGCGCCGGCGGCTCCGGCCAGAAGGCCCTGAGGATCGACGCCCTCGGAGCAGGACGGGAGGGATGACCGCCATGCCGGATTCGCGCTTCTTCGAGTCGATGGGGCCGCTCTCGGCAAGGTCGGTGTGCCAACTGGCCGGTATCGCTTTCCCGGACGGCGCAGAGGACGTCTGGATCGATCGTGTCGCCATTGCCTCCCGTTGTGGACCTGGCGCGGTGGCCTTCGTCACCTCCCGCGCCTTTCTGGAGGCGCTGCATGCTGCGCCGCCGACAGCCTGTTTCCTGCCCGAGGCGCTGGCCGGAGAGCTGCCGCCCGGGTGCCTGCCCCTCGTTCACCGGAATCCACAAGGCGCCTACGCCCTCGCGGCTGCCGCCCTGCACATGCCCCGCCAGCACCTCGGCGCCGCCGCGGTGTCTCCGGAGGCTCGCCTTGAGCCCGGTGTTCGTCTCGGGCCCGGCGTCGTCGTGGGACAGGGGGCGGCGATTGGCGCAGGTACTGTCGTCGGACCCAACACCGTGATCGGTCCAGGAGTGGCTATCGGCCGGAACTGTCAGATCGGGGCGAACGTTTCCATCGGTTTCAGCCTGATCGGTGACCGAGTGACCATCCTTTCCGGAGCGGTCCTGGGAGAAGGCGGCTTCGGAGTAACGGCGGGTCCTTCGGGTCTGATCGACGTTCCCCAACTGGGTCGGGTCATTCTTCAGGACCGTGTGACCCTCGGCGCCGGCGCTGCTGTGGACCGCGGGGCCTTCGAGGATACCGTGATCGGTGAGAACACCAAGATCGATAACCTTGTCCATATCGCCCATAACGTTCGTGTCGGTCGCAACTGCGTCATCGCCGCCCAGACCGGCGTCGCGGGTAGCGTCACCATCGGGGATGGCTGCCAGTTCGGCGGGCAGGCAGGAATCGCCGATCACCTGACTATTGGCGACGGCGCCCGGATCGGCGGGTCCGGCGGCGTCCTGAAGAATGTCCCGGCGGGCGAGACCTGGGCAGGCTTTCCCGCCAAGCCGGTCCAGCGTTGGCTGCGGGAGGTCGCTTGGCTCTCCCGCGCCGCCGGGTTTCGCAGCAGAGGAGGGGAGTGATGACCGACCCGGTCGCGGCCACGAGCATAGATATCAGCGAGATTCTCGCGCGTATTCCCCATCGCTATCCCTTCCTGCTGGTGGACCGGGCGGAGGACTATGTGCCCGGCGAGTCCATCACCGGCATCAAGGCCGTCAGCATCAACGAAGGGTTCTTCCAGGGCCATTTCCCGGATTATCCCGTCATGCCGGGTGTGCTGATCGTCGAAGCCCTTGCCCAGACCGGCGCCGTCCTGATGTCCAAGACCCTGGATGTCGATCCCCGCGGCAAGACCATTTTTTTCGCCTCATTAGACAACTGTCGTTTCCGGCATCCCGTCCGGCCGGGCGATCTCCTCAAACTGAATGTGCGGGTCGCCAAGGTCCGCGGAGGCCTTTTCAAGTTTGAGGGGCAGGCGATGGTGGGCGACAAGATCGCTGCCGAGACCGAGTTCGCCGCAATGCTGGTGGAGACTCCCCAATGACTGTCAACATCCATCCCACCGCCATAGTCGCCCCCGGGGCTCAGCTGGACGAGGGGGTCAGCGTCGGCCCCTTCAGCCTGATCGGAGGGCATGCTCGCATTGGCGCCCGAACCCAGATTCTGGCCCATGTGGTCATTGAGAACCGGACGACGGTCGGCGCCGACTGCCTGGTGCGAAACTTCACCAACCTCGGGGGACCGCCGCACCACACCGGATACAAGGGCGAGCCGACGGAGCTTGTGATTGGCGACCGCAACCAGATCTGGGAGCACGTCACCATGCACATTGGCACCCCGAATGGGGGCGGCGTTACTCAGGTGGGTCACGACGGCATGTTCATGGCGACGAGCCACGTCGGGCACGACTGCGAGGTGGGAAACAATGTCATCCTTGCCCACTCCGCCACTCTTGGCGGTCATGTGGAGATCGGGGACCATGTCATGGTGTCGGGCCTGGCCGCCGTGCACCAGCATTGCCGCGTAGGCCGTTTCGCCTTCATTGGCGGGCTGGCGGCCGTGACCAAGGACGTTATCCCCTATGGATTGGTCTGGGGTAACCACGCCCATCTTGAGGGGCTGAACCTGGTGGGCCTCAAGCGCCGGGACTTCAGCCGCGAGACCATCAGCCACCTGCGCGCCGCCTACCGGCTGCTCTTCGCCCGGGAGGGCAGCTTCCAGGAGCGGATCGACGACGCCCTGGCCCTCTACGGGCATAGCGCGCCAGTCCTCGAGGTCATCGATTTCATCCGCGCGGACGAGGCCAATCGTCCGATCTGCCTCCCCGCCCGGGAGGACTGAGCCCCGTGCCGGGGCGTCTCGGCCTGATTGCGGGAGGCGGCGACCTGCCGCTGCAGATTGCGCGTCACTGCGTGGAGACCGGCCGGCCCCTCTTCGTGGTTCGACTGCGGGGTTTTGCCGATCCCACAATGGACGCCTTCCCGGGTGAGGTCGTGGGGCTGGCTGAGGTGGGGCGCTGCATTCGCGTGCTCAAGCAGGCGGGATGTGAGTCGGTCTGTCTCGCCGGAAACGTCGCCCGGCCGGACTTCGCCGCCCTCAAGCCCGACCTGCGCGGCATGGCCATGCTTCCCCGACTGGTCCTTGAGGCCCGCAAAGGTGACGACGCCCTGCTCCGGGCGGTCCTCGACGAGTTCCGCAAGGAAGGCTTTGCCATCGAAGGCGCCCACGAGGCCCGTAGCGACCTGGTCCTCGGCGCCGGCGTCCTTGGCCGTCATGCGCCTGACCACCGCCATAGGGCGGACATCCAGCGCGCCCTCGAGATCGCCCGGAGGATCGGCGAACTGGATATCGGGCAGGGCGCTGTGGTCTGCGATGGACTCGTCCTCGCCGTTGAGGCCCAGGAGGGGACAGACGCCATGCTTCGCCGGGTGGCCGAAGAGGTGGCGCCCGCTCTGCGCGGCGAGGCCGGGCGGCTGCGGGGGGTGCTGGCCAAGGCGCCTAAGCCGATCCAGGAGACGCGCGTGGACCTGCCGGCTCTGGGTCCCGCTACCGTCCGGGGGGCCGCTCGGGCCGGGCTGGCGGGCATTGCGGCAGAGGCTGGCCGCACCCTGGTTCTGGAGCGGGAGGTCGTGATCGCCCTCGCCGATGAACTCGGCCTCTTTGTCGTCGGGGTGGAGGGTTCATGACCGCGCAATCGCCCGTGATCATGCTCGTCGCTGGTGAGCCGTCGGGCGACGATCGCGGCGCCGGTCTGGCCAGGGCCCTGCGCGCCCGCCTGGGCGAGGACCTAAGGCTGACGGGTGTTGGCGGCCCACGTATGGCCGCGACCGGTATCTCCAGCCTGTTCGACATGTCCGACATTTCGGTCTTCGGCCTGCTGGAGGGCCTGCTGGCCATCCCGCGCGTGCGGCGGCGGGCGGAGGAGACGGCCCGCGCCGTGGTCCGTGAAGGCGTCGACCTGGTGGTGTTGATCGACTCCTGGGGCTTCAGCTGGCTGACGGCGCGCGCCATCCGCCGGCTGGCCCCCGGGGTCCGGCTGGTCAAGTATGTCGCGCCCCAGGTCTGGGCGACACGGCCGGGGCGGGCCAAGGCCCTGGCGGGGCTTGTCGACCACCTCCTGGTCATCAACAGCTTCGAGCCGCCCTATTTCGAGGCCTGGGGCCTGCCCACCACCTTCGTCGGCAATCCGGCCCTGCATATGGACTTCTCGGCCTGCGATCCCGCCGCATTCCGGGCCCGGCACGGGATCGGGGCGCAGGCGCCGGTGCTCCTGGTCCTACCCGGAAGCCGCCCCGGAGAGGTGGACCGCCTCCTTGGCCCCTTCGAGGACGCCATTCGCCGGCTCAAGGCGGAGCACTCCGGCCTGCGGGTGGTCCTGCCGGTGGCCGACGCCGTCGCCGACCGGGTCCGCGCCACGGTGGCTGGCTGGCCCTTCCGGGTCCATGTCGTGGACGGCGAGCAAGAAAAGCGCGAGGCTATGAAGGCCTCGGACCTGGCCCTGGCCTGTTCAGGGACAGTGACCCTGGAGGTGGCCCAGGCTGGTGTTCCCATGGTGGTGGCCTATCGCCTGGGGGCGGTGACCCACTTCGTAGCCAAGTTCCTGATCCGGACGCCCTGGGTGGTGCTGTTCAACATCGCCGCCCGGGACTTCGTGGCGCCAGAACTGATCCAGGATGACTGTACTGGGACCCGTCTCGCCGCCGAGCTGGACCGGCGCCTGCGGGACCCGGCCTTCCGTCGCGCCCAGGTCGCCGCCCAGGACGCCGCCCTGGACCAAATGGGACGCGGCGGCCCCGATCCCTCTGAGGCCGCCGCGCAGGTCATTCTGGATATGCTGTCGGAGGATCAGCCGCGCTTGTCGAGCGGCACATAATCCCGCGGGGCGGCGCCCGTGTAGATCTGGCGCGGGCGACCGATCTTCTGAGACGGATCCTCGATCATTTCCTTCCACTGGGAAATCCAGCCTACCGTGCGCGCCAGGGCGAACAGCACGGTGAACATCTCCGGCGGGAACCCGAGGGCCCGAAGGGTGATGCCCGAGTAAAAGTCGACGTTCGGATAGAGCTTGCGCTCCACGAAGTAGGGGTCGTTGAGGGCGATCTTCTCCAGCTCCATCGCCACCTTCAACAGGGGGTCGTCGGAGTGACCGACCTCGGCCAGGACCTCATGGCAGGTCTGCTGCATGACCTTGGCGCGCGGATCATAGTTCTTGTAGACCCGGTGGCCGAAGCCCATCAGCCGGTACTTCCGGTCCTTCACGCCCTGGACGTATTCCGGGATCCGGTCGACCGAACCGATCTCAGCCAGCATATTCAGGGCCTCTTCGTTGGCCCCGCCGTGGCTGGGGCCCCAGAGACAGGCGATGCCCGCAGCGATACAGGCAAACGGGTTGGCGCCTGACGACCCGGCAAGCCGCACGGTGGAGGTCGAGGCGTTCTGTTCGTGGTCCGCATGCAGGATGAAGATCCGGTCCATCGCCCGGGTCAGGACCGGGTTGGGCTTCCAGTCCTCGGCGGGAACGGAGAAACACATGCGCAGGAAGTTCTCCGAATAGGAGAGCTCGTTGCGCGGATAGACGAAGGGCTGGCCACGGAAGTACTTAAAAGCCCGCGCCGCAATTGTCGGCATCTTGGCGATCAGCCGGTGCGACGAGATGATCCGCTGCTGCGGGTCGTCGATGTTGGCGCTGTCGTAATAGAAGGCGGACAGGGCGCCGACCGCACCGACCATGATGGCCATCGGGTGAGCATCACGCCGGAAGCCATTGAAGAACCGATCGAACTGATCATGGACCATGGTGTGGTTCGTGATCGTGTTCTGAAAGGTCTCGTAATCCTTGGCGTTGGGCAGGTCGCCGTTCAGCAGGAGATAACAGACCTCCAGGAAGGTCGACTTCTCGGCCAGTTGGTCGATGGGGTAGCCGCGGTGAAGCAAGACGCCCTTGTCGCCATCGATGAAGGTGATCTTGCTTTCGCAGGAGGCGGTCGAGGTGAAACCCGGGTCGTAGGTGAAGACGTCGGCTTCCGCATAGAGCTTGCGAACATCGACGACCGCGGGGCCATCCGTACCCCGGAGCACCGGAAGCTCGACGGTTTTACCCTCGACGCTGATCTTTGCGGTATCCCCCATCACATCCCCTCGTTCCGGTGGAAATTGAACCCGAGTTTTAAAGCCTTATAGCGCCTAACGCTTCGTTAGGAAGGGCATCCTGAATCCGGGCCAGGCTTTCGTTCCGACCGATGGAAACGAGGGCGCCCGCAAGATCAGGCGCCGGTGATCCCCCTGACAGAACGGCGCGCAGGGCAGGGCCGAACTTGCCGATCCCGACCCCCTCGGCGTCTGCGAAACTCCGGATTGAGGCCTCAAGCGCCGCGAGCGTCCATTCGGCCCCCTCAATCCAGAAGGCCAGACGACCCAGGCGGGCGCAGGTTTCTTCGGTCAACTGCCCACGCGCCTTCTCCGGCAGCTCCAGGGGCCGGCGCTTCAGGGCGAAGATGACGGCGTCGGCCAGCTCCAGGGTCGTGCGCGCGCCTTCCCGCACCAGGGGCAGGGTGCGCAGCAGGATCTCGCGGTCGCCATCGTGGAGCGGCCAGTCCCGGCTTTTCAGCACGGTTTCCACCAGGTCGGCGAGGCGTTCAGGCTCAGCCAGACGGATGTAGTGGTTGTTGAGGTGGTTCAGCTTGTCCCAGTCCAGACGGGCGGGTGCGCCCACCACGTCGCGGATATCGAACCAGGCGCGGGCCTGGGCGTCCGAGAAGATCTCATCGTCCCCGTGCCCCCAGCCCAGCTTGGCCAGGTAGTTCCGCAGGGCCTCGGGCAGGTAGCCCATGTCGTCGAATTCGCTGACCGCCTGGGCGCCGTGCCGCTTGGACAATTTCTTGCCGTCTGGACCGTGGATCATGGGCAGATGAGCCCAGACCGGCGTGTCCCAACCCATGGCCTGATAGATGTGCGTCTGGCGGGCGGCGTTGGTCAGGTGGTCGTCGCCGCGAATGACGTGGGTCACCCCCATGTCGTGGTCATCCACCACCACGGCGAGGTTGTAGGTGGGGGTGCCGTCGGTGCGCAGCAGGATCAGGTCGTCGAGGTCCACATTGCGGAAGACGACCTCACCCTTCACCTGGTCGTCGATCCGGGTCTCGCCGGACTGCGGCGCCCGAAGGCGGACGACGTGCGGGCGGTCCGGGTCCATCGGTCCGCCGTTGGCGTCCCGCCAGGGCGTGCGCACGACCCGGCCCTCGGCCCGGGCGCGCTCGCGCTCCTCGGCCAGCTCGTCCGGGGTCATGTAGTCCCGGTAGGCGGCCCCGCGGGCCAGCAGTTCCAGCGCCACTTCCCGGTGCCGGTCGGCGCGGGCGAACTGGAAGACCGGCGCCTCGTCCGGCTCCAGGCCCAGCCAGGTCAGGCCGTCGAGGATCACCTTCACGGCGGCTTCGGTCGAACGCTCCCGGTCCGTGTCCTCGATGCGGAGCAGGTACTTTCCGCCCATCCGCCGGGCGTAGAGCCAGTTGAACAGGGCGGTGCGCGCCGTTCCGATATGCATGGATCCGGTCGGCGAAGGCGCGATGCGCGTGACGACCTGACGTTCGCTCATGGGGGTCCCGGGGCAGATGACTGAGGAGGCCGCGACCGGCGGCGGGCCGCCTCTTAGCATGCGCCTTGGCGGCGGTCCTAGTCTGGCGCGCATCCGCCCCTGGCTGGCCCGCCAGGCCACCCTCCAGGAAGGGCGCCTCGGCCTCTGGACACCCGTGGCCCTGGGGTGTGGCGCCGCCCTTTACTTCCTGCTGCCGGCCGAGCCCCTCGCGGCCGTGGGGCTCGCGGTCCTCCTGGTCGCGGCGGTCCTGGTCGTTCTGTCACGACGGGCACGGTTGCAGCCCTCCCTCGTGAGGCTCCTGACGCTCCTGGCCTGCCTGCTGGCCGGGTTTGGCCTCGCCCGCCTCCGGACCGAGGAGGTCCGGGCGCCCGTCATGCCGCCCGGCGGCGAGGTGCGGCGGGTGGAGGCCTGGGTGGTGGATGTCGCCAGTCCGGGGCAGGGGGGAAGCCGCGTTCTCCTGGCCCCTGTCGCCATCGCCGGCCTATCCGCCGGGCAGACCCCGGTCCGGATCCGGCTGACTCTCCGGGGCGAAGGCGCGCCCCCGGCGCCCGGGACACGGATCACCGTCCCCGCCCTGCTCAATCCGCCGCCCCCACCGTCCGCCCCCGGTTCCTACGACTTCGCCCGCGACGCCTTCTTCGACGGCGTTGGAGGAGTCGGCCTGGCCCTCGGCGAGATCCGGACGCTTCCGCCGTCGGAGGCTGGACTTCCAGGGAGCCTGGTCCTTCAAATGCGCGTCAACGCCTTCCGTTGGGACCTGACCCGGCGGCTTGTCGAGCGGATGGGACCCGACCGGGGCGGCCTCGCCGCCGCCATGACCACGGGCCATGAGGCCTTCGTCCCGGCCGCCCAGGAGGAGGCGCTGAGGGGGGCGGGACTGGCCCATATCATCTCGATCTCCGGCCTGCACATGGCCATCGTCGGCGGCTTTATCTATGGCCTCCTTCGCCTCGCGGTCGCCGGGGTTCCGGGCCTCGCCCTGCGCCTTCCCGGGCGCAAGATCGCCGCTATCGGCGGCATGATCGCCGTCCTGGGCTATCTTGTCCTTTCCGGGGCGCCGGATCCGGCGGTCCGGGCGGGGGTGACCGCCTGCGCGGCCTTCGCAGCCATACTGGCTGACCGCCGCGCCATCAGCCTGCGCACCCTGGCCCTGGCGGCGAGCCTTCTTCTCATTCTGCGACCGGAGGCCGTGACCCAGCCCGGGTTCCAAATGTCCTTCGCCGCCACGGCCGCCCTCGTCGCCCTGGCGGAGGCCTGGCCGTCCCCGGTCCGCGAGATCTCAGCGCCGCTGGCGATCCGGCTCCTGCAGGGCGCCCGGACAGCCCTGGTCGCAGGCTTCCTGATCTCCTTGGCGGCGGGCCTGGCCACCGGTCCCTTCGCCCTCCAGCATTTTAACCGCGTGGCCCTTTACGGCCTGCCGGCAAACCTGGTTTCGGAGCCGGTCTCGACCCTGTTGCTCATGCCCGCCCTGGCTCTCGGCGTGGTCCTGACGCCCCTGGGCCTGGGCGACCTGCCCCTCGAAGCCGCCGGGCTGGGGATCGACGCCCTCAACGCCATCGCCCGGACCTTCTCCAGCCTGCCCGGGGCCGAGCAGGTGGTTGCGAGCGCCCCGCCCTGGGCTCTTCCGGTCGCCTTCCTGGGGATTCTCTTCATCTGCCTGTGGCGGGGACCGCTCCGCTGGCTTGGGCTTCCTTTGGCGTTGGCGGTGAACCTCGCCCCGCGCACGCCGTCGCCGGACCTCTGGGTCGCCCACGACGCGGCGTCTGCGGCCGTGAGGGTCGGGGACGCAGCCGTCTTTCTCAGGCCCGATGTCCGCAGGTTTGGCGCCGAAGTCTGGGCGCGGCGGCGGGGACTGTCCATGACCGAGGAGGCGCCGACCTTCGCCGCAGGTCAGGCCTGCGGCGCCCATGCCTGCCAGCCCGATGGCGCAGGGCTTCCGGTCGCCGTGGTCTGGACCCGCAGGCCCGGGATTCTCCAGAGGGAGTTCCAGGCCGCCTGCGCCAGGGCCGACCTTGTTATCCTCCGGGCCGACCGGCCACCGGGACCGTGTGAAGCGCGGATCGTCCTGGACGCGGAAGACTTTCGCTCAGGCGGCGCACTGGAGCTGTGGCGACGGCCGGACGGCGAATGGCGCGCCCTGTGGGCCCAGCCCCTCCGGGGTCAGAGGCCCTGGGCGCGCACCGAACATCAGTGATAGGCGCGGATCAGGCCGACCAGCTTACCTTGAACCTCAACCTGGTCCGGACCGAAGATACGGGTCTCGTAAGCGGGGTTGGCCGCCTCCAGGGCGATAGAGCCGCCCTTGCGGCGCAGGCGCTTCAGGGTGGCTTCCTCGCCCATGACCAGGGCCACGACGATATCCCCTGAATTGGCCGAGTCCGTCCGCCGGATAACGACCTTGTCCCCGTCCAGGATGCCGGCGTTGATCATGGAGTCGCCCTGGACCTCCAGCACGAAATGCTCACCGGCGCCAAGGATTGCCTCCGGGACATGCATGCGATCCCGCTCCTGCTGGATCGCCTCAATGGGCGTCCCAGCAGCGATGCGGCCCAGGACCGAAAGTTCTCGGGTGTCATTGGCGGCCAGGGGCGCAAGGGGCGGGTCTCCGGGTTGGACGACGGAGAGGCGGGCGGGCCCGCGTCCCTTGGGCGGCGCCGACGTCGTGGCCTGCTGCGGCAGCTTGACCACCTCCAGGGCGCGGGCCCTGTGGGGGAGCCGGCGCAGGAAGCCCCGTTCCTCAAGGGCTGTGATCAGCCTGTGGATGCCGGATTTGGACGCCAGGTCGAGGGCGTCCTTCATCTCGTCAAACGATGGGGAAACCCCCGTTTCCTTGATGCGTTCGTGGATGAACATGAGCAGCTCGTGCTGCTTGCGCGTCAGCATATCCGGAGCCCCCTCCAGGGAACAAAGCAACAACTCTTGAGCGTGTTCTCAAGGTGTTCTGCGAGATTGTCAAGCAGCCCGCATGGCGGGTCTCAGGCGCCGAGAAGTTCCCGGGTCGCGGCCGTCACATCGGCCTGCCGCATGAGGCTTTCGCCCACCAGCATGGCGAGGGCGCCGGACTTGGACAGTCGCTCGGCGTCCGCTCGGGTGAAGATGCCGCTTTCGGTCACAAGCTGAGCGTTTTCAGGCTTCTGGGTCGCTAATCTCTCGGTGACGGAGAGGTCGGTGACGAAGGTCCTGAGGTCCCGGTTGTTGACCCCCACCAGCCGGGCGCCCAACCGGCCCGCGCGCGCCATCTCGTCCTCGTCATGCACCTCGACAAGGGCGTCCATCCCAAGCCGGGCGGCCTCGGAGAGCAGTTCGGCGGCCAGGACATCATCGACCATGGCCAGAATCACGAGGATGGCGTCGGCCCCAAGGGCGCGGGATTCGGCGACCTGCCAGGGATCGACCAGGAAGTCCTTGCGCAGGCAGGGCAGGGCGACCGCAGCCCTCGCCGCCTCCAGGTAGGCGTCGTCGCCCTCGAAGCTGGGTCCGTCCGTCAGCACCGACAGACAGGCCGCGCCGCCGTCCGCATAGGCCCGGGCGAGCACGGGGGGATCAAAGTCCTCCCGGATGAGCCCCTTGGACGGCGAGGCCTTCTTGATCTCGGCGATCAGGGCCAGGCGGCCGGGGCGGGCCTTGGCGACAAGGGCGGCGGTGAACCCCCGGGGCGCGGGC
>VYLB01000007.1_pt1 | contig 50492 bp, 50 predicted proteins | sample 5114431 | NCBI WGS metagenome assembly VYLB01 (sample SAMN12291786, study PRJNA351875) | freshwater metagenome | isolation source: freshwater lake | place: USA: Michigan, Gull Lake | collected 2013-08-08
GCCGCCGCCGGGCGCCCCGCAGCTTCGAGGGCGATGAAGGCCAGGGCGCCGGCCCGGGCGACGAGGGCTGACCACGGCGCGGTTGCGTCCGCACGGCTTCGGGGCTAGCCCTTGGCCATGGCGCACGATTGCGGACACGATGACGGCCCTGGACAGAGCCTGGCCGGACAGGGGCTTGCGGCCGCCCTGGCCGACGCAGAGGCGCGCTGCGTCAACGCTCGCGAACGCCTGACCGCACCGCGCCGTCGGGTCCTTGAGTTGCTGCTGTCCTCAGACGCCCCGCTTAAGGCCTACGACATGATCGCCGCCTTCGGGGGCGATGGCGCGCCGGCCAAGCCGCCCACCGTCTACCGGGCCCTCGACTTTCTGGAGAAGCAGGGCTTCGCCCACCGCATCGAGAGCCTGAACGCCTACGTGCCCTGCCGGATTCGCGGCGACGCCCACCGGGCCGCCTTCCTGATCTGTGACTGCTGCGGTGCAGCCCGGGAGTTCGAACCCGGCCTCGACGCCGGCCTGGCGGCGGCGGCAGAGGCGGGGTACTCGGTGCGCAGCCTGACCCTGGAAGCCCGCGGCCTCTGCCCCGCCTGCCGCGCCGCCTGAACCCGGGCGACCGCCATGATCGAGGTCACCCCCGCCATCCTCATCGCCGAGGACGAGATCACCGAGCGCTTCATCCGCGCCGCAGGCCCGGGCGGGCAGAACGTCAACAAGGTCTCCACCGCCGTCGAGCTGCGCTTCGATGTCCGTCGGTCGCCATCCCTGCCCAATGACGTGGCCGTCCGGCTGATGAAGCTGGCGGGCCGGCGCCTGACCCAGGACGGCGTGCTGGTGCTCAGCGTGATGACCCACCGCAGCCAGGAACGGAACCGGGCCGAGGCCCTGCAGCGGCTCGTTGAGCTCATCCGCAAGGCCGCGGAGCCGCCGCCGCCGCCGCGCAAGCGCACCCGCCCCACACTGGCCTCGAAGGTCCGGCGTGTGGAGGGCAAGGTGCGACGGGGCAGCGTGAAGTCCCTCCGGGGGAAGGTGCGGGGCGAGGACTGAACCCCGCCCCGCCTCAGGGTCAGTGCACCTGGGGTCGGCCGATCACCAGGCCGTCCGGCCCGGTGGTCACGGCGATGACGGATCCGTCCACCAGGTCGCCCTGCAGCAGCTTGCGCGCCACCGGGTCGACCAGGTCCTTCTGGATCACCCGCTTGAGCGGCCGGGCGCCGTAGACCGGGTCATAGCCCTTGTCGGCCATCCAGGTCATGGCCGCGTCGTCCAGGGACAGGGTCATCCGCCGGTCGGCCAGCAGAGTCTCCAGGCGCTTCAACTGGATGCGGACAATGTTGTCCATCTCCGCCCGGCCCAGCCTGCGGAACAGGATGATTTCGTCCACCCGGTTCAGGAATTCGGGCCGGAAGTGGCCGCGGACCACGCCCATGACTTCGCCCCGCACCGCCTCGACATCCTCGCCCTCCTTCTGGCCGGCCAGGTACTCCGAGCCGAGGTTGGAGGTCATGATCAGGAGGGTGTTGCGGAAGTCCACGGTCCGGCCCTGGCCGTCGGTCAGGCGGCCGTCATCCAGCACCTGCAGCAGGACGTTGAAGACGTCCGGATGGGCCTTCTCGACCTCGTCGAACAGCACCACCTGGTAGGGCCGGCGGCGCACCGCCTCGGTCAGGGCCCCGCCCTCGTCGTAGCCGACATAGCCCGGAGGCGCCCCGATCATGCGGCTGACCGAGTGCTTTTCCATGTACTCGCTCATGTCGAGGCGGGTGATGGCGGACTCGTCGTCGAAGAGGAACTCGGCCAGGGCCTTGGTCAGCTCGGTCTTGCCCACGCCCGTCGGGCCAAGGAACAGGAAGGAGCCGATCGGTCGGGCGGGGTCCTGCAGGCCGGCGCGGGCCCGGCGGACGGCGTCGGAGACAGCCTCTAGGGCCTCCTCCTGGCCGACCACGCGGCCACGCAGGGAGTCCTCCATGCGCAGCAGTTTCTCGCGCTCACCCTCCAGCATCCTGTCGACAGGCACGCCCGTCCAACGGGAGACCACGGCGGCGATCTGGGCGGCGTCCACCACCTCGGGGCTGACGGCGTCGCCGGCGGCCTTCTGCTCGGCGGCGGCGAGCTGCTTCTCGAGGGGCGGGATCTCACCGTAGGCGATCTCGGAGGCCCTCTGTAGGTCGCCGCGGCGTTGGGCGGCCACCAGTTCGGCGCGCAGGCGGTCGAGGGCCTCGCGCACCTGGGCGGCGGAGGAGACCTTCTCCTTCTCGGCCTTCCAGCGGGCGGTCATCTCAGCCGACTGGCCCTCGAGGTCGTCGAGCTCGTCCTCCAGCTTCTCCAGACGCTGGCGGGAGGCCTCGTCGCTCTCCTTGGTCAGGGCCTCGCGCTCGATCTTCAGTTGCACGACCCGGCGGTCGATCTCGTCCAGCTCCTCAGGCTTGGAATCCACCGCCATGCGCACCCGGCTGCCGGCCTCGTCGACCAGGTCGATGGCCTTGTCGGGCAGGAAGCGGTCGGTAATGTAGCGGTTCGACAGGGTGGCGGCGGCGACGATGGCGCTGTCGGTGATCCGCACCCCGTGGTGGACCTCATACTTCTCCTTCAGGCCCCGCAGGATGGAGACCGTGTCCGCGACCGTCGGCTCGGAGACGAAGACGGGCTGGAAGCGCCGCGCCAGGGCGGCGTCCTTCTCCACGTGCTTGCGATATTCGTCCAGGGTCGTGGCGCCCACGCAGTGCAGCTCGCCCCGTGCCAGGGCCGGCTTGAGCAGGTTAGAGGCGTCCATGGCGCCGTCGGCCTTCCCGGCGCCGACCAGGGTGTGCATCTCGTCGATGAACAGCACGACCGAGCCTTCGGCGGCGGTCACCTCGTTCAGCACCGCCTTGAGGCGCTCCTCGAACTCGCCGCGGTACTTCGCCCCGGCGATCAGGGCGCCCATGTCGAGGGCGAGCAGCTTCTTGTCCTTAAGGCTCTCAGGCACGTCGCCATTGACGATGCGCTGGGCCAGGCCCTCGACAATGGCGGTCTTGCCGACCCCGGGCTCGCCGATCAGGACCGGGTTGTTCTTGGTCCGCCGCGAAAGGACCTGGATGGTCCGGCGGATCTCTTCATCGCGGCCGATCACCGGGTCGACCTTTCCGTCCCGGGCGGCCTGGGTCAGGTCGCGGGCATAGCGCTTGAGGGCGTCGTAGCCCTCCTCGGCCGAGGCGCTGTCGGCGGTCTTTCCCTTGCGCAGGGCCTTGGCGGCCTCTTCCAAGGCCGGCTCGGTCGCACCGGCGTCGCGCAGGGCGCGGGCGGCCTCGCCGCCCTCCTTGGCGATGGCGATCAGCAGGCGCTCGGTGGTGACGAAGGCGTCGCCGGCGGCCTTGGCGCCGGCCTCAGCGGCGGCGAAGACGCTGGCCGACTCCGGGGCCAGGTAGATCTGGCCGGACCCGCCCTCGACGCGCGGGCGCTTTGTCAGGAGGGTGTCCACCGCTTGGTCAACCGCGTCGGGCCGCCCGCCCGCGCTTTGGATGAGGGCGCGCGACAGCCCGTCCTTCTCCTCAAGCAGGATCTTGAGCAGGTGCTCGGGCGCGAACTGCTGGTGACGGCGGGCCAGGGCGAGGCTCTGGGCCGACTGAACCGCCTGTTTGGCGCGGTCGGAATACTGGTCGATGTTCATGTGTCCCCTCGTAAGGCGGATGGAGGACGGTCACCTTGATCAAGCGCAACCGCCGCCCCGGGGATGTAGTGTTGCGCTTCCGCCACACAAGAGGACCCGGGGCCGCGATCAGTTCCGCGCGTAGACCTTGACGACTTCGTAGCGGATCATGTTGTCGGCGAAGGCGGCGGCCATCGCCTTGTCGTCGGTGGTCCCGCCCGGCTCCTCACGATCAGTTGAGGTCCTGAGGGTCAGGGGGCAGCTGGGGCAGGGGGGCGACGGGGACCCCGTCCTCCAGGAGTGCGCGGGCGTCCTCGGGGGTGGCTTCGCCATAGATGCCGCGTTCCTCCGACCGACCCTCGTGGATGGCGCGGGCCTCGCGGGCGAAGGTGTCGCCCACATAGTCGAAGTTGTCCTCGACGTGCCGGCGGACCCGGCTCGCCATCTCCATCATCATCTCACGCGTGGGGCCTGGAGCCGGCCCGTCCCGCCCCTTGGTGGTGACCACCGAGGGAGCCATGATCTGCTTGCGGACCTCAGCGGAGCCGCACGCCGGGCAGGAGACGAGGCCGCGCGCGGACTGGTCGTCGAAATCGCCGGAGCTTCCGAACCAGCCCTCGAAGTCGTGGCCGGCGCCGCACGCCAGGGCGTAGCGGATCACGCGAGGGGCTCCGGCGCGGAGAAGTCGCGGGCGTTGGCCAGGGCCGGGATGGCGCGCCGGGCGCGGGCCGCGGCGGCTAGGTCGAGGTCCACCACCAGGACGCCGGGCTCATCATGGTCGAGGACGCCCAGCACCTCGCCCCAGGGCCCGACCGCTAGGCTCCGCCCCCAGGTACCGCGCCGGTCTTCGTGGAAGCCGCCCTGGGCCGGGGCCAGGACGAAGCTGCCGGTCTCAATGGCCCGGGCCCGGAGCAGGATCTCCCAGTGCGCCTCACCGGTGGGCCGGGTGAAGGCGGCGGGCACACTCATCACCTCCGCCCCGGCCAGGGCCAGGGCCCGGTAGAGGGCGGGGAACCGCATGTCGTAGCAGATGGACAGGCCCAGCCTGGCCTCGCCCACGCGAGCGGTCACCGCCTGGTCGCCGGGGGCGTAGGCGGCGCTCTCCCGCGCCGTCTCGCCATTGGGCAGATCGACGTCAAACATGTGCAGCTTGTCGTACCAGGCCGACACCCCGCCGTCGGGGCCGACCAGCAGGCTGCGGTTGGCCGCCTTCTCGCCACCGGCGTCCACCAGGGCCGAGCCGACCAGAACGTGCAGGCCGCGCTCCCGGGCGAAGTCGCGCAAGCCGCAGACCACCGGATCAGCGTCCACCGTTGTCAGGGCCGCCTTCAGGAGGTCGCGGTCCTTCTGCAGGATGTTGGTCCCCTCAGGGGTCAGGATCAGCTCCGCGCCGGCCTCCGCCGCCTGGCGGACCAGGGGCAGGACATGATCCAGCGCGGCGGCCTGGGTCGCCGGCGTCCGGGTCTGGACCAGGGCGACGCGCACGCGCCTCAGCCCGCCAGCAGGGCGTCGAGTCGGCCCTGCGCCTCCAGGTCGTGCAGGTCGTCGCAGCCGCCGACGTGCTGGCTTCCGATAAAGATCTGCGGATAGGTGGCCGCGCCACCGGACTTCTGGAGCATTTCGGCCCGCTTGCCAGCGTCGAAGGCGGCCTCGATCTCGGTGACCTCGGCGCCCTTGCGCTCTAGGAGGCCCAGGGCCCGGACGCAGTAGGGGCAGAAGGGCTTGGTGTAGATGGTCACGGCGGCCATGCGCGTCTCCCTCGGCTCTCAGGGCCGGTTCTATATGGTGAGGCTTGCCGGGTCTTTAACCCTGGCGATGACGGCGGCGTCCACCCCTGCGGCGCCGGCGGCCTTCAGCGCCCGGGCGCAGGCTTCAAGGGTGGCGCCGGTGGTCATGACATCGTCAATCAGAAGGATGCGCCGACCCTCCACCTGGCGACGGCGCCTGTCGGGGACCCGAAAGGCCGCGGCCACGTTCCGCCGACGGCCCGTTCCTGATCGCCCCGCCTGCGCGCCCGTGTCCCGCCGACGGATCAGGGCGTCGGCCAGGTAGTCCCGCGACCAGAGCCGGGCTAAGGGCCGGGCGATCTCTGCGGCCTGGTTATAGCGCCGGCGGAACAGGCGCGAGGGATGCAGGGGCACGGGGGCGATGGCGTCGGCCTCGGCCAGCAGGTCCCGGGCCGAGCGCGAGATCCAGGCGGCGAACAGGGCCGAGAGGTCGGTCCGGTCGGCGTACTTCAGCTGGAGGACCAGGCCCCGGGAGGCCTCGTCATAGAGGCAGGCCCCCCGGGCGCGGTCGAAGGCCCGGGGCTTGGCCAGGCAGGCCGCGCAGCGTGCGCCGGGCCCCAGGCTGAACTCGAAGGGCGTCCCGCAACCGTCGCAGACCGGATCATCGAGGAAGGCGATGCGGCTCCAGGCCTCGGCGGAAAGCCCGGGGCTCTGGACCGGTCGGTCATCATCCAGGGACCGGTGGGGATAGATGACGTCCAGCGCCGCCCGGCCCGCCCGTGCGAGGCGCCCGGCGGGTTCCCAGGCCCGGCCGAAAGGTTCATTGTCGCGGCCCATGCCGCCCTCCGCCTCGCCCCCGCGAATCTTCGACCGCGACCTCCTGCGCCGGCGGCTGGACCGGGCCGCCCCCGGATACGCCGGGGCCGACTTCCTGAAGCGCCGCGCCGCAGGCGACATCGTGATGCGCCTGGAAGCCATCATGCGCGACTTCCCCCGCGCCGTCGACCTCGGGGCCCGCAACGGCGCCTTCGCCGAAGCCCTGGCCGAGAGCGACGCCGCCCCCCGGGTGGGCCTGCTCGTCGAGGCGGAGCTGTCCGGCGCCATGCTGGCGGGACGGGCGGGGATGCGCATCGTCGCCGATGAGGAGCGCCTGCCCTTCGCCCCGGCCAGCCTGGACCTCATCGTCTCCAGCCTGTCCCTGCACTGGGCCAATGACGTGGTGGGCGCCCTGGTCCAGGCCCGGCTGGCGCTCAAGCCCGACGGCCTTTTCATCGGGGCCCTGTTCGGCGGGGCGACCCTGACCGAGCTGCGCCAGTCCCTGACCGCCGCCGAGCTGGAGCTGACCGGCGGGGCCGGGCCCCGGGTCTCGCCCTTCGCCGACCCCTCGGACGCCGCGGGCCTGCTGCAGAGGGCCGGCTTCGCCCTGCCCGTCGCCGACGTCGACCGGGTGAGGGTGCGCTACGACCATCCCCTGAAGCTGATGGCGGACCTGAGGCGGATGGGGGAGACCTCGGTCCTCGCCGAGCGGCACCCCCGCCCCCTGACCCGGAAGGTCCTGGCCCGGGCCTTCGAGATCTACGCCCGCGACTTCGCCGGCCCGGACGGGCGGATCGCGGCGACCTTCGAGATCCTCACCCTGACCGGCTGGTCGCCCTCGGAGATCCAGCAGAAGCCCCTCAGGCCGGGGTCCGCGAAGATGCGGCTGGCCGACGCCCTGGGCGGGGAGGAGCAAAGCGTCCCCGGGACCCGGCCTCAGCGGCGCTGAAGCGGGCCCGGCGTCCGATCGGGGGCGAGATCGACCAGGATGTCGCCGGGCGGGTCGGCGATCAGCCGCCGGGTGATCCGCTCGTAGCGGGCCAGGAAGTCGTCCAGTTCGGCCTCGCCCATGGCCCGGCCAGGCCGTCCCGCCGCGATGGTGCGGGCCAGCTCCGCCTCCTGCTCACCCCGCCAGCGGCGGACGGTGGGAAAGTCCGGCGCCCGCAGGAAGACCGTCAGGTCCGGGGCCTTGAAGAGGTCCGCATACCGCCCCGCCAGCGCCGCCTCCACCGCCCCGCGCCAGGTCCCGTCGGGGTCGTGCTCGCGTTCCAGCGCATTGATGGGGGCCGAGGCCGCCGCCGAGGGATCGGGCCGGGCGCCCAGACACCAGCCCTCCAGGATCACGACGTCGGCGGACCCTTCGAAGATCGGCTGCTCGTCCTCCGGGACGGGGGCGTCCCTGCCCTTGTCGAAGCGCGGCAGGCGCACCGGGCCGGGGCCGGTCAGGGCCTCGATCACTGTCAGGGCGAGGGCGGGATCATGGGTCCCCGGCGGGCCGCGCACGGCGAATAGGGGGTGGACCCGCCGCGCCAGGTCGGCCCTGACCTCGGGGCCGAGATAGACATCGTCGAGGGATAGGACCGCACAGGACCGGCCCGCCTGCGCCAGCGCCGAGGCCAGGCCCGCCGCCAGGGTCGACTTGCCCGACCCCTGCGCCCCCGAGAGGCCCAGCACCCAGCCTGGCCGGTCGGCGCGCGCCAGGACGAGATCGGCCAGGGCCTCGACTAGCCCGGCCACAGCTCAGACCAGGTCTCGGAGCCAGGCCACCAAGGGCGCGTCCGCCGGCGGCATGGGATAGTCCCCCAGCTGGTTCGGCTTCACCCAGGCCAGGCCCGCATGCTCCTTCGCCGTCACCACCCCGCTCCATCGGCGCACCAGGTAGAGCGGCATGAGCAGGTGGAAGTCCTCATAGGCGTGGCTGGCGAAGACGAAGGGGGCGAGGCAGGCCTCGGTGACCTCGATGCCCAGCTCTTCGGACAGCTCGCGGATCAAGCAGGCCTCAGGCGATTCGCCCGCCTCCACCTTGCCCCCGGGAAATTCCCAGAGACCCGCCAGGGCCTTGCCCTCGGGGCGCTGGCAGATCAGGACGCGGCCATCGACATCGATCAGGGCGGCGGCGGCCACAAGCAGCAGGCGGCGGGTTTCAGGCATGCCGCCTTGATCGCCCCGGCGGGCCCGGTTGGCAAGCCGGCCTTGACTTCCGGGGCCCGGAAGGCCACTTCCCCCTTGTGTCCCGGCTCCTCCGGGGCGACATCGGCGTTCCAGTCGCGTGAGGGTTGCCCCGGCAACTCGCCTGTCGAGCGCCTTGAAGCGACATCGCAGATCGCCCCGCCACGCGGGGGCATCCCCCCAAGACACGCCGAACGGCGCCCCCGAGACGGGCCGCCTGATTCCGCGCACCGAAAGACACCTTCAATTGACCCAGTTCTCCGACCTCGGCCTCGATCGCGGCCTCCTCAAGGCCCTTTCCGACGAGGGCTATTCCACGCCGACGCCCATCCAGGCCCAGGCCATTCCCCCCGTCCTCGAAGGCCGCGACCTCCTGGGCATCGCCCAGACCGGCACCGGCAAGACCGCCGCCTTCGCCCTGCCCATCCTTCACCGCCTGGCGGCGGACCGCCGCCCGGCCCCCCGGCGCGGCTGCCGCGTCCTGGTCCTGTCCCCCACCCGCGAGCTGGCCACCCAGATCGGCGAGAGCTTCAAGGCCTATGGCCGGCATCTCGGCGTCTCGGTGACCGTGATCTTCGGCGGCGTGAAGTATGGCGGCCAGATGCGCGCCATGGCGCCCGGCGTCGATGTCCTGGTGGCCACCCCCGGCCGCCTGATCGACCACCTGGGCGAGAAGACCGTGACCCTGCAGGGGGTCGAGACCTTCGTCCTCGACGAGGCCGACCAGATGCTGGACATGGGCTTCATCGTCCCGATCCGCCGGATCGTGAAGCACCTGCCCAAGGCCCGCCAGAACCTCTTCTTCTCGGCGACCATGCCGACCGAGATCGGCCAGCTGGCCGGCGAACTCCTGAACCCCAACCCCGTCAAGGTCTCGGTCACGCCCCAGGCCACCACGGTGGAGAAGGTCCGGCAGAAGGTCATCTTTGTCGAGCAGGACCGCAAGCGCGCCCTGCTGGCCGAGCTGTTCGAGGCCAAGGACTTCCGCAGGGTCATCGTCTTCACCCGCACCAAGCGTGGCGCGGACCGCGTGGCCCGCGCCCTGGAGCAGTCCGGGGTCGAGGCGGCGGCCATCCACGGCGACAAGAGCCAGGGCCAGCGCGAGCGCGCCCTGGCGGCCTTTAAGGCCGGCGAGGTCCGCGCCCTGGTGGCCACCGACATCGCCGCCCGGGGGATCGACATCGACGCGGTCAGCCATGTCGTGCAGTACGAGCTACCCAATGTGCCGGAGTCCTATGTGCACCGGATCGGCCGGACGGCCCGGGCCGGTGCCGACGGCACCGCCGTGGCCTTCTGCGCCGACGATGAGCGCAACCTCCTCAAGGACATCCAGAAGGTCACCCGCCAGACCATCCCCAACGAGGACCGGCGGCGGGATGCGGGCCTGTCTGTGATGAGCGCCCACCTGCCCGACGGCGCCAAGGAACCTTCCGCGCCCAAGGGCCGCCAGGGCCAGGGCGGCCACCGCAAGGGCGGATCCCCCCGCAACGGCGGCGGCGCCCGGGCGGCCGACGGCTCCTCCCGCCCCGAGGGTCGCTCCGATCTGCCCGGCGGGCTGCGCAAGCAGAGAAACCGCCCCTCGTCGGCCAAGCCCGCGAGCGGCAAGCCGTCTGGCGGAAGGCCGGGGGACCTCGCCTCCACCCGCCCCATCGACCAGTCCGCGTTCCGCGGCCCGAAGCGCGAAGGCGCCTCGGCGAAGTGGAGCCCGGTGGACTAGGCTGCGGCAAGTTCGAAACCGACTCAATTGCTCCCCCAAGGGGAGCTCCGACCGAAGGTCGGTGAGGCGACGGCCCCTCAGCAGACCCCCTCCGGCCCGCTGGGCGGTCCACCTCCCCCGGGGGGGTGGAACTGGGGTGCAGATGCCGCTTCAAAGCCCGACCCCGCCAATACCACTCGACCCGAAGGCGTCAGAGGGATACTCTCATGGACGTTCATCTGGGGTGCTCCGGTGAAGTGGGTGTCTTGCGACCCCAGCTTCGTTCAGACGGACCCCCGGGTGGACAACCTTCGAAGCTTCGACACCTCGGTCATGCCTCCGCCTCCCGGCCCGGCGCGCTCAGGCCTGGTCGGCCGTATGGCGATCCGCCTGGTCGGAGGTGGCGCGCAGGTAGGCCATATGCCCGATGAAGGCGCCCTTGACGATCGGCAGCAAGCCCAGGGTCACGACCGCCAGGAAGCTCAGGGTCACCGGCACGGTGACCAGGGTCGGCCCCTGCCAGACCCAGGGAATGAACAGGATGGGCACAATGACCAGGTGGCCGACGATCAGGATGGTGAAATAGGCCGGGCCGTCGTCGGCCGGATACCTCGCCAGGTCAACGCCGCAGGCCGGGCAGGCCGGGTTCACCTTCAGGTAGGTCTGGAACATCCGCCCCTCGCCGCAGTGGGGGCAGCGGCCTCGAAGGCCGCGAGAGAAGGCGGGGAAGAAGTCGGGACTCTGGCTCATAGGCCCCATATGCGCGCAGGAAGGGCAAAACGCCAGAGGGGCGCGGCGCCTACCCCGCCAGTTGGGAGGTCAGGACCTGGGCGTCGAAATAGTCGCGGTAGAAGACGATCCTGCCGTCCCTCACCTCGAAGACGCCGGTGACCGGAAGCTCCACCCACTTCGACCCGAAGAGGTGGCGGTCCAGGCGCTCAATGAAGACCACCGGTCCGGCGACGGCCCGACGCAGGACGTGGAACTCGTTCTTTGAGATCGGGGCGAAGAAGGGCTCCAGGAAGCCCACCACCCCGGCCGGGCCCACATGCACCGTGCCCGGGGCGTTCATGTTCTCGTACCGGCAGTCCTCAGCCACCAAGGGCGCAGCGGCGGCGTAGTCCTTAGCCTCCATGGCGGCCAGGAAGGCGTCGACCACGGCGGCGGGATCGGTGGGGGCGGTCATGGAAGGTCTCCGTATACTGCAGTCGGGAGGATCAGGCGCGGGCGTCGCCCAGGAGGATGCGGCGCATGTCGCCGCCCGTCCGGGCGATCAGGAAGAGCAGGTAGACGCAGAGGAAGGGCATCCCGCCAAAGAAGGCCACGACGGCCAGGCCCAGCCCGCCGGCAGAGAAGCCGTTGCGCCAGGCGGTCCAGAGGGCGGACAGGACCAGCATGAACATGAAGTCCAGGTTGAACTGCCCCGCCCAACCCATGGCGGCCATGTCGCCGAAGAAGGCCGAGAAGAGGTTGAACCCGTGATTTGCCAGCACGACCGCGGTATAGGCGGTGATGATCCCCAGGGCGGCGATGAGGAAGAGACGGAAGAGGGTCATGGCCCGGACTCCGGAATGTAGCGGTCGCTACATTCGTGGCATATTGTAGCGGTCGCTACAAGAGGACGTGATGACCATCCGCGAGGAACAGAGGCGCAGGGTGACGGAGCGGCTGGCGGGGCACCTGCTGGCCACCGGGCTGTCGCGCACCAGCGTCCGGCAGCTGGCGGCGGCGGCGGGGGTCTCGGACCGCATGCTGCTCTACTATTTCAAGGACAAGGCCGAGGCGCTCAGCGAGGCCATGGCCCAGGTGACGGGCCATCTGGGCCACCAGCTCGAGGCCTCGGTGACGGCGGGCGAGCGTCTGGCGCCGGAGCGCCTGCTGGCCGAGGCGGCGCAGATGGTCACCGGGGCCAAGGTGCGGCCCTTCATGGCCCTGTGGATGGAGGTCATCGCCGCCGCCGCCCGGGGCGAGGCGCCCTATGCCAACATCGCGGGGCAGGTCACCGCCGGTTTCCTGGCCTGGATCGAGAGCCGGCTGGACATCGAGGACCCCGAACGCCGCAGGGCCACGGCGGGTCTCATCCTCGCCGCCGTCGACGGCCTCGCCCTGCTGGAGATCGGCGCCGGCGCGCCCGCCGCCCTGGCGGCGGCGGAACGCACGCGGGACCTGCGCTTCACTCCCTAAAATCAGATCCAAGCGCCGTTGACCCCCTCACGGACCTTCGGTCGGAGCTCCCCCTTGGGGGAGCAATTGGCGCTGTTGAATTCCTCCCCCCAGGGGGAGGAGGCGCGCGCAGCGCGGCGGAGGGGGTCAGCTGAGCCGCCGCTGCGCGCCTAATCCGCGTCCATCTTCAGGGCGGCGATGAAGGCTTCCTGGGGGATGTCGACCTTGCCGAACTGGCGCATGCGCTTCTTGCCGGCCTTCTGCTTGTCCAAGAGCTTGCGCTTGCGGCTCATGTCGCCACCATAGCACTTGGCGGTGACGTCCTTGCGCAGGGCGCGGATGGTCTCGCGGGCGATGATCCGGCCGCCGATCGCCGCCTGCAGCGGGATCTGGAACATGTGCGGGTTGATCAGGTCCTTCATCTTCTCGACCATGCCCCGGCCCCGGGCCTCGGCCCGGTCGCGGTGGACCAGCATGGACAGGGCGTCGACCGGCTCGGCGTTGACCAGGATGCTCATCTTGACCAGTTCGCCGACCCGGTAGTCCTCGACCTGGTAGTCGAAGGAGGCGTAGCCCTTGGAGACGCTCTTCAGCCGGTCGTAGAAGTCGAAGACCACCTCGTTCAAGGGCAGGTCGTAGATCACCATGGCCCGGCTGCCCACATAGGACAGCTCGCGCTGCACGCCGCGGCGGTCCTGGCAGAGCTTGATCACCGCGCCGAGATACTCATCGGGCGTCAGGATGGTGGCCTTGATCCAGGGCTCGGCGATGGTGTCGATCTTCACCGGGTCCGGCATGTCGGCGGGATTGTGGAGCTCGAGGACCTCGCCGTTGGTCAGGGTGATCCGGTAGACCACGCTGGGGGCGGTGGCGATCAGGTCGAGGTCGAACTCGCGTGACAGCCGCTCCTGGATGATCTCCAGGTGCAGGAGTCCCAGGAAGCCGCAGCGGAAGCCGAAGCCCAGGGCCGCCGAGGTCTCCATCTCGTAGGTGAAGCTGGCGTCGTTCAGGCGCAGCCGGCCGATGGCGGCGCGCAGGTCCTCGAAGTCGGCGGCGTCCACCGGGAAGAGGCCGCAGAAGACCACCGACTGGGCGATGCGGAAGCCCGGCAGGGGGGTGGTGGTCTGCCGCTTTTCCTCGGTGATGGTGTCGCCCACGGCGGCGTCGGCCACCTGCTTGATCTGGGCGGTGATGTAGCCGATCTCGCCGGGGCCCAGTTCGTCGACCTCGGTCTGCTTGGGTTTGAAGACGCCGATCCGGTCCACCTGGTGCACGGCGCCGGCGTTGATCATCCGCACCTTCATCCCGGCGCGCAGGCGCCCGTCCATGACCCGCACCAGCACCACCACACCCAGGTAGGGGTCGTACCAGGCGTCGACCAGGAGGGCTTTGAGGGGGGCGTCGGGGTCCCCCTTGGGGGGCGGCAGGCGGGTGACCACGGCCTCCAGGACGTCGGCGATGCCCTGGCCGGTCTTGGCCGAACACAGGACGGCGTCCGAGGCGTCGATGCCGATGACGTCCTCGATCTGCTCGCGGACCCGGTCGGGGTCGGCGGCGGGCAGGTCGATCTTGTTCAGGACCGGGACGATCTCATGGTTGTTGTCGATGGCCTGGTAGACGTTGGCCAGGGTCTGGGCCTCGACCCCCTGGCTGGAGTCCACCACCAGGATGGAGCCTTCGCAGGCGGCCAGACTGCGGCTGACCTCGTAGGCGAAGTCCACATGGCCGGGGGTGTCCATCAGGTTCAGGACATAGGTCTCGCCGTCCCGGGCCTTGTAGTCCAGGCGCACGGTCTGGGCCTTGATGGTGATGCCCCGCTCACGCTCGATGTCCATGTTGTCGAGGACCTGCTCGGTCATCTCGCGCTGGGTCAGCGCGCCCGTCTCCTGGATGAGGCGGTCGGACAGGGTCGACTTGCCGTGGTCGATGTGGGCCACGATCGAGAAGTTGCGGATTCGGCTGAGCGGGGTGGTCATGTCGCCGCGCCCTTACCACACTCCGACGGCCGGGGGCGAGGGCGGTTCAAAGCCGGTCGCGCAGGGCGTACCAGGTCAGGCCGGCGATGGTCAGGGGCCGGCGCAGCCAGCGCCCGCCGGGAAAGGCCGGGGCGGGCAGGCGGCCCAGGGCCTCCAGGGCCTCGGACGCCGCCTCATCCCCCATCGCCGCGCGCCCCAGGAGGTCGCCGACATAGGGCGCCAGCAGGACCCCCTGCCCCGAATATCCCGCCGCCAGGGAGACGCCCGGCGCCGGCGAGGTCACCAGGGGCGTGCGGTGCAGGGTCACCCCCACCGAGCCGCCCCAGGCGTGGGTGATGCGGATGCCCGCCAGGCCCGGATAGATCTTCACCAGGCTGCGCCGGACATAGCCGGCGAGGTCGGCGGGGTAGGTCTGGCGGTAGGTCTCCCCGCCCCCGAACAGGAGCCGACCGTCGGCGGTCTTGCGGAAGTAGTTCACCACGAAGCGGGTGTCGGCGACCGCGGCCCCGCTGCGCAGGATCTGGTCGGCCCGATCGCCCAGGGGCTCGGTGACGAGGACGAAGTTGTTGATCGGCATGACCCGGTCCCGGGCCGCCCCGGCGATGGGGCTCAGATAGCCGTCTCCGGTCAGGATCAGGCGGTCACAGATGATCCGACCCGCAGGGGTCGTCACCTCGATCGCCCCGCCCCGCCGGGTCCAGGACAGGGCGGGCGTTTGCTCGCAGATCCGTCCGCCGGCGGCCAGCACGGCCCGGGCCATGCCGAGGGCCAGGTCCAAGGGGTGCAGGTGGCCTCCGTCCCGGTCGAGGACGCCGCCGTGGTAGACATCGGTCCCCAGGTCCGCGGCAAGGTCCTGTGGAGACACCAGGCTGAGGGCCTCGCAGCCATAGACCCGGGTCATGTGATCAATGTGGGCCGCGTCCGCCCCCTCCCCGCCCGGCCGGTGGCGGGCGACGATCAGGCCGGGCCGGTAGTCCGCCTCCGGTGCGACGTCGGCGAGAAGATCGGCGAGATGCGCCCGCGCGGCCTCCGCCATCTTCCAGAGCCGCAGGGCCTCGGCCGCGCCCACCCGGGCCTCCAGCCAGGCCTGGTCCTGCCGGTGGCCGGGATGGGCCTGGCCACCATTGCGCCCGGAAGCGCCGGAGCCGACCCGGGCCGCTTCCAGCACCAGGCAGGGAACCCCGGCCCGGGCCAGGGCCAGGGCGGCCCCCAGGCCGGTGAAGCCGGCGCCGACAATGCACACCCCGGTGCGGACCTCCCCCTCGGGCGCAGGCAGCTCCGGCAGGCGCACGACGGCCGTGGCGGCGTACCAGGAGCCCTTGGGATGGCCATCATTGCGCATGGCGGGAGGTCAAACGTTCAGCAGGAGGAACTCGCGCTCCCAGGGGCTGATGGTCTGCATGAAGGTCTCGTACTCGGCCCGCTTCACCGTCGCGTAGGCCCCGCAGAAGACCTCGCCCAGGGCGTCCCGCAGGGGATCGCATTGCTCGAACAGGACCAGGGCCTCCAGGAGGTTGCGCGGCAGGTCGATGCCCAGGGCCGAGGCGTCAGTGTCCACCGGCGCGGTGGGGGTCAGGCCCTGGGTCATGCCCAGCCATCCCGTCGCCAGGACCGCAGCGATGGCCAGGTAGGGATTGGCGTCGGACGAGGGGATGCGGTTCTCCAGTCGCCGATTGGCCGGGTCGGAGGGCGGCGCCCGCAGGCCGCAGGTGCGGTTGTCGTGGCCCCACTGGGTATTGACCGGCGCCCCCGTGCCCCGGGCGATGCGCCGGTAGGAATTCACGTAGGGTGCCAGGATGGCCATGATGGCCGGCAGGTAGCGCTGCTGGCCGGCGATGAAGGACAGGTAGGCGGGCGTGGCCTCGCCCGTCTTGCGGTCCGAGAACAGGGGCCGTCCGTCGGCGTCCAGGATGGACTGGTGGATGTGCATGGCGCTGCCCGGCTCGCCCGCCATCGGCTTGGCCATGAAGGTGGCGTAGATGTCGTGCTCCAGCGCCGCCTCGCGGATGGTGCGCTTGAACATGAAGACCTGGTCGGCCAGCTCCAGCGGATCGCCATGCCGCAGGTTGATCTCCATCTGGGCCACCCCGCTCTCGTGGATCAGGGTGTCGATCTCCAGGCCCTGGGCCTCGGAGTACTCGTACATGTCCTCGAAGAGGGGATCGAACTCATTGACCGCAGAGATGGAATAGCCCTGCCGGCCCGTCTCGGGGCGTCCCGACCGGCCGATCGGCGGGCGCAGCGGGTAGTCCGGGTCGGTGTTCTTGTCGACCAGGTAGAACTCCAGCTCCGGGGCGACCACCGGGGTCCAGCCCCGGTCGCGGTAGAGGTCCAGCACCCGCCGCAGAACCTGCCGGGGCGCCTCCTGGACCGGTCGGCCGTCGGGATGGAAGGCGTCATGGATGACCTGGGCGGTCGGGTCCTGGGCCCAGGGCACCACGGCCAGGGTGGCGAAGTCCGGGTTCAGGAAGATGTCGGTGTCCGACTGCACCGCCGAGATTGTTCCCATCACCTCGGGAAAATCGCCGGTGATGGTCTGGTAGAAGACCGCCAGGGGCAGGTTCATCGACGGCGCGCCCAGGAACTTGCGGACGGGCATGATCTTGCCCCGCGCCACGCCGGCCAGGTCGGGCACGACGCATTCGATCTCGTCGATGGACTGCCGCGCCAGCCAGGGCCCGGCCGCCTCCAGCGAGGCGACGCCGCGCTTCTCCCGGGAGCCCGGGGGCGGACGCTTCTTACGGGAGCTCATCCCGCCGCCTCCGGCTTCAAGGCCCGCAGGATGGGCTCGGCCTCGTCGAGAGACCGGCGGAGGATCGAGACCAACCGGTCGATCTCGGCGTGGGTGATGATCAGGGGCGGGCAGCAGACGATCGAGTCGCGGATGCCGCGCACCATCAGGCCGTTGCGGATGCAGAGGTCGCGCACCACCGGACCCGCCTCGCCCTCCTTGTCGAGGAACCGCTTGTTGGTCCCCGGCTCGCGGACGATCTCCACCGCCCCGATCAGGCCGAGGGAGCGGGTCTCGCCCACCAGGGGGTGGTCGTTGAGACTGGCCAGGGCGCGGGCCAGGTAGGGGCCGGTATCGTCCCGTGTGCGTTCGACCAGGCCCTCGCGCTCGATGATGTCGAGGTTGGCCAGGGCCACGGCGGCGGCGGTCGGATGGCCGCTATAGGTGTAGCCATGGGCGAAGTCGCCGCCCTTCTCGCGCAGCTCTGCCACGATGTGGTCGGCCACGCCGGTGGCGCTGATCGGCAGGTAGCCCGAGGATAGGCCCTTGGCCATGGAGATCATGTCCGGCTTCACGCCGTAGTGGTGGTGGCCGAACCACTGACCCAGCCGCCCGAAGCCACAGATGACCTCATCGCAGACCAGCAGGATGCCGTACTTGCGGCAGATGGCCTCGACCCGGGGCCAGTAACCCTCAGGCGCGATGATGACCCCGCCGGCGCCCTGGACAGGCTCTCCGATGAAGGCGGCGACGTTCTCGGGGCCGACCTCAAGGATCTTGTCCTCGATGGCCTGGGCGGCGCGCGCCGCAAAGGCGTCAGGGTCCTCGCCGAAGCCCTCGCCGAAGAGATAGGGCTGCATGACGTGCTCCACGCCGGGCACCGGCAGATCGCCCTGGGCGTGCATGGCCTTCATGCCGCCCAGCGACACCCCCGCCACGGTGGAGCCATGGTAGGCGTTCCAGCGGCTGATGAAGATGCGGCGCTGGGGCTGGCCCTTCAGCTTCCAGTAGTGGCGGGCCAGGCGGAAGACCGTGTCGACAGCCTCGGAGCCCGAGGAGTTGAAGAAGACATGGCTCAGGTGGCCGCCCATCTTGCTGGCGATGCGGGCCGCCAGCTTCACCGGGGGCGGCGTCGCCGTCCGGAAGAAGGTGTTGTAGTAGGGCAGCTCGAGCATCTGATCGTAGGCGGCCTTGGCCAGCTCCTCGCGGCCATAGCCCACATTCACGCACCAGAGTCCCGCCATGCCGTCGAGGATGGCGTTCCCCTCTCCGTCGAAGATGGTGCTGCCCTCGGCCCGGGTGATGATCCGGCTGCCGCCGAGGCTGGCGATCAGCCGGTGGTCGGCCTGGGCCGGCAAATGGTGCGCCAGGTCCAGCCGGCGAAGCTCGGCGATGTCGTGGTTGCGGATCGGAACAGTCACGCGAGGAACTCCTGAAGCGGATCAGCGGACAAGCGGTTCGCCCCGGAGGGCCCGCCCGAAGACGTGGAAGAATACCTGACTTTGTGGATTTTCGCCTGTCCGCCATTCGGGGTGCCACTGGACGGCGAGGACCGGGGCGGAATTCACCCGGGCGGAGAAGGCCTCGACCACGCCGTCATCGGCCCGGGCTTCGACGTTCAGCCCGTCGCCCAGCCGGGAAACCCCCTGGTAGTGGACGGAATTGACCCGGATCCGGTCCTCCCCCAGGGCGGCGGCCAGGACCCCTCCGGGCGTCAGGGCCACATCGTGGACGTGGTCGAACATCTCGTTGAAGCCCACCTCGTCCGGGGCGTGATGCTTCAGCAGGTCGGGGTGCTCGGAGACATCCCGCCGCAGGCTGCCGCCGAAGGCGACATTCAACTCCTGGAAGCCGCGGCAGATGCCGAAGACCGGGCGACCCAGGTCGAGCATGGCGCGGATCAGGTCGCCGGTCATGGAGTCGCGGGCCGGATCGAAGGGGCCCGGGGCGTCGTCCGCCGCCTCCCCATAGGCTGAAGGGTCCAGGTTGGAGGGACTGCCCGTCAGGAGCAGGCCGTCCAGTCGTCCGGCCACGTCCGAGGCCCGCATGTACTGCGGCATGGAGGGGACCAGGAGGGCCGCGGCGTCGGCGAAGGCCATGGCCGAGGCCACATAGCGGTTCATCACCGCCTGGGCGGGCTCAATCCCGACGGTGCGGGTACAGCAGATGATGCCGGCGACCGGACGGACCATGTCAGTTCAGGAGGACGGCGGGCGAACAGGCGTGCCAGCCGAGCCAGACCTCCTCGCCCAGGATGAAGTCCTCCTGATCCCAACGGGTCAGGTTGGACCTGAGCACCTTAACCCGGCGGCCGCCAGCGATCTCCACCTCGTAGGTGCTCTCGCTTCCCAGGTAGGACTCGTAGCGGATGACGCCCCGCACCAGGTTGGCGCCGGCGGGGGAGTCATCCAGGACCGGCGGGGGCTGCCCGGGAACGTACTTATGCAGCTCGATCTTCTCTGGTCGCAGGGCGGCCCAGACGGTGGTCCCCTTGGCGCCCGTGACGCCGTGGTCGAGGTAGATGTCCGTGGGCAGTTCCGGTGAACGGACCACCGCCTCGTCCTGCTCGTCCACCGCAAGGACGCCCTCGAACAGGTTCACCGAACCGATGAAGTCGGCCACGAACCGGCTGCCCGGAAACTCGTAGAGGTCGTTGGGCGTCGCCACCTGCTGCAAGAGGCCGCGATTCATGACCGCGCATCGGCTGGCCAGGGCCAGGGCCTCGTCCTGATCGTGGGTGACCATGATGAAGGTGATGCCCACGGTCTCCTGCAGGGTGCAGAGCTCGGTGCGCATCTGATCGCGCAGCTTGGCGTCGAGGGCCGAGAGGGGCTCATCCAGCAGGAGGACCCTCGGGCGCTTGACCAGGGCCCGAGCCAGGGCGACGCGCTGGCGTTGCCCGCCCGACAGCTGGTCCGGCTTGCGCCCGCCCAGGCCGCCCAGCTGCACCAGCTCGAGGGCCTCCTCGACCCGCCGGTCGCGCTCCGCCCCCGGGACGCGGTCGATCTTCAATCCATAGGCCACGTTGTCGGCCACGCTCATGTGCGGGAAGACCGCATAGGACTGGAAGACCATGTTCACCGGCCGCCGGTTGGGCGGCACGTTGGAGATGTCCTGCCCGTCGATCAGGATGCGGCCCTCGGTGGGGGTCTCGAACCCGGCGAGCATGCGCAGGAGGGTGGTCTTGCCGCAGCCCGACGGACCAAGCAGGCAGAAGAACTCCCCCTCGTCGATGGTCAGGGAGACGTTGTCGACGGCGACCATCCGGCCGAAGCGCTTGGTGACATTCTCGAAGGTGATGATGGGCTTGCTCATGGCGCCTCAGGGACGGTCTTTGGGGCGGTCCAGGGCGGCGTGGCCGCCTGCCGTGGATGCCGGATCGCCCTGGACCTTCAGGGCGATGGCGGTGAGGACAACGGTCAGGACGATAAGAATTGTGGAGGCGGCGTTGACCTCCGGCGTCACCGAGAAACGGACCATGGAGTAGACCTTGACCGGGAAGGTCACGGTGTCCGGGCCAGACGTGAAGAAGGTGATGACGAAGTCGTCCAGGCTGAGGGTGAAGGCCAGGAAGCCGCCAGCGACCAGGGAGGGCGTCATGTGCGGCAGGATCACGTCCTTCAGGGTGCGCCACTCGCTGGCGCCGAGGTCCCGGGCGGCCTCCTCCAGCTCGCGGTTGAAGCTGGCCATTCTCGCCCGGACCACCACCGCCACGAAGGGGAAGGAGAAGGAGACGTGGGCGATGATGATGGCGCCTAGGTTCATCGGCCAGGGCAGGCCCTGAGGCCAGGGCAGGACCTTGGCGAAGAAGACCAGCATGGCCACGCCCAGGCAAATCTCCGGCGCCACAATGGGCAGGGCCAGGGCGCCGTCGAAGCCGGCCTTACCCGGAAAACGGAACCGCCAGAGGGCCAGGGCGGCCAGGGCGCCGAGGATCAGGCTCAGGAAGGTGGAGACCGCTGCGATGGTCAGGCTGTTGACGAAGGCCTCGATCAGCGAGGCGTTGTTCAGGGCCTTCTCGTAGTACTTCAGGGTGAAGCCCTGCCAGACGATGTTGCGCCGGCTATCGTTGAAGCTGAACACCATCAGCGCGACGAGCGGGGCGTAGAGGAAGATGCCGACGCCCACCAGCCAAAGCTGCAGGGGCCACCGGCGCAGGTATTCCAGGGGACCGGGGGCCGGACGCTTCGCCATCAGGCCGGCTCCCGCCGACGCCGCGAGAGCATCGCCTGCAGGGCGATGGCGATGAAGGTCATGTACATGAGCAGGAAGGATAGGGCCGCGCCGAAGGGCCAGTCATTGGCCCGCTTGAATTGGCGCTCGATGATGTTGGCGATCATCTGGCTGTCCGGTCCGCCCAGCAGGTCTGGCGTTAGGTAGGAGCCCAGGGCCGGGATGAAGGTGATCACCACCCCCGAGGCGATCCCCGGAAGGGCCAGGGGCGCGACGATGACCAGGAGGGTCCTCAGGTGCCCGGCGCCCAGGTCAAGGCTGGCCTCGAGGAGAGAGGTGTCCAGCCGGTCCAGGGCCGAGTAGAGCGGCAGGACCATGAAGGGCAGGTGGACGTAGACCAGCCCCAGCACAACGGCGAAATTGTTGTGCAGGAGCTCCAGGGGCTGGAAGGGCCCCAGAGCCCCCACGCCAAGCACGCCCACCACCGCGTCCAGTCCGTTCCAGAGCCACTCCAGGGATTGGTTCACGTAGCCCTCGGTCCTGAGGACGGCGATCAGTGCGTAGGTCCGGATCAGGAGGTTGGTCCAGAAGGGCAACATGACGGCCAGGAGCAACCAGGTCTTGGCCTTGGCCGGGGCGAAGGTGATGGCGAGGGCGACCGGAAAGCCGATGACCAGACAGATCAGGGTCGTCAGCCCGGCGATGCCGACCGACTTGACGAAGATCTTCAGATAGAGCGGGTCGAAGGCCCTGAGATAGTTCGAGAAGGTGCCCGTCAGGGCGATCTCGGTCAGGCCCCGGTTCTCGCCGAAGGAATAGAGCCAGACAATCCCCATGGGGATCATGAAGAAGAGGACCAGCCAAAACAGCGGCGGGCCCAGGACAGCGCTGAACAGGCCCTTCGCCGACTTCCAGTGCTGTTCCATCCAGGGGCTCCAGCGTCAGGTCAGGCGGCGCGCACCCGGGTCACGACTTCCTCGTAGAGGCTGGCCTTCGCCGCCCCCTCGAAGGCGCCGTACTCGCACTTGGCCATGACGTCGGCAGGCGGGAAGATGGCGGGGTTGTTGCGGTAGCTCTCCGGCATCAGGGCCTTCGCCGCGGCGTTCGGCGTCGGATAAAGGATGGTCTCGCTGATCTCCTTACCGGCCTCGGCGTCGAGCAGGTAGTTGATGAAGGCATGAGCGTTGTTCGGGCGCGGCGCCCCCACCGGGATGCAGAGGTTATCGGAGTTGATAAGGCTGCCCTCCTTGGGCACGACGAAGCCGATATCCGGGTCCTCGGTCATGATCTGGGCGATGTCGCCATTGTACTCTAGGACCAGGTCGACCTCGCCGGACAGGAGCATGTCCTGGCCATTGTCCTCATGGAAGGCCTTCACGAAGGGCTTCTGGCGAATCAGCATCTTCTCGATCTCAGCGATCATCTCGGGCGGGATGTTGTTGACCGAGTGACCCTTGTACTTGGCGGCCAGCCGGATCAGGTCCGCGGACTCCGACAGGAGGGCGATCTTGCCCTTGTAGGCGTCGGAGTCGAACAGCCATTTCCAGCTGTCAGGAACCCCCTTCACCTTGCTCTTGCGGTAGCCGATGCCGAGGACCAGCCAGGTGTAGGGGGCCGACATCTTCCGGCTCGGATCGTAGTCCGGGTTCATGAAGCTGGGGTCGATGTTCTTGAAGTTCGGGATCTTCGAATGATCGAGGGGCTGGATCAGCTTGGCCTCGGTCATGCGGCTGACAAACTCATTGGAGGGGACGATGACATCAAAGCCCGGATTGCCCGCCTTGAGCTTGGCGAACAACTCATCGTTGGTGGCGAAGAGGCTCATGTTCACGTCGACGCCGCTGGCGGCCTTGAAGTCGGCGAGGGTCGTCTCGCCGATGTAGGTGTCCCAGTTGTAAAAGTTCAGCTTGGGTTCCTCGCCGCCGCCGGCGGGTGCGGCGCCGGGCTGGGAGCAGGCGCTGAACGAGACCCCAATGGCGGCGACGCCAAAGGCGGTGAGCAGGCTGCGGCGGGACGCGCCGCGTCCGGAAAGCATCGACATCGGGAAAGTCTCTCCAGGGGCTGGTTTCTTACAGGAGGATGACGGCGCCAATGCGTCGGGATCAATCCCGAAAGCGCCGGAGCCTGTGCGGATTCAGGCGTTGCCCAGATACCAGTCATAGTCGAGGGCGGTGACGACGGCGCCGAAGCGGTCCTGCTCCGTGCGCTTGACCGACGTGAACATGTCGACGAAGCGCGGACCGAGATAGTCCCGCAGCACATCGGACCGCTCGAACAGGTCGACCGCCCCCACCCAGTCGGTCGGCAGGCGCACCCCGTCACGGACCGCAGCCGCGTAGCCGTCGCCCTCCACCGCCGGCCCAGGGTCCAGCCGGTTTACGATCCCGTGGTGAGCCGCCGCCAGCAGGGCGGCGAGGACCAGGTGGGGGTGGGCGTCGGCGCCGGCCACCCGGTGTTCCACGTGCCGGGTGACGGGCGGCCCGGCCGGAACGCGCAGGGAGACCGTGCGGTTGTTCACCCCCCAGGTGGGCGCCACGGGGGCGTAGGAATTGGCCCGGAAGCGCCTGTAGCTGTTGGCGTTGGGCGCCAGTATCGCCATGCAGTCGCCCATCAGGGCCTTCATGCCGCCGATGGCGAAGCGGAGCAGATCAGAACCCTCGGGCCGAGGATCGGCGCAGAGGTTGGCGCCCGAGGCGTCGGCAAAGCTGACATGGACATGGAAGCCGCTGCCCGCCCGGTCAGCCCAGGGCTTGGCCATGAAGGTGGCCTCGCAGCCATGGCGCGGCGCGATGCCCTTCACCGCCCGCTTGTATCGCACAGCGTCGTCGGCGGCGGCCATGGCGTCCGGCTTGTGGTGCAGGGTCAGCTCCACCTGGGCCGGGGCGAACTCGGAGATGGCGCCCTCGAGGGGCAGGCCCATGACGTCCGCCGTGTCCCAGAGCTCACGCAGGAAGGGCGCATGGTCCTCCAGTTCCGGGAGGCCGTAGACTTGGATGCCTTCGGGCCGGCGCCCGGTGCGGACCGAGCGCGCCGGCAGGACCTCGCCATTCGGGCCCCTGGCCAGGTCGACCAGGTAGAACTCCAGCTCGCATGCGGCCACGGGAGTCAGGCCGTCGGCGGCGTAGCGGTCCAGCACCCGGCGCAGGACATGCCGGGGGTCGAGGTCGTTGGGAGCGCCGTCCAGCTCGTACATGGACAGCATGACCTGGGCGACGTCCGGCCCCAGCCAGGGGGCCAGGGTCAGGGTCCCTGGCACAGGCCGGGCGCGACGGTCGGCATCTCCGTCCTCCCAGACCAGGCCAGTGTCCTCGCAGTCGGCGCCCTGGGTATCGACGACCAGGATGGAGCCCGGGAGGAAGCGCCCATAGTCGTAGACTGCGGGGAGCTCATCGATCCGCAGGCGTTTGCCGCGCGGCACGCCGGTCAGGCCGGTGAAGACGACTTCGACGAACCGGACCTCGGGATGGGCGGTCATGAACGCCCGGCATTCCTCGGGACCGGCGACAGGATTGACGGGCATGGACGGAACCTCGGATCAGATGTCTCGGGCACCTTTGCCACGCCCGGTCCAGTGCGCCAACCGGAGTCCCGGCTCAGGGCGACGGCCTCTCCATGGCGATCGCCTGAGCGACCCGCTCCATGGGCGCCTGGGAGGTTGTGATCAGGCCTGTCGCACCATTGTCCATGTCGCTGATCAGGCTGAGCGCGAGGCCGACCAATAAGAACAGACCGCTGGTGGAGAGAAGGTGCCGCGAGCCCATCGCCGCCAGGGTCAGGCCCACGAGGAGGGCGGATCCGAGGGCGAAGGCATGGACGCTGCGTAGGATGCGCTGGGGGATACGGGCGTCGTAGGCCGCAAGCCGGCGCTCCGCATCATCGAACATTTCGTTGGTCGCATTGAGAAGGGAAACGGCGATCCGCTGACCGGCCGGGGTGTCGAGGGCCTCGTCCGTGACCTCCCAGATCGCTGACTGGAGCTGAGCGGTCCGCTTTTGCACCGCCGCCAGGGCCGCCGGGTCCGCCCGCTCGGTGCTGAACTCCATTCGGACGTTAACATACTCCTGCATCAGGGCGTTCAGCCGATCACGCTGGGGGTTTGCGAGAAGCTGCTGTCGCAGGTGGGTGGTGGAGATCGCCGTCGCCTCCGCAGTGACCAGATCCCTACGAAGTACAAAGTTAGAGTGCGCAATGCTGAAAGTGAATGCGATCAGGAGGGCCAGGAGGGTCAGGGCGGTGGACATGACAAAGTCGGAGCCTTCGCCGCCCGGCAGGCGCCGCCACTTTCTGAACCGCAGGTAGGACCTGTAGCCGATCTCCATCGTCAGGATCAGGGCGACGGAGTATCCGACCCAGGTCAGTATGGCGTTGAACACAGGCGTCCTCCTCCGCGTGCGCCCTAGGCCTTCGGCGCTTTCCCCTCTGCGATATACACTTCTCCCCCGCTCTCGCGGAAGCGGCGGGCCATGTCGGCCATACCGGTGGCGACGTCATTCTGGGCCGCTGCGGCGTCGCGGATTTCCTGGCTGATCTTCATCGAGCAGAATTTCGGGCCGCACATCGAGCAGAAGTGGGCGGTCTTGAAGGCCTCCTTCGGCAGGGTCTCGTCGTGGTAGGCGCGGGCGGTCTCGGGATCCATGCCGAGATTGAACTGGTCCTCCCAGCGGAACTCGAACCGGGCGCGGGAGAGGGCGTCATCCCAAGCGCGGGCGGCGGGATGACCCTTGGCCAGGTCGGCGGCGTGGGCGGCGATCCGGTAGGCGATGACCCCGTCCTTGACGTCCTTGCGGTCCGGCAGGCCGAGATGCTCCTTCGGCGTCACGTAGCAGAGCATGGCGGTGCCGAACCAGCCGATCATGGCCGCACCGATCGCCGAGGTGATGTGGTCGTAGCCCGGCGCGACGTCGGTGGTCAGTGGGCCGAGGGTGTAGAAGGGCGCCTCGCCGCAGGCCGCTAGCTGCTTGTCCATATTGGCCTTGATCTTGTGCATGGGCACATGGCCGGGGCCCTCGATCATGGTCTGGACGCCATGCTTCCAGGCCACCTTGGTCAGCTCGCCCAGGGTCTCGAGTTCGGCGAACTGGGCGGCGTCATTGGCGTCGGCCAGGGAGCCCGGCCGTAGGCCGTCGCCCAGGCTGAACGAGACGTCATAGGCCCGCATGATCTCGCAGATGTCCTCGAAGTGCTCGTAGAGGAAGTTCTCGCGGTGGTGGGCCAGGCACCACTTGGCCAGGATGGAGCCGCCCCGAGAGACGATGCCGGTGACCCGCTTGGCCGTCAGGGGGATATAGGCCAGCCGCACGCCGGCATGGATGGTGAAGTAGTCCACCCCCTGCTCGGCCTGCTCGATCAGGGTGTCCCGGAAGACCTCCCAGTTCAGGTCCTCGGCGACGCCGCCGACCTTCTCCAGGGCCTGGTAGATCGGCACGGTGCCAATCGGGACCGGGCTGTTGCGCACAATCCAGTCGCGGATGTTGTGGATGTTCCGGCCGGTGGACAGGTCCATGACCGTGTCCGCGCCCCAGCGGATGGCCCAGACCATCTTGTCCACCTCGTCGGCGACGGTGGAGAGGACGGCGGAGTTGCCAATGTTGGCGTTCACCTTGACCAGGAAGTTGCGGCCGATCGCCATCGGCTCCAGCTCGGTGTGGTTGATGTTGGCCGGGATGATGGCCCGGCCCCGGGCCACCTCGTCGCGGACGAACTCGGGCGTCATGAAGTCGGGGATGGAGGCGCCGAAGTCCTCGCCATCGCGAAAGGCCGGATCCGAGGCCTGGCGACGCAGGTTCTCGCGGATCGCGACGTATTCCATCTCAGGGGTAATCAGCCCCCGGCGGGCGTATTCGAGCTGAGTGACGGCGGCGCCGGCGCGGGCGCGGTAGACCCGGCGGGGCGCCTCGAAGGCGGGGGCCAGGTGGGCGCCGGAGGCTCCGCCATTGTCCTCCGGGCGGACCTCCCGGGGCTGGGCGACAATCTCGACATCCCCACGTGAGACAACCCAGGGCTCCCGGGTGCGCGACAGGCCCCGGTTGATGTCGATGGTGACCGAGGGGTCAGTATAGGGGCCGGAGGGGTCGTAGAGGGTGACGGGCGGCTCGCCAGCAGAGGGGTGCACCGCCACCTCACGGAACGGCACGCGGATGTCGGGCCAGAGGGTTCCTGTCTGGTGAACCTTGCGCGAGCCGGGGATAGCTCCGGTGGCGACTTCGGACCGGATAGGGTTCTGGACATTCATCGGCGCTCTCCGCGTGCAGCGGGCCGACGGCGCGGGCGAGCGTTTTCAAGGCGCCATTCCCTTCGCCGGCATGACCCGGATCAGGTTCTGCGGGTCGCGGGCTCGCCCGCCTCTCAGCCGCCTGAGCGCGGCTCCCCGAGGACGTCCGGACCCTAGGTCGGATTCCGCCTCTTGGAAAGGAAAAGGGCGGCCGCCGGATCGGCGACCGCCCCTGGGCTCCAGGTCGTCAGCGACGGGTCAGCCGCGCGGCGCCAGGTTGGCGCTGGTGGCCGTCCGGGTCTGCGACTTCTTGGACTCGGTCAGGATGTAGGCGCGGAGGTCCTCAACTTCCTTCTCGTTCAGGAAGCGCGAGAAGCTCGCCATGCCGCGGCTGGCCAGGGCGCCGTCGAGCATCACGGACTTGAAGCCGTCAGCGGTGAGCAGCATCTGCGACTTCTTCAGGTCGGGCAGGTAGGTCCCTGAAACGCTGGGGCCATGACAGACTTGGCAGTTCTCATGATAGAGGGCGAAGCCGTTCTTTGCATCGCCCTTGCCCGCGACGACCTGGGTCAGTTCCAGCGCCGGAATCTCGGGGATGACGTAGGGCTTGGCCGTCGCCTTCCCGCCCAGCTTGAAGACCATGAGTCGCCCGGGCAGGCGGGGGCGGTCCTTCAGCATGATGGAGGCCGAGGTCGCGGCGGCGCCGCCGTAACCCACCATCAGGGCGACGTACTGCTCGCCGTCGAGCTCGTAGGTGGACGGGGCCGCGACGATGCCGTTGCCCGTGTCCAGGCTCCAGAGCTTCTTGCCGGTGGCCGCCTCGTAGGCGACGAAGTCGCCTTCGCCAGCGCCCTGGAAGACGAGACCGCCGGCCGTGGACAGGATGCCGCCATTCCAGAAGAACGGATGTTCGATCGTCCAGCGCGCCTTTCCGGCGACGGGGTCCCAAGCGATCAGCTGGCCCTTGTAGAGGGCCTTGATCGCCTTCAGCTGCGCGGCGTCATCAGGAAGGGCGTTGGCGAGGAAGTCGGTGCCGAGGTTCCAGGCGCCAGGGCGATACTTGAAGTCCTTCACCCGGGTATAAGCGAAGGGGGCCGTGTGGGCTGGAATATAGACAAGTCCTTCCTTCGGATTGAACGCCATCGGATGCCAGTTGTGGGCGCCCAGCGGGCCAGGAAGCGCCATGGCGGGTGCGTTCTCGTACCGTGCGCCCTCCACCTCGATTGGCCGTCCAGTCTTAAGGTCCACCCCCTTGGCCCAGGTGACGGGCGCGTACGGCGTGGCCGAGATCAGCTGACCGGTCGCGCGGTCGATGACATAGAAGAAGCCGTTCTTCGGCGCCTGCATGAGGACCTTGCGGGGCTGTCCGCCCACCGTGAGGTCGGCAAGGATCATGTGCTGGGTGGCTGTGTAGTCCCAGCTTTCGCCCGGAGTGGTCTGATAGTGCCAGACGTATTCGCCTGTGTCGGGCCTCAGGGCCAGGATGGATGACACAAAGAGGTTGTCGCCCTTGCCGCCAGAACGCTCCTGGTGGTTCCAGGGCGTCCCGTTGCCGACGCCGAGGTAGACAATGTCCAGGGCCGGGTCATAGGCCATGGAGTCCCAGATGGTCGCGCCGCCGCCGGTCTTCTTCCAGGTCTCTCCGAACCAGGTCCCGGAGGCCTTCTCGGCCATGATCTTGTCTGAAACCGCACCGTCCGGCTTACCCTCCGGGTTGGGCGCCGTGTAGAACCGCCACGCCATCTTGCCCGTCGCCGCGTCATAGGCGGAGACGTATCCACGAACGCCGTACTCAGCGCCGCCGTTACCGATCAGCACCTTGCCCTTCACGATCCGCGGCGCGCCGGTAATGGTGTAGGGCTTGGAGGTGTCGGTGGTCTGCACGGCCCAGACGGGCTTCCCGGTTTCCGCGTCCAGGGCGATGAGCCTCCCGTCGAGGGCGCCGAAGTAAACCCGGCCCTCCCAGACGGCCAGACCGCGGTTCACGACGTCGCAGCAGGCGTCCATGGCCTTGGAACCGTCAACCTTGGGATCATACGACCACTTAAGGGCGCCGGTTCGCGCGTCGAAGGCGTAGACCTTGGACCAGGCGGTGGTGGTGTAGAGGACGCCGTCCACCATGACCGGCGTGGCCTCCTGTCCGCGGTCGGTATCAAACTCGTGATACCAGGCGAGACCCAGGTCTTTGACGTTAGAGATGTTGATCTTGTCGAGCGGGCTGTAGCGCTGCTCGTCATAGGTTCTGCCGACCGCAAGCCATTCGCCATTTCCCGTCGCCGCCACCAGGCGCTCACCGTCCACACGTCCGGCCTTGCCGCCAGCCTGACCGCAAGCGGCCAGAAGAAGAGCGAGAGCGAAAATTCCCGCAAGTCGCTGCACTGTCATTATCTCCTCCCCAGCCGCCGTTTCTCGGCGAAGCTGGAGTATGCCCAAGGCGAACTGGACGGCAAGCCATGACTTCGCGTCACTTGCCTTGGGCGGCGGCCTCGTGCTTCTGGGCGGAGTCAATCGGCCGCACCGGGCGCCGCGGGATGCTGACCTACGGCGTGTCTGCCCAACCACCCGCCGGCCGAACACTCCGGGGGACTCCGGTTCATGAGCAAGACCATCCTTGTGGTGGATGATGATCCGGCCCAAAGCCGACGGTTCACGGCCATTCTTGAGCGAGAGGGCTATGCGGTGACGCTGCTTCCCAGCGGCGACGCCCTTCTGGACCATCTGGACACAGGCGCCGTGTGCGACCTTATCCTCCTTGACCTGGTCATGGCTGGCCGGTCGGGACTGGAGACCCTGACCGAGACCAGGGCGCGTGGATATCTTCACCCTGTGATCGTCCTGACCGCTGCGGGCGGGATCGACATGGTTGGTTCCGCAAGACAGGCAGGTGCACTTGACTTCTTCGTCAAGCCGGCCTCGGCCGAACGGATCGTCATCTCCGTCGCCAACGCCCTCGCGAGCAGCGCCCTGAGGTCAGAGTTCTCCCAGCTCCGCAGACGCACCGAGGGGCGCTCGAGCTTCGACGATCTCACCGGAAACTCACCCGCCGTGCAACGGGTCCGCCGGTTGGGAGAGCGTGCTGCGCGCTCCTCGGTCCCTGTCCTGATTTCGGGAGAGAGCGGGGTGGGCAAGGAGGTCATCGCCCGGGCGGTCCATGGGACTTCCGACCGGTCGGGTCAGCCATTCGTCGCGGTCAACTGCAGCGCAATCCCAGCTGGACTGGGGGAGTCCATCCTTTTTGGCCTTGAGAGCAGTCACTTTGCTGGAGCGATGGAAGGTCACGCCGGAAAATTCGGGGACGCCAGCGGAGGGACCCTTCTTCTGGACGAGGTGGGTGCGCTGTCTGCAGACCTGCAGTTGAAGCTCCTCAGATTTCTGCAGGAGGGTGAGGTGGGTCCGGTGGGCGCCCAGCGGCCCGTCACGGTCGATGTCCGCCTCATCGCAGCCACGTCGCGCAACCTCTTGCAGGCGGTCTCAGTTGGGGCGTTCAGAGAAGATCTCTACTTCCGCCTGAGCGCCCTTCCTATCGAGGCGCCGCCCCTTCGTGCGCGTAAAGCGGACATTCCCTCTCTGGTGGAAACCTTCATCCGCCGCTTCAACATAGAGGAAGGGCGCCACCTTGGTGGCGTTTCGGCCGACGCCTTGGACCTCCTGATGCGTTACGACTGGCCCGGGAACATCCGCCAACTCGAGAACGCAGTCTATCGGGCCATGGTGCTGGCCGAGGGATCAACCCTGCAACCTCATGACTTTCCCGGGATCTCCGACCTCTCGCCGCCGACCAGCCAGGCGCTGGCGGGGCCGGGATCGCAGGAGGGACCCCTCGAGACTGAGAACGTCGGGACCCACTCCTTGGACGCCCCGGTCAGGGTCCTCGACGAGCACGGACACATTCGGACCCTGGAGGCCATCGAGACGGACCTGATCCGCTTCGCCATTGATCGGTACGAGGGCCAAATGAGCGAGGCGGCGCGTCGGCTGGGGATTGGGCGCTCGACCCTCTATCGCAAGGTCCGTGAATAAAGCCTCGCAAACTCGGTCAGCGTCGATGGCGGCTGGCTGGATCATGTTCCGACAAGTGGGAACCGGTTATCGGATCGAAACAGGATCTCACTGGATAGACCTGGGGTCTCTTTGCCCCTTCAGACACTCCGTCTAAAGGGGAACAGCCTCAAGCCTGTCAAGACTCGCCGTCCTCGGCCTCGGAGGACGCGGTATGCCCGCTCGCGCCAGAACGCCGCCGGTCCCTCCGACCGACGCGGGCCGGTCGTTCGCCTGACGCCTTGGCGGCGATCTCCTTGAGCTTGCGATTCTGCAGGGCGGACAGCGCCTGTCCAGGCGCCCCCTTCTCAGGGTCTCCAAAGGCCCGGCCGTAGGTTTGGATCCGGGTCTCGACGGACCCCAGGAACTCTCCCTCCCAGTCGGAGAGGTCGACACCGGAGCGCTCCGCCTTGCGGCGTGTCCGCCTAAGGGCGTTGAGGGCGGCCCGTCTGGCCGCCTCCCGCGGGTCGGCGGACCTCCGCTTCAAATCTCACCAATCGCCGAGAGATACAGGTCGAGGATGGCCTCCTCCTCCTGGCGCTTCGCCCGGTCCTGTTTGCGAAGCCGAACAACCTTACGGAGGATTTTGACGTCAAAGCCGGAGCCTTTCGCCTCCGCAAAGACTTCCTTGATCTGTTCCATGACCTCCGACTTTTCCTGCTCGAGGCGCTCAATGCGCTCGACGATAGTGCGCAGGCGCCCCTGGGCGTCCACGTTCAGAACATCGGAATGGGCGTCATCGCCGGCCATGAAGTCAGGCTCCTGCAGGATTGTGTCTTGGATGGGGCGGCGATCCTAGCCGCATGGACAGCATCTGTCCCGCCGCGCAAACGGGGGATTGGCGACAAATTGGGAACTGCTGTGCAAAAAACTCCGGCGGAGGGCCGCCGATGACCGACTTAGCCTTGCTTGGCCTTGAAACGGGGGTCGGTCTTGTTGATGACGTAGACCACGCCCTTACGGCGCACCAGCTTGCAGTCGCGGTGACGCGTCTTGAGCGACTTGAGCGAGCTTCTGACCTTCATGACCTTCGTCTTCTCTGGGTGCGGGACGGAGCCCGGGCGACGGGGTGAGCGGCGCGTATACGGAACGCCCGATGGCGAGTCAATCTGTTGTCCGGGATCGGTGCGTTTGAGACGGCGGCGTTGCTCCTGGCCAAGGAGCACCCTACGTCTTGACCCATGAAACGCCGCACCTTCCTGGCCACCGCCGCCGCTGCGCTTGCGACCCCCGCCGTCGGCGCGGATCCGACGGGCGGGTCGTCGATCGCCGGGGACAGGGCGTTCGCTGAGTGGCTATCGGCGTTCAGGGTTACAGCCCTGGCGTCAGGCCTGCCCGCCACTGTCGTCGAACGGGAGCTTGCGGACCTTAAGCCCGACCCCCGCGTAGAGGGCCTCGACCGAAATCAGCCTGAGTTCTCCCGACCGTTCAGCCACTATGTGAAGCGGGCGGCGAGCGAGGACAGAGCAGCTATCGGCCGTCGCCGGATGGCGGGTCTCGAAGGGGGCCTTGAGAAGGTCTTGGCCACCACCGGGGTCCCTCAAGAGATCCTCGTCGCCATCTGGGGCATGGAGTCGGGCTACGGCGCGATCCTTGGCGACCACGACGTCATCCGCTCCATGGCCACCCTGGCGGCGGACGGTCGGCGGAGGGGATTTGCTGAGGACCAGCTTCTCGCGACCCTGCGGATTATTGCGTCTGGGGAATGGCCCCGGGAGCGCCTTGTCGGGTCGTGGGCCGGGGCCATGGGTCAGACGCAGTTCATCCCCTCGAGTTTCCTCTCTCTGGCTGTCGACGCGGATGGCGACGGACGGCGCGATCTGTGGGGCTCCCCCCTCGATGCCCTCGCCTCTGCGGCGAACCTGCTTGCGTCCGCCGGCTGGGTTCCTGGCCAGGGCTGGACCGTGGAGGTCGTCGCGCCGGAAGGCTTCGACTACGCTTTGACAGAAACCCTGAGCACATCGCTCTCGGCATGGCGCGATCTTGGGCTGAGACGCGCCGATGGCGCAGATCTGAGCTCTGAGGGGACGGAGGCGGCGCTCCTGGCGCCGACGGGCGCCCAAGGCCCTCTCTTCCTTTTGATGGCTAATCACTTCGTCATCCGTCGCTACAATAACGCCGTGACCTATGCTCTCGCCGGCGGCCTCCTGGCCGACGCCATCGCAGGACGCGCTGGCCTGGTCCGACCCTGGCCGGAGGAGACGCCGCTGTCCCTCGCCGACCGGATCGCCGCCCAGACGGCGCTCCAGGCCGCGGGTTACGATTTGGGCGAGCCAGACGGTGTTATCGGGCAGAAGTCCCGCGCCGCACTTCGCGCCTGGCAGAAGGCTCGAGGACTGGTGGCGGACGGTTACCTTTCCCCGGAAGTGGTCGCCCTTCTGCGGGCGTCGACGATCTAGACCATCGCGTCATCGGTCCCTTCGACCTTCGCCGGACGGGGGTTTGCGGCCTTCAGCTGGGGGTTGGTGTAGGCATAGGCCAGCATTGCGACCATAAGGGCGGCGTTCAGGAGGAACGGCGCGGCCCTGACATGCTCGTAGAGCAGGACGAAAGCCGGGGCCAGCACCACATTGATCCCGTTAACCGCCGCGATGGCGCCGGCGGCCCGGGCTTGTTCCTCCATCCGCACGGCCAGGGAGGCGCCGACCGTGAAGCCGGGCCGCGCCAGGCCGAAACCCAGGCTGGAGATGGCATAGCCCGCTACGACGCCCCAGTAGTCAGGCGCCGCAGCCACGATCAGGTTGCCGATTGCGGCGACCGCCACACCCCAACGGAGCAGCTGGCGAGGCGTCATCTCGAAGCGAGGGATCAACCCCCACTGGGCGAGCAGACCCGCCATGGCGCCGAACATCATGGCGATGGCGATGAAGCCTTGGGCCGCCGTCGGCGAAAGAGCCAGCTTATCGATGATCAGGAACCCTAGGGTCTGACCCTGAGCGGTCTGGCTGACAGCCACGATAAAGCCGTAGATCAGGAAGGGGGTTATGCGAGGGTCCAACCACATGGGCGGACCAGAGGGCTTCCCTTCGCTGGCCTTGCTTCCTTCAGGGGGCGGCAGAGGTCGAAACTGGCTCTCGGGCAGTCGCCTCCATACAATAACAAGCATGACCCCCGCCATGACCGCGAAGCAGGCCATAGGACCGGCGAGACCAAGAAAGGGCAGGACAAAAAGGGGCGCGACGAAGGGGCCTATCACCGTGCCCAGGCTGAATGCGCCGGCGAGACCGGACATGGCCTGGGTGCGCTGAACCTCTGGGGTATGCTCGGCGACATAGGCCTGGGTCGCCGGGTTCGAGGCGGCCCCGAACAAGCCGAAGAGAGCCCTCGCCAACAGAAACAAGATGAAGATGATCACGGGTGGGGCGAGGTGGTGGAGCCCGGCCGCGACAACAATCGCGCAGAAGGCCATCGACACCATGAAACCGGCGAGGCCCACCATCATCAGTGGCTTTCGACCGTAGCGGTCCGACAACCGCGCCCAGAAGGGCGACGAGAAGGCCCAGAGCAAAGCGGATAGTGAGAAGACCGCCGCAACCATCGGGTCCGGCATGCCGATGGAACGCCCAATCGCCGGCAACACAGAAATCATTCCGGTGTTGCCGATTGCGGTGACCATGGAGACGGCGAAGATGATGGTGAACGTCGACCGAGGCAGGCCGGTCGGGCCGCTTGAGGCCACCTGAGAGTCGCTGGGCATAGCTCCCTGATAGGTCTGCAGCCGATCCTGCGCCACCCCGGATCATGATCACCGTACGTTAAGCATTCCAGGGGTAGTCTCGCTGAGCCCTGTCAACGGACGCCGCACGCATGTTTCAGATCATCGGGATCGTCCTACTCTTTGTTTGCGTCTTCGGCGTCTTCATCGTCCACGGCGGCAAGATGGATGTCATCATCAAGGCCGCCCCATTCGAACTTGCGATGATCCAAGGCGCCGGCATTGCGGCCCTCCTGATCGGCAACTCGCCGAACGTGATCAAGGGCGTCGGCAGCGGTATGGGCAAGATCTTCTCCGGCCCCAAATGGAAGGCCTCAGACTACAAGGACCTGTTGTCTCTGCTGTTCCTTCTGACCAAGACGATGAAGTCCAAGGGAGTCATCGCTCTTGAGCGCCATATCGAGGACCCGCACGAATCCACCCTTTTCAATCGCTTTCCGAGAATCAGTAAGGATCATTTCGCCGTCGACTTCATCTGCGACACCCTCCGAATGATGACCATGAACCTGGAGGATCCCCACCAGGTCGAGGACGCGATGGAGAAGCAGTTTGAAAAGCACCACCACGAAGCCCTGGGCCCCGCCCACGCCCTGCAGAACATGGCCGACGCCCTGCCCGCCCTGGGGATCGTGGCGGCCGTTCTAGGGGTGATCAAGACCATGGGCTCCATCACCGAGCCCCCCGCCGTCCTGGGCGGCATGATCGGCAGCGCCCTCGTCGGCACCTTCCTGGGCGTGTTCCTCGCCTATGGCCTGGTGGGTCCGTTCGCGACACGGCTCAACGCCATCGTCGAGGAAGAGTCGGCCTTCTATCGGATCATTCAGTCTGTGTTGGTGGCGCACCTGCACGGCAACGCCGCGCAGATCTCTGTTGAAATCGGACGCGGCAGCGTACCCAGCGAGACCCAGCCGACCTTCGCAGATCTGGAAGAGACCCTGCAGTCAATCCCGCCTGAGGTCTGACGGGGTCACAGCGGAAACACACGGTTCACGTGCCCCATCTTGCGGCCCGCTCGCGCCTCGCGCTTGCCATAGAGGTGAAGCCGGGAGTTCGGCTCGGCGGCGATCCTGGGCCATCGCAGTACATCCTCGCCCAAGAGGTTCTCCATCTCGACCTGGGCCCTCGCCTCGACCGGGCCCAGCGGCCAGCCCGCGATGGCCCGGATGTGCTGCTCGAACTGGTCAGTTAAGGCCCCGTCCTGCGTCCAGTGACCGCTGTTGTGCACCCGGGGCGCGATCTCATTGACGAGAAGGCGGCCGTCCTCCAGCTCAAAGAGCTCGATTCCGATGACGCCGACATAGTCGAGGCCGGCCAGGACCCTAAAGGCGATCCCCTCGGCCTCACGGGCGCGGTCCAGCGGCGCCCTGGCCGGCGCGATTGATCGCCGGAGAATTCCCGCCTCGTGCGAGTTCTCCGCCAGAGGAAAAGCGGCCATGGCGCCATCCCAACCCCGCGCCGCGATGATGGAGAGTTCCCGGCGGAATACGGCAGGCGCTTCAAGGACGACAGGGCGCCCCCCGAGCGACTGGAACACGGCTGAGGCCTGCTCAGGGCTGCGTGCCCATGCCTGACCCTTCCCGTCATAGCCGTCGCGCCGGGTCTTGACGAGCACATGCCCCCCCAGGGCGGCGGCGGCCTCGGACGCCTCATCTGCCGTCGCAGCCGGGTGGAAGTCCACGGTGGGGGCCCCGGCCGCGTTCAGAAAAACCTTCTCCTCCACCCTGTCCTGGGCCGTCGAGAGGGCGCGCGGTCCGGGCGCAACAGCGGCCCCCCGGGCGATCAGGGCCTCCAGCGCGCCGGCGGGGACGTTCTCGAACTCGACAGTCACCACGCCGCAGACGCCGGCCAGCGCGTCCAGAGCGGCGAGGTCATCGTAGGCGGCGACGAGGTGGCGGGCGCAGACCCGCGAGGCTGGGCAGTCTGGCTCTGGATCCAGCACAACGACGTCAAACCCAAGGCGTGCAGCGGCCAAGGCGAGCATCCGGCCAAGTTGGCCCCCGCCCAGTATGCCAATTGTCGATCCGGGGGAAAGCGGCGTCACCAAGCGCTCAGTCGTCTGTGACCGTGACGGCGACGGAGGCGGTCTGAGCCTCCCGCCAGGCGCAAAGGCGCCTTGCCAGAGCCTCATCGGATAGGGCCAGGATCTGAGACGCCAGCAGGCCGGCGTTCCGTGCGCCCGCCTCGCCTATCGCCAGGGTCGCCACCGGCACTCCAGAGGGCATCTGGACGATGGACAGGAGGCTGTCCATGCCCTTAAGCGCCTTCGACTCCACCGGGACCCCGAGGACGGGAAGGTCGGTCAGGGACGCCGTCATGCCCGGCAGGTGGGCGGCCCCCCCTGCCCCGGCGATGATGACCTTGATCCCTGCAGCCCGGGCGCCCCGGGCGAACTCGACCATGCGAAGGGGTGTACGGTGGGCCGAAACCACCCGGGCCTCCCAGGAGACGCCAAGGGCGTCCAGCATGTCAGCGGCCCCCTTCATGGTCGGCCAGTCTGAACGGCTTCCCATGATAATGGCGACGGGCGCGACAACGGCACTCATATTGAAAGCCCCTTCCGACACGGGCGGCGAGAATAGGCCCCGCCTCCCTTGGGTCAACACACCGTGCATAAAATGTTAACGTGGCCGGAGATTCGCGGATTCGGTCGCATGGCGCTCAAAGTCACAGGGACGAGAAACCAGCCGTTTTCAGAGTTCAGGAAACGCGTGTCCACCGAGGCTGGCGACAAGGTTGTGGGACGAGGTCCGGCGCGACCGGATCAGGCCGCTTTCCTAGGGTTGTCAGAGGCCGAGCTCACCCCTTCAGTCCAGGGCGCTATCCGGACCCTCCTGACGGAGATCGACGACCTTCGGCACGAGGTTGAGCGCCTGAAGGCCCAGCTTCTGCGGATTGAGACCCTGGCGGACCAGGACCCCCTGACCGCGGCGATCAATCGCCGCGCCCTTGTCAGGGAGCTCGACCGAATTCGGGCCATCAGCCACCAGTACCGATCCCCTGCAGTTCTGGTCTACCTCGACCTTGACGACTTCAAAGACATCAATGACCGTTTTGGCCACATGGCGGGAGATCAGGCCCTTTGCGCGATCGCTGAACGGCTCAGAGCGGAGGTTGCGGACAACGATCTTGTGGCCCGCGTCGGGGGGGACGAATTCGCAGTGGTCTTGACACAGGCCAGCCTGCCGGTCGCCGAGAGCCGCGCCCGACATCTGGCCCGAAGCCTTGAGGCCAAACCCGTCGAGTTCGGTGAGTGGTCGGCGCCGCTGCACGTTTCCTGGGGTCTCAGCGAGATCAAACCGGACCTGCAAAGCGAAGAAATTCTCGCCCAGGCAGATGCGGCTATGTACGCCCGCCGACGAGAACGCCGGGCTGGAGCTTGAGCGGGACCTGACCTTTCACGCAATGAGGTCCGGATTCAACTGGTCCTTCAACCACTGAATCTCGTCCTTCAAGGCGAGTTTCTTTCGCTTCAATCGCCCGATGACCATCAAATCTGGCGCCGGGGTTAGGCTAATGGCCTGGATTGCGGTTTCGAGGTCGCTGTGGTCCAGCTGGGCCGCCGCCAGGCGGCGACGAATGGCCGACTCGTCAACAGGCTCAGGCGTCCCTTTCATATCGACCTCCGCAGGCCATCCCGGCCAAGGGTTGGATAGGCCGGGACGCGATTGAAACCTGACGCAAGCCGGCGTTTTTCGGACCCAGCCGTTCAGATGGACTTCAAATGCAAGCTTATGTGATCTGACATCAGGCGTCAGCAGGTGTTCACTATCGCCAGTCGCATGGAAGGAGACCCTGAGTCATGTCCATTGACGCTCGCATCCGCGAACTCGGCCGCCGGCACCGGTCCCTCGAAACAGAACTCCGTGAAGCTCTTGCTCATCCGAGTTCGGCAGACAGCACCATTCGAGAGATCAAGCGCCGAAAGCTGCACCTCAAGGAGGAGATAGAGATGCTCAAGTCGCGGGCGCGTTCCGCAGCCTGAGCCGCCCATCAGTCCTCGTCTTGCTCACGGGACAAGGGCTCGGTCGCAGCCTCGGAGGCTGGCTCCAGGGTCGGGCCCTCCGGTTCTACGATGCCCTTGCGGGCGTTGTCCCTGGCGCGCTTTTCCGCCGCCTGGCGGACGATCTCGTCAAGCTCGATCTGTGTCGAAAGGCCAAGGCTGACAGGGTCGACCGGCTTGATGTTGGTCGAGTTCCAGTGCGTTCGGTTTCTGACCTGATCAATGGTGGCCTTTGTGGTGCCGAGAAGGCGGGAAATCTGAGCATCTGAAACCTCGGGATGGTTCCGCACGAACCAGGCGATGGCGTCCGGCCGGTCCTGGCGGCGGGAGACCGGAGTATAGCGGGCCGCCTTCTTCGCTGGCTTCAAGTGTTCGGCGTGACGACTCTTCAGCGCAGTCATACGACGCTCAGGGTCCCGCTGCGCCGCGTCGATCTCCTCCCGGGAGAGCTGGCCGTTGGCGATGGGGTCAGCGCCGCGGATGTCGCGCGCGACCTCTCCATCGGCGATGCCCTTCACCTCGAGGGGGTGGAGGCCGCAGAAGTCCGCGATCTGCTCGAAGGTCAAGGAGGTGTTGTCGACCAGCCAGACAGCGGTCGCCTTCGGCATCAGAATGTCGGCCATGGCGGTCTCCTGAAATGACGGCGCCCGACCTTTCGGCCGGGCGCTGCGTAAAGCTGGCGTCTTATACGCAGGAATCCCTCGTTCAGTCGAGGGGGCGGCGCTCAACGATCCGAAGGCCGTATCCGGCCGAACCCGGCAGGACCGTGGCGGAGTTGGTCAGGAGGACCATGTCCCTCACCCCGAGGTCGATCAGGATCTGGGCCCCGACCCCGTAGTCCCGCAGGACGTTGGCCCCATGGTCCACCCCCGGATCGGCCCCGTAGCGCTCTGAAAGCCAAGCGGGGTTGGAGTCGCTGATGAAGACCGCCACGCCCGCGCCATCGGCGGCGGCGAGGGCCTCCAGGGCCTTGCGCACGAAGCCGGACCGAGCGCCTCCAGCCCCGATCACGTCAGCGGCGAGGTCGAGGCGATGCATGCGCACCAGGGTCGGACGGTCCGGCTCGATACGGCCCTGGGTCAGCACCATGTGCTCGGTGCGGTCGAGGATGTTGCGGTAGATCACCATCCGGAACCGGCCGCCGAAGGCGCTGTCGATCGGAGTCTCGAGTACGCGCTCCACCTGGCGCTCGGTCCGACGACGATAGGCGATGAGGTCGGCGATGGTGCCGATCTTCAGGCCATGGGTCTGGGCGAAGGCGACCAGGTCGGGCAGGCGGGCCATGGACCCATCGTCCTTCATGATCTCGCAGATCACCCCGGCGGGGTTCAGGCCCGCCAGGCGCGAGATGTCGACGGCGGCCTCGGTGTGGCCTGCGCGGACAAGGACGCCGCCGTCCCGGGCGACGAGCGGGAAGACATGGCCTGGGGAGACGATCTCGTCGGCGCCCTTGGTGGGGTCCACCGCCACGGCGATGGTGTGGGCCCGGTCGTGGGCCGAGATGCCCGTGGTGACGCCCTCCCGGGCCTCGATGGACACCGTGAAGGCGGTCCCATGGCCTGACTGGTTGTCGACCGCCATGGGGGGAAGGCGCAGCTGGCGGGCTCGGTCGCCAGTGATCGACAGGCAGATCAGGCCGCGGGCGTGCTTGGCCATGAAATTGATCTGCTCAGGGGTGGCGAACTGGGCGGGGATGATGACGTCGCCCTCGTTCTCCCGGTCCTCGGCGTCGACCAGGATGTAGGGCCGCCCGTTCCGGGCGTCCTCGATGATGTCCTCGATCGGACTGATCGCAGAGGCGTCGCCCGAGGCGGGCTTGGGCGAATCTGTGACGAGGTAGGGACGCTTCATGACTGCAACCTCATTTTCGCAAACTGGACCACCTGGCCGGCGACGGTGTCGAGTTGCCAGGCGTCACGAACCTCCAGGGGCCGCCCATCCGGCCCGAAGGAGGCCGCGCTGACGCTCATCGCCGCACCGAAGGGCGTCGGCCAGCCCCGCATGGCGTGGACGATGGAGCGGACGGCGGTCAGGGTGGTGCCCGCCGCCTGCGATCCCGCCGCTGTGACGATCACGCCGACAGCGCGCTCCGAGAAATAGGGACGCGCGTCCTCCCGAAGAAGCTCCAGGGTGTCGAGGGCGTTCTTCATCACCCCGGAAAGGGAGCCGTGATAGCCCGGCGTCGCCAAGATCAGGCCGTCTGCGCTCCGGACAATTTCGGCCAACTCCGCCTGCCGAGCCGTCGGGCCGCCTGGCCTGGGGTCATAGATGGGAAGCTCCGCCAGGAAGGCGCCGCCAATGAGACGCGTCCGCGCGCCCTGGGTCTCCGCCGTCGCCAGCGCCGCGCAGAGCGCCCGCTCGGTGGAGGAACCCTCCCGCGTGGTCCCGCCCAGGCCGACGATAAGGGGCGCGGCGGCGTCGGTCATGAACGCGCCTCGAACACCGACTTCAGCTCGGTCTTCAGGATCTTGCCGTTGGCGTTGCGCGGCAGGGGCTCGGGCCAGAATCGGATCTCGACAGGAACCTTGAAGGCCGCGAGCCGCTCGCGCACCCACTGCCTCAACTCGGTCTCTCCGGCGGTCCCGCCGGGCTTCAGATGGACCACGGCGGCGGGCTCCTCTCCAAGGGTCTTGTGGGGAACCCCGACAAGGGCGGCGTCCATCACGTCCGGATGGTCGTAGAGCACGTTCTCGACCTCGACGCAGTAGATGTTCTCACCGCCGCGGATCAGCATGTCCTTGGCGCGGTCAACGATGAAGAGGAAGCCCTCCTCGTCCAGCCGCGCCAGGTCGCCGGTACGAAGCCAGCCGTCCTTGAAGGTCTCGGCCGTCGCCTCGGGCTTGTTCCAGTAGAGCTTCACCACCTGCGGGCCCTTGACCCACAGCTCGCCCACCTTGCCGACCGGCAGGAGGGTGACCCCGTCGCCGGGATCGCGGATCTGCATGTCGCCGACGGGCGCGGCGGGTCCGGCGCTGTCGGGCCGGGCCTCATAGTCCTTGCCGGTGTGGCTGGTGAATGTGGCCGTGGTCTCGGTCATGCCCCAGCCATTGCCGGGCGCCGAGCCAGGAAACACCTCGACGATGCGCCGCACCAGCTCGGGCGCGGAGGGCGCGCCGCCGTAGGAGACCGAGACCAGGGAGGACAGGTCGTACTTCGCCCGGGCCGGGTGCTCGATCAGCTGCCAGGCGATGGTGGGCACGCCGCCGGTGGCGTCGATCCGCTCGCGCTCGATGAGCTGCATGGCCTGCTCGGCCTCCCAGCGGCGCATGAGCACGATCTTGCCGCCGGCGTTCATGGTGGGGCCGAGAGTGGCCGACAGGCCCGTGGCGTGGAACAGGGGCACGACCAGGAGCGAGCTGCGCTGGGGCAGCTTGTGCGGATCGCTTTCGGGCAGCGGCTGTCCGGCTCGCAGGAAGTTGCGCGCCGCGGCGATGCCGCTGGTCAGCAGGTTCGCGGTCATGTTGCGATGGGTGCCCAGGGCGCCCTTGGGCCGGCCCGTTGTGCCGGAGGTATAGAGGATGGTGGCGTCATCCTCCGGGTCGATGTCGACGGCTGGAAGGGGCAGGTCCGGCAGGTCCTTCCAGCTGTTTACGGTCCCGATCACCGTCTCCAGCCGACGCACGCGGCCCGACGTCACCACCCCCTCGGGCAATCGGGCGACATAGACCTGTTCCAGGCCGGCCAGGGCCTCCAGGTGAGGGGCGATGCGCTCCAGTCGCTCATCGTCAACGATGGCGATCCGGGTCCCGGAATCGGCCAGGCCGTACTCGAGCTCCGGCCCGGTCCACCAGCCGTTCAGGGGCGTGACGATCGCCCCGGCCAGGACCCCCGCATAAAAGGCCACCGGCCATTCCGGCAGGTTGCGCATGATGACGGCCACCCGGTCGCCCTTGCAAACGCCATCGGCCTGCAACTGGCGGGCCAGGGTGATAGCGGCGCGCGAAAAGGCCTCGTAGGTCGCCCGGTCATCCTCGTAGACGAGGAACTCCCGGGCCCCGAAGGCCCGGGCGTTCAGGAAGATGTCTCGCAGGGTCGGCGGGGCGTTCTTCCAGACCCGCTGGGCGACGCCGCGGATCACCATCTCCTCCATCTCGAAGCGCTGGCCGGGCGCCGTCAGGCGCGCGTGCGCCTCAGCGATCGACATGACAGGCCATTCTGGAGGCGAATCTGACGTCATCTGGAGACCCTGGGGGAAAGCGGAACAGAGACGACCCTGAGGGTCTGACGTTGCGGCGATCAAGTCAAAAGCGAAAGGGGGCGCCCCGCAGGACGCCCCCATGGAACGAAGTCGGTCGCCGGCTCAGGCCGAAGCGGCGTCCCTCGCTCTTCGGGCGTACTCTTCCTTCATCTCCGCCAGTTCCTTGGAGTACTTCTCCTGGGCTTCCTCGCGCAGGCGCGGGATGTGGTACTTGGGGAAGAGGTCATTGTCGGGGCGGTAGTCCTTCAGGACCTGCTTGGCCAGGGTCACCTTGTGCACCTCGGTGGGCCCGTCGGCGATGCCCATGACCAGAGAGCTGGTGACCATGTGCATGAAGGGCATCTCGTTCGACACCCCCAGGGCGCCGTGCAGGTGGGCGGCCTTGGTGGCGATGTCGTTGTAGACCTTGGGCATGGCCACCTTGATGGCCGCGATGTCCTTGCGGACCCTGTTGTAGTCCTTGTGCTTGTCGATCAGCCAGGCCGTCCTCAGCACCAGGAGGCGGAAGCTCTCCAGGGCGATCCAGGAGTCCGCGATCTGCTCCTGGACCATCTGCAGGTCGGCCAGGCGGCCGTCGCGCGTGGTGCGGGAGACGGCCCTCTGGCACATCAGGTCCAAGGCGTGCTTGCAGGCGCCGACCGTGCGCATGGCGTGGTGCACCCGGCCGCCGCCGAGGCGGACCTGGGCGATCACGAAGGCCGCGCCGCGCTCGCCCAACAGGGCGTCGTAGGGAACCCGGACGTCCTTGTACTCGACATAGCCCTCGTTCCCGCCGCCGATCTCTCCACCGCCGCCGACCGCGACATTGCGGATGATCCGGACCCCGGGGGTATCGGTGGGCACCAGGAAGATGGAGGTGCGCCGGTAGGGGTCCTTCGCGTCAGGGTCGGTGATGGCGTAGACCACCAGCACCTTGGCCCAGCGGGCGTTGGTCGAGTACCACTTCTCGCCGTTGATCACCCACTCGTCGCCGTCCAGCACGGCCCGGGTGCGGAAGGTCAGCGGGTCAGAACCGCCGGTGGGCTCGGACATGGAGAAGGCCGAGCGGATCTCGCCGTTCAGGAGCGGCCACAGGTACTGCTCCTTCTGCTTGTCGGTGCCGTAGTGGGCGATGATCTCGGCATTGCCGGTGTCCGGCGCCTGGCAACCAAAGATGGTGGGGGCCAGGCCATTGCGGCCCAGCTTCTCGTTCATCAGGCCCAGCTTGAGCTGGCCGTAGCCCTGGCCGCCAAGTTCAGGGCCGAGGTGGCAGGCCCAGAGGCCCTGGGCCTTCACCTTGTCCTGCAGGGGCTTGATGAACTTCTCGCGCCCCAGGGGGCCATGGGCGGCCATGCCAAGGTGGCTGAGGGGTTCGACCTCCTCGCGCATGAAGTCCTCGATCCAGTCGAGTTTCTTCTGGAATTCAGGATCGGTTTCGAAGTCCCAGGCCATGTTTTTCCTCCCGGCCACTCGCAGGCGGCGTCGTGTTTTTTCAACTATCCGACGGCCTGAGAATTTGCGCAACGGCGGGCTTTCCCGGACGGCGCTGGCGGGGCAAGGTCGGGGAAAGGCGCCCTGAGGGCCCAGCGGAGGAAACCGGACATGAGCAGACCTGAATCCCACGGATTCTCCAGCGCGCGGCTGGCGCACCTGGACCGGTTTCTGAAGGAAAGGTACCTCGACACGGGCCGGCTGCCCTGCGCCCAGGTCCAGGTCCTGAGGGGCGGCGAGCGGGTCCACGAAAGCGTCCAGGGCCAGTCCGACCGCGAGCGCGGGCGCGCCGCCACCCGGGACGATGTCTACCGCATCTATTCGATGACCAAGCCGATCACGAGCCTGGCCTTCATGATGCTGGTCGAGGAGGGCGCGGTCGCCCTGGACGACCCGGTCTCCCGCTTCATTCCCGAGTGGAAGGACCTGGCCGTCTTCTCCGCCGGGACGGGGCCCTACCTGACCACGCCGCCGGCCCGGCCCATGCAGATGGTGGACCTACTGCGGCACACCTCCGGCCTGACCTACGGCTTCCAGACCCGGACCAACATCGACGCCGCCTATCGCAAGCTTAAGGTCGCCGACGCCCATGGGGACCTCGACTCCCAGGGCTTGGTCGACGCCCTGGCCCGACTGCCTCTCGAGTTCTCGCCGGGCGAGGCCTGGAACTATTCGGTCTCCACCGACGTGCTGGGGGTCCTGGTCGAGCGGATCTCAGGGCGTCCCTTCCAGGACTTCCTGGCCGACCGGATCTTCGCGCCTCTTGGCATGACCGAGACGGGCTTCAGCGTCCGTCCCGACCAGGCGGACCGCTTCACCGCCTGCTACGCCCCGACCCCGCAGGGCGGCCTGACCCTCCAGGACGATCCGGTGACCAGCGCCTATCACCGCACGCCCCGCTTCCATTCGGGGGGCGGCGGCCTGGTCTCAACGGCGGACGACTACATGAAATTCTGCCGCATGCTGGTGAACCGGGGCGAGTTGGGCGGCGAACGCCTGATCGCGCCGGCGACCTTGCGGCTTATGGCTTCCAACCACCTGCCGGGCGGCCAGGACCTGACCATGCTGTCGCGCTCGCTCTTCTCCGAGGCGACCAATGCCGGCGTGGGCTTCGGCCTTGGCTTCGCCGTCACCTTCGACCCTGTCCGGGCCATGCTGCCCTCCAGCCCAGGCGAGTACTACTGGGGCGGAGCGGCCTCGACGGCCTTCTGGATCGATCCGGTCAAGGACATCGCCGTGGTCTTCCTGACCCAGTTGATGGGCTCGTCCACCTACCCGATCCGGCGCGAGCTGCGGACCCTGATCTACTCGGCCCTGATGGAGCCATAAGCGCGCTCAGGGCGTCTCGACGCGCGGTGGGGCGGCAGCGAGGTCGGGCGCAGGCTCGGCTCCCCTGGGTGCAAAGGCGGCGAGCAGGCTGGACTTGCGCCAGTTGCCCCAACGGTACCAGGCCATGGCAAGCAGGCAGGAGGCGATCGACCCCACCGGGAAGCTGATCCAGACCGCGTCGGCCCCGAGCCAGGGCTCCAGCAGGACCGCCACCGGAATCCGGATGCCCCACATGGCGATGATCATTGAGATGAGCGGCGGCCAGACCGAGCCCGTCGCCCGGACGATGCCCGACAGGATGAAGCTCATGCCGAAGGGGATGAAACCCCACAGGACGAAGTAGTTGATGTGCTGGGCGATGGCGATGGACGGGCTGCCCTCGGGCAGGAAGAGGCGCGGCGCCAGGGGGCCGGCGACATAGATCAACAAGATCGGCAGGGCGCTGAGGAGGGCCGCGTAACCGATGCCGGTCCTGGCCACCTGGTCCACCCGGTCCATGCGCCCGGCCCCGACATTCTGGGCCGCCATGGAGGACACCGCCATGCCGAGCGCCATGGCCGGCATCTGGACATAGGCCCACATCTGCATGGCCACGCCATAGGCCGCCGCCGTCGTCGAGCCATAGCTGTTGACGAAGCTGGTCATCGTCAGGGCGGCGAAGGACATGATGAACATCTGCAGGCCCATGGGCAGGCCCTTGAACACGAGGCTGCGGATGATGGTGAGGTCGGGGATCAGGTTTCGCAGTTCTCCCGGCCGGGGGATGAGGATCGAGTCCTTCCGGTGGAGCCAGAAGATGATCGCTGCGAGGGTCAGGCCCTGGCAGATCAGGGTGGCCGAGGCCGATCCGGCGATGCCCATCCGGGGGAAGGGCCCGAAGCCGGTGATCAGGATCGGATTGAGCACGACCTCCATCGAGATCGCCAAGAGGGCGAAGTAGAACGGGGTCCGCGAATCCCCGGTCCCTCTCTGGGCCATCTGTACGAATGAAAAGAAGTACATGATGGGGATCGCCATGAAGATGACCTGCAGATAGGTCGTGGCGTCCGCTCGGGCATCGGCCGGCGTGCCCATGGCGGCCAGAATTCCCGGCGTGGTCAGGAATCCGGTGAGGCCAACAAGCAGGGAAATGGCCAGGAAGAAGATGATGCAGGTGCCGACGACCCGCTTGGCAAGGTCGCGGTCGCCCGACCCGATGGCCTGCCCGATCAGCAGGTTGGCGGACATGGAGACGCCGAACATGGCCCCCATCATCAGGAAGAAGACCTGATTGGCGTTGGTGGTCGCCGTCAGGGCGGCGGGCCCAAGCACATGGCTGACCCAGAAGGCGTTGGAGGTGCCGCTGAGGGACTGAAGGATATTGGTGCCCAGGACCGGCAGGGCGAAGGTCACGAGAGTGGGCCCGATCGGGCCTGTCGTCAGATCCGGCATTCCCGGACGTCGGCCCGGACCGCCGCCGAATCCCCCTGAGGGGCCCTCGCGCTTGACGACCGCCGCCTCCATGCCCTGGTTCTTCCCCGATCTGAGGCCCGATCTCCTGCGGGTCGACCCTGCCTGCGTCTCCACTCTAGGCCCCGGCGGCGAACGCCTCAACCCGCCGGGCGGATTCCCCTGACGGTCGAACACCGCTAGGAAGTCGGACCAGACATGCGAAGGCAGGTTTCCAGATGAAACTCATCGTCACAGGCGGCGCAGGATTTATTGGCTCGGCCGTAGTGCGCCGGGCCGTAAGCGAGGGGCGGCAGGTGGTGAACCTTGACGCCCTGACCTATTCCGCCAGCCTGGACAATGTGGCCTCGGTCTCCACCTCTCCAGGCTACGCCTTCGAACACGCCGACATCTGTGACGCCGCCGCCGTGGCCGCCGTCTTCGAGCGCCACCAGCCGGACGCCATCATGCACCTGGCGGCCGAGAGCCATAATGACAGGGCCATCGACGGCCCCATGGACTTCGTCCGCACCAATGTCCTGGGCACGGCGGTCCTGTTGGAAGCGGCGCGTCACTACTGGATGGGCCTGCCGGCGGGCCGGCGCGAGGCGTTCCGGTTCCATCATGTCTCCACAGACGAGGTCTTCGGCGCCCTGGGCGAGAACGGCGCCTTCAGTGAGACCACGCCCTACGACCCGAACTCTCCCTATTCCGCCTCCAAGGCCGGCGCCGACCATCTGGTCCGCGCCTGGGGCCGGACCTACGGCCTGCCGGTGGTGATCACCAACTGCGCCAACAACTACGGCCCCTTCCAGTTCCCGGAGAAGCTGATCCCGACGGTGGTGGTGCGGGCCCTGGAGGGCAAGACCATCCCGGTCTATGGCGACGGCCGGCAGGTCCGCGACTGGCTGCACGTGGACGACCATGCCGAGGCCCTGCTCACCGTGCTGGATCGGGGCCGGCTGGGCGAGACCTACTGCATCGGCGGCGACTCCACCCTTCGCAACATCGAGGTCGTGCGCATGCTCTGCGAGGCCCTGGACCGCCATGCCCCGGCCAACACGCCCCACGCCGACAAGATCACCTTCGTCACCGACCGGCCGGGCCACGACTTCCGCTATGCCATCGACGCCTCGAAGATCCGCGACGAGCTGGGCTGGACGCCACGCACCCCGGTCCCTGAGGGCCTGGATGAAACCGTGCGCTGGTACGTGGAGAACAAGGACTGGTGGCAGGCCATCCGCGACCGCGGCTTCGCCTCCGAGCGCCAGGGCCTGTCAGGGGGCGGTTAAAGGCTCCGGGGTGGTGTCGGCGCCGTCGGCTGCAGCCTCAGGAGCGGCGGGGGTGTCCGTGAGGGCGCGGAGCCGGCGATGTTGAAGCGAAGCACAGTCGCCGCGAAGACCAGAATGCCGAGGAGTAGGACGATCCAGTGGAAGGGACTCAAGCCGCTGGCGCCGGCAGCGCCGCCGGTCACCACGAAGAGGACGCTGGACACGAAATCAAGGACGGCGACGATCGCGAAGATAAGCCCGAAATAGAGCAGCAACAGCAGGAGCATGGGCCAGGCCGCCTTCACCCAGGCCCCGAGGGCCTCTCCCAAGGTCGCAATGACGGCGAGCCGGGCGGGCGGTGACATCACTTCGGTCATGGTCGGACTTCTCTCAGACCCCCGGGGTTAAGGCCCGGTCTTCGTTGCAACGCCGCAGGTCGAGGAAGGCGTGCGTGAAGAGAATGGTCATGAAGACGCCGACAAAGCCCTCGACGGCGGAAGAGATGATGGAGAAGAAGATACCGCCCAGGCCGGGCAAGGTGCTGGCCAGACCAAGGGGAAGACTGACGACGATGCCGACGCCGATCAGGATCAGGCCGTCGAGCAGGACCAGACCGAGGAGGGGCCATCGGTTGCCGCGGGTCAGATCCCGGCTCCGCTTCAGCGCGGCGATCGGGGAGAGACCCTCAAGGATGCAGGCCGGAAGGGCCACGCTCAGGATCAAGAGGATGAAGATCCCCGGCAGGATGAGGGCGATGAGACCGAGGAAGGTGAGAAGCAAGCAGGCCAGGGTCGTCAGGACGACATTCACCAGCATCGGAAGGGCGGCCTGAACCGCCGGGGCGAAGTCCAGGCTGGCGTTTGCACCAAGTGGCCCCTCGGTCGCGCGTATACACAGGATCTGAGAGAGTCCGCCAAGGACCAGCAGGAGCAGGATCCCAACGAGGAGAAGCCCGGGAGAGATGGCGGAGGGGTCAGGTCCGTCGATGCCCGAACGCGACATCGCCAGATGCCCAATCCCAACCATGAGCCCCGCAAAGACGAAGAAGAGCAGCTTGGCCCTGAGTGTCTCAAAGGCCTGGCTGAAGACAGCCCCGACATTGAGCTTGCCCGGTGCGATGTTGATCTCTGGCATGATTTCCCCTCGGGTACGGTTACCGACCCCTCAGCAGTAGCGCACAGTCCGGAACGCGCGTCGAGGGGGCCTAGAGCCGTCCCGTACAGGCCTCCAGGGCGTCCGCGGGTTCAGCGCCTTCCAGGTGGATGAGGGACCAGACCGCGAGGAAGAGAAGCGGCCAGTCGCCCTTTCCGCCGGGGGCGAAGGCGGCGGCGACGGCTTCAGGGGAGCGCAGTCGGCGGACAGCGGCGACCTGGGCCACCCGCGGGGCGATGTCAGCGGCGCGGGGCGCGATCCAGGCGTCGACGGGGACGGTGAAGCCCTGCTTGCGCGCCCAGGGCGCCGCCGCCGGACAGGTCCGCGCCAGCCAGGCCCGCAGCAGGTACTTGCCGAACCGACCGCGCACCTTGAAGCGATCCGGCAGGGTGAAGGCGAAGTCGGCGACCTCCGGGTCGAGGAAGGGGGTCCGCCCCTCCAGGCCGTTCGCCATCAGGCAGCGGTCGAGCTTGATGAGGAGGTCGTTGGGCAGCCAGGTGGCCACGTCCGCCCACTGGGCCGACTGCAGTGGCGACAGGCCCCGGGGCGGGCGCCCCGCCTCGCGCCAGCGGGCGAGCACGTCGGGACGGTCGGGGCGGGGGTCGGC
>VYLB01000022.1_pt1 | contig 46473 bp, 45 predicted proteins | sample 5114431 | NCBI WGS metagenome assembly VYLB01 (sample SAMN12291786, study PRJNA351875) | freshwater metagenome | isolation source: freshwater lake | place: USA: Michigan, Gull Lake | collected 2013-08-08
GACTTCTGTTAAAGAAGCAGCATCCCGTGAAGCGTCAACCCCATTGACGCGACCATTCTAAAAAAGTGGCGTGGTGAGGAATCGCCGTCCGTTTTACGGCGGCGAGGATGTCAATCGTACAAACCACAATCCCGAAATGCTGATCGTCACGACGATGCAAACGGATAAAATCAATTCTATTGATCGTCAAAATGGCTCGCTCTTGACTGACAGCAAACGCCAACACCTGCTCGTCAGGTATCCGTTGATTAGCATTTCCCGCTTCTTGCACCGTCAAAACATCATGGCCCAAATTTCTCAACAATTCCACAACCGGCAAGGGAAACTGCTCATCTGCATAAAAACGTGCCATCCCCTAAACTGCCTCATTCTGCTCAATGAGTAAATCAATCTCCTCTTCATGAGCTGCCGCATATACCCAAGCATTGGCTAAATCCGTAGCCTTAATAGTCGGATAACTTGTTAATAAATCAGCATCACTATAACCAAGACGACGAGCTTCTACTAACACCCAAACTGGAATTCTTGTATTGGCAATGCAGGCTTGTCCGCCGCAAACTTTAGGCGTTTTCTCAATTCCCTGCCAATTACCACCAAGACTTTGAGCGAGTAACTGGATTACCTGCACTTTTTCGCTAGGTTTGAGGGCAAGAAGTTGCTCTTCTAACTCTTTGATGATCACAGGCTTAAATCCCCATACAGTTTGGGCCAATTATCCTTAATCATTTTACTAGAAAATTTGGGTTTAAAAACTCCCACTTAAGGCAAATCGTGGAGCGAATGCAACAAAACCCGATTCCCCCCAATGCTCCTAGATTTACACGGGATATCTTACATGAACGCCGTTGATACAAATATCCTATTATTTTTCTTAATTTAATTATTCGTGGGAAGTCTCCATCAAATCCAGAGCAAATAGCAAAGCTTGTTTAATTTTACGCATATTTTCCTCGGTAAGTTCGCCCAGTTTTCGTTCCAGTCTCACCGATGAAATAGAACCTAATCCTTGTATATTTGCTACCGAACCTGTTCGTAGAAACCTCACCGCAGACAATTCCACCTCGTAGTTAGTACCCCGATTTTGTGTGGTTATAGGGATGTAGAGAACTAAGGCCATTGGTGGGTTGGGGTCAAGACGAGATACTATTACAACAGGTCGCGTTTTGGCAGCCAGTCCTCAATCAACTAGCCACACTTCACCGGGTTTCGGGTTCGTCAATTATCGAAAATTTGGGTTAAAACCCCGTCGTTTTACGACGGCTTTAAGCTACAATGGAAAAAGCGATAACCAAGCTAAAAACTGAACCTTGACAACAGATAGTAGGGGGTTTCGTAAAAAAGTGGCGTGGTGAGGAATCGCCGTCCGTTTTACGGCGGCGAGGATGTCAAATCTAATACCTCCTGCTCAACCAATCTAGAACGGAGAAGTTCTAACGCGTCTTGGTCTGCTAATTCGATAATCTCGACAAGATAACGTCGCACCTGTTCAACAGTTGCCGGTTGCCATTGACGCAGTTTAATTTCCAGTTCTTGAATCAGGGCATCCATATTTCAGTTTTGAAAGCCAATATTATCAGGATAACACGGTCTAAGTAAAAGGAAAATCGTCAAAGTAATGATCGATATCAATCGGGAACCACTCCCCGTCTAATACCTGTTCGAGGGAGAAAGGAGGCTCGACAGGAATCGCGTCGCCAGTGACGGTTTTCGCTTGTATTAGGGTTTTCCGAGCGTTCGAGTAGGCTTTTTGAAAATAATCCCGCGCGTGGTTGGTGAGAGTAGTGGTTTCTAGCCACTCTCCTAGTTGAGTTCGGAAACTGGCAATTTCTCCTACCCAGTGACAGACGTTGCGTTCTCGCTCCCGTTCCGATTTGTGATAAGCTAACTTAAACAGGTGTTCGATCAGCCTAGTTAATAAACTTTCTACAGCCTGTCTGTCACTTTTCCCCATGCACTCCACTTCCTCGATCAGATTTTCCCAGTCCACGTCATCAAACTTTTTTAGCTTTAAAAGTTCGGCGGTTTTGGAAGCCCAAAGAACAAAATCCTGATCGTATAATGCTTTCATTGATAAAGCTGTTTCTACTGCCATAGTTTCGTTCCAACTCCTAATAAAACTATTTCTTTAGCTTAACTTTAACTAGCGCAAACCCTTTTAACTTTTTTATCTTTTACTAAATATTATAACTCGATCTGATCAGACGTTATACAATAAATCTTGTCCCTCGATCGCATTGTCCCATGACTACCCCCTTCACTGCCGCAGAAATTGCCTCAGAAGGCATCAAACCCGAAGAATACGAAGACATAGTCAAAAGACTGGGAAGACACCCCAACAAAGCCGAATTAGGAATGTTTGGCGTGATGTGGTCAGAACACTGCTGTTATAAAAACTCCCGGCCGCTGCTTAAACAATTCCCCACCACCGGCGAAAAAATTCTCGTCGGTCCCGGAGAAAATGCCGGAGTAGTGGATTTAGGCGATGGATTGCGATTAGCCTTTAAAATCGAGTCCCATAATCATCCTTCTGCGGTGGAACCCTTTCAAGGTGCCGCTACCGGAGTCGGAGGCATCCTGCGGGATATTTTTACCATGGGGGCGCGTCCCATTGCTATCCTCAACTCCCTCCGTTTTGGTAACTTGGAAGATGCCCGCAATCGTCGCATTTTTGCCGGAGTCGTGGAAGGGATAAGTCATTATGGCAATAGTGTCGGCGTTCCCACGGTGGGCGGTGAGATATACTTCGATAATGCCTACAATGGCAATCCTCTGGTTAATGCCATGGCTTTAGGGCTAATGGAAACCGAAGAAATCGTCAAATCTGGGGCAAAAGGCCTGGGAAATCCGGTTTTATACGTTGGTTCTACCACCGGCCGCGACGGTATGGGAGGGGCGAGTTTTGCCAGCGCCGAATTAACCGATAAATCTATGGATGACCGGCCCGCGGTGCAAGTGGGCGACCCTTTTCTGGAAAAATCCCTGATAGAAGCTTGTTTAGAGGCATTTAAGACCGGCGCGGTGGTGGCGGCCCAGGATATGGGGGCCGCAGGGATCACCTGTTCTACTTCCGAGATGGCGGCCAAGGGAGGGGTGGGAATTGAATTAGACCTCGATAAAATCCCCGTCCGGGAAACCGGGATGGTTCCCTACGAATATCTGCTATCGGAATCCCAAGAAAGAATGTTATTTGTGGCAGCATCGGGACGAGAAGGCGAATTAATCGAGATTTTCCATCGTTGGGGACTTCAGGCTGTGGTCGCTGGCACTGTTATCGCTGAACCGATCGTCCGTATATTATTTAAAGGGGAAATTGCCGCCGAAATTCCTGCCACGGCCCTAGCGGATAACACTCCGATTTATCATCGGGAATTACTAACAGAACCGCCAGAATACGCCCAAAAAGCTCAATTATGGCAAGATAGCACGATTCCTATTCCCGAATCCTATAACGAGATTTTATTAAAACTGCTCGATAGTCCCTCGATTGCCTCAAAACGCTGGGTTTATCGTCAATATGATCATCAAGTCCAGAATAACACCGTTATTCTCCCCGGGGGAGCCGATGCGGCCGTGATTCGCGTGCGTCCTCTGGGTGCTAATCCCGCAAATTCTCGGCGCGGTGTAGCGGCGACTACAGATTGTAATCCGCGATACGTTTATCTTGATCCCTATAACGGAGCTAAGTTAGCCGTGGCAGAAGCGGCCAGAAACCTTAGCTGTGTTGGTGCTGACCCTATTGCTGTCACGGATAATCTCAATTTCGGCAGTCCAGAGAATTCAATCGGTTATTGGCAATTAGCCACTGCTTGTCAGGGTATTGCCGAAGCTTGTCGGGAAATGAATACACCAGTGACTGGGGGTAATGTCTCTTTGTACAACGAAACCGTTGATGCAGCTGGCAGCCCCCAGTCTATTTATCCGACTCCCGTGATTGGTATGGTGGGATTAGTGCCGGATATAGGGGAAATTTGCGGTCAAGGTTGGCAAAAAGCGGGGGATTTAATCTATCTTTTGGGTTTTTCCTTGCCAACTATCGGCGCTTCCGAATATTTAGCCGTTATTCACGGTTTGGTGACGGGAAAACCGCCGGTAATTGATTTTGAATTAGAAAGAAAGGTACAAGCGGCCTGTCGTCGGGGAATTCGCGCCGGTTGGGTGAAATCTGCCCACGATTGCGCGGAGGGAGGTTTAGCCACTGCTTTGGCAGAATGCTGTATTAGTGGCCAATTAGGGGCGGAAATTGACCTTTCTTGGCACAATCAAGGCCGTTTTGACGCGGTGTTATTCGGAGAATTAGCTAGTTGCATTATCGTCTCCGTTTCCTCCGAAAATCAGCAAGATTGGGAAGAATATCTAAAGACACAATTAGGAGACTATTGGCAAATAACCGGCAAAGTTAGCGAAAAAAGCGATAATCTTCGGATTTTTGACCGGGATAAACAACCGGCGATCGATGTTAGTCTAGAAACTATACAGCAAGTTTGGTCAAAAGCGATCGAAAGAAGGCTTTAGGGAAGGAAACAGGAGTCGGTCGTCAGGAGTGGGGAAATAGGGAAATGGGGAAATGGGGAAATAGGGAAATGGGGAAATGGGGAATTTCAGCTAAAACTCTAACACCCTAAAACCCTAACACCCCAAAACCCTAACACCCCAAAACCCTAACACCCCAAAACCCTAACACCCAACACCTGATAACTGGATAACTGTTCCCAAATCCCCTTAAATAAGGTGTTAAAAATAGATTAAGATAAGTTAAGATTTTGTATCGAAAGTAGCCCCAAACCCCAGTCCTCTCATGTTTAGCCATCCCGACTCATCCCTATCCCTGAACCGCGTCGATAAGCCTGAAGAAGCCTGTGGAGTTTTTGGACTCTATGCCCCTGAGGAAGAAGTAGCAAAACTGACCTATTTTGGACTCTATGCCCTGCAACACCGAGGACAGGAATCGGCAGGTATTGCCACCTACGACGGGGAAACGGTGCATTGTTACAAAGAAATGGGCTTAGTTTCCCAAGTTTTTAGCGAAACTGTCCTTAAAACCTTGCCCGGTACTCACGCCGTCGGTCATACTCGTTACTCTACCACTGGTTCTAGCCGTCGGGCCAATGCCCAACCTGCTGTGATCGAAACCCGTTTAGGTAAACTTTCCCTGGCACATAATGGCAATTTAGTCAATACTTTTGAGTTAAGAAATGTATTAGAAAAGCGCGGTTGTGATTTCGGCACCACCACCGACTCGGAAATGATCGCCGTCGCTATCGGCCAGGAAGTGGATAGTGGCAAGGATTGGATACAAGCGGCGATCGATGCCTTTAGCTATTGTAGCGGGGCTTACAGCCTTGTTATCGGCACACCGACGGGAATTATCGGGGCGCGAGATCCCAATGGTGTCAGACCGTTAGTAATTGGGGTTTTGCAAGAAGAAGGCAATCCCCCCCGTTATGTTTTAGCTTCGGAAACCTGCGGATTAGATATTATCGGGGCCGATTATCTGCGGGATGTGCAGCCGGGGGAATTAGTTTGGATTAGTGAAGATGGCTTATCTTCAGTGGATTGGGCCATGAAACCGGAGAAAAAATTATGCGTTTTCGAGATGATTTATTTTGCTCGTCCCGATAGCATTGTTCACGAGGAATCTTTATATACTTATCGGGTACGTTTGGGGGAACAATTAGCTAAAGAGTCGCCGGTAGAAGCGGATATGGTGATGGGAGTTCCCGATTCTGGTATTCCAGCTGCGATCGGATTTTCGCGCATTTCTGATATTCCCTACGCGGAGGGATTGATTAAAAATCGTTATGTGGGACGGACTTTTATTCAACCAACCCAACACATGAGAGAGTCGGGAATTAAGATGAAATTGAATCCTTTAAAGGATGTTTTACAGGGAAAAAGAGTTATTATTGTTGATGATTCGATCGTGCGGGGAACCACTAGCCGGAAATTAGTTAAAGCTTTACGCGATGCTGGTGCAAGAGAAGTTCACATGAGAATATCTTCTCCTCCGGTGACTCATCCTTGTTTTTATGGCATTGATACGGATAACCAAGAGCAATTAATTGCGGCAACTAAATCGGTGGCGGAAATTCAGGCACAAATCGGGGTGGATAGTTTAGCTTATCTCAGTCATGATGCCATGTTAACAGCAACGAAGGAAGACCCGAAAACCTTCTGTACTGCCTGTTTTAATGGTGATTATCCGATTCCTGTACCCGATAATGTTAAGCGCTCGAAGTTGATCTTAGAAAAAGTTAAATAGGGTTTGCTGAATAAATCTAAAAACCTTGTTGGATAAGGTTTTTAGACTTTTTTTGGCTCTCTTGGATTTGGTAGGTAAAATGTATTCTAAGATACATTCCTCCTAGCGAGGGGGTGGAACGAACCACAAAGACACAAAGGACACAAAGATTGATCGATCCTATGTAAGTTAAACTTATCACACAGAACCGAGAAGAGCCTTTTTTCCCTCAAAAAGTACCTTATCGGTAAAACCCCACACCCCACACCCCAACCCCCAACCCCCACCGAAAAACTTTTTGCCGCAAACCCTACTTAAATCCTCTGAAAACAATCGGCAATTTCCTGGGGAGTTAAAAGAGAATTAGGATAACTGGAAAGTTGTCCTAATTTTTGTGCTAATAAAACTGCTTGGGGTGGAGTTAGATAGGTTTTGGCTAAGAGAGCGGTTTGATGATAAGCTTGCCGGATTGGGGCATCTAAAAGGATAGTTCCTTGACCCATAATAATTACTCTTTCGGCGTATTCTGGCATTAAATAGAGGTGATGGGTGATAACAATCACCGTTTTGCCCATCTGGTGTAATTGACGACTCACCTCTAAAATTGCCTTAGCCCCTTGGTAATCTTGGCCGGTGGTCGGTTCATCAAACACAACTATGCGCGGTTCCATGGCTAAAATTGCCGCAATCACTACCCGCGCTCGATCGCCTTTCGGTAAGGAGAGAGGATGATAGGATCGATATTCTAGCAATCCCATGGCTTCTAGACTTGCTTTCGTGCGTTGGGTAACGATTTCTGGAGGATAACCGAGATTAGTCGGGGCAAATGATACTTCTTTCTCGACAGTGGTGTTAAAAATCTGATTATCGGGATTTTGGGCTACATAACCGATCGAACGGGCTAAATCACTGACAGAAAAGCTATCGGTCGCAACGCGCTCGCTACGCGAGATCGAACGTCCATCAATCATAACTTGACCGGTGGTCGCCGAGAGAAGATTGAGAAAATGCTTGACTAAAGTGCTTTTTCCCGCCCCATTTTGACCGATAATCAGCAGATATTCCCCTTCGGCAATATCGAGGGACACATCCCGCAAGGCGGTAGTACCATCGGGATAGGTATGGCAGAGATTTTTTACCCTCAGTATGGGGTTTAAGGGGTCAGAAACCGACGATAAGGGAGGGGTTGGGGTTATCTGATGGTAAAAGGATTTAAGCTCGTTTAAACGGGCAAAACCTCGGTCTAGGGTGACAGGAATTGATTCGATCTCGCGTAGCGAGCGCGTTGCGAGCGCCCCGATGTTTTGCTCGATCAAAGCAAAAGTAGTGGCCACTTGCGGGGGACGCAGGGCATTTTCCTGTAAACGTTGTACTTGGGAGTAGATCTCTGCTGGGGTTCCCATAGCTTCGATCGCACCATCCCTTAATAGTACCAGGCGATCGGCATATTCGGCCATTTCCTCGGCCGCGTGGGAGACCATGACAATAGTGACACCGAGATGGCGATTTAATTCCTTAATGGTGGCGAAAACTTCTTGGGATCCCACCGGATCCAGTTGGGAGGTGGGTTCATCGAGAATTAACAAAGCGGGCTGAACTGCGAGGGCAGCGGCGATCGCTAATCGTTGTTTTTGTCCTCCCGATAGTTCCCCCGGCGATTTTTTTTCCATTCCCTCTAACCGGACTGCCGCTAAAACTTTGGGAATGCGCGCTTTAATTTCCTCTCGCGGTAGCCGTAAATTTTCTAAGGTAAAAGCGATTTCATTTTCTATAGAAGTGGCTAAAAGTTGCGTTTCGGGATCTTCAAATACTGCCCCCACATAGCGGGCCAAGGTGCTAACCGGATGGGTTAAAGTGTCTAAACCTGCTACTGTTGCATAACCAAAAAAACGCCCTCCGTAAAATTGGGGGACAATACCGTTAAGAGTTAAACAGAGAGTAGTTTTCCCCGCACCAGTCGGACCAATAATACCTAAAAATTCTCCTCGATGAATTGCTAAAGAGATATTTTTCAGCACTAGATTGGAGGATTCGGGATAAATATAGGAAACTTTCTCTAATTGGGCGATGATTTCCATTATTGGTGGGGAATAGAAGACGGGAGTGGGGTAGATAGGGAGATGTTTTTATGGAAAATTTGAATTAGGGACGCTTCTATTTTTCGCTACCTCGATCGATGAACTTGATTATCACACAGGTGGCCCACTACTGTGTCAATTTTAAAACTATGGCAAGATTTAAGCTAAGACGTATTTAGGGTTTGCGGCAAAAAGTTTTTCGGTGGGGGTTGGGGGTTGGGGGTTGGGGGTTGGGGGATGGGGTGTAGGGGATGGGGGATGGGGTTTTACCGATAAGGTACTTTTTGAGGGAAAAAAAGTCTAAAAGTCTTACCCAACAAGGTTTTTAGATTTATTCAGCAGACCCTATTTAAAGGCTGCATCTCATTTTTGTCAATCTACTGAGTTGGGATTTTTAAAGGGAAACTATAGTCATTTCAGATAAATCTGATACACTCTAGACCGACAAAACCCTTATGAACTCTGGGATTGATATTCTCAATCTTAATTGAAATGACTATATCTTCTAAAATTGGTCATTGCTTCCGATTTTACCACTCAATCCAAGCCTTTGGGGGGTTCTACTCCCCAAACCCCGGAGCGCATTAGTTTTTCGGTGAGATGCTTACAGGCAGCTGCTGATACATTTGTCATCATTTAAGAGTCGCTGATAATTGCTGATTTTCGGTATTTCCGCAATTGTACCAGTTACCCCTCACCCGCTCGCAGAAAAACTTAATATTTTTACTCTTGACAAATTTGCTTTAAGGTGCTAACAAAATCAGGGTAAGAAATGCCGGCCGCTTCAGCGCGATGGATAGTGGTGGGTTGACGGGAATTGAGGGCAGCGATCGCTAGACTCATAGCAATGCGATGATCGGTAAAACTGTCCACTTCCGTGCCGAATAGGCCTGTACCGCCGGTAATCTCTAAACCATCGGGTAATTCCCTTACTTTTGCCCCTAGGCGATCGAGTTGGGTGGCCATCACCGTCAGGCGATCGCTTTCCTTTACCCGTAATTCCTCGGCATCCTTGATAATTGTCGTTCCTTGGGCAAAAACCGCCGCTACTGCCAAAATCGGAATTTCATCGATCAGACGGGGTATAATCTCACCGGCGATCGTGGTTGCCTGTAGTGGACTGGATTTCACCCGCAGATCCGCCACCGGTTCCCCCGTCACCACCCGGGGATTTTCGAGGGTGATATCTGCTCCCATTGCCTGTAAAACCTGTAAAACTCCAGTTCTAGTCGGGTTTATGCCCACATTTTCGATTAATAACTCGGAATTAGGCACAATTGCCCCCGCTACCAACCAAAAGGCTGCCGAACTGATATCCCCCGGTACAATCACCGTTTGTCCGGTTAAAGTGGGATAACCCGTCACCGTGACGCTATTAGTCTCCCCATCCACCTCAATATTTGCCCCAAAAGCGCGCAGCATCCGTTCACTGTGATCGCGAGATAAAGCGGGTTCCGTGATCGTGGTTTTCCCCTCCGTTAACAGTCCTGCGAGGAGAAGACAGGATTTCACCTGTGCAGAAGCAACGGGAGAATAGTAGTGGATCGGTTGCAGAGATTGCCCAGAAACGGCTAAAGGTGCTAAAGAATTGGCTTTTCTGCCCCAAATTTGCGCCCCCATTTCCCTTAGGGGTTTCACCACCCTGGACATGGGACGCGAGCGCAGGGAAGCATCACCGGTAACGACAAAAAAACGGTCCCGATGACCGGCCAATAATCCTAACATTAAGCGGATCGTCGTGCCAGAATTGCCCGCATCGAGGATTTCTAGGGGTTCCTCAAGATTGCCTAAACCCCTACCTTTGACGATCACTTTCTCGCTGTTGAGTTGGGAAATTTCCACACCCATGCAGCGAAAACAACTAGCGGTACTGCGGGGATCTTCGCCCAATAATAACCCATGAATGACGGTTTCACCTTCGGCGATCGCTCCTAACATCAGGGAGCGATGGGATATAGATTTATCGCCGGGGATAGTGATTTTTCCCCGTAATCCCGTGATTTTGGCTGGATCGATGACTAAATCTTGATGGGATTGAAGGGGGTTAAGGGTGACAATAGACATGATCTTTAGGCAGATGAAGACAAGCTCGATCTATTTTCCCCCTTTACCTCGCCCTTTCCTTGTCAAGTTATGTAAAGAATATTAAGCTAGAAGCATTCAGTCGTCAGTTTTTTGTTATGCCCACTACTGCCCAAGAAGTTTATAATCAAGTGGTCTGTCACTTATCATCTGGGGAACGTTTGCGGTTGGCCACAATCATTCTCAATCAACTTGTCGGCCAACAACAACCATCGACCGATCAAAATGATACCTGGACTGAGGAGGATCAGATCGATCTTGTCAATTTTTCCCTAAACTATGCGGCCAAAACTTTCTCTGATGTGGAGGGGGTTAATTGGTGACGTTTTCCCCTGGAGATGTGGTGACAGTTGATTTTCCCGGTGTGACAGGAACGAGGGAAAGGACACAAAGATCGATCGCTCCTGTATAAGTTAAACTTATCACACAAAGAATAAGAGAGCCACCGATTGTTCCCTAACCCTACGATTTTTTACTAAAATAACTGATAACTGATAACTGATAACTGATAACTGATAACTGATAACTGATTATGTCTCGTCGTCAACTTTTGAGTTTTTTAATTGCAGTAATTCTGGCATTTTTTGCCCTTATTCCCGATGCTAACGCTTTAGGTGGTTCCCAACCCCCTTTAAATCAACCTGCACCCGATTTTACCCTACCGACTAACACGGGAGAAGGCAATATTTCCCTATCGGATTATCGGGGTAAGTGGGTAGTTTTATATTTTTATCCCAAGGATTTTACCCCGGGCTGTACCCTAGAAGCGCGGCGTTTTCAGCAGGATTTGCCGAAATATATGGCTAAAAATACGCAAATTTTAGGGGTAAGTGCCGATGATGTCGATTCTCATGCGGAATTTTGTGACTCGGAGGGTTTAAAATTTCCCTTACTAGCAGATACTACTGGAGATGTTAGTAAAGCTTATGGTTCTTGGATGGGTTATGTTTCCCTGCGTCATACCTATCTTATAGATACCCAAGGGATTTTAAAAGAGATTTATTTAGGGGTAAATCCTGCCATTCACAGTGCCGAAGTTTTAGCACGTTTAGAGGAATTACAGGCGAATTCATAAAAAAAATCCCGACCACGATTTTTTCATCGGTGGGGGATTAACAACCTTAACCGAGATAATCAGGACTAATTGCAATCATCGTCCTTATCACCCTTACAGTCACGGTTTTGTAAAATTAGCGGCGAAGAGGAACGGTCAAAATGGTTATCTTGACTATTAACCGCTAAAGTGTGAGGAATTGAACCTAACAGCAAGGAGACCACAACAAACAAGGTTAACGAGATTTTCATGGCTTTACTCCCTTAAACACCATCAGGTAATTGACCTATTTTTAGCATAGGGCTTTCCTTCTAGGATGTCAGTCCCATTGCCAAGAGGGAGAAAGGGGTTAACATGGAAAAAAAGAGAATATAGGTAGAATAAAGTAGAACCCAATGAAACCACAGGGATGGGACGAGTTTCTTAAACATCTAGCTAGAGAATACGGTGTTCAAGGCAAATTAAAGGAGATTTTTTTAGTTCGTTTTGCCTACGAAAATTGGCGTAAACCCGATGAGGAAATTTGGGAAATGGCTGAGGCCGCCAGCCATGAAACCTATAAAAAACAAATGACTAAAATCTATAGCTATTTCTCGGCAGATAAAGATAATGGCTGTCCCGAACTAGAATTAGGTAGTAAAGGACCGGGTAAGTTCCAAATCCTCCGAGAATGGTTCAAAGATATCAAATATCCTCAATGGAAAAATCACCCCACTCCGATAGTAGCAGAAAAATCAGTTATAGATACTTATATTAGCCGCCCTCCCGTCGAAAGCGACTGTTATCAAGAAATTAATCGTCCGGGGTCACTTATTCGCATTAAAGCTCCCGAAAAGACCGGTAAAACTTCTCTCCTTAAACATCTGCTCGCTCAGGCAGATAGTTGGGGACATAGCACAGTTTATATTAATTGTCAAGTGGCAGAAAAGGCGATGTTTGCCAGTTTAGACCGATTTTGTCGCTGGTTTTCGGCAAATGTCAGCCGAGAATTGGGTTTAAAGCCTCAATTAGATGAATATTGGGATGAGGAACTATTTGGCAGTTTAATCAGTTGTCAAACCTATTTTCAGTCCTATCTTTTGGAACAGATTAACGGGCCTCTTTTTTTGGCCCTAGATAATTTAGACAGAATTTTCGAGTATCCCGACATCGCTAGGGATTTTCTGCCACTTTTGCGCTGTTGGCACGAAGAAGCTAATAATTTGGAAATCTGGCAAAATTTGCGGTTAGCGATTGCTAATTCCACGGAAATCTATATTCAATTGGACGCTAATCAATCTCCCTTTAATGTCGGTCGCGCGATTAAATTACCCGGTTTTAGTCTCGAACAACTGGAAAACTTGGCCAGTAGCTACGGATTGCCTAAAAATGAGGATAATCAGCGTTTTATCGGGGATTTAATTGCCTTAGTCTCTGGTCATCCCTATCTTAGTCGTTTGGCCCTGGAAGCGCGGGTGCGCGGGGAAAAAAATATTCTCCCTAATGCTGCTACCCAAGGGGGAATTTATGCGGCACACTTGCGTCATCACTGGGATAGTCTGCAAAAACAGCCGGAATTATTGACAGCGATGGGGGAAGTGGTCAATTCTTCCGATAAGGGAGCGCGATTAGAACCGATTACTGCCTATAAACTGGAAAGTATGGGTTTAATTCAGTTAAAAGGCGATCTAGCCCAGCCTAGCTGTCAATTATATCAGCTTTACTTCCGAGAAGAACAGACCAGCAGCGATCTCTAGTGGATATAGCAGTTATCTTAATGGTGAGTTACGAAGTCTCTGGTTTTAGGTAACAGGTAACAGGTAACAGGTAACAGTAGCTGGTTATCCAGAAATGATGCCAAATTTCCTCATACTTCATATTTAGGAGAAACGCTGTAATTTCATCTCTACTTATACCTAATTTAACAGAAAATTGCCGATTTTAATCTTGTCCTAACCGAGCAAAATTGACAATTGAATGTGTAATTTTAAAAATATCTATCCCGTCAATCTCATCTAACCGCAAATGCTCAAAATTTTAGTTGATGGTACACCGATAAGACAAAATCCTAGTGGAATTGGATTATATGCTTATCATCTGATTGCCGAATTAGCTAAATTACAAAACCAAGAAAACTTTTCTCTGTCCCTCTGTTTTCAACCGTCGGTAAAAAATTGGCTGCGGGGTAATCTTTCTATACCCGAAAAACTGCAATCCTATCCAGAGGTTAAATGTTTACCAATTCCCGTCAGTCTTAGCAATATCTTAACTCGATTTCCTAATCCTCTAATCCCCTATCTAGAAAACTTTCTTGATTCTCCCGATATTCTCCACGGATTGGATCATGTGGTGTATCCTTGTGGTCAGAGTCGTAAAGTTATGACTATTCATGATGTTACTTTTATTAAATATCCTGAGTTTGTCACGGGGATTGTCAAAACCTACACCCAACGGATTAAAAAATCTCTACAATGGACAGATTTAGTCATTGCTAACTCTGCAAGTACCAAACGAGATATTATTGAATATTTAGATGTGAACCCAGAGAAAATTTTTGTTACTCACCTCGCAAGTCGTTATACTTCTCCCCTAAATCTTCCCTCATCTCTAACTATCACTAAACCCTATTTACTCTTTGTTAGTACCCTAGAACCACGAAAAAATATTATTAATCTTATCACTGCTTTTAACTATCTCAAGGACAGGTATAAATTAGACCATAATCTGATTCTGATTGGCAAAAAAGGATGGAAGTATGAACCAATTTTTGATAAAATATCTCAGTCTCCCTTTCGAGATAGTATCCAACATCTTGATTATCTTGCTGATGACTTAGTTGCGGATTATTATCAAAAAGCCGATGTTTTTGTCTATCCTTCTTTTTACGAAGGTTTTGGATTACCGGTTTTAGAAGCGATGACTTTAGGTTGTCCGGTGGTAACTGCTAATACTGCATCCTTACCCGAAGTCACCGGAGACTCGGCAATATTAATTAATCCCGATAATCCCCTGGAAATTGCCACGGCAATCTATCAGGTGATTAGTGATACCTCTCTCCGTCAAGACTTAATCACGAAAGGAAAAAAACAAGCGGCAAAATTCTCTTGGCAAAAAACCGCACAAGCTACTATAAAAGCTTATCGTTCTCTTTTATAATAAGTAAGTAGCTATAATTAAATTGAAGATAGATTTTGCCTCTGATCCCCCCTTAATCCCCCCTTGATAAGGGGGGTTTCTGACAACTTTTAACACCTACCTACTTAACTAGCCAATATCTATGAATAAAAATAAACAATTATTAATCAATCTCGCTTTTCTGGGTACTAAATATACTGGATTGACTACCTATACTAAAAATCTCATTCCCCAATTAGCTAACTTAAATCCTACCCTTATCACTTCTAATATTTACCCAGATTTTAACACCTATCCTGTCTCGGCAAACCTCACCCAAGAACAGGGAACCAAAGGCAATATTAAGCGCTTAATTTGGACAGAAACCCAACTCTATCAAACCTATCAACAATTGAAGTCTTCCCTGCTATTTACCCCCATTCCCGAAGCACCTATTTATGGAAATTGCCGCTATATTGTAACAGTTCATGATTTAATTCCCCTGCGATTCCCGAAATTTTCTCCCCTAACTTTTTATAATAAATACTATTTACCCCAAGTCCTGAAAAAAGCTACACATATTATCGCTGTTTCCCAAGCAACTGCCGCCGATATTAATAAGTTTTTTAACATACCTCTTGACAAAATAACCGTGATTCTTTCTGGATATGATTCTCACAATTTTCGTCCTCTAAATCTGGCGACTCGTCCCTATTTTCTCTATCTTGGTCGTTATGATACTCATAAAAATCTCGGTCGTTTAATTACTGCTTTTTCCCAAATCGACCCCGAATATCAATTATTAATTGTCGGTCAATTTGACCCGCGTTTTACCCCGGCTCTACAGCAACAGGTAGAAGCATTATCAATCTCTCAACGAGTGCAATTTTTAAACTATGTTTCCTATACAGAATTGCCGCAACTTTTAAACCAAGCAACTGCTTTAGTTTATCCCTCCCTTTGGGAAGGTTTCGGATTACCTGTACTAGAAGCGATCGCCTGTGGAACTCCTGTAATTACTTCTAATCTTTCTTCTCTCCCAGAAGTCACAGGAGATGCGGCAATTTTAATTAATCCCTATAGCATTGATGAGATAAGAGAGGCAATGCAGCAAATCGCTAAAAATAACCAATTGCGCTTAAATTTAAAATCTCTTAGTCACCGACGCGCCGAGCTTTTTAGTTGGGAAAAAACCGGACAAGAAACCGCCACAATTCTGCAAAGTTTTCTATAAAAATGGTGACAAAAAAAATTATCAATCATTGTAGCCATTCTTCGGGAATTTGAGCAACTTTTTCTTGACCAGTAGGTTGATGAATAGGTTTTCCTAAAGGACGAATTTTGAGATTTCCTTGAAAATAAGCTGCGATTCTTTCCTGGGCAATTTTCACATATTCTGCTTCTTTTTCACTCCCCATCCCTCGACGATTGTGCATAATACTAGCAATCAGAGAAGTTCCAACCCCGGCAAAGGGATCAAAAACCCAATCCCCCTCATTTGTCAAGGCTAAAACACATCTTTCTACTAATTCGATCGGATATTGACAAGGATGGATAGTTTTCTCTGGATGATTAGATTTAACGTTAGGAATATCCCACAGTAACTCATCCCAATCTTGTGCTAAAAACTCCCAAACATCGCTGGGATTTTTCCCTAAAGGATTACCAGAAGGTTTACCGATATTTTTACCTTTAAAATGGCGCTTACCAGGGTATTTAGCGGGGATTCTCACCGGATCAAGATTAAAGGTATATTTATCGGTTTTTGTCAACCATAAAATAGTTTCATATCTGCCAGAAAATCTTTTAGAGGTATGTAATCCATGGCCAAAATGCCAGACAATTCTATTTCTTAAAAAGAAACCCATTTGTTTAAATAGCTGATAATAAAAAATATCTAAAGGATAAACTTCACCCTCTTGAACGAAATTTCCCACCTGCCAGCAAATACTGCCATTATCTTGCAAGATTCTAGAGAATTCTCGCATAATTTTGGTTTGGGTTTCCAGATAAGTATCCAAAGAGATTTTTTTTTCGTAGTCTTTTCCTAAATTGTAGGGAGGAGAAGTAATAATCAAGCTCACAGAATTATCTGGTATAGTCTTAATAAAATTATTGCTATCTCCTTGATAAAGAATTATTTCAGCATCAGGTTGATAAAAGTCCCGCACTGATTTTGATTGAGAAAATAAGGGCAACTGATTCATAGACAATTTAGCAGAGAATATCCACTTTTAATTATATAATTTTCTGTACTAAAAATCGCAAAGATTTCGGGCTGTGTAAACTGGAAGTTTTACAATCTACCACCGCAGTTATTCAGTAAGCCCTAAGTATTCTGATTTATAGTACAATTGGCATTTACCCATTTTACACCCAATATTCAAGAGAGCCTTTTTTTTAAACCAATTAATGTCATCTGTAGCCAGCAAAGATATAACAAAAATTCTACTTTTTTTAGATAAAAATCGGGAAGAAATAGTCAGTTTTTTTCCTATTCTTCCCTTAACTCAGATTAGCTTAAACCCGGGACGCACTCGCCTAATTCCACTGTAAAAGGTTGCCAAGGACGAGGATCGATTACTTTTGTTAGCAAAGCATGGGATGTTAATAATTCTTGAAAAGATTCGGGACTACCCCCAGCACTTAACACCGCCATCAATAAACCTTTAAACTCAATATCACCACCGGCAGCCGTAGAAATAATATATTGGGGATGCAAGCGTTGACAGACTGCTAAAGCGCTTTCTTGTCCTTTGATTACCGGTCCGAGGAAAGGTATTTTTAAGTCAATCAAAGGAGTGATAATTACATCGATTTTACCCAAAGAATCGAGGGTAGGAGAGTGATATCCGTGGGGTTCGTAATAGATAGTTTGATTGGTCGCTAATTCCTTGATAATATAGCCATTTTCCACCAGAGTCGGCCCTACTGGAGAACCGGGGACAGCAGTAATTTCGATCGCATTGTCAAAGATATAACTAGAACCGTGGGTTAAAGGGATGGGATGGGTATAATTGAGGGATTTAACGACTTTTTCGGCATTCGGAGAAGCTACCACGGGAATTTGGCGATCGAGTACCTGTAAAGTAGGAGGATGAGCATGATCTTCTAAACCTTGGGAGAGAAGAATCAGATCGATATTTTCAGGAATGGCATGATTAGCGGTTTTTTTGCCCTCAAATAGCCAAGTTAAATTACCAAAAGTCAGGGAACCTACCAACCAAGGATCGAGAAGCAGGCGTTTTCCCCCGATTTCGATTAACCAAGAATTACTATCAAGCCAAGTTAACTGCATATAAGAAGAATGGGGATTTTCTTAATTTAATTTAACATTAGCATTAATTTTTCTGGGGTTGGGGGTTTTTCAGTCATCAGTGAATGCCATTGATAGCAGTTATCTTAATGGTGAGGTACGAAGTCTCTGGTTTTAGGGAACAGGCAACAGTAGTTGGTCGTCTGGGGATGATACCAAATTAGGTTACACTTCATCTTTAGGAGAAACACTGTAACACTCCTCACTCAATGCTGGTCACTGAAAACCCAAATCTGATTACTGATCAGTAATCAGTAATCAGTCAAGGCTTAAGAAATAGGGAAAGTTTAGCTATCTTAGGGAAAGTAGGCGCTAAAAGGGGAGGAAGAACGCATCAGCCGAGACTGAATTTCTATGACTAAACGTACCTTCGGTGTTATCGGACTAGCTGTCATGGGAGAAAATCTCGCTCTCAATGTGGAGAGTCGGGGTTTTCCCATCGCTGTTTACAATCGCACCGCCAGCAAAACTAAAGAATTTATGGAAACTCGCGCCGTCGGCAAGGATGTCAAGGCGGCCTATAGTTTAGAAGAATTCGTCCAAATTTTAGAGCGTCCCCGCAAAATTCTGGTCATGGTAAAAGCTGGCCCGCCGGTGGATGCCGTGATTGAACAATTAAAACCCCTTCTCGAAGAAGGAGATATGATTATCGATGGCGGTAACTCCCTCTACGAGGACACAGAAAGACGCACCCGCGACCTAGAATCGACCACTAAACTCGGTTTTGTCGGCATGGGAGTCAGTGGTGGCGAAGAAGGCGCTCTGCACGGTCCTTCCCTGATGCCGGGGGGTACAGAGTTCGCCTATCGGGAATTAGAGCCGATTTTAACCAAAATTGCCGCCCAAGTCGATGATGGTCCCTGTGTCACCTATGTGGGACCCGGGGGTGCGGGCCATTATGTGAAAATGGTTCACAATGGCATCGAGTACGGCGATATGCAGTTAATTGCGGAAGCCTACGATGTGCTGAAAAATGGTCTAGGACTAAGCAATCAGCAGTTACAGGAAACTTTCGCCGAGTGGAATCGCACCGATGAGCTTAATTCTTATTTAATTGAAATTACCGCCGATATCTTTAAGTATGTTGACCCGGAAACCGGTCATCATTTGGTAGATTTAATCTTGGATTCGGCGGGACAAAAGGGAACCGGACGCTGGACCGTGTTAAGTTCCTTGGAGTTGGGGGTGTCAATTCCGACTATTTATGCTGCGGTTAATGCTCGCGTTATGTCCGCTTATAAGGATGAACGGGTGGCAGCCGCAAAAGAGTTACCCGGACCGGGGGAAACCTATCCGGGGGATGCGGCACTATTTGTGGATAAAGTGCGTGATGCTCTTTACTGCTCGAAAATGTGTTCCTATGCCCAGGGTATGGCTTTAATCGCTAAAGCTTCTCAGGAGTTTAACTATAATATCAGTCTGCCGGAATCGGCCCGGATTTGGAAGGGCGGCTGTATTATTCGCGCCAGTTTTTTGGATAAAATTCGCAAAGCTTTTGCGGAAAATCCGGGGCTGCCGAATTTGTTGTTAGCACCAGAATTTAAGCAAAGTATCCTCGATCGCCAAGAAGCATGGCGTGAGGTGTTAGTCTTGGCTAATAAGTTGGGAATTCCCGTCCCGGCTTTTAGTTCTTCTTTGGACTATTTTGATAGTTATCGTCGGGCCAATTTACCGCAAAATCTCACCCAAGCACAACGGGATTATTTTGGCGCTCATACCTATGAACGTACCGATAAACCCAGAGGTGAGTTTTTCCATACGGAATGGATGACTGAATTGTAAAGCTATCTAATATTTTCTCCCTCTTTTTGTTTCTCGTAAAAAGGGGGGATTTTTTTCGATATTTTGCTGATTAAGAGTTAACTATCGGTCAAGAAATTTCGATAACCCTTGAGCAAATTGTTCGGCAGTCAAGCTCCAACCTCGGTTGACAGGGACTAAAAGAGCGCCGGTGCTGAGAAGTAACCCCATGGTTGCCAATCGCTTCTAGGTGTTGAGCAGTGCCATAACCCTTGTGACGAGCGAGTCCATAATCGGGATAGCGTCTGTCCCAACGAGCAATTAAGTCATCGCGCCAGACTTTGGCCACGATACTGGCTGCGGCAATTACCGGGGATTGTTGATCTCCCTGAATTACCGCCTTTTGGGGGATTGACAAATCTTTAATAATGTGCTTACCATCGACCCAGCAGAGACTGGGGGAAAGGGGTAATTTCCCGATAGCTCGGCTCATCGCCAGTAGGGAGGCATGAAAAATATTCAAGCGATCGATCTCTTTCACCGTAGCATAACCGATGCGACAAACAAAATCCCGTTGTATTTGCCGGCTCAACTTTTGCCGTTTTTGGGGGCTAAGTTGCTTACTATCCTTCACCCCCAACTCCCACAGCCGCGCAAAACCAGAGGGTACAGTGACCACTACCGCCGCCACCACGGGGCCAAATAAAGCCCCGCGCCCCACTTCATCGACACCGGCAATTAAGGGTTCTGCGCTCATTACGGCTCGGCAGTGGCGGAGGAACGACGACGACGACGACGCAGCACTGCGGTTTCAGGCTCTATTTGTGGCTCCTCTGTCACCTCGGCGCTCACCGGGGTCTCTAAAGGAATGAATTCGCCGAGAAAAACTGGAGTTTCGGTCGTAATCGGTTCGGGCGTAAAAGTCACTGGTGGACTAGCTTCTTGGTTGATTTCCTGACTAACTTCGCTAGTGGTGGAACGACGACGACGGCGCACCAAGGAACGATTTTCGGCTTCCTCGCTGGTTTCCGTCGCCTCTACTGGGGTAGCGGCGGCTGTGTCCTCGACTTCTAGGGTGGGAGTCAAGGATATTTCAGGAGTGGCAAGCATTTCTGGGTTTTCCGCCTCCCTTTCCCCTGCCAGTTTCACGGAAACAATCACCGATTTCGGGTCTTTAAACTCCTTATCCACCAGAATCAGGGGAGAAATGCCCATTAAAGAATAAACTTCCTGTTCTACCTGGGTCATTTCCACGGAAACCCGCTCCCGTTCGCTGACGGGGATATTTTTGACGGCGCTGGCATCTTCTCCCCGTTTCGAGAGACGGGCGGGGCGTTCTCGTTTTTCCTCAAAGCGTTGGGGTTCTAATTCCGGCTCGATTTCGTTGTTAACACCGTTAGTAGAGGCTTTTTCGCCCCGTTCCTCTTTTAGTAACAGTTCCGAGGGACGACGACGACGGCGACGGCGAGAATTATTAACCTGTTCTTGATAGTTGGGATGGAAGGAAAGATCCATCCCTTGGGCGTTTTCTTCGGCCTCAAATTCGGAGAAAACTTCTAGATAGGGTTCGGCCGCCGCAACGCTAGGAGCGCTCTTATCGGGTAGAACCTTTGTATTAGTCGGAGCAACGATAAAGGTTTCTTTTTCCGCGCGGCTAAGGGTGGGGGTTTCTAGGGCGATGGCATTGCCCTCTCCGGGTAGATGGGCTAAATGGCCCAGTCCGCCGCAATGGTCACAGGTTTTGCCGAATAATTCATAAATGTTTTTCCCCTGACGCTTACGAGTTAATTCCACTAACCCCAATTCCGATAATTGGGCAATCTGGGGCCGGGCCTTATCGCTTTTCAGGGCTTTATTAAACAATTCCAGCAGTTTCAACTGGTCGCGACGGGAATCCATATCGATGAAGTCCACCACCACCACACCGCCGATATTTCTCAAGCGCAGTTGTCGGGCGATTTCTGTGGCGGCCTCGCTATTAGTCCAGAGTACGGTTTCTCGGGCCGTGGCCGAACGGGTAAAGGAACCGGAGTTAACATCAATTACCGTTAAAGCTTCCGTCGGTTCGATGATAATGTAGCCGCCGGAGGGTAAATCAACCCGGGGTTTGAGGGCCTCGCGAATGGCGGCGTTAACCCGGAAATAGTCGAGAATTGGCTGGGTTTCCCGATGGGAGTCGATATAAACCCCTTCGAGAGCTTTGCCGCCGCCCCAGTTCGTCAATTGCTGTTTAACTCGTTTTACCGCCACCGGGTTATCCACAACAATGCGATTGACATCGGCACTGTACATATCCCGCAAAACCCTTTGAATAAAGTCATCATCGCGGTTAAGCAGGGCCGGGGCGCGGCTGCTGACGGCCATCTGTTGGATGCTCTCCCACTGTTTTTGCAGAAATTCCAAATCCTCGATAATCGCTTCTTCCGCTTTGCCTTCGGCCTCGGTGCGTACCAGCAAACCCATCCCCGCCGGTTTGACCAAAATCCCTAAAGCTCGTAAACGGGAGCGCTCGTCTTCACTGCGGATGCGACGGGAAAGATTCACCCCGCGACCATTGGGCATCAATACCAGATAACGACCAGGGAGAGTGACATTTCCCGTTAGCCGCGGTCCCTTGTTGCCGGTGGGTTCTTTCATTACCTGTACCAGCACTTTTTGCTGGGGGGCCAGTAATTCCGTGATAGCACCGGCGGTTTTTTTCAGTCTTAAGGGGCCCAGGTCGGTGACATGAATAAAGCCATTGCGTTCCGCATCGCCAATATTCACAAAGGCTGCATCTATCCCGGGGATGACGTTTTCTACTAATCCTAGATAGATGTCCCCCACCTGCTGATTACCTGTGGCTACAACTAATTCCTGAATTTGATCTTCCCAAAAAACAGCCGCTATATGGTGTTGTTCGGCTATGATTATTTGTTTTGGCATTCAATTTCCTCAATCTTTCGGTTTCAAAAGCGACGGACCATGGGCTATTTGTCTATGCTTTGAGGCTACTTCTGGAAATCTGGTCTTGTTAAGAAAGTTCTAAGAAGATGAGTCCGCATCGTTAAAGCCTCATCTTGATGTTCATCTGCCTCTCAGACGTGGGAACTGAGTCTTGGTTTCAGTTGTTAAGTCTGTTTGGCCAGTGCCGGCTTGACCCACAATTAGGTAAGCACAGCCAGGAGACGAGATTTTCAATTAATCCCTGAGTCTTGCTCGATAACAGCATTTTTTATCCGTTTCCGCCAGTTCTGTCTATCAGAATCTAGGAAAAAAGGAGTTTTTGAGTTACTCCCCTCGGCAACAGGTTTCTGTGGAAGGGAAAATAGCGCACTTTTCGATTTTCCAAAAACCACGATTCTTTTAAGAAATGCTTTAATCGAGTCTTATAGACGACTATAACTCACTCGGTCACTCTCTGACAAGACGATGATCCCCTGACCAAGATAAATTTTTCGGGGCAAGAAAGGAGTCAGGAGCAATGATAGGCAATAAAATAGACATAAAAAGCTATCTAGCTGACTTTTCAGGCTAAAATTTCCTTTTTATCCCCTTTTTGCTTTCTAAAGAATTAATTAACTGGCTAGTCTAGTTAGGATTATTGACGAGATGACCGGATTGACGGTTTCCTTAATCCCTTAATTCCTGTTCAGACAAGGCGATAACGTTCAAAATTCCCTGTAAATCGGCTTCTGACTCGATTTCTAGCAATTCTTGCAGGTAGGGACGATAACGGTATAGTCGATAACCTTTCCCCTCTAACCATCGGGCCACGGCTAAATTACTGCCTTGATTACCGGCAATATTTTCGTAGAGAATAATCGGGGAAAAACGCTCAATTAGGGTTTGCGGCAAAAAGTTTTTCTTGGGGGTAGGGTGTGGGGTGTGGGGTGTGGGGTTTTACCGATTTTGAGGTGGTCAATTACCTAATTTTCAGGGAAAAAGTACCTGAATTTTTCCCCCGCTCACTCCAAAGGTCCGGTACTTTTTGATTGACAAAAAGTCTAAAAGTCTTACCCAACAAGGTTTTTAGATTTATTCAGCAGACCCTAAATAATCACTCATAATCTAGTATGGCCTGCACCCATTTGGGCGGACGAGAAATCGGATTACCAAGGCGATCAAGAACTAATAACGCCACTAAATGCACGGCAAATAAGTATAATAAACTATTGACAAATATACCCACAACTGCCATCGATTGAACTTGCAGCAGCGTCGGTTTAGCGAGAATCCCTAACTGGGTGAAAATCCAATCGATAAAATTAGTCGCTTGGGTAATCACATATAACCAAAGATTTTCGCCTAAAAGAATTGAAAATAGCCAAAAACGAAAGAATAAACCAAAAGCCCCCAACAGTCCCCCAGTCAAGATAGAAAATTCCCAGCGCGCACCCCGGCGCCAGCATAGCCCCAATTGTAACCCCATCAAGCCGTGGGGAATCAAAAAGACGATACTGCGAGTCGGTCCCATCAACACCGACAAAAGTAAACTAGAAACTAATGCTGTCATGGAAGCACAACGAGCGCCCCAACGTAAATAGGCTAAAGCGATAGGAATCGGGAAGAAAACCCTTAATAACGGTCCGAGGGGAAAATAATAGTCAATTAACCAGATTAAACTGGTAGCACTGGCCAAAAAAGCCGTCTCCACCGTGATCAGGGTAGCGATAGACTTGAGAGGAGATGGTTGGATAGGTTTGGCAGTGGGTTTATCTAGGGGTTTCTCCTCTTCCCCCAGATCTACCCAATTGGTTTCATCTATTGTCTCTTCTGAGGATTGAGCGGGAGAATTAGCGTTAGAATCATTCATTCTATCAGTTATCCGGTGGTCGGGACGGGTTGGCAAGCTATTCTTAGCTTAGACTTGTGACTCCCAGTCAGGCAAGAGGCAAAAAATACTAAGCTGTTGACTATCTAAATGGGTGAGGGGTGGGGTAATTTACGGAAAATATTCCTATTTTCACTGAAAAAAACTGGCTCTAAATACCTTCTAAATCGGCTCCTAACTCCCGTAAGCGAGATTTTAATTGTTCTATTTGTTGTAAAGCTAAAACCTTCTCTTGACGTTCCTGTTTAGCCACTTCTGCGGGGGTAGGAATTAATTCAGCCTCCCTATTAAAATAGCGTAATTGTTGTTGATAAATACCCAGAAATAAGCCTAAGCGATCGCTCCATAGCCAACCCCTGTCCGTCGGTTCAATTGCTTGATATTGCCCTTCCATGAGCCGAAATCCTTGTAATTCTAAGGTTTCAGGATCGAACCAAAAATAATCGGGAGTGCGAAAAATATCTTGATAAATTTGTTTTTTCTCGCCGCGATCTATTTTGGCGGTACTAGGAGACAGAATTTCCACGATAACATCGGGATATTTGCCCCCTTCTCCCCAAACTACCCAACTTTTTCGATATAAGCGTCTTTCTGTTCCCAAAACGACAAAAAAATCTGGGCTGCAAAAATCCTCGGATTGTTCCTGATTAGGACTATAATAAATGCTCAAATTAGCGGCGGCAAAATAATCATTACGATCTTGCCATAACCATTCTAAAGACTGAAGTAAAATCAGAATTTGTTGTAAATGAGCGTAGCTTTCCAAGGAGGGTTCTTCACTCCAGATATCCCTGGGGGGAAATTTTACCTCATCCGCACAGGACTCGTTATGGTCGATGATGGGAAAAGTGGTCATCTTTTTTGAGGTTGGGTGTCGGTCATCTCATTATATCAAAAAAGGTGGGCTATAAACCCACCAGAAAAGTAATCAAAAAACCTCAACGATAATTAGGACTTTGGATATCTCTAAGACGCGCTTCGGGACGTTTAAATCTGTCCATTTGTGCCTCAAAGAATTGACGATTTTTGAGTAAATGTTTGGGATTAGGATCGTCGAGGGGATAGAGTAAAGCAGTGCGTAGAGCTTGAATAACTGCCGAAGTAACATTATACATCGATCGCTGAAAACTAATGCCCAATTGAATCAAAATATCGTCTTCCCCCCGGCAGTGTTGCTGATAGTAATCGATCAGATATTGGGGCAAGAAATGATACATATCATCCATTAACAATGTGGGGGGAATTCCCGCAGTACCCACGGGGAAAACATCAGCGTAAAGAATGCCATAGTGAAAGTCTTTTTGTTGGTAGGGAACCTGTTTTGCTTGGGCATTATAGGACTTTGTACCCCGGAAGGGAGCAGTACGATAAAAGACTGCTTCCACATAGGGTAAAGCCGCTTCATAAAGCCAAGTAAAAGCCTTTGATTTGGGGATAATTTCGTAGCATTGACCATCAATATAAACGTGATGATAAATTGGCCGTCCAGCGATGGCAAAAATGCCATTAACGAGGAAATTCATAGCATCAGGAACACCTTTAAACCCGCCTTCATCGTAGATATCGGACATCTCGAAAAACACCGGAGCCATCACTTCCCAGAATAGTCCTAAATTGGAGTAATAGGACATCATCCGCACCTGTTCCAAAAACATATCGGGGAACAGGTCATAAAGTTTCATCATCACGGGGTTTTTCTTGAAATAGGCCTTAATAGCGCGGTCGGCATTTTGGCGATATTCTTCTGAATCAAGATAGGCATCAAATAAACCCCAACCCATATCGCGGCCATGCCACAACATGGCTTGCATACAAGCTTCGGCAAATTCCATATTAATTCGGTCATGCCAAAGATGATGGATTAATCTGGGCATTTTTTGGGTTTTACCTTTATCCATGAATTCTAACAATTCAGGGTGAGCAGAACCCGTGCCGCGCCAGATGCGTAAATCGGCATTATCGCCAGCGTAATGATTTTGTAAGTCCAGGTATTCTTGGGGCAGAAAATATTTAAAAAAGGGCAAAGGATCGAGGAAAACTCGTTCGGCAATGTAGAGAAGATCACGCCAATAAAAATCCATCGGTACGGCATAAGCTTTATAAATGCCGATAATTTGCATCAGGTTTTCGGGAGTATCCGGTAACATGGATCCACCCGCTTCTAAACGCTGGATAATGTCGGCAAATTCGTGAGTAGAAGGGGGAAGTTTGGCTTTGATTAATGTCCCAGTCATAGTTTTAGGTAAAGTAATTAGCGGCGGTTACAATAATTCGGAAACAGCAAGGGATAACTAACTATTACTCAAAAATTTACCCCGATTCAACCAGTTGGTTTTTGAGGACTTTTGCGGAGATTTTTTGAAGACAAAACTAGGTTTTGCTTCTCCCGATAAGCTGGCAACCATCGAGTTAGTGGTGGGTTCAATCCAACGGACTAAATAATTGGGTTGAATACCTAAAAAGACGATTAATACCATTAGGACAAAAGCGGGGATAGTTTCCGATTTCAAGACTTTGGGATAGTAGGCAAGTTTGTTATCCAATTTACCAAAACAGGTGCGATTAAGCAGGATAACAAAGTAAACCGCCGTTAAACCGGAAGCGATGATACAGAGAACCGTCTGCACGGGAAAACGGGAAAAACTACCCTGAAAAACGATAAATTCGGCCACAAATCCCACTAATCCGGGGATACCTGCGCTGGCCATACCGGCGAGAATTAACAGGGCGCTAACCAGGGGTAAACCGCGAATTGGGTTCATTAAACCGTTTAAAACGTCTAAATCTCTAGTTCCGGCTTTGCGTTCGACAATGCCCACCAGATAAAATAAGAGGGCGAGAATGAGACCGTGGCTAATCATTTGCGCGACGGCACCAAGGACGCTTAAACCCGTGCCGGCGGCGGCTGCTACCAGTATATAGCCCATGTGACCGATCGAACTGTAGGCCACCATGCGTTTAATGTCTTTTTGGGCAATAGCGCTCAAGGCCCCGTAAATAACGCTAATAACGCCGACAATTGCCAGTCCGGGGGCGATTAAAGACCAAGTTTCGGGGAATAATTGCAGACCAAAGCGAACTAAGCCATAAGTACCGAGTTTAGCGAGGATACCACCTAATAAAATTGCTGTAGCGGGGGAAGCTTCCGTATAGGCATCCGGTAGCCAAGTATGGAGAGGTACGAGGGGGATTTTGATGCCAAATCCCACTAACAGCAGAGTTAAGAGCAGTAATTGGTTTTTTTGGGAGAAATCGGCGGTCGAGAGGGAGGAATAGTCAAAAGTACCACCGTTGAGGAAACCGATGCCTAAAAATGCCGCTAGGACTAATAACCCGGAGACGGCAGTGTAGAGAAGGAATTTAATCGAAGCATAGCCACGTTTTTCGCCTCCCCAGATAGCAATCATCAGATAAAAGGGGATTAATTCTAGTTCATAGAAAACGATGAACAGCAGCAGGTTTTTGGCCATTAATGCCCCAGAAACCCCGGCGTTAATCAGGAGGATTAGGATGTAATAAAGTCGGGGACGATCTATTTTTTCTTCGCTACTATAGATAGCTATTCCTGTCAAGAAACAGTTTAAAATAATTAACGGTAAGGACAAACCATCGACTCCGAGGTTATAACTTAAACCGATTGGTTTTGCCCATTCGCGGTATTCAGAAAATTGAAAGCCATTGCTGGTTAAGTTATATTGGGTCAGCAGATATAAAGACCAAAAGAGGACGGCGGCAACAAAAAAGAGGGTAATTTGACGTAATTTTGCTGGGGCAAATTTATCGGGGAAAAGACCGACGATAATTGCTCCAATTATTGGCAACCAAAGCAGGGTACTGAGCATATTGGTATCGATCAAATTTACAATGACTGGGATGAGAAAACGATTAGCCAACCAACAGGATGACTAATCTGGAATTGACTAAATTAAACTCACTTTTCCGCTATCGAGATCATAGTAGGCTCCGACAACTTTTAATTGTTTGCCGTCCACTAATTCACCGATAACTGGGGATTTGCCTAATTTCTCTACTTGATAGTTAACATTGGATTTAATTGCTCGCTCAAGTTTGTTAGAACCGGGTTGTCTTTCGGCTCGATCAACTCCCACCTGTAGGCCATCGATTAAACGACCGATTTGTCCGGGGAAACGACCCCCTTCAATGGTGGCTTTTACCGCTCCACAACGGGAATGGCCGAGAACAATAATTACCTTAGCTCCTAATACCAACGTGCCGAATTCGAGGCTACCAATTTCTTCGGAAGTGGCTAAATTTCCCGCTACCCGACAAACAAATAGATCTCCTAATCCGCGATCAAAAACGATTTCTGCCGGCACGCGAGAATCGGCACAGCCCAAAATTGCCGCAAAAGGGGCTTGACTTTCGGCCACTTCTGTGAGTCGAGCTTGATCGCGGTTAGGACTTTTTTGTCTTCGTTCCCAGAAACGTTGATTGCCTTCCATGAGCATAGTTAAAGCTTGGTCGGGGGTCAATCCTTTATTTTGAGCAGTCAGCCATGGCTCAGAATTAACAGCAGTTTGGGCGTTAGTTTGGGACAGTTGCGAGCCTAAAATAGTAGCGGCCAGACCAGTTCCCAAAAAACCACCACCATAACGGATTAATTGGCGACGAGAGGTATTGAACATAGCTAGTTGTTTCCATTAATCAGGACAAGTCCTATTGTCGGGGCAAGGGATACTAAAGAAAAGCCTAAGTTATCAAATCTTTAACTGAAAACTAGAGAAATCTGTAATAGTAGAGGCCAGCAGATGATAATACCGATCAAAGCGACCCCCAAAATAATCGACAGAAAGTAAAATTGGGTTTGGCCCGAAACGTTATATTTCAAACTCTGACCACCAAAAACCGTGGCTAATCCCACCAGGTTAACGACACCATCCACCAGAAAGGTATCGATCCAGTTAATAATTTGCGAGATTAATCCGACGACAAAAACGATGGTAACTTTATACAATTGGGCTGTATAAAGGTCGTTGGCAAAGAAATCTTGAAGAGCTTTCGGTTGAAAAACGATCGGTTTGGAGATATTTTCATTCAGATAAATATATGCTGCCGGAATTACGCCCGCAGCAGTGGAAAGCACCAAGAGAAAAGCCACTCCCAGATTTAAGTTACTTGGTAATAAATGCCATTGCGCTAATAAAATCGGCACATGAAGGGCGAAACCCATGGTCACAGTCATGGGGATAACTAAGGGCCAAAGAGCTTCCGGAGAGCGCAGGGTCATCGGTTTGATTTTACCGCCAAAGAAAACGCAAAATTCTCTAGTGACACTAAAAGCAGTTAAGGCATTGACCAACAATAGCACTAATAACAGTAAACCACTGATTTCCGAGAGGCGATCGCCCATGCGCGCTAATGCCCAAAAACCACCAAAGGGAGGCAGTGCGACTAAACTAGCGGCACCAACGAGATAACAAATACCAGAAACGGGACGACGGGACCATAAACCGCCGTATTGGCTTAAATCTTGGCTGATATTATTCCAAATGATGTTACCCACCACCATGACTAACAGGGACATAGCGATCGCGTATGTAAAGAGTAACACTAAAGCGGTTTCCGTTTGTCCGGTGGCAACAGCGATAAAAATCAGTCCCATGTAGGCACTGACGGAATAGGAAAGGGAGCGCTTGACATCGATCTGGGCGATCGCAATTAACCCAGCACCGATGGCAGTGACAGAGCCAACAATGGTCATCACCTGCAAGGTTAAGGGCGATAATTGTAGCACCGGCTCTAATTTCACCAATAACCAAGCACCAGTGGAAACGACGACGGTATTCCGCAGAATTGTCGCTGGCATCGGTCCTTCCATGGCCTCATCTAGCCATAAATGTAGAGGAAATTGAGCGCATTTGCCCATCGGACCAGCAATCAGGGCTAAACAGAGTAAATTAGCCACATTGGGGTTTAAATTGGCTGTGGCCGCCCATTCTGCCAATTGGTCAAAGTTCCATGTTCCCGCAAGGGGTAAAAGGGCCACTACTCCCATCAACAGGATTAAATCGCCAATCCGTTTAGTCAGAAAAGCATCCCGCGCCCCCGTCACCACCAGAGATTGATTGAACCAGAAACCAATCAGCAGATAAGTGCCGAGGGTGAGAACTTCTAGCACACAATAGCTGAAAAATAGCGAATTACAGATAACTAGGGCGCACATACCCCCTTCAAAGAGGGCGACGAGAGAATAAAACCTTGCCCAACCCCAATCCATTTCTAGATAGGCGATCGCATATACCTGGGCGGCGAGGTTTAAGCCGGTAATTAGCAGTAACGCCCCAATATTAACAGCTGAAATCTGCACATCTAAAGATATGCTTAAATTTGCGGCATTTAGCCAATTAAATGCTATGGATTGAGGCGGACGACCCCAAACGGCGATCAAAGCAAAAAGGCTATGCAAAAAAGCCCAGCAGGTCATGATCAAGTTCAGATAACCGGCCGGTCGCGGGCCGGTTTGCCGGATAATACCGGGAGACCAAGGTAGAGCGAGAAGTGCGCCCGCAAAGGCGTAAAGAGGTACCAACCAGATAGTCTGGCTGAAGGACTCGAACATATAAACACCTCAAGAAAAAAAATGATCCTGAATTAAAGTTTAAGGTTTAATGGCTCACTAATAAGCTGTCACCATTTTTTAACGAGGCATTAATCGGGATAGTTTGACTAGCTTCCAGCAGGTATTTTAAAAAAGCATCAGCAATCACGGAAAGTTGTTTTCCGGCCAAGTAACAAACGTACCAATTGCGCTGAATCGGAAAATGTTCCACGTCGAGGATGGCTAATTCGCCGTTTTCCCCTTCCGAGATGAGAGTATGCTTAGATAGTACCGATAGTCCTAAACCGCCAGAAATAGCCTGTTTAATCGCCTCGTTACTGCCTAATTCCAAGCGCACCTTCACCTTAATATCGTGGAGATTAAATAATTTTTGTACCGCTTGGCGGGTTCCAGATCCCGATTCGCGCATAATAAAAGGTTGCTGGTTGAGGGATTCAAGGGGGAGATTTTTCTTGCCCACCAATGGATGATCTCGTCGCGCCACCACCACTAGGGGATTTTCGAGGAAAGACTGAGAACAAAGTTCCACTTCTTCCGGCGGTTGACTGAGAATATAGAGGTCATCCTCGTTGTTTAACATTCGCTCTTGCAGTTTCTGATGATTAGTCACTTGCAGGGCGATGTCAATACCGGGATACTGTTGACAGAATGCCCCCAGTAATCGCGGTACAAAGTATTTAGCGGTAGTAATTACGCCTAAAGTCAGCTTTCCCTGTCTAGTTCCTTTAATATCGGCCACTTTCATTTGAAAGTTGTCCAATTTATTAAAAATCTCTTGACAGGTGAACAGTAATTCCTTACCCGCTTCGGTTAAAAATAAACGTTTGCCGATTTGCTCGAATAGCGGTAAACCCACGGCTTTTGTGAGTTGTTTGACTTGGGTTGAGACGGTAGGTTGAGTGATAAATAACTCCTCGGCCGCCTTGGTAAAGCTACTGTGTCGAGCGGTAGCCTCAAAAACCCTTAACTGGTGCAGGGTTGCCTGTATCAAGTTCTTATCCCCTTCTCAATAACAACTATTTGTCACCATCAATCCTAACGTTTTTATAGATTCTAGTCAATTAATTTTTTGATAAATATAGACTTTAATAGATATAACCGCCGCTTAAGACCTTTTTCAGCTTTTTCTCCCCACACCCCATTACCCCATCTCCCCATTACCCCATCTCCCCAATTCATAATTAATAATTGATAATTCCTATTAATATATTTTAATTTCAGCTTTCATGATCGATAAAAATCTTGCTATAATCAGAAAACAACCATCTATTAAAAATAAAAGACAATGGTTAGTTATCTTGATATTGACGACGATCTTCTTTTCCCCGATAGCGATGGTCAACCGATGGCAGATAATACCGAACAATATGAGTGGATTGTCAAAATTAAGGAGAATTTAGAGATTATCTTTGCGGATGACCCTAAGGTGTTTATTGCCGGAGATTTACTCTGGTATCCTCTGCGTTCTACTTTGGTTTCACCGGTTGCTCCCGATGTGATGGTAGCCTTTGGCCGTCCCAAAGGACGGAGGGGTTCCTATCGTCAATGGCAGGAAGAAAATATCGCTCCTCAAGTGGTTTTTGAAATTCTATCACCGAAGAATACAAAAGCAGAAATGAGTCGAAAATTAGAGTTTTATGACACATATAGTGTAGAAGAATACTATTTATATAACCCGATGCGCTGTCGTTTACAAGGATGGCAAAGACAGGGAGAAAATTTAAGAGAAATTATCCCCATCAATGACTGGATAAGTCCCCGTTTAGGTATGCGTTTTATCTGGGATAAATCTAGTTTAGAATTGTATCGTCCTGATGGAGAGAAATTTTTAACAACTGTTGAGTTAGAGTCTCAAATGCGTCAAGAAAAGAAACGTGCCGATAAAGAAAAGAAACGTGCCGATAAAGAAAAAAAACGTGCGGATCGACTAGCGGAACGCTTACAGGCGTTAGGATTAAGTTTAGAAGAAGAATAATACCATTTTTCTTTATTCGTAGCAGGCATGACCATCTCTGTCGTTACTTTGGAAAAATGGTATTTAGATCAGGTTTTTTTCATAAGTTATTAGTAAACAGTAATCGGTGAACTGATAACTGATAGCCAAAAAAATCCCTAAACTTCTAATAAATTTTCTAGGCGATCAAGAACTATATCGGTGATGCACTTAATCCGGTATAAACAGGCTTTAGTATCTGTGGAGTTGAAAGTGCCATTTTCCCAATATTTGTTACTACCGGCACCACCCCCACAAACCCCAAAATAATCGCATTTTTGCCGACATAAATCGACTCCACCGCGCATATCAGCGTAAATTTTTTGAAATTTCTCAGTTTCACAGATAGATTCCAGAGAATCGCTCAAAACATTACCAAAGATAAAATCACCGTAGGGTTGGGTTTTAATCGATAGTAATTCTGGATCAAAGGTGGAAAAATTACCTTTATGATCGAAATTGACAATCATAAAAGGTCGATTCATATCGGTATTTTCTAAGCGTTCATCGGCATAAATCAAACTACAGATCGATTCAAATTCCCGCAGCTTAAATTCTCCTTGTTTGGCCGTGACTAACTCCCAAAATCTGGCAATAAACTGGCGATAACGTTGTTCAATGCCTAATTTATCCAAGGAAGATTGCGAATGAATACCCTCGGTTTCTTCCATATTAAAAGCCACATCGGTAAGACCATGATCCCAAAAAAAGTTAAAAATTTCGTCGGGATAGTCGAGAGAATCTTCTGTTAAAACAGCGATGATACTGACATCAATTTCATGTTTTTGCAAGAAAGAAATCCCCCGCATTGTAGCAGCATGACTGCCAGTTCCCTTGCGGTTTTGCCGGTGGATATCGTGAATAAAAGCTGGTCCATCAAGACTGACTCCCACATAAACATCATGCTTTTTAAATAATTGACACCAAGCATCGTTAATATAAGTGGCGTTAGTTTGTACTGAATGACGAAAACAGTAACCCTGCTGATTATATTTCTCGCTAACTTCCGCAATTTTAGCAAAGGCACTTTCATAAAAACTGATGGGAACTGCTAAGGGTTCGCCTGCGTGCCAGCAAATGGTAAAATTATCTTGGAGAAAACGACTACTAAAAACCCTCCGAAAAATCGGCTCGATTAAATCTAAGGATAGGGTATTTTTTAAATGGCGATCGGGTAAATAACAGTAATCACAATTGAGATTACAAAAAGAAGTCGGCTGCACGACTACTAAAGTAATTGGACCACAATCCGACCAATCTATATTTATGGTTTTTTTCATGATTCTATTGTTTAAATTCTCACTTAAGTATGATAACTGATTCCGGGAAGTGTATCTTAATTCTACCTATAAGTAGGTGGGTGGAATCAAATATAAGATGAACGTAGGTTGGGTTGAAGTATGAAACCCAACGCCCGCATGGGTTACGCTACCGCTAACCCATCCTACAAATAATTGTGCCTATTAATTAAACCGGCTCGCTCGCCAGCATTTTTTCCTGTTCCCATAAAAATATCTACCCTCCCAGTACCTTTAATCGCGCTGCCAGTATCTTGATCGAGAACATAGCGACTAACTAATTTTTTATTAAGATTTCCCTGGGGAATTTCTGTCTCAATTACTGCTAAAGCACCGGGGGGGAAAATACTTTTATCTGTAGCGATCGATCTTTCTGGTAAAACTGGAACTCCAAGACTACCAGTGGCAGGCGCGCCGTGGGTTTCTCGAAAGAAAATAAACCGATTATTGCGGGGAATATAATTCTTTAATTGCTCGGGATTATTTCTGAGAAAATCTAAAACCATTGGTAAGGTTAAACCCTCAGCAGGAAAAATACCATCGGCAATCATTTCTTTTCCCAGACTTGTGTAGGGATGCTCGGTATTGCCATCAAAACCGATGCTGATAATTTGACCATTAGGTAAACGTAATTTCGCCGAACCTTGCACATGAACTAAATAAGCTTCTAAGCGATCTTTTAACCAGACTAATTCGTATCCCGCTAGACGGCTATTTTCCCCCAGTAAACCATCTTTTCCCTCTAATTCTACCCTAGCTGGATGGGGTTTAGACCAGCGAGAAAAGTTAGCAGGTCGGCGATAGAGAGGATATTTATACTCGGTGTTTTTTTGGCGACTTGCTTGATAAATTGGCTGAAAATAACCAGTAAATTTAACATTTCCCTGGCTATCATTACCCAAAGAACGATACCAAATAAATTCTTTTTTAACTGCCTTTTGTAGAGCTGCGGGAGTGGGAGAATTCTGCACTAATTGACGAAAACGTACTAAGGAACGATGCACTCGCTGACGAGTTATTTCAGGAATAGGATAATTTTGATAGGCGCGGATCGCTGCCTGGCTATTCAGATAACGTAAACTATGATCGATCGCTTGTAGGAGGGTTTTTTTGTCCGTTAGCAGTCGTTCATCGTATCCCGTAGATGTTCCTAATTCTGAGATTTCAAAACGTTCTAGGGGCAAATTTGCGGGGGTGAGGGCAATTAATCCCAAGCTGAGGGGGAGGAGTGTCAAAAGGTGTTTCATGGTGACAGGAGTGGGCAGCTATTGACTCGATTAACAATCAAGAAGGATAAATGAGAAAAGTTGTTTCTTATTTATATCATGAGGATAGTTGTTGCCGATAAATCTTAATTTGTTCCAAGCGAGGGCCGACCTTAGAAATAATGGTAAATTCTAAATTTTGGTAATATAATTGTTCTCCCACCTTCGGTATTTTTTGCCAATGATGTAGGACAAAACCTGCTAGGGTTTGGTATTCATCGGCCAAGGGTAAACTTAAATTTAATGCTTTGTTCACGTCCTCTAAATTCATTTGTGCTTGTACGAGAAAAGTCGATTCATCGAGGAGTTGATATTCCACTGTTCCCGATTCATCACTAGGGGAAAAAGTTCCCAGAATCTCACCGATTAAATCTTTTAGGGTTAATAAACCGGCTGTTCTGCCAAATTCATCGACAATGATAACCATCTTTAAGGATGATTCCCCCATCACTGTTAGTAATTCATTTAAAGCAGTGGTTTCGGGGAAAAAACGCACAGGTTTTAACCAAGGTTTAATCGGAGTTGTTAAATTTAACTGACCTTCGGCAAGGGGTAAAGCTAAATCTTTAAAATCGATCAGACCACGGATATCATCACCGGAATCTCCTTCCACAGGATAACAAGAATAGCCACTGTTAACTACTTGGAGCAGTAATTCCTCAAAAGTTGCGGTCGAGGAAATAGCTATTAAACGGTTATGGGGAACCATGATTTCCGCGGCAGTGATTTCGCTAAACTGGAAAACATTATTTAAAATTTTCCTTTCCGCAGCTTCTAATCCCGTTAATTCCCCTTCCATGCTGATAATTAATTGTAATTCCTCGCAAGTTACCCGACTAGAACGCTGCAGGTCCACTTCGGGGATACGGGTTAAAACCAATAAAAAACGAGTTGATTGGTTAATAATACCGATAAAAGGCTTAAAAATCCGGGAAATAACGCCAATAGGTGCCGCTAACAATCGCGCCATCGGTTCGGCATAAATTAAAGCTAGGGATTTGGGATAAAGTTCCCCAAAAACTATCTGGAGATAGGCCACGATTAAAAAAGCTAGACAAAGAGAAAAACCATGGGAGAGAAGATTTTGCCAGTTTAAAGAAAAGGGTAAAAAACTTAGTAATTTCTTCACAAAAACGGTCATGGTACTCTCCCCGATCCAACCTAAAGCTAAACTAGAAAGGGTGATGCCTAATTGGGTAGTGGAAAGTAAGCGATCGAGACTTCTTTGTAGAGATTGGACCGTCTGCGCTGGCACATCTCCCGCAGCCACTAGCTGACTGACGCGGGTACGACGGACAGACACAAGCGAAAATTCGGCCGCTACGAAAAAAGCATTGAGGACGATTAGTAAAAAGACTAAAATTAAACGAGTCAATAAATCCTGATTATCCATAGCGAAAAGGCAAAATTCGCCTTTTTTAAAGCCTATCCTTTGGTTTCGTCCTTTGATTGCGGTTTGTTTTTCTGTTGTTGCATATAAACTCTCACTCTTTTAATTACTTCTTCTTCTTTCACGGGGATAAAAGTTTGATTGCGACCATAACTGGTGCGATCGTTGGTAAACTTTTTAGCGGGGTTGATATCCGGTTGACTGACTCCCTTCAGGGAGGCGATTCCCAATTGATAGGCTACCCAACCGCTACCGAAGCCGGCGGCTAACATGGCTACCATCAAAAGGAGTCCTAACTGCAAGGAGGTGCTGATTGAAAATTTTTTCATCTTGGTGGGGCTGGATTTTCACGTTCGGAGTAACTACCGATCTATAATGAGTTAATAGTATAACCCAGGGTTGGCCGAGCGGTTGAGGCAACGAACTCATAATTCGTCCTAGGCAGGTTCAACTCCTGCACCCTGGATACTTTTGATGGCTTCGGGTGATCGGCTTTGACTGCACTAGAGTAAGTTAATCTTGTCCTTGTTGGTGCACAACACAATCTTTTTAAGCCGCTGCATACTAAGGCGATCATGTCAAGAACTCCAGAGTCTCTTTTTCTAAGGCTCTGTCTTAAAGCGGTATTCAGAGTGTAGGGTGCGTTAGGCGGTTACTAATTTGGTCAAAAAACCAAAATCAACAATCCGCCGTAACGCACCAAAATCAGCAAGATACCTACATTAAAAAGAGTTAATTTTCGCCATTTTTTGTGAGGGATTCCCAAGGACTAAAAACCTTGGTTGAGGTGAAATTAAAATCTTTAATATTACGGGTGACAATAACCAAATTATATTGGTAAGCTGTGGCTGCTATTAAGCTATCGATAATCGGTAATTTTCTACCGGTTGCTTCAGATTCACCACAATGTTTTGCCCAAATATCAAGTATATTGTTGCTCAATGGTAAAATTCTGTCAGCAAATCTTTGTTTTATTTGATTTAACCAATGTTCTAGCTTACGATAACGAGATGGTTGAGATTGTTTTATTTTGATGATTCCTTTTTTGAGTTCAGCTAAAGTTAAAACACTAATAAATAAACTCGCTTCACTTTGTTCATCTACCCACTGAATAACCTGTATATTTGGGGTTTTCTTAATATATTCTGAAAGAACACAGGTATCTAATAAATAATTCATCAAAAAATCTCTCTACCTGTATCTTTATCCCGTTCAAACAAAATCTCATCTTCTTCTAATTCTGGTAGTAAAAGAAATTCTGAGAGTTTGCTTTTCATTTTTTCCGTGTCATTTTGTTTCTTTGCTTCACCATCTTCTGTAAGAAGAATAACCCGAACATCTTGATCTTTTTCTAAATATCTAAGATAATCTGATGGAATTTCTACAATTCCTTTATTGATCGTTGTTTGAAATTCATAAGCTTTCATTTTTTCCTCCTTAATTTAATTATTAATTAGATCGCCGACGAGTGTAGACGAGTGTAGGGTGCGTTAGGCGGTTACCAATTCGGATAATAAAACAAAATCAACAATCCGCCGTAACGCACCAATTATATCATTAATTGTACCTGAATATCAAACAGGAACCAGAAGCCTGTTCCACGGGAAGATTGCTTCGGGGGGATATTGGTTGAGAGATGAAGATTAACTCTGGTATCACCCCCTCGCAATGACAGAGTTTAGGGTGTGTTATGCTATTCCTAAAAAAACCTAAGGAACTAATTCAAATTCAACCTTCATTTTTAGAGCTGTAGCAATGAGATTTAACAACAAAAAAGAGTTTCCTTCATAGTCAGCATTTTCTAAAGCTTCAATAATAGATTCATCAGTATGAATTAATTCTGCTAAAGCCTCTGTTGAAAGATGATATGTTTCCTTAATCTTAAATATTTTTCTGGCTACTTCGTCATCAATACGAGCTTTTTCTAATTCGAATTGACGCTCTGGATTATTGGCATAATAACGTTGGTAAAGAATTTTTAGTCCATCGGCTGTTGTTTGGGGTGTACTCATACTAAATCCGTTGAGTATAGGCTAGTTATGAGGAGAGGCACTCATGCAAGAGGCACTCATGCAAAGGGGAAAATAAATAATCAGTTTTTAATAACCAGATTTAGTATCATATTAACTCCTGAAAATAAGTGTGTAATTCGGGATTCTTTTCAAATTTAGTATTGTTTCAAGGCTCTGCCTTGAAACACAATATTTAAGGCTCTGCCATATATCTAACCAACAGAAGCTAGGAAATTGATACCAATTCAGCAGTGGTGTCTTCTGAAATAAATTGTCGGAAGTCTAAGACTTCGATAAGAACTAGCATATCGTCATTAGAATAGTGTAAGATAACCTGTCCATCTTCTTCTGCATAACTGATAGGTTTATCCGATAACTCAATTAACAGGGTATCAACATCTTTACTGTATTTAATCTTTTTCATATCTACTTGTCTTTCCAGGGTATAAAGTAATGATCAGGATAAAAGCACTGAATTCTCGACAAATAACTCGTAGAACTAAGTTTTCATTTAATCTCCTTTGAAAGATTATCTTTGGTTCTGGCAATATTTCTATTTTATCAGGATTACAAATCGTATCAATAATAAATTCTGGAGAAATATTTAGCCCGTGATTAGCAAGGATGTCGATTTTAAATTTCCCATGATCGCTAAATCGAATCTCTTTCATAATTCATAATTCATCTCAGGTATCGAGTTCCGCAAAATGCGATGTTTACGTGATCAAAATCCCTAAAATTAGACTTGACAAAAGACCTGAGATCGTTATATCCTACAGGCTACAAGCCTTTGTGCAAGAGAAGATACCACCAAATCCCACAACCCCTAATAACCCGCACAATTGCCTCCTACAGCAGGCCTACCCCCAAGGGAGGTGAGTCTTGGAGGCTGCTTATAAGCATAGTCGGGTTTGATTTGAATCGCTTGATTGTAGTCAGCGATCGCCCCTTGTTGTCAAGGTTCTGGTATGTCCAACTGACGAAAAATTCTCACAGCAGTAAACTCGACAATTTCTCTATGTCGAGGGATGGCTGTGCGCCTACCATTGAGTGTATTTTCCCAGATGGAATGTTCACTTCCTTCTCGTACCAATTGACAACCCTGTTGACTGAGATAACGCAACAAATCTCGACGCTTCACGAGGCTATCAAAGTCGGTACAATTTGGACATGGGTTGATGCAGAAAAGATTAGATAAATTGGTTCTTCTAAATCCGCTTCTGGGTCTGTTAATAACGCATTAGGCAAGGGTAAAGATTCCCCCCTAGATAAATTAACTTCTGCCATGTCCACCAGCGCACTGGCTAAGGAACGGCGTACTGCTGCTAGATCATTTCCCCAGGAAATCACGCCAGGGAAATCCAAGACTTCTCCATGGACTCCCTGTGCCAGGAATTTATACATTGCTTTGTAGGTAAGCATCCAATTTATACTCCTTTCTTTCACCGAATTTTTTGATTAATAGATTAAGAACTGAACAAATTGGGAAAAAGCCCATGAATTCGTAAAAAAAGTACCCAAAATTATCCTTGACAAAAGACCTGAGATCGTTATATCCTACAGCTTACAAGTCTTTGCGCGAGAGAAAAGAACCGTTTCCATGAATCTTCGATTTTGTGCCTCTCCTGATAGAAGTTTTTAAATTGACTGTCCGTACATCCTCGTCTAGGAAGCAACAATCCAGGGAGGTGAGCTTTGGGGGCTGCATCAATTTCAAACGTTAGGTCATAGTCTTCGTAAGACAACCACTTCCACTCCTTAAATATACCTCCTTTTCTCCAGCCGACGCAATCGCTGAACTTTCTCCACATTTTTTGATCATAGACATAGATTCTTTGCTTCGTAAGACTCTCATAGATTTCTTTCTGGACGCTGAAGCCAAACTTACCGTTACTGTAGTCTAGCCAGAGTTGGTTAATAGTTCGTAAATCTTCGCAGGGGAAATTATCAATATCCTCTAACCATAACCATCCTTTCCTTTCCCTTCCGGCGACCTGAAGCATAACCTTATCTGTTTCTTGGTCTGCTTCTTTCCACTTTCCTGCTGCTAGGAGTTGCTGTAATCGAGAATAGTTAACACCCCTAGCACTTTTCAGCACAATATTAGCCGAAACTTTAGGCGGTGGTGGCGTTTGAATAACTGGGGTTGCTGGGGTTGGTGAATAACGGGGAGTTGCTGGTGTTTGTATCGAAGTTGCTGGTGATTGTCCCGTCAAATCTTGTAAAATCTCCCGCGCTGACTGATAACGCTTTCTTGTCCCAAACTCGATCATTTTATCAAGAATCCGCCCTAAATCATCCCGAACATTATTATTGACTAAAAACTGTCTCCAGACCCATTCATGGTCACTGGTATCAAATAAATCAAAAGGTGAAACCTGAGTTAACAAATAAATACAAGTGACTCCTAGACTATACAAATCACTAGGATTGTTCGCCTTACCATTAGCTGGTTCTGGTGCGACATATTCCGCTGAACCGATTACCGTACCGGTAACAGAACGATTAAGAGGTGTAACAACTTTAGACGCGCCAAAATCCACTAAAACCGCTTTTTTGTCTGAGTTACGTCTAATAATATTTTCCGGTTTAATATCTCGGTGAACTACTCCCTGACTATGGACAAAATCTAAAACCGGCAAAATATCTGTTAATAAAGCCTTAATCTTGGCTTCATTAAATACTCCTTGGCTTTTTAATTCTTGTTCTAAGTTTTGTCCTTCAATATATTCTTGTACTAAATATTGACGGTTATCATCATGATTGAGATAGGCGAAAAGTTCAGGAATTTGGGGATGTTTTCCTAATTTTTCTAATTGGATTGCTTCTTTTTCAAATAATTCTGAGGCTTTCTCAATTGTATCAGTCCCTTGAGCCGAGGGAAAAAACTGTTTAATCACACAATAAGGTCGAGAAGGCTTACTGTAATCTATCGCTTTAAAAGTGCGACCAAATCCTCCTTGACCAATTAATTGAATTGCTTGATAACGCTCTTGTAAGAACAATTTAGAGCCGCACTTTTCAGAGAATTTATGGCCATCTGGATTGGCGGCGGAACAATTGGGATTGAGACACAGACTCATTATTTTTACTCCTTTAAGTAGTTGGGTTGACGTTAAAAAAGTAGCAGTTGGTTATGTTGGGTTTCGTGTTTTAACTGTTGGTTATGTTGGGTTTCGTGTTTTAACTGTTGGTTATGTTGGGTTTCGTGTTTTAACTGTTGGTTATGTTGGGTTTCGTGCCTTAGCTGTTGGTTATGTTGGGTTTCGTGCCTTAGCTGTTGGTTATGTTGGGTTTCGTGCCTTAGCTGTTGGTTATGTTGGGTTTCCTGTCTTAGCTGTTGGTTGTGTTGGGTTTCGTGCCTCAACCCAACCTACGGTACTTCTTCCTACTTGACATTTTTACATGAACTAAGCCTAAAGCCTAAACTATGTTGACCTATAATCACAAAAAAACCCGCTTTCGCGGGCTTTTTCCACAAAACCAAAGTTTAATTAACCTAACAACGCTTTTGCCTTCGCTACCACGTTATCCACGGTAAAACCGAACTTCTCTAGAATCACACCCCCCGGAGCAGAAGCGCCGAAGGTATCAACCCCCAACACATCCCCCTCATCGGTGATGTAACGATGCCAACCCATAGTTGAACCCGCTTCCACTGCGAGACGTTTTTTCACTGCTTTAGGAAGTACCGATTCTTTATATTCTGCCGATTGTTCCTCGAATAGCTCCCAACAGGGCATAGAAACGACGCGAGCTTTAATTCCTGCTTCTTTCAACACCGCAGCCGCTTTATCGCAGAGATACAACTCGCCACCCGTACCGATGAGAATGACATCGGGAGTACCCTCGCAATCGGTGATAATATAAGCACCTTTAGCCACACCCTCCAGGGAAGTTCCCGCTAAATTAGGCAGATTTTGACGGGATAATGCTAGTAACGTCGGGCGCTTAGTTTCGCTCACTGCTACTTTATAAGCACCGGAAGTCTCGGTTCCATCCCCCGGACGCATGACTAACAGGTTAGGAATAGCGCGCAGAGAAGCAACGTGTTCCACGGGTTGGTGAGTCGGTCCATCTTCCCCTAAGGCAATGGAATCGTGAGTCATTACCCAGATGACGCGAGTTTCTGACAATGCCGATAAACGGATAGAATTCCGCATATAGTCGGTGAAAATCAGGAAAGTCGCCCCGTAGGGAATCAATCCCGTGTTATGGAGAGCAATCCCGTTACAAATCGCCCCCATCGCGTGTTCCCTTACGCCAAAGTGAACGTTACGCTCCTGATAACTGCCTTTTTGGAAATTACCAAAATGCTCTAATTCCGTGTAGTTAGAGTGGGTTAAATCCGCCGAACCACCGATTAAACCGGGTAACACCCCCGCGAGCGCATTTAAGCAGATTTCCGAGTGTTTACGACTAGCGAGCGCCTTATCTTCGGGTTTATATACAGGTAAAGCTTTGTCCCAACCTTCCGGCAGTTGACCGGTGGTTAACTGTTCAAATAAAGCCGCTTCTGCGGGATATTTAGCCTGATATTCGCTAAATAACTTATTCCAGTCCGTTTCTGCCGTCGCTCCTTTGTCCACTGCTTGCCGGAAACGACTCAGGACATCATCGGGAACCACAAACGGCTCGTATTCCCAACCTAGTGCTTTCCGGGTTAACTCGATTTCTGTTGCTCCTAAAGCTGCCCCGTGAACATCGGCGGTATTAGACTTATTGGGGGAACCATAACCGATGGTAGTGGTGATTTTAATCATCGAGGGTTTATCGGTGACAGCCTTGGCCGCTGCAATCGCATTGGCAATGGCATCTAAATCGGTGTTACCATTCTCCACGTGCTGAACGTGCCAACCGTAGGCTTCAAAACGCTTGCTCACGTCTTCGGTAAAAGCGATATCGGTGGAACCATCGATCGAGATATGGTTATCATCATAGAGAGCGATTAACTTGCCTAAACCCCAGTGACCGGCTAAAGAACAAGCTTCCCCGGAAATTCCCTCCATATTGCAACCATCACCCAAAATCACATAGGTGTAATGGTCGATAATTTTGGCATCCGGTTTGTTGAAACGGGCCGCTAAATGGGCTTCTGCTAGGGCCAAACCGACCCCATTGGCAATCCCTTGACCCAGAGGACCAGTGGTCACTTCTACCCCTTCGGTGACGAAATTTTCGGGGTGGCCGGGGGTTTTCGATTTCCACTGCCGGAATTGTTTAATTTCCTCTAGGGGAACGCTATCGTATCCGGTCAGGTACATCAAAGCGTACTGCAGCATACAACCGTGACCGGCGGAGAGAACAAAACGATCGCGATTGACCCATTGGGGGTTTTTCGGGTTAAAACGCAGGAATTGATCCCAGAGGACAAAAGCCATGGGAGCGGCTCCCATCGGCAGTCCGGGGTGTCCCGATTTAGCTTTTTCTACGGCATCCACCGCTAAAAAACGCACCGCGTTAATACAAAGTTCTTCGAGAGATTGGGAGGCGACAACCATAATGTTTTTTAGAATGAACTACAAAAATAAGACCCAGTTAAAGAGGGAGCCACTCAAAGATTACTCTTTCAGGGGCATCGACTCAAGCATATTTTCTAAAAGCTAAGGTGACGTTATGGCCACCAAATCCAAAGGAGTTGGAGAGGGCAGCGTTAACTATCTGCTGACGACTTTCGTAGGGGACGTAATCGAGATCACAATCGGGGTCAGGATTGTCGAGGTTGAGAGTCGGGGGAATCCGATCATTAGCGATCGCCATTACCGTGGCCACGGCTTCAATACCACCAGAACCGCCTAAAAGGTGGCCTGTCATCGATTTGGTGGAACTGACGGGGATTTGGTAGGCCGATTCTCCTAAAGCTTTTTTAATCGCCTTGGTTTCCGTGGGATCATTGGCCGCCGTACTGGTGCCGTGGGCGTTGATATAGCTAATTTCCGCCGGAGTCAAACCAGCATCTTTGATCGCTAATTCGATCGCTCTGGTGGCTCCACGACCATCGGGAACCGGTGCCGTCATGTGATAGGCATCGCAAGTCAGACCATAACCGATCATTTCGGCGTAAATCCGCGCCCCACGGGCTAAGGCCGTTTCTAATTCCTCTATAATCAAAATTCCTGCCCCTTCCCCCATGACAAAACCATCCCGATCCTGATCAAAGGGACGACTGGCCCGGGTGGGGTCATCGTTGCGGGTAGATAGGGCCTTAGCGGAGGCAAAACCAGCCAATCCTAGGGGGGTAACGGCGGCTTCCGTCCCACCGCAGATCATCGCTTTGGCCAAACCCCTTTGTACTAGACGAAAAGCATCGCCGATGGCATTGGAACCGGCAGCACAAGCGGTCACGGTGCAGTTACTCGGTCCTTTGGCCCCCGTGTGGATGGCGGTTAAACCAGCGGCCATATTGGCAATCATCATCGGGATCATGAAGGGACTACACCGGCTCGGACCTTTTGTCAAGTAAATTTCCTGTTGATCCTCAAGCACTTTTATGCCACCCACGCCTGTACCGATTAGTACACCTATATCATCGGCATTGAGAGCGTCGATAACTAATCGAGAATCTTGCAGCGCTTGCAAACTAGCGGCGACGGCAAATTGAGCGAAACGGTCCATGCGCTTTGCCTCTTTGCGATCCACATAGTTGTGGGGGTCAAAACCCCGCACTTCCCCAGCAATGCGACAAGCGTGACGGCAGGCATCAAAGTGGGTGATTAAACCAATGCCACTTTTGCCGTTGATTAAGCCTGTCCAATAGTCTGCTAGATTATTGCCGAGGGGAGTGATCGCACCCATCCCTGTGATGACAACCCTTTTTAATGGCACTTCTGTCATGTCTGTTCAAAAATAAGGGCAGATTTTGCCCCAGATATTTAATCCTAATTGTCAATTTTCCCGCAATAACTAGGCAGTTGCTCCTACTTTCTCGCTAATATGGTCAACAGCTTTGCCTACAGTGTCAATTTGTTCGGCTGCTTCGTCGGGAATTTCAATATCAAATTCTTCCTCTAAAGCCATTACTAACTCCACCACATCAAGGGAATCCGCTTGCAGGTCATTAGCAAAGCTTGCTTCGGGGGTAACTTTTTCCGGCTCTACGTCTAATTGTTCCACAACAACTTTTTGAACTCGATCGAAAATGCTTGTACTCATGGATGTCAATTTTTATCCGCTGGTTTACCGGACTCTAGCCTCTAGGGTCTGGGGAAATGGGGCGGTGTTACCATTTCCGACAATAAATTTCGGTTAGCTTTTTCACTGACCATTTTTCATCTTACTGGAAGTTGTTCCCCTCTTGATGAAGTTTTTTCGCGATCATCGGGGGAGATGGGGTGAGGCTTACTACAGATATATGTTGACATCCTCACCGCCGTAAAACGGACGGTGATTCCCAAACCTCACGATTTGGGTTTCTGCTTCTTTCCCTTGCGGGGTTCCGCACCTGCCTTAACAGTTTTACTCTGTTCTGGTCTTATGGTCGCTCTACAGACTGACACCGCAAGTCCTGCGGCCAAAATGTTT